>Ga0265293_10009465_pt1 | contig 13987 bp, 13 predicted proteins | sample Munlanlewell138R_FD_192505 | JGI IMG/M metagenome (GOLD analysis project Ga0265293, IMG submission 192505) | Leachate microbial communities from a municipal landfill in Southern Ontario, Canada - Leachate well 138R | ecosystem: Engineered > Solid waste > Landfill > Unclassified | place: Canada...
TTCCACCACAGGGTGCGCCGAGGAACGAAGCGCACCGCTGGCCCCCGGCATCGCCACCATGCTTTCATGATTTTTCTTCAGCTTGCCCTGGCGCGACGCCATGGCCCGGCAATGCTTCAAGCGTGCGCACGCGTTTTCCACCAGATGCCTTTGGCCAGCATTTTCCGAGGCTCCCTAGCGATCCACGATGCCGCTGTGCCTGAGCAGCGCCTCCTGTGACGGCTCCCGCCCGCGAAAGGCCACGAACAAGTCCAGCGCTTCCTCGGAGCCGCCCCGCGCCAGAATCGCCTGCTGGAACTTGCGGCCGGTGCGGTCGCTCATCACCCCTTCCTCCTCGAACAGGGAGAAGGCATCGGCGGACAGCACTTCCGCCCACTTGTAGCTGTAATATCCCGCCGCGTAACCGCCGGCAAAAATATGGCCGAAGCTGTGCTGGAAGCGATTGAATGCGGGGGCCTCGACCACCGCCACCCCGGCGCGCACCTCGTCCAGCAGTCGCTGGATCTGCGCCGCGTCGCCGGGCGCGGGCTGCATATGGAGCCTCAGGTCGAACAGGGCGAATTCCAGCTGGCGCAGCATCTGCATGGCCGACTGGAAGTTGCGGGCGGCAAGCATCTTGTCGAGCAGTTCCCCCGGCAGCGGCTCACCGGTCTCATAGTGGCCGGAGATCAGCGGGATCGACTCCCGCTGCCAGCACCAGTTTTCGAGGAACTGGCTGGGCAGTTCCACGGCGTCCCAGGCGACGCCGTTGATACCGGCCACCTTGAGCACATCGACCTCGGTAAGCATATGGTGCAGGCCGTGGCCGAATTCGTGGAACAGGGTGATGACTTCGTCGTGGGTCAGCAGCGCCGGCCGGTCTTTGGTCGGCGGGCTGAAGTTGCAGGTGAGGAAGGCCACCGGCAGCTGAACGCCACCGTCGGTTTGCCGGCGCCCGCAGTAGTCCGCCATCCAGGCGCCGCCGCGCTTCCTGGCGCGGGCGTACAGATCCATATAGCAGATGGCGATCGGCTCGCCGCCATCGAGCACCCGGAAGCACTGGGCGTCCGGATGCCAGAGGTCGACATCGGTTTTCGCCTCGAAGCGAATGCCGAACAGTTGCCCGGTGATGGCGAACAGGCCATCGATCACCTTGCTGGCGGGAAAATACGGGCGCAGCTGCTCCTGGTTGATGGCGTAGTCCCGCTCCCGCAGCTTCTCGCTGTAGTAGGGAATGTCCCAGGCTTCCAGAGTGTCGCAACCCTGCTCCCTGGCAAACTGCCGGACCTGGGCGACGTCCCCCTCGCCCTGGGCCTTGGCGGCGCTCACCAGGTTGGTGAGGAAGTCCAGCACCTGGGCCGGGGACTCCGCCATCTTGGGCTCCAGGGAAAGTTCGGCGTAGTTGGCGAAGCCGAGCAGGCTGGCCATCTCCTCGCGCAACTGGAGGATTTCCACCATCAGGGCGCCGTTGTCCCACCGGCCCGCCTGGGGCCCCTGGTCGGAGGCGCGGGTGCTGTAGGCCTCGTACAGTTCGCGGCGCAGGGCGCGGTCGTCGGCGTACTGCATCACCGGCAGGTAGGCGGGAATCTGCAGGGTCAGGCGATAGCCGCTGCGGCCCTGGGCCTCCGCCTGCTGGCGGAAGTTCTGCAGGGCGGTGTCGGGGATGCCGGCCAGTCCCGCGCCGTCCTCCACGTATTTTTCCCAGCCGTCGGTGGCGTCCAGTACGTTGTTGGAAAATGTCGTCGCCAGTTCACTGAGGCGCTGTTCGATGGCGGCGAAGCGCTGGCGCTCTTGTTCCTCGAGCGCCACCCCGGAGAGGCGAAAGTCGCGCAGCATATGGCGCACCGCCTGCTGCCGGGCATTGTCGAGATCGGCGAATCCGGCGCTGTCGGCCAGGGATTGCACCGCCTCGAACAGCGGGCGGTTCTGCCCCATCTCGCTCTGGTAGGCGGTGATCAGCGGCAGGCAGCTTTCGTAGGCGGCGCGCAGTTCGTCGCTGTTCATCACCCCGTTGAGATGGCTCACCGGCGACCAGAATTTTTCGAGGCGGTCGTCGATGGCTTCCAGAGGGCTCATCAGGTTGTCCCAGCCATACGGCGGCGGGCCGGCGAGCAGGGCGGCCACCCGGGCGCGGCTGTCGTCGAGCAGCGACGCCAGCCGCTGTGGCAGGCGGGGAATGTCAATATCGCTGAAGCGGGGAAGATCGGACTCGTTCATGGCTGCCTTCGGTGCAAATCGGGTAACCGGGATTGTAGCAATAATAGGGCGGTTCGTTAGGGCAGTTCGCTGCCGGACAGGATCGGTCATCTCCGCTCGCTCCGGATCATCCACCGACAGCGGTGTATCCCCGCCGCACAGCCGGCCCCCTCCCCGCGCCGTGCAGCGACGCGGCGGGGAAGCGGTTCGGCCACTGCATGCCTGATCCAACCCGGCCAGCGCGGCCTCGATAAGCTTATCAATTATTCATATTTGTGCTGAAAAATGGAATTCATATACTCGCTGTCATCTTGTTATAACAAGGCCGGCCAGCGGCGCAGCTCCGGACCCCACGGAATATATGAAGCATGAAGAAATTACCGACCGCGCAACTGCAACCTTTGTCACAGGTACCACTGTACAACCAGCTCAAGGAATTACTGCGCAACAGCATCCTGGACGGCAGCTATCCGCCACACAGTCGCATGCCTTCTGAAAACGACTTGGGCCGGACTTTCAAGGTCAGCCGAATTACCGTTCGCCAGGCGCTGAACGATCTGCAAAAGGAGGGGCTGATCTTCAAGATTCACGGCAAAGGCACCTTCGTCGCCAAACCCAAGGCGTTTCAAAACATCACCGCGCTCCAGGGACTGGCCGAATCCCTGTCACAAGCGGGATATGAAGTGATCAACCAGCTGCGCAGCTTTAAATTTATTCCGGCGAACAGGCTGATCGCACAACGCTTGCAGCTACCGGAGGGCAGCAAGGTGACCGAGATAAAACGGGTGCGCCTGATCAACCGCGAGCCGGTGTCCCTGGAAATCACCTATCTGCCACAGGCACTCGGCGAGAAAATGGAAAAGGCCGATCTGGTGACGCGGGATATTTTTCTGATTATCGAAAACGACTGCGGCATTCCGCTCGGCCATGCGGACCTGGCGATCGACGCGGTGTTGGCGGAAAGTGAACTGACGCGTGCGCTGAAAGTGGAGGAGGGCTCGCCCATCATGCGCATCGAGCGCTTGACCCACGACGCGGACGGCACCCCGCTGGATTTCGAATATCTTTATTACCGCGGCGATGCCTTCCAGTACCGCCTGCGCATCGATCGCCAGCGCGGCGCGCGCGGGAGGCGCAAGTCATGAGCATGTCCGAAATAAAAACCCTCGAGCAGGAGTTCGACATAGTCGTGGTCGGCGGCGGCACCGCCGGGCCAATGGCGGCGATCAAGGCCAAGGAGCGCAATCCCGACCTGCGCGTACTGCTGATCGACAAAGCCAACGTAAGACGCTCCGGCGCCATCAGCATGGGCATGGACGGCCTCAACAATGCGGTGATTCCCGGGCACGCCACGCCGGAACAATACACCAAGGAAATCACCATCGCCAACGACGGCATCGTCAACCAGGCTACCGTCTACGCCTATGCGCAACACAGTTTCGCCACCATCGAGCAGCTCGACCGCTGGGGCGTGAAATTCGAGAAAGACGAAACCGGTGATTACGCGGTCAAGAAAGTCCACCACATGGGTTCCTATGTTCTGCCCATGCCGGAGGGGCACGATATCAAGAAAGTGCTCTACCGCCAGTTGAAGCGCGCGCGGATCACCATCAGCAATCGCATCGTCAGCACCCGGCTGTTGACCGATGACGAGGGCGCGGTGTGCGGCGTGCTGGGTTTCGACTGCCGCAGCGGCAATTTTCATCTGGTGCGCGCCAAAGCGGTCATCCTCTGTTGCGGCGCCGCCGGGCGTCTCGGCCTGCCCGCTTCCGGCTATCTGATGGGCACTTATGAAAACCCCACCAATGCCGGCGATGGCTACGCCATGGCCTACCACGCGGGCGCGGAACTCGCGAACCTTGAATGCTTCCAGATCAACCCGTTGATCAAGGATTACAACGGCCCCGCCTGCGCCTATGTGACCGGCCCCCTGGGCGGCTACACCGCCAACAATCGCGGGGAGCGCTTTATCGAGTGCGACTACTGGAGCGGGCAAATGATGTGGGAGTTTTACCAGGAATTGCAGAGCGGCAACGGCCCGGTATTCCTCAAGCTCGATCACCTCGCCGAGGAAACCATTCAGACCATCGAGACGATTCTGCACAGCAATGAGCGCCCGAGCCGCGGCCAGTTTCACGCCAACCGCGGCACCGATTACCGCCGGCAGATGGTGGAAATGCATATTTCGGAAATCGGTTTCTGCTCCGGTCACAGCGCCTCCGGCGTATGGGTGAACGAGAAGGCGGAGACCTCCGTGAAAGGACTCTACGCCGCCGGCGATATGGCCGCGGTGCCGCACAACTACATGCTGGGCGCGTTCACCTACGGCTGGTTTGCCGGACAGAATGCGGCGGATTATGTCGCGGAGCGGGAATTGTCCACTGTGGATGCGGAGCAGGTGGCGCGCGAGAAAGCACGTGTCTACGCGCCACTGGTGCGCGCCGACGGCCTGCCGCCGGCACAAGTGGAGTACAAGCTGCGCCGTTTTATCAACGATTATCTGCAGCCGCCGAAGGTAACCAAAAAGATGGAAATCGGCCTGCAGCGTTTTGCCGAGATCGAGCGCGACCTCGACCGACTGAAGGCGCACAACCCTCACGAGCTGATGCGGGCCCTGGAGGTCCACGCGATCCGCGACTGCGCCGAGATGGCGGCGCGCGCCTCGCTGTTCCGCCGCGAGAGCCGTTGGGGGCTCTACCACTACCGTGTCGACTTTCCCGAGCGCGACGATGCCGAGTGGTTCTGCCACGCCCATCTGAAAAAGGACGAACAGGGCCGCATGAGCAGTTTCAAGCGAGCAGTGGAGCCTTATCTGATTCCGATCGACGTTCAGGAGGGCAACACCTACAGCCGTCTCCGGATCAAGCCGGAGACGCAGGCCTCGGCACCCGCCGCCAGGCCAATTCACCGAACCCTTTGACAGAGAGAAACACATGAGCCTGCTTAACAAAGAGAGACCCATCTTCATCCTCGGCGCGGAACGCTCCGGAACCACCCTGCTGATGGCCATGCTGGGGTTCCACCGCCGCATCGCCGTGCCGGAGGTGGTGTGGTACTACCCCCGCTTTCGTCCCTACCTGCACACCTATGGGGACCTGAGCCAGCCGGAAAACTTCCGCACACTTGCCGAAGAGATGATCTTCGGGCTGAAAACGCCGTTCTGGGGCATGCCGATCAACCCCGCCACCATTGTCGACGAAATCGTCGGCCGCGCACGGGAGCAAAGCTTCGCCGGCCTGTTCGACGCCATGCTGGGCAAATACGCCGAGCATGTGGGCAAGCCGCGCTGGGGCGAGAAGACCCCCTACAACCTGTTCTTCGTCGGCGAAATTCTGGAAGACTTTCCCAACGCCCAGTTCGTGTTCATCACCCGGGACGGCCGCGATGCCAGCGCCGATTATCTGGAGTCATCGTTTGGTCCGACCAATATCTACGCCGCGGCTTACGCCTGGAAGCGCTCGCAGAACGCTGTCGAGGAATGGCGGGATAAACTGCCGGCCGATCAATGGCTGGACGTCGCCTACGAAGCCCTGGCACGCGACCCCGACGCTGTGCTGCGCCAGGTCGCCGACTTCCTCGGCGAGGAATACGACCCGGCGATGCTCGATTTCCATGCCGGCGAGATCGCCCGGAAACGCGGCGAGCAGCGCGATCACGCGCCGCTGGGCGAACCGGCAACGACGCAGTACATCGGCATTCATCGCAACCTGCTGAGCCTGCGCGATCAACGCATTTTCGCCTGGGTGGCCGGTCGTGAACTGGAAGCCGCCGGCTACAGGTCCGAGGTCGAACCGCTGCCGCTGACCGATCAGGAGGTGGCGCGCTACATCGAACTCGATGGCCGCACCCGCGCCGCCACCATCGACGCCGAAGATGGTCACATCACCTATGAAAGCTACAACGACTGGCTCGTCGACCAGCGTCTTGCCCGCCGCCGGGCGGGCGTTTGGCGGGAACAGGATGCGCCCGCCCACTTCCCGCTCGGCCACAGCGATGAGGAACTGGTCACCGGTCAGCGGGCACCTCGCCGTTGGAAGGAGTATTTCAGCATCAAGCGCCGCTATACGTCGGACAAGGTGGTGCTTTGATGCCGTCGCTACGAATCGGTCCTTCGCCATCGCTGCGCAACGCAACCGCGCCCATTGCCGCGAACGGCCCCGCCGGCAGCGCGATTCGCGCCGCGGACCGGGCCTCGCCGCCGCTGAAGCGCGGTGCGATCAGCCTGCGCAATGTCGGCATTTCGTTCGGCGCCGACCGGCGCCGATTCGCGCTGTGCGATGTCAGCCTCGACATCGCGCCAGGGGAATTTGCCGCCTTCCTGGGCCCCTCAGGCTGCGGCAAGACAACCCTGCTGAACCTTGTTGGCGGCATGCTTCAGCCCACCGAGGGCACCGTCCGCATAGACGGCGACGCCGTGCGGGAACCCACCCCCCGGTGCAACGTGGTATTCCAGCAGCACTCGCTGTTCGCCTGGATGACGGTTCTGGACAATGTCGCATTCGGCCCGCGCGCGCTCGGGCTGGCGGAGCCGGAGAGCGTCGCGCGCGCGCTCCTGCGCCTGGTCGGATTGGAGGATTTCGCGGCCGCCTATCCGGCCACCCTGTCCGGCGGCATGCAGCAGCGCGTGGCGATTGCCCGCGCGCTTGCCACCTCGCCGGACGTGCTGTTGATGGATGAACCCTTCGGCGCGCTCGATGCGCAGACCCGCAGCATCATGCAGGAGGAACTCGCCCGACTGCGCCACACCTTCGCCCCTACCGTGATCTTCGTCACTCACGATGTCGACGAGGCCCTGCTGCTGGCCGACCGCGTCTTCGTCATGGGCGTGAACCCCGGTTCGATCAAAGCCGTCATCGACGTCGATGCCGAACTGCCATCGCGCAACCGCCGCGAGCACGACAGCGCGTCGCTCAGCCTCCGCAGCCGAGTGCTCGGACTGATACGCGAAGAGAGCCTCAAGGTATTCAACAGATGATCCACGCCTCCGCCTCCCGGCTGCTGCCCGCCCTCGCGTGGTTGCTGCTCAGTCTCTCACTGCTGCTCGCGGTGTGGTGGCTCGCCGCCGCACGCATCGGCAATCCAGTATTGCTGCCGGGGCCGGCACTGGTCGCGACGGGCCTGGCCGAACTGCTCGGCGGGCGCACCTTGTTCGACGACATCGCCGCCAGCCTGAAGCGCGTGTTTATCGGATTTTTCATCGCCTCGGCACTGGCGATTCCATTGGCACTGGTGATGGCCTATCTGCGCCCGCTGCGCAGCCTGCTCCTTCCCATCGTTTCGCTGCTGCGCCCCATTCCGCCGATCGCATGGATACCCCTCGCCATTCTCTGGTTTGGCATCGGCGACAGGCCGAGCTATTTCATCACCGCACTGGCGGCGTTCTTTCCGATATTCCTCAACGCATTCGCTGGCGGCCTTGCGGTGGAGCCGCGCCATATCCACGCCGCGCGCTTTCTCGGCGCCAACCGCTGGCGCCTTATCCGTTCCATTTATTTTCCGTCCGCCCTGCCCTCGATATGGACCGGCCTGCGCATCGGTCTCGGTCAGTCCTGGATGGCGGTGGTAACGGCCGAGCTGATCGCGGCGCAGTCGGGGCTCGGTTACATGATTCAGGCAAGTCGTATCAATCTCGAGACCAGCCATGTGTTGGTCGGCATGCTTTTGATCGGCGTGCTCGGTGCCCTGATGACAACACTTCTGGGCGTCACCGAACGCTTTGTTCTGCCCTGGCAACAACGTCAACGTTAAGGAGATCGACATGTCGGCTTCACACCGTCGCACCATCGGACGTGCGCTCGTAGTTCTTCTGTCCGCCATTGGCCTTTTCCACGGTGCGCTGGCGCAGGACACAGTACCCGTTCGCATCGCCTATCCGTCCGGCATGAATGGCCAGATTCCAGTGGTTGCCGATCGGGCCGGCCTCGCCGATCGCAACGGCCTCGCCGCCTCCTATAATTTCTTCCAGAACGGCCCGCCCATGATGGAAGCACTGGCATCGGGCAATGTCGACGTCGTGGTGTCGAGCTACCAACCGCTCACCACCTATCTGCTCCAGCAGCCAGGCACCGTCTCGATAATCGCCAACCTTGGCCACTCGAGCTATGCGCTGATGGTGGATAAGGAGAGCCCTGCGCGGTCGCTGGCGGAACTCAAGGGCAAACGCATCGCGCTGTCGTTCGGCTCCGATTCGCATCTTGATCTGCTGCGCGCGATCCGCGCCCTCGGCCTCGACCCGGCTACCGACTTCACCCTGGTGAACCTGCAGCCAAACGACCTGTTGCTGGTGCTGAGCCAGCGTCTGGCCGAAGCCATCGTGATCCGCCAGCCCCAGGTGGATCGCCTGCAGGAGCAGCAGGATGCCCGGGTGCTGCAGAGCTGGCCCCATCACTATCTGGTAGTGGCCCGCACCGATTATCTGGAGCGCCACCCCTCAGCAGGCACGCGGTTGCAGGCCACCCTGCGCGATACCGTTGCCTATATAGCCAACAACGGTGAGCGGGCAAGCGTCTGGTTCGGCGAACAACTGCGCCTGGACCCGCGTTTCGTGCGGCAGCTCGCGACCCGGAATCCAATCTTCGAGGGCGTGACGGACGCCGGGGATGCCCATATCGAGTTCGATGCCATTCATCGGCAACGTTTCAATGACTGGCTCGAGGCGGCATTCGACAACGGCCTTATCAAAGCGCGCGTCAAGCCGTATACAGACTGACTGAAAGGAAAAGACATGTCATTTCGCCCCCACGACATCTTCGCGCGCTCCAGCGCGCCGGTGACCATAGACGAGGACAAGTGCATCGCCGACAAGGGCTGCAACGTCTGCGTCGAGGTCTGCCCGCTCGACTTGCTGGCGATCGACCCGGTGACCCACAAGGCGTTCATGCAATTCGACGAGTGCTGGTACTGCATGCCCTGCGAGAAGGACTGCCCGACCGGCGCGGTGAAGGTGGAGATTCCCTACCTGCTGCGCTGAACCGAGGTTTCCAACACCGTCGCGGCGACCAACGGCGAGGAGTCACTGTACGCAAAGCCAACGCCGCGCCGCTATCCGATAGCGAATCAACACTGGAGAGAAGATCCATGTCACGCTTCAATCACCGCTCCGCCGGCGTGCGGGCGACGCTGGCCGGCCTGGCCCTGGCGCTCAGCGCGCTGAGTGTCCAGGCCGAGACCATCCGCATCGCCATCGGAACCCAGGACACCACCATCAATTGCGCCGCCGGCGGGCTGATCATTCGCGAAGAGAAACTGCTGGAGAAATACCTGCCGCGCGACGGCAAGTACAAGGATGCGAAATACCAGATCGAGTGGAAGAACTTCACCAGCGGCGCGCCGCTGACCAACGAGATGGTGGCGGGCAAGCTCGACTTCGGCGCCATGGCCGACTTTCCCGGCTCCTTCAATGGCGTGGCCTTTCGCGAGGCCGGCAGGCAGAGCCTGTTCATCACCGTGTTGTCGGGCAGCACGCTGGGCAGTGGCAACGGCATCGTGGTCCCCGCCGCCTCGTCGGTGCAGTCCCTCGCCGAATTGAAGGGCAAGACCATCTCGGTACCCTTCGCCTCCACCGCCCACGGCATGCTGCTGCGCGCAATCCGGGCGCAGGGCTGGGACCCGGAAAAGGATGTGCGCATCATCGCCCAGGTCCCGGAAATCGCGGGCTCGGCGCTGAAAAGCAATCGCATCGATGCCCACGCCAACTTCGTGCCCTTCGCCGAGCTGTTCCCGAACCGCGGCTTCGCGCGCAAGATCTTCGACGGCTCGCAAACCAACGCCCCCACCTTCCACGGCGGGCTGGTCGATGCCGCCTACGCGGAAAAGTATCCGGAAATCGTCGTCGCTTATCTGCGCGCGGTGATCGAGGCCAACCACTTGCTCGCCGCCGAACCGGAGAAATACAGCGAATTGATCGAGAAGGTCACCGGTATCGAGGCGGAAGTGAATTATCTGTTTCACGGCCCTCTCGGCCTGCAATTCCGCGATCTGACCTGGAAGCCGGAATTCCGCCAGGCCACCGCCACCGCCATCGACACCCTCAAGTCCATGAAGCGCACCAGCCACGATCTGGACATCGATGGTTTTATCACCGACAGATACCTGCGCGCGGCCTTCAAGACGTCGGGTGAGGATTACGAGGCGGCACTGGGTGATTACGGGCCCGCGCCGCTGGTTGCCACGGATGCCTCCAGCAACAAGCCGATCACGGATTTCCGCCGCCTGGCCCAGATCTGGGTAAAGGGTGATCCGCTGGTGCGTCACTATTCCTCACCAGAGTCGGCCTTTGCCGCGCTGGCGGAGCTGGAGGAACAGGGCAAGGAGATCCGGGCTGTTTACGCCCAGGCCTACGACAGCGGCATCAAGTTGCTGGCCAACCAGGCCTGGTTCGTCGCCGACGGCAAGGGCCGACTCAAAGCCTTTCTGTTGAAAGAGCATGCGCAAGCCTATGCCGGACAACATAGCGGACAAGTGCTCGATTTCGTCGCGGCGAGCCGCTAGGCGCGGTGCGCAAATACTCTGGGAATGAATCATGGCCTATTCGCTGTCTCCGCCGAACAAAACTACCCGGTTTGCGCTGCAAGCCGCTTCCCTGCTGGCCTGCCTGCTGTTCTGGCAGCTCGCGGCAACCCGTCAGCTCAATCTGGGATTTGTGGCCTTTACCTATGTGCCGGCCCCCAGCGCGGTGGCGGATGCGGCATGGCAGCTGTTCAATTCCAGCAAACTGTTACCCCATCTCGGCAGCAGCCTGAGCCGTGTGTTCACCGGCTACTTTTCCGCGGCGCTGGTGGGCATCGCGCTGGGCCTTGTCATCGGCCGCTCGCGGCAGGTGGAATCCCTGCTGCTGCCGCCGCTGGAAGTGCTGCGCCCAATCCCGGCGGTGGCCTGGATCCCGCTGGCGATTCTGATGTTTCCTTCGTCGGAACTGTCGATGATTTTCATCACCTTCACCGGCTCGCTCTTTCCCATTCTGTTGAACACCATCCACGGCGTGGAAGCGGTGGATAAACGACTGATCGCCTCGGCGCGCAGTCTCGGCGCAAAACCCTTTGCCATTTTGCGCGAAGTGATACTGCCCGGCGCGGCTCCCGGCATCATCACCGGTCTCACCATCGGTATGGGGACTTCGTGGTTCTGCCTGGTTACCGCGGAGATGATTTCCGGCCAATGGGGCATCGGCTATTACACGTGGGAGAGTTACGTGATCCAGAACTACACGGATATCGTGGTGGGCATGTTGATAATCGGCTTCCTCGGCATGGGCAGCAGTCTTCTGGTCAAGACTTTCGGCGGCCTGCTGATTCCCTGGTATCACCAGAGGAGGGGTATATGATGAGCGCGACCGAACAGTTCGCCGGCAATATTTCCATTCGACATCTCTCCATTCATCTGGGGCGAGACAGGGATAGCTTCGAGGCCGTCCACGACCTGAACGTGGAGGTGTCCGCCGGTGAATTCATCTGCATTCTCGGCCCTTCCGGCTGTGGCAAGTCCACCCTGCTCGGCGCTCTGGCAGGGCATTTGCCACCCAGCGTCGGCGATCTGCGGGTGGATGGCGCCAGCGTCGACGGCCCCTCTCCGGAGCGCGGCATGGTGTTTCAACACCACACCCTGTTTCCCTGGCGGCGGGTGATCGACAACGTGTCCTTCGGGCTCAAGATGCGCGGGCTGAACAAAAAGGAGCGGCATCAGCAGGCGCTGGAAATTCTCCGCCTGGTGGGCCTGGGTAATTTCGAGAGCCACTGGCCCAGCCAATTGTCCGGCGGCATGCAACAGCGGGTGGAGATAGCGCGGGTTCTGATCAACCGGCCGCGCCTGCTGCTGATGGACGAGCCGTTCGGCGCGCTGGATGCTCAGTGCCGGATGGACATGCAGCAATTGTTGCTGGACATCTGGACCCGTATTCACACCACAGTGGTTTTCGTCACCCACGATATCGATGAGGCGCTGTTCCTGGCGGACCGCATTCTGGTGATGAGCCCACGCCCCGGCCGCATTATCGAAGACCTGCACCTGGACTTCGCCCGACCGCGACAGCCGGATCTGGTAACCAGCCCGGAATTCATGCGCCTGAAGCGCTACTGCCTGGAATTGTTGCGCCATGACGAAGGTCGCACGCTACCGCGCCTGTCGCCGCTTGGAATGCCCAAAGGGGCCGAACAATTCGCCAGCCTTTGACCACCTCCCGGAAAAATTATCATTGCGAGCCATTTATGCCTTTGTTATCCAGCGACAATGTCGACATTCTTTTGCTGCAACCGCGCTTGACCGACGCGGATCCCGGTGTGCGCCGCATCGCGCTGATCGAGCTTGCCGACCAGGAAGACCCCGATGCCCTACCCTGGTTGATTCACGCATTGAGTCGCGACGAGAACGATGATGTGCGCAGCGAGGCCGCGCGATTACTGGAAGGCTGGGAAGAGGCGGAAGTGGTGGCCGCACTCTGCGCGGCGTTGACCGACTCCAGCGAGGAAGTGCGCGAAATTGCCGCCCAGAGTCTCTGCCAATTGAAAACCCCGGCGGCGGGCCGGATCATCCTGACCTGGGTAGAGCACCCGCAAGCCAGCGTGCGCGGCCGGGTCCTGCGCGCCCTGCGCGAATTGCGCCTGCCGCAGAGCGCCGAGGCGGCGGCGAGCGCCCTGGGCGACCCGGACGCCGTGGTGCGCCGCGAAGCCGTGGCTGTGCTGGGCTGGCTGAAACACGCCGCGGCCCTGCCGGCACTGGCGAAACTGGCCAGTAGCGACGCTTCCGTGGAGGTGCGCCGCGCCGCCACCGGCGCCCTGGGGCTGGCCAGTGAGCAAAGTGTGTTGCCCGCCCTCTACGCGGCATTGCAAGACAGTGAGTGGCAAGTGCGCGAAGAGGCGGCCAATACTCTGGGCAAGTTGCGCCTGATGGAAGGTGGCCCGGCGCTGGTGAATGCGCTCCGCGACAGTTACTGGCAGGTTCGGGTGCAGGCCGCGCGGGCGCTGGGCAAACTGCGCTTCGGCGCCGCCACCGAGGCGCTGATCACACTGCTCCACCATGAGATCAGCAACCTGCGCAAGGAGGCGGCACTGGCCCTGGGCGAACTGGGCGATGCCGCCGCGCTCACCGCGTTGCGGGCCGCGGAAAATGACAGCGACCCCGAAGTGCGCAAAGCCGTGCGTATCGCAGTGGCGCAACTGAACACCGCATCCTGAACCGGAGCACGTCATGACAGAGCCAGTGGCTGTGAAAAACTCTCTGCGCCATCAGTGCCTGACCCTGCAATGGAGCGCCCGGGAAATCCAGCGGGTTTCTCACGCGCGACTGCGCGGCGCCTGCCCCTGCGCCAAATGCCGTGCGGCACGCCTGCAGGGCCATATTCCGCTGGTGGAGGGCGGAGTGCGGCTGGAGGCGATAAATCCCATGGGCTATGGTGTGCAACTGGTGTTCAGTGATGGCCACGACCGCGGCATCTACCCCTGGGTTTATCTGCGTTCGCTTGCCGATCGTTAGCGGCTGTCGAGGTTTCGAAACAGACTATTGATCAATAAAAGAACCTTTTCATAACGGCAGGGCCTGCGGTGCGCTTCGTTCCTCAGCACACCCTATGCTCTTTCATATATCCATCACCAGGGACTCTTTCATAGGGTGTGCCGACGCAGGAGGCGCACCGGCAATGCCGCGCATACCTGCTTTGCCGGGATGGCGAAACCCGACACACCCTCGTCCCGATTATGCTCTTCCGTATATCCATAACCAGGGAGGGATATGAATCCTCAAACTGCGGCCAGCACGGAAAAGAAAAAGCCCCTGATAAATCATCAAGGGCTTGAAATGGATAGCTATCAGAAAAGCCGGC
>Ga0265293_10009466_pt1 | contig 13987 bp, 10 predicted proteins | sample Munlanlewell138R_FD_192505 | JGI IMG/M metagenome (GOLD analysis project Ga0265293, IMG submission 192505) | Leachate microbial communities from a municipal landfill in Southern Ontario, Canada - Leachate well 138R | ecosystem: Engineered > Solid waste > Landfill > Unclassified | place: Canada...
TAAATTATCTATTTCAAAACCGTTCTCAAAAACAACTTTATATTGACCTCTCTTTACTTTTTCTATAAAACCTTTTTTCACGGATTTTGAAATAATACCATTCTTATCAGCAAAAACCTCATACGGCTCATTCTCATATAGGCCGACTAAGACAAAATATTGCTGACCCTTAACAGTAATATGATGAACATCACAAGGAAGCTTCTTTGGCCTTTTTGGAGCGTTAGTTTTCACTATTTTATTTGATGTAGTATTTTCTGTTGTTAATATTCCAATTCTAGAGCCTTCCCTATAAATAGTAACCCCTTTACATTTCATCTTCCAGGCTTCTGTATAAATTTTAGCAACATCTTCGACCGATGTCTCTTTCGGCAAATTTGTAGTATTATGGCATATTATTCCATTAGCAACATAAGAATTTCCATCTTTAATAGACATATCATAGGTTGGCTTCTCTCCAACATAGGTTACGCTTTCTACATCTGAAAACATATCAGAACAAGAATAGTAATCAATATTATACCCAGCCCAACTAGCTAAAGAATAAACATCTTTATTTTTTATAACCAGCCCTTTGTCTTTTATTTCTTTTAATAATAAAATGGCTTTTTCTTTATCTTTTCTATATTCAATAGGAATTCTATTCCCTTTCTGACAAATCGTTTCAGCAATCATATTAAATCTCCTTAGTTAATAATATGGAACTACCCTACCATGAGAAAAGGGAATCGCACAAATATTCACCCTGCTAACGCAGTTATATTAACACTCTGTTTTTTACCAGGTTATCCCGACCCTGAATTATTCTGTTTTAATAATACAGTTTTAAGCTACATAATAATTTCTATCTATTTATCGCACTTCTTAGCAATCAATAAAATCTGTATAACCTATATTTGCTTAATCTTAACCTTATCTCCCTCTTCTATTTCAGATAATTTCTTCCATTCCTCTACCCTAGTTTCGTCATTTAAAACTAAAAACTTTTCATTTGATGTACATTCAATCTCTAGGCCATTTAATAACCTAATCGAAAAAACAGGTTTAATACCATTATTATAATACTCATTTACATTAACTTCTCTCATTTCATGGTTTAAGACTTTAGTGTCTTCGATGTTCTCTACAAACGAATCAACTGGAATTTCATCTAAATTTGTTAATTCATCAAAATATAATAGCCCCTTATTAGTTTCTATTAAAGAATCGGGTGTTATGCAGTTCGAAATCGAGTGGTCGATATGACGTTGTGCTATTGATTGCAATTTAACCTTATTAACCCAATTAATATCCATTGAGCAAGACCCAAACCAAGGAGACTTTTCTATATCTTTTTCTCCCGTAACTTCCATCCAAAGTAATAATTTAGGATGAATAACATCATATAACTGATATGATACTCCTTTGTCATCAACAACATCAACTCTAGCATTCTGCTCTTCTGGATTAATTTTTCTTTTTCTCTGATACATTAAATTAAATACAGGTTCAAATCCAGACGAAGTTCTAGCCATAATAGATATTGTACCTACAGGAGCACAAGTTAATAATCCTATATTTCTTCGACCATATTTTGACATATCATTATATAAAATAGGATCTTCATCTCTTATTCTGAGCAAGTAATCATTGTCTTTTTCCTTCTCGAAATCCCAAACATCAAAAGCTCCTAATTCTTTAGCCATATCAACCGAAGACCTATAACACCCTAACTTCAATGTTCTAAAAATCTTATCAACTACAGGAAAAGATTCATCTGATGCATATTTTATATTTAATGCAGCCAAAACGTCGCCTAATGCAGTTATCCCAGTACCAGTCCTTCTACCATTTTTGCAGCTATTTCTAATCTTTTCCCAAATATCCCTCTCTATCATCTTAGTGAATTCATCTTCTGGATCATTATTAATTTTATTAATTATTCTATCTACGGCTTCTAACTCCAAATCAACTATATCATCCATAAATCTTTGAGCAACTTGAGCGTCTTTATAGAACTGTTCATAATCAAAATATGCATCTTTTGTAAAAGGATTAACCACATAATAAAATAAATTTATAGCCAACAGTCTACAACTATCGAAAGCACTAAGCGGGAGTTCCGCGCAATTGTGAACTAATACTCCATTGGCATCAAATTGATGAACATCATCTATAGTTGCATCATATACATCTTCTGCCCCACTTTGCTCTATAGACGCAACTTCATCTATAAAATATTCTTTATATGGTCCCTTAGAAAAACCATCAACAATTTCTTTTAATTTATCATTTTTATTCTTACATCCAAAACCAACTTTTTCCATAAAAACAACTAAATTATCTCTAGAAATAACCAATTCATGAGTGGCGTGGCAGTAATATTCTTTACTGCCACCTTTTCCATCAGGCATAGCTCTAAAACCATCATCTCGTCTGTTTTCATATATAGAACACACAATACCAAGCCTTAATAGCATTCTTTGAGCTATTTTTAAATTATCTACTTTATAAGATGTTAATCTAGCGTTATAAGAACCCTTATAATTATCCATAGAAACAGACCCATCTGCATCAAACCACCCTCTCAAAAAACCTCTATAAAAATCACTAGAATTATATTCCAAATGGCAACTTATATCCTTATCAGAATCAATTCCGTTCTCCATGGCTACTTTTGCTAAATTGGTAGATTTTATTCTAACTACATTATTAGTCGATTCTCCGCTGCCGCAATCGCTTCTTGTAATTAAATTGGAATATTTAATCATTTCTTTAGCATATGCTTTTATTTGTTTCCCTTCTTCTCCCCAAAAATCAAGACACGCCACATCGCTGTGGTTCTGTATTTTACTTAAACACCCATCCCCTAATAAATACCCATGCAACCAACCGTCATTAAAATTACCACCAGAACATCCGGCTGCATCGGCTTCCCAAGTTATATTGTTGCGAATCTCATTTAAACAAAGTAAGTCGCCCTTTGTTAAATCAGCGGCTTTTTTCCACTGATAAGTTAATTTATTTCTTTCTTTATGATTACAAACTTTAACTAAATGTTCAGGAGTACATTTAAATTCATATCCTTTTCTAGATTTAATTGCAAGTGTTTGTTTATTTCCAGTAAAAAAGAAACCATCTTCTGATGATGAATATGATTTTCCATTTACAACAGCGTTAAATCTTTTTCCTATTAAGTCACTAACCATTCTAGGCCCATCTGATGTCATGACCCAAGTATCAGATGTAACACAAGGATTAGTTGATATAGTTTTAAAGCCAACATCAGAGTAACAATCAGCCGGACTTTCATTAATAATATTATCCCAAAACAATAATCCTGGTTCTGCACATGCATGAGCACATTTTATTATTGTATCCCAAACATCTTTAGCCCTTACCATTTTACTAATCTTAGGATTCTTTGAATCGACAGGCCATCGTTGCTCGTACTCCCTATCCTCTTCAACAGCTAAAAGAAACTCGTTAGTCAAACGAACTGACATATTAGCCCCAGTTACTTTCTGTGTATTTAGTTTAATATTGACAAAATCGAGGATTTCAGGGTGATGAACAGAAAGAGAAATCATAAGCGCACCTCTTCTCCCTCCCTGCCCTACTTCTTCAATAGAATTACTATATCTCTGTAAAAATGGAATAATACCAGTTGATGTTTTCGCAGAATTAGTCGTAGGAGATCCATTAGGTCTTAAATTACTAATATCTAATCCAGTCCCCCCTCTTCTCTTACTGATTTGAACTAATCTTTGATCTGCCATTAATATACTTCCATAAGAATCATCAGGAGATGGCACTACATAACAATTACTTAATGTTGTATATTGCAAATCATTTCCAATGCCAGCTATACTAGATCCCTGCGGTATTATTCTAGCAAAATCTTTAATAAAATTATATATTTCTTCTACTGTAAAAGGTTTTTTAAACTTGTTTTGCTCTACCCTAGCTAACTCTTTAGCTATCCTCCAAAACATATCATCAGGGTTAATCTCTAAAAACTCTTTACCGTCTTTAGAAATTATATATTTATTAATATAACTATCTACAGCCATTAAATCTGTATCAAAATACTTAAAGCAAGAATTAAAAACTTCATTATAATTATACATTATTTATTTTCTATCTTTCTATTCTAGAAACTTCAAATCCTATTTTATTTTTTGGAATATATTTTTTTGCTTGACTAAAATCTTTATCGGACATTTCGGTAATAGCTTCTAACAAATAATCATCATTAACTATAGCTAAATTATTACTATCAATATCTCCGTTTACTATAGCTAATAATTTTGCAGTCTGACATATTTCTTTAATGTAAGCACCTGATAATTTTTCTGCTTTTTCAGCAACTACTTCATAATCTACATCTGCGTTATTTAGAAATTTCTTAAACATTTCAATTCTAAGATCTATATCTGGTAGAGGGATATTAATAACCCTATCAAATCTGCCAGGTCTATTTTTAATTGCCGTTTCAACTTTATCTACTAAATTTGTAGTAGCTAAAGTAATGACTCCATTCATTTCTTCTATTCCATCTAATTTATTCATTAGTTCAATTAATCTACCATCGCCTGAAAAATTATCACGATCCATAGTCATAAAATCTATATCTTCAATAATCAATAAGCATGGAGATAATTCAATAGCCATTTCATATATTCTATTAACATCTGTAGTTTGTTGCAAATTTGAAGGAAGAACATATAAAACAGACACATTGACTTCATTTGCCAATGCTTTACATATCATGGTTTTTCCATTACCGGGAGGGCCAGAAAGAATTATACCTCTTTTTAGATTAACATTATTTTGACTCAGCAATGCAGTCGTACCAAAAAACTTTAATGTATTATCTTTGATAATTTTAAGCATTTTATCTGGTAAAACGATAGAATCAAAAGAAATATTTTCATTTAATTTTAATATTTCTCCTGAACCATCAATTTTTTTTCCCCTATAGGGATTATTAGCTTTAGTGTAGTTCTCCCAATTAAGAAGAATATTATTATCAATATCATAATTACAATATATGCTGTAATCATATCCTGTTTTATCATACCATGAAGAGATTTCTATAATTAATTTTCTATTTTTATCTTGCGTATGATTGTATAATATTAACCCTTTATCATAGAATTGATATATTATCCCTTCAATATCTTTACTTTCTTTAGTAGCTTTAGCTATTTTATTTCCATGTGAAGGATTATACTCCCCTGTTTTTTGGAATCCCAATGAAGCTAAAAAATCCGGCATTGTAATCTGTAAAACAGTATGCTTATATTTTGAAAAATTAGTTTCATATTTATTAATAGAACTTTTATTAAAAAAACCTGAAACTAAAACATCTAAATTATAATTATATGAATCATTACCATAATAAAATGCTTCTGCCACATCTCTAACAGAAGCATCTTCTAATTTTATTTTATCTAACCTATCATCTGTTGTTATAAAAGACTTTTGATTTTTTCGTTCCATGGGAATACCCCGCTCCTGTTTTAATTTCGTCATTAAAACTTTCTCCTATAATAGTAATAATTTATTATAATACTCTTTACCTTTTTTGCTACTTTTAATATCTTCTCTATTTATAACATCTTTCAGTGTCACTGAGTCTTTAAAAATATTATTATCGGAACAGTTTATAACCTCTCTATCTTTTTGAACGGTTTTTATCCAGTTTAATCCCCTGTTGCATGACCTTAAAGTATTGTTAGTATGATGTTTATTAACCCCATAAAAATCAGTTTTATTATCTCTATATTTGCAATCAAAACCCAATAAAACAATTGGGCTACATCCTAAAACATAAGCTAATTGAAAAGCTAATGGGCCTGAAGCTCCCCTCCCTTTTAATACAGTTGCGTTAACTGGCATATTAAAACCAAATAAACTATGTCTACCGGATCCGGTTAAAACAAAATGGTAGGCCATATGAAAAGGATCTGCACCGTCTTTGCAATATAAAATAGATTTCAAATTAGCTAAATCTTTTTTAGCCTGATAAAAAAACTCCAAATCTTGCCATAATAAAATAGTTGGGGTTAACTTCTTGTAAGCGAAATTTATTCCAATAGAAAAATAATCATTAAGCACAGATAGGTCACCATGATCATTAAGAGAAACCCCATTCCCAATTAAAAAACAGGGGACTTTAACAACCTTATTAGTCCATGATCGTACCTTAGTAGTGCTTGGCACAGATGTGTGTCTTAATCTTTTATATATCATTTATTTACAAATTTATTCCAATATTCTATATATTTTTTTGGAACTCCAAAAAAAGGATCATATTTTGGTTTAAATGGTTTTCTTAATAATTTTAATCCGCATTCATCTGGAGTCTTATTAGACTTTTTATTGTTTGCATCTTTGGAACAAATAACTAAATTATTCCACACAGTCCTACCTCCACGACTTTTGGGCAGCACATGATCAACCGTTGCCGAAGATGCAGTAAGCTTCTTCCCCGTATACTGGCAAGTATAATCATCTCTAATTAGCAAATTTCTACGAGTTAATTTTACTTCCCTTAATGGCAATTTCGAATAATGCTTTAATAAAACAATCTTTGGAGTCCGTATTCTTAACTTAGCAGAATTAATAAAATCATATTTCTGCATCTCATTGGGAATTTTATCTATTACAAGAAAAGAAAACTTATTTAACCATTCCGTCCAAGAATAAACAACATAGCTATCTTCATCTATAATAGATGCAGTATCGTTGCAAATTTTAGTTATAATATTTATAATATTAACAACACCTATCGGTGTCCATGTCTTATTTAAAACATACACTAGCTTATTAATTTTTAACATGATCTAACCCTATTTACAATAAAGATTCTTTATCATTACAACTATTTATAATATTAATAATATCATCGAAATACGACGGATTTAATTGTATCCTCTTTCTTAGTCTAACAATTATATCGTCTAAAATCTGTGAAACTCTGGCCCCAGATAATCCAATTTTTTCTCCTACTTGTGTAGATGATAAATTCTCATAAAAAAAATAATAAACTATTTTTCGTTCTCTTGCTGTGAAATTTTTCCCAATTAATTTATTAATAAATTCCTGTCTTAATAATTTACTGTCAGGGGTATTATTATTAGCACATTTAATAAAAGGATTGAGATCTCTTGAAAAATTATCATCATTCCCTTGGCTTTTATTAGCTAGTGATTCTATACTAATAACATTAATAGGCATAAATTTACTAGGTTTTTTATAGTATTCTCGTTGATTAAATCCCGCTTTTTCAACAAGCTCAACCTCATCTATTTTTCCAATTTCATGTTCTAATTTTTCTTTTATATTATTAATTTTACTATTCCTAAGCCTAACCGATCTTGGGACCCAATCATTTACTCTAATGGCATCTAAGATAGCACCATATATTCTAAATGATGCGTAGGTTTCGAATTTATTACCCCTTTTTAAATTAAATTTATCTATTGCATCATATAAACCATCAACTCCATAAGAAATAAGTTCTTCTAAACTCACTTTTCTATCTATCTTATTATAAATACCGACTGCTACCTTAGAAATTAAGGGGTAATAATACTCTATTAATTTATTCTTAAAAACCAATTTAGAAGTTTTTTTATATTTAACCCATAGGTTATTAATATTTATTTCTATCATAATTATCTTGTGTGTTTCATCGCCCCACTAACAATCTGCCATTTAGACGGTTTCGAAACAACATCTCCCTTATTTTTTCCCTTAAGTTCTCTATATTTTAAAAATTTAAAAATATTTACGTAAAAAATATCATTATTGCTATCAGAAATAGGAAGATCATTTAATACACCTGAATCCTTTAATTCATTATACAAAACTAATTCAAAACCTTTTATAGAAAAAGAAGGTTCTGCTAGGGCTTTTTTAATATTAGATAATGTATTATTGGCCCAAGATTGAGACTCTGATAAAATATTTTCCATGTTTTTCTCCTTTTATATAGGAATTATGCTTATGCTATATAATATATAATATATTAGCAAAAATATAAACACTTTGGTTGAGAAATATAATGAACTGGTACAAACAAACAAAATATGCTTGGAATTGGAAAAAATTCTTAATACCATCACTATTTCCCTTAATACCATTCTTTATAGCTTTGCAATTTACTCCTGAAAAAGCAAAACAATTTAGCGACGAACGAAATAACAATCCAGCTATCATTCAAAATGATTTAGCAAAAATAAAACAAGACCCTATAAGTAACCAAAAAGAAAATACAATAGAGATAAAACAACCAACTGAACATGCAGAGATTAAGCAAAATAATCAAATAGATATCAACTATATTAAAGACATTATATCCCAACATGAAGGAAAAAGATATAGAGCCTACAATGATGGAAAAGGTTTTGCTACTATAGGCATAGGGCATTTATTGATACCAACTGACAATAAACTTTTTGGAAATCTTTTCGGCCCATATTATGAAACCAACTTTAAAAAAATCTTAAATGGCTCAATAAAATTAACAGAAGAACAAGTTGAAAAACTATTCATATACGATTTACAAAAACATTTAGATATCGCAAAAAGGTTATTTCCTAAACTAGAAACGTACCCCAATTATATTCAGGCTGCTTTAATAAGTTCCATTTACAGAGGCGACATGGGTAAAAAAACTAGAGATTTAATTAATGCCGACAAATGGGATGAAGCAGCTAAAGAATACTTAAATCACAACGAATATAAAACAACAAAATTAAGAGGCGTTGTTTCTCGAATGAATGAAAACCAAGCAGCAATGTTCCGCTATCATAAAGAGACTAACAACTAGCCCAACAAAAACTTCTTCAAGTTGAATTTATTATTAGCTGTTCTCATTCCTTTTAGCCCCTGCATAAAAGCTGAAATATATTTTGCTAAATCATCGTCTAAGCCTTTATCTTTTTGTTGCATTGCCTTGATCTTCATTTGGATATCAACTGGTCTCTTGCCATCTAAAATTAATTTAGCTTCCATACTAGTTAAATTACCAATAATTGCCGCTATCTCTTTCTTCGTCTGAACATAATGATAAAATTCTTCATCAGGACTATCCTTGGCTACAATATATTTTGTTGACAAATCGTTTTTACTGCTTATTCTAAAAGCTCTACCTTCGGATTGCTCTGCGTCTTTTGGCGTCCAAGAAAAATCATTCATAATGACATCATCAACTACGTTTGGCAAATCTAAACCAGTTCCCCCGGTTAAGGTACTAATAACCATGGCTTTTACATCATTATCAGGATCTTTCATTAAAGCGACAGCGTTATCTCTATCTTCTCTGCTTGATCCTCCAAGATAAGAAACTACTCGACCGCCACCTTCTATTTCTTGATTTATTATCTGTTCTAGTCCACTAACTAACTGCTTTGAAGATGGAATAAAACAACTAAAAATAATTACTTTTTTATCTTGCATTAAAACACTTTTAGCCAGTTCTAGACTATACGGAACTTTAATTTGAGCAAGCTCTGCTCTTGCCGCCTGCATCTGAGAAATAACTAAAGCTGGATTATCATAATCCTTAAGCCGCTTGGCGATATTATCAAATAAGTATTTTACATCAACGTCAATAGGTAAAGACTCAACTGTATGATCTGGTAAATCAGGATTAATATCTTTCTTAGTTCTTTTAATATAAACACCTGAAAGAATTAACCATTTTCTTAATTCCATAGCAGCTTGTTTGGACTTGGAATCATTACCCTTCTCTAGTCTGCCTTTTTTTGATTTATCTTTTATTTTAATAAAGCCACCAAAATATTCTTTAAACATTTTAAGCGGCAGTTGACCAAGCCTATGCCCCATAATTCTTAACTGTCTATAGGCATCCATAGGTTTGTTGGCAATTAAAGTAGCTGTGAATCCCCATCTATAAGGAATTTTTTGAACAGCTTTTTCTATATTTTTACTTACTGTTGAATCATTTTTGACCATATGACATTCATCTAAAATGAGACAAGTAAAATCATCCCTATTAAGAATATCTCTAACTAATAAATCCCGCTTCCTAATGCCCGGATTATTTTTATCCGGAACATGAGCATGACCAAATTCATTATATGTTAATATGCACCATTTTGCATCAGAGTTAACATTATTTGAAACGCTTTCTTCATCTGAAATAGTTTTTATCGCCCTCTCCCACTGTCCAGCAGCAGCAGGTATCGTAACAACAAGGCATCTCCCCCCAGATGTTTTTAATCTCATATCAGCAGCGGCGATTCCCTCAATGGTGTTATGACAAATAATGTTCTCTGCAATATAATTATGATATTTTTCTATGCTAAGATCGTAGATATAATCGTCATATTCAATTTCTGTAATAGATGTAATAATCTCATATTGCAAATCATTATTAGCAATCTTCGTTAGTTGGTTAATTACTTCATTTACTACATTTTGTTTAACTGATTCTAATACTGAAGTTGTTTTACTGGTCCATTTTGAATTTCTATTTTCTTTATATTCTCTTAAAATAATACCATCTTTAAGCTTTTTTAATTTATCTACAGTTCTTAAAATGGTATCAGAATTCCAACCTGAATTTCTATTTAAAAAAGATAGACTAGGAATATTTAGTAATCTATAAGGGATTTTATATTCACTTATAAAATTACTAATTATACTAGAAACTGGTTTCCCGTCTTTATTAGAATTATATTTACTATTTATATTTAAATAGTTTTCTTTTTTATATTGGCAATTAAAACCAATATTATCCATAAATATTTTTTTACCAGATCCCACGATTCTTAAAATATAATACGGTCTTTTTATTTTTGTTCCATTGGTTGCACATTTCATACTTTTATTAAAGCTGCATATAATATTAAATCTTTGTAGTAAAATTGATAATTGAAAAATAACTTTTCTGCTAGCTGATGAAATCTCAATCATTCTTGATGTTTTTCTGCTCGATCCTTCTGCGTCAAAGAAATTACTTATAAATATCTTGACTAGATCATCATTAGCATTCATAATAAAATTAGGAATTTCTTTTTTGGCTGATTTCATACCCCATTTATAACCAATTCTCTCTAAAAATTTTATATACTCAGTTGATGAAACTGATAAATATGGAGTCTTGGCTTTTTCATTTATAGTAGATTTAATTTTTCTCTTTCTATTATACGAAACCCTAAAATCAAAAGAATCGAAAATATTTTTCAAATCTCTCAAAATTGAAACATCTTTTTGATATATTCTCAAAGTATATTTGTTTTCATTCCCCTCTGCGATTTGCCAGGCTATAAATTTCACTATTTTTTCATCTACTTCTTCTAAATAATTATTTTGCAGTCTTGGTTGATTAGATGATGAACAGATGGTATCCCCTAAAACTATATTATTAGACCACCCACTTGGAGTTAAAAACTTATGATTAAATGTAGTTACTATTTCTTTGCCACTAGACGTTTTAATACACCTAAGTTTCCCTGTAAACTTTTTCCTATAAATATAATTTATTTTTCCTTTTACTGTTTTTCCATCAGTGTCAATAGAATTTACAAAAATATCTTTATTAGGATTGTATATTTCTTCTAAGACATCATCTATATAAAACACTTTGTATTTATCAGCATATTTATGCCAAATATCTTCTATTTTATCAACCCCTTCACTGTAATTAATAAGAGAATCTTTGGCTAAACACTTGCCTACGCCAGTCTCATCGCCTAAGAAAGCAGAAGATCTACTATATAAAAAAGCAATCCCATCCTTTTGTTGATCATATAATTCAAACTTTTCACCTGATTCAGATGAAACTTTGTATTTTTCTGTTACTTCAGCAAAAAACTTTTCTTTATCATTAACTATTTTGCCATTTTCATCCTTAGTTCTATATCCATCAAGAGTTCCAGGTATCTTATCTTTTACAATAACGCCCCTGCGAAATAAATTAAATACTATGGCTTTTAATTTAGCAGTATCATATCCGTATTTAGTTAGTATATCCTCTAAAACATGGTAGTCAGCCGTTGTCCCCTTAATCTCAAAACTTAAAAATTTGCCTAATGTGTTTCCTATATAACTAGGGTTTTGAACAAATCTTCTAACTGCTATTTTTTCTTCATCAGTATTGTCGGTTTTTAATAGCCCCTTTTTGCTGGATTGCCATGCAGGGAAACAGAATCTAAGAAATTCTCCAATTTCTTTACCTAAAATCTTATTCTCAGGAACAATTGCGACCTGGAATTCTCCATTTGTAATATCATAAACGTCATAGAAAAATAACTTACCAAAAGCAGTGGGGGCTATAGCCTTATTTTCGTCAGACATTTTTTCTATAACCGCAGTTAAAGCTGATATTTCGAATCCCTTATCTTTCAGAAAAGAAGCAAGATTCTCAAAAAATGTCTTATCATCAAAAATTGTCCAGACCTTACTATCTCCATCATATTTTCTCTTTTTAGCTGATTTTACATATGCAACAACTTCAGCATCATACTCAAATGCTAAATCAATACTTCCATTAGGATTTAATTTAGCTTCTACTCCCCTGCTCGAAGAAGGCTGTCTATCTTTTCCTATTTCTGTGTCTTGAGTCTTAGTTTGAATAGCGGTTTGAATATCAATCATCTGAGATACATCATACCCAATTGATTCCAAAAACGCCGCTACAAACGCTATAAAATCTGGATGTATTTGATAAAAGTCAAAGCCATACTGGTTGGCGGTTTTAAAATATTTCCAAGCATCATTTTGATTGAGATTCCTATTTTCTATCTCAGCCATTAAACGAGATTTTAAAGTTCTAGCCTTAGTGAAATTGGGTATTTTAAAAATTAAACCAAATCTATCATGTTTAGCAAAAATAATTTTATTTGGATCGGCATTAGAAACTCCCATGCTAGAAGAACTCTGGTCAATAAGCTTTTGCAGCTCTGCTTTAATGGCATCGTATTGAGGGAGTTGACGATTCTTATATTTTAATAGTACTTGCATAGCTATAGCTATATTTTTAATACTAACCGGGGAATTAAAAGGAGTATTTTCTATCTCTAATAATACAGGATTATTATAATCTTGCTTATTAAACCCCATATCATCGTATTTATTAGGTGCTCCTCTACCAAACATATTTTGTATTATAGATATTAAATCATCAACTGCCTGTCCCTGAATCGATGGGCCATCAAATTGTCCAGATATGATATATTTCATAAAAAAAATTCCCATAGAACTATTATTATATAACCTAATAGTTCTACGGGAAAAACTATATTCCTTTTTATTCTTCTATAATCAAACCACTATCAACTCTTTTTAAGTCTTCTTCTGATGCTGTTACTATAGATTCCATTTGCTTCTTTTTATGATCCTCTATTTGCCTTTGAACTTCCTCATGAGCTAACATCGCTTCTTTATAGTGCTTATCAAAAGCATCTTCTAAACTATCCGCTTCAATATGGAACCTAACCTCTTTGATGCCATATTCTGTTATGATTTGCGCAACTCCAACATATATGTCAATAATATTCAAATCAAATTCTGGTTTTTTAACGTTATCTCTTTCTTGATATTGTATCGTACCCTTCTTGCTAAATACTTCTACTTTTCTGCCATCATCACTTTGATATACAGTCATTTGCCTGTATGGAACTAAATTTTTAGTATCTTCCATTATCTGCTCCTTTTTAAAAAACTATTTAATGTTATAAGTTTACTATATTACAATTCACTTTGTTCGAAATAAACTCGGCTATAATTTTTCTATGACAGACATTAATATCTTTACAAGCACAAAATAATAAACAATTGAAACCTAAATCCATATAGTCAATAATCAAATTTGAACCCTTTTCTAAATTAACTATATTAAACTCATTTTTTATATTATAAGATTTATTACCTAAATCTTGAATATGAAAATATACTTTTTCTATTTTATTAAAATATTCAGCTAATTTATCCTTATTCCAAAAGGAATTATAAGAATAAGGATTCATTC
>Ga0265293_10009467_pt1 | contig 13984 bp, 12 predicted proteins | sample Munlanlewell138R_FD_192505 | JGI IMG/M metagenome (GOLD analysis project Ga0265293, IMG submission 192505) | Leachate microbial communities from a municipal landfill in Southern Ontario, Canada - Leachate well 138R | ecosystem: Engineered > Solid waste > Landfill > Unclassified | place: Canada...
CGGCCGTGCGCACGGCCCGGCGCGCCAGCTCCGCGAATTCGCGCGTGGCGATGCTGATCGGAAAGGTGCCGGCGCGGAAGCGGCGGCCATAGGCCTCCATCCAGCCATCGCCGGCATCGCCGCCGATGCCCTCGCGCTCCAGCCCTGACGCGAAATTTGTCGCGTCGTGCTTCGTCTGGAAGCCCACCAAGTCATAGGCGGTCAGCCCCCCGATGATCGCCTCGTGAACGGGCAGCGTGAGGAACACGTCCGGCGACGGCCATGGAATGTGCATGAAGAAGCCCATGCGGTTTTCCACGCCGAGCCGGCGCAGCTCCGAGGCCAGCGGGATCAGGTGGTAGTCATGCACCCAGATGATGTCGTCCGGCCGTATCAGCGGCCGCAGCCGTTCCGCGAAGAAGCGGTTGACGCGGAAATAGCCGGCCATGTCCTTGCGGGCATAGTCGGTGAGGTCGAGCCTGTAATGGCACAGCGGCCACAGCACGCTGTTGGCGAAGCCCGCATAATATTCGGACAGGTCGCGCCGCGACAGGTCCGAAAGCGCGAAGGTGATGCCGTCCCGATCCTCCACATGCAGCGGACCGGGCTCCTTCGATCCGCTCGACTTGCCCGACCAGCCCATCCAGATGCCGCCGCGCTTTTCGAGCGCGGCCTTGAGCGCGACGGCCAGCCCGCCCGGAGGCGGGCCCTTGCCGATGTCGGGCACGCGGTTTGATACGACGATCAGCCGGCTCACAATACATCCTCCCAGCGGCGCGACAGATGCATCGCCGCATTGATCAGGCCCACCATGGAATAGGTCTGCGGGAAGTTGCCCCACAGTTCCCCGCTCTCGACATGCAGCCCTTCCGAGAGAAGGCCGAGATGGTTCCTGTGCTTCAGCACGTCGGCGAAGATGGCGCGCGCGTCCTCCTTGCGGCCGACGCGCGTCAGCGCATCGATCAGCCAGAAGGTGCAGGCGGTGAAGGCCGTTTCCGGTTCGCCGAAATCGTCCGGGGCGCGATAGCGGTAGAGATGGTTGCCGAAGCGCAGATGCGCCTCGCAGGCGGCGAGCGTGGACAGAAAGCGCGGATCCTGCGCCGGCATGAAACCGATCTCCGGCATCAGCAGCAGGCTGGCGTCGAGGTCGGCTCCGCCGAAGGAGGAGACGAAGCTCTTCATGCCCTCGTTCCAGGCGCGCTCCAGTATGCCGGCGCGGATGATGTCGGCGCGCTGGCGCCAGTGCGCGGCACGGCTGTCGAGGCCAAGCTTCACGGCGATGCGCGCCAGCCGGTCGCAGGCCGCCCAGCACATCATGGCCGAATGGGTGTGGACGCCGTTGCGGGTGCGGAACTCCCAGATGCCGGCGTCCGACTGGTCCCAGCGGGCGAAGGCCTGATCGCCGAGTGGCTCCAGCCGGCCGAACAGCGCTTCGCCGCCCATCACCGGCAGGCGCTCGTCGAAGAAGCACTGCATGATCGACAGGATCACCGAGCCATAACCGTCGTTCTGCACCTGCGTGTAGGCTGCATTGCCGCTGCGCACCGGGCCGTAGCCGCGATAGCCGGGCAGGTCGCCCACAATCCTCTCGTCGAGAAGACGCTCCAGACCGAGGCCGAAAAGCGGCTGCAGATAGCCGTCGGGCGAGTCGGCGGCGATGTTCGACACATAGCCGAGATAGTCCTCCATCGTCTTCGTTGCCCCCAGAAGGTTGAGCGCCTTGACGGTGAAGTAGGAGTCGCGCAGCCAGCAGAAGCGGTAGTCCCATGTGCGCCCGCTCTGACCGTATTCGGGAATGGAGGTGGTCAGCGCGGCGACGATGCCGCCGGTCTCCTCATGCGAGCACAGCTTGAGGGTGATAGCGGAGCGGATCACCACATCCTGAAAGTCGATCGGCAGCGAAAGATAGCGCACCCATTCGCACCAGTAGTTCTCCGTTTCCTCCAGAAAGGCGCGGGCCGTGTGCAGGGGCGCCTGCGTCAGCCGCTCGTCCGGGCCGAGGATGAAGGCGCAGGGCCGGTCGAGCAGAAAAGGCGTGCGGCGCTCGACGAATTCCACCGGCGCGTCGGTGGTCATCCGCAGCACCTGCCCGCCGAGCAGGAAGCGGATATGATTGGTGCCGCGCGTCGTTTCCGGTTCCTGCGCGCCGTAGCCGTGGCGCGGGCGCAGGTCCACCTGAATGCGCGGCGCGCCCTCCACCGGCTCGACCAGCCGCACGATCGTCTGCGGGCGGAAGATGCGCCCGTTCGCCTTGAAGCGCGGCGCGAAATCGGTGATGCGCAGCCGGTTGCCGTCATGGTCGGTCAGCACCGTTTCCAGAATGGCCGTGTTGCGCAGATAGCGCTGCTCGCTGGTGACCACGTTCCTCAGGCTTATCGACCAGTGCCCGCCATCGCCGGGGGTCTTGTCCGGCCCCTCCCCCAGCAGGCTGCAGAAGACGGGATCCCCATCCATGCGCGGCGCGCACATCCACACGATGGAGCCATTGCGGTCGATGAGCGCGGCGCTGCTCGAATTGCCGATCACCCCGAGATCGAGGGAGGGCGCAAACAGGGGCTGGTTCATGCCGATATCCTCGCAAGCCAGTCGCGGACGTCCGAGGGTGCGCCCACGCGACACCGCGCAAGGCTTGGCCTGCCGTCGAGGCCCACCCGCACGGACAGGCCGTCCAGCCGGTTGGCGGCAGCGAACATCGCCTCGTCGGTCACGTCGTCACCAATGGCCACGGGCCGGCGGCCTCGAAAGGGAGTTTCACCCATGAAGGAAACCAGCGCATCGCCCTTGTCGCGTCCGCGGGGCCGCAGCTCGACGACCTGCTTTCCCTCCTGAAGCTCCCATCCATCCGCGACGGGGCCGGCAATGTCGGCCATCACGTCGCGTACCTGCGCTTCCCGCTCCGGGGCAAGGCGATAATGGGCGGCGATCGCAGCGCCCTTGTCCTCGAAGAGGACGCCGGGCATGTCGGCCGTCTGCCGACGCAGATGCTGGCGCGCAAGCTCGAAAGCTTCGGTTGTCGCGATGGTCGCGGTGCGCCCATCCGCGCCGCGCCATTCGGCGCCATGCAGCCCGCTGACCGCCGTGGCGGGAAGCCTGAAAAGCGCGTCGACGGTGCCGATCGACCTGCCGGTGATCAGCGCCAGCGCACCCTCCAGCCGCTCCGCCAGCCGCTTCAGGCTGTCGGGCAGACCGGGAGGCACCACGACCGCTTCGGGCATCTGCGCGATGTCGAGAAGCGTGCCGTCTATGTCCAGAAAGAGCGCGAGGCCAGAGGCATCTTCCGGAAGGGAGCAGGACAACCGGCCATGCCCGTGCAACGATAAGGTCTCATCATGCATGGCCTCAAGGATAGGCCCCGCGACGCGATCGGCAACCCCCGAGCCGGATCGTTGTGCCGAACCCATGCGCCGCGAACCGCCATTGGCGGCGGTTTCGCCTTGCACCGGCAGACCTGCTCCGGGCCAGCGGGCGGCACCGGCCTGTCGGGGATCCGCGAAGGCGGCGTGGCTGCGTCGCCCAGCGGCCGGCGTAAGGCACCTCACATAGCGCCAGCCCTATCTCCACACCCGCCAGCGCGACAAGCATCCCGAAGACCGGCCGGAAGGGTAGTTTGACCAATCCATTTCCACGCCTGCCGGCGCGGCAAGAACCGTCAGCTCATTTGCTGCGCCGGACTGTCGATCCGAAACGCCCGGCGCACCACCTTGGCCGTTCCGGCCCCGGCGACATGTTGAAAGTGTCGGGAACAACCTGCCGGAACCGGCCCCATCGTGTCTTTCCGGCATGAAGACCGCCGTCAGCTGGGAATGCTCGCCTTCATTCCCGCACCGAATTTCGAAGCGAAAGGCGCGAACGGCCACCCACCTCACGACGGCAAAATTCTGATAGGCCGGCCTTTCTCCATCAGCGATGGTTTCAGGCAAGACACCGCCCGTCGCGCAAGCGGTTTCATGAATTTATACCACTATAAACGCACAACACGTATTTTACATATGAAGCCCGATAATTGCCTTCATTATAAAGTACCCCTCGGAAATAGCCCAAAATGTCGAGCAGAAGCCTGAAAATCGCCCCGTGCGACGATCTGGACCGTCCCACGGCATCTGATCGACACCGTAAAGTTAACTGGCGGCTGACGGAGAACAGGTAATATGGGACATGTCGGAAGTCACCCGTGATCCGCTCTATCGTCCTCATCGCTTTCCCGCCGAAATGCTAAAGCTGCACGGCGGCCTGATACGCAAGCTGCTGAAGGCTCAAGGGCATAAAACGCTGGTCATGATCACCGACAAGCTGCGATCCTATGATCGCCGCTAGGCTCGCCCCCCTGCCCTCGGTCGTGGTGCCGATTTAACTATTTGAGCCAGATTGCGATTGCGGCGAGTTTGACGAAGCCCATGAAGTTGGCGAGCAATTTGTCGTAACGTGTTGCGCCGCGCTTGAAAGGTTTGAGTTTGCTGAAGAAGCGCTCGATGCGGTTACGCTCCTTGTAAAGTTCAACGTCGTAGGGCCGTTGGACCTTTCGGTTGCGTTTGGGCGGGATAACGACGTCAGCCCCGGTTTCGACGAGGCTTTCGCACAGATGGTCTGCATCATAGCCTTTGTCGGCAAGAGTTGCCGCGGCCGGGAATCCTTCGACAAGGTCATGGGCAAAGGCGATGTCGTTACGCTGCCCGGGAGAGCCGATCATGCTGAAGCGAGTCCTGGGTATCGAGCCGGGCCTCATCCGCTACAGCAGCCATTTCGATGAAAATGGCGGCCTTGTCCTGCGCCATGCCTGTCGGCTGAGCCTGGAGGGTGTCATTTCCAAACTTATGGACGGGCCGTATCGGTCGGGCCGTAGCAAGGCATGGGTCAAATCGAAGTGTTCGGCCCGCCGGGAATTCGTCGTCGCCGGCTATGTGCCGTCCTCGACCTCGCGCAAAGCCATCGGCTCCCTGGTGCTGGGCGTCTATGATAACGGCAGACTGGAGCATGTGGGCCGCGTCGGCACCGGATTCACCGGCGCCGTGGCCGAGGACCTGTTCAAGCGGCTCGACAGGATGCGAGTCCCAGCGAGTCCCTTCGCCGAAAAGCTCACCGCCGAGGAAGCCCGGCTTGCCCGCTATGTTCGTCCCGAGCTGGTGGCCGAGGTCGAGTTCCGCGCGTGGACGGCGGACGGACATCTGCGCCACGCCTCATTTCGGGGGCTGCGGGAGGATAAGGCCGCCAACGAGATCGTGCGGGAAATCCCGAAGAGCAAGACAGCAACGCCAAAGCCGCAGCGACGCACCGTCAAGCTGACCCATCCCGATCGGATCTATTGGCCCGACGAAGGCGTCACCAAGGAAGGGCTTGCCGACTATTACACCGAGGTCTGGCGCTATATTGCGCCCTATATCGTCGGTCGGCCGCTGGCATTGCTGCGCAGCCCGAGCGGAATCACCGGCCAGATGTTCTTTCAGAAGCATGCCTGGAAAGGGCTCAACAAGAACATCGTACTGGTCACTGACCCTATCCGACATGATCTACGCCCTCGATGGCGCATAGCCGGGCCAGCTTCTGGTACTCGCGCTGGAAGGTCGGCAGCTTAAGCGTCTTGAGATAGTGGGCAAGCAGGATCTCTGGTGCTTCGGTATTCATGCCGCTTCTCCCGCATCCGATGACAGGAGGCGCATGTACGCCTTCGCCGATGTCGTCTCGACCGTCGCCTTCGGCAGGTAGGAATAGATAGACAGGTCCAGTCGAGGCGGCCGGCGCTCCACCCGGCATAGGATCAGGTGCTTGACGGCGTCGAAGCCGATAGCTCCGAGTTGGAGAGCCTGCTTCACCGCCGCATGCAGGTCGGCGAGCTCGAAGCTTTCCAGCAGGCGGAGAACCTGCACGTACTCCCGCCGCCCATGCTTGGCCATTCTACCTTCCATCAGACGGCGCAGCGTGGCGAATTCCTCTGGCAAGTCCCAGCCCTGGAGAGGCGCTGCCTGATCCAGCGAATTGATCTTTTGCTCGATCAGCGGCAGGTAATGCACAGGATCGAAGATGACGTCTTCCCGTTCCCAGCTCCGGGGATGGCGGGCGATGATCTCGCCACGGCAGCCAATCACCACTTCGTCGACATAACCCCGGCCCCAGACATCCTGATGGCCGTAGGCGACCGGCACGGAATAGTCGTTGGTCTTGTAACGCACGAGCGACTGGGCCGTTACCTTGACGCCGGCCTGGTCGCACGCATCGAAAGGCGACGCTGGTAACATGCGCATCGCAGCCATATCCCGTTGTAGCCGCTCCCCGATCGTCTCGCTCTCGCCGCGTAGCCTGTCGCCCTGGCGCTTGCGGCATTGCTCTTCCAGCCAGACGTTGAACGCCTCCCATGTTGGAGACTGTGGGATCGGGACCATAAAGTTGCGCCTGCTATAGCCGACGAGACCCTCGACATTCCCCTTATCGTTGCCCTTTCCCGGACGACCATAACGATCCCGGATCAGGTAATGGGACAAGAAGCCGCTGAACAGCGCCGCGCGCTTGCGTGTTCCATCTTTGCCATCAGGCAACGATCGTTGTCGTAGACGATCGACTGCGGCACGGCCCCGAAGAATGCAAACGCGTGGATATGGCCATCAACCCAGGCCTCAGCTACCGCCGCGGGATAAGCCCGGACATAGCAGCCGTCGCTATGCGGCAGATCCAGCACAAAGAAGTGGGCTTTCCGCTCCACGCCGCCGATCACCACCATCGCCTCGCCGAAATCGGCTTGCCCATGGCCCGGCGGATGAGCCAGCGGCACGAACACTTCCTGGCGACGCTGATCCCGCTCGCGCATGTAATCCTTGATGATCGTGTAGCCGCCGGTGAACCCGCGCTCGTCCCGGAGCCGGTCGAACACCCGCTTGGCCGTATGGCGTTGCTTGCGCGGCACCTTCAGGTCTTCCTCCAGCCAATGCTCGATGGTCGAGACAAACGCATCCAGCTTCGGCCGCCGGATCGGCAACTGACGCTGATAGCCGGGCGGCGTCGAATACGACACCATCTTGGCAACGCTGTCGCGCGATATGTTGAAATGCTTTGCTGCCTGACGCCGGCTCATCCCTTCCGAAACAGCCAAGCGAACTTTGAGATACAATTCCACGGTGTAGATCCCCTTGTCCCTCCTGCGTTCAATGCAGAAGGAAGATAGGTGGCCGGATTTTACTCCGCCCCTACGACGTGATTATCACGCCGCTACCGTGGCCGACTTTTGCACCGCCGCTCTCACCAGCAGTTCAAGGTGCGGGCGATGTGCTGCTGTCTGCGCATCCGACCCAGCGGTTTCTATGCATGGCTGAAAATGTAACCCGAGGGCGTCCACGAAACATGGGGCTATTCACATTGCTAATCTGGGACCGGCTTAACAGCCGAACTGGTGGACGACACGTTAGCCATATGCATTACCGCTGCCGATCTTGACGGCCACGATCAACTGCGTCGGCACCTCATCGACTTCATCCACGTCTATAACTTCGCTCGAAGGCTCAAGACCATCCGCGGCTTCACACCTTACGAAGACATCTGCAAGATCTGCACTTTCAGAACCAGACCAATGCATCATCGATCCAATCTACCAAATGCCGGGAATGAACAGCTAAATATCCAGTCAGAGACGAGTTTCGACGAGGCGTTCGGCTACCACCTCGTCAGTGATCAGCACATGCGGGCGCAGGAGCCGTATGGAAGCTTGGATCACCTGGTATTTGTGCCAGCCGCCGGACGCCAGAACGATCTTACGCGCATTGACCAGATCGCGCGGGTCGACCGCTACCACCCGGTCGTTTACCTGGTGGTCGATCACCTCGCCCTCAGCGTCGATGAAGCGGCACAGGATGTCGCCCACGGCCCCCGCCCGGTGCAGAGATGCCAGTTCATCGCGCTCCAGCAGGCCGTATTCGGCGAAAGTCGATTGAGGGGAGAGATCGCCGACGCTTAATATCGCCATGTCGAGCTGGGTGGAACGGTGGAATATTTCGCGGATGCCCGGATGCGTCATCAGCGCCTCGCGTGTGCGCACATCGGGCGCGAAGACGGGTGCCGCGAGCATGTAGCAGCTTGCCGCCAGACGATCGGCGAAGCGCCATGCGAACTCGCTCGGATTCACGGAACTGACCTTGGTCAGGCCGCCCAGTAGCGAGACCACGGTCATGTCGGAATGACCATTGCCGGTGATGGCCGGCAGGCTGGAACTGAGCGTGCGCCCCCAGCCGAGGCCGATGGTCATGCGGTCCGACAGGTTGTCGGCTACATAGGCGCCGAGCACGGCACCTATGATCTGCGAAACCTGCTGTGCCTCGCGGGGATCGGGAATGACGATGGCGCGCTCAATGCCGAGCGTCGATTCGATCTGACGCTCCAGTTCGACGCAGCGGCTGAGTCGCGCCGTCACCCTGATCTGGACGGTGCCGTCCTGGCGCGAGGCGGACAACATCCGCAGGACGCGCGTGCGATGAAGGCCCACCTCCTGCGCGATCTGGTCCTGCGTCATGCCCTCCATGTAATAGAGCCAAGCGACGCGCGCCTTGATGTCTTCCGTCAGTTCCGCCTCGCCCTGTTTCATCGACCTTCCGAAATCGTGCTGTACCGTTGCGGCTTTGCCGGGCACCCTCTTTTACATACCCTGTTGGCAGCGCCGATAAAGCCCAACCAGCAACCAGAAGCGGTTTCGCACAGGCGCGGTTCAGTTGCGGCGGCGGAAGAGATCGACCAGAACCGCGATCAGCACGACTCCGCCGACGATCACCCGCTGCCAGAAGCCCGAAACGTTGAGCAGCACCGTGCCATTTGCGAGGACCGCCAGCAAGAGCGCGCCCAGCATCGTGCCGACGATGGAGCCCTGCCCGCCCCGCAGGCTCGTTCCACCCAGGATGGCGGCGGTGATGGCGCCCATCAGCCAGCCCTCGCCGACCGACGGCTGGCCCGCGTCCATGCGGCTGGCGAACAATATGCCCGCCAGCGCGGCGAACATACCGGCCATGCCGAAGGCGATCAGCTCCACATATCTGACGTGGATGCCAGCCAGCACCGCCGCATCGCGGTTGCCGCCCACGGCGAAGATGTTGCGGCCGAACCGAGTCTGGGTGAGCATCCAGATGAGGATGACGCCGGCGGCGATGAAGATGACGACCGGCACCGGCACGCCGAAGATGTCGCCCTTGCCGAAGACGGCGAAAGTGTCGCCCAGCGGACGGATCGGATAGCCCTTGGTGATGACCAGCGTCATGCCGGCAAAGATCTCCCATGTGGCCAGCGTCACGATGAAGGGGTTGAGCCGCAGCCCGGCGACAAACACGCCGTTGATCAGCCCCAGCATCAGCCCGAACGCCATGGTGAGCGGGATGACGAGATAGGGGTGGACGCCGAGCATCGTCAGAAGCAGCGAGCCGACGATCGCCGAAAGCCCGGCCGCCGCACCCACCGACAGATCGATGCCGCCGACCAGCAGAACCAGCGTCTGGCCGAGCGCGACCAGCCCCACGAAGGCGGCCTGGCGGGCAACGACCGACATGTTGTAGGTCGACAGGAAGTTGTCGGTGGCGATCGACAGGACGGCGATGAGTAAGATCAGCGCCACCAGGATGCCGCTCGCCTCCCATCGCCAGAACCGGGCGAGCGGGCCCGCACGCCGGCTGGACCGGGGCGCCGATGCTGCACTGTGGCTGTCAGCAGTCATTGCAGTTTCCTCATTCAACTCATGGCTGCCTGAAGCAGCATTTCCGGCGTGGCGTCCCGGGCGGGGAAGATTCCCTTCAGCCGGCCCTCATGCATCACCAGAATGCGGTCGGACACGTCGAGCACCTCCTCCATCTCCGATGAGATGAAGATGACCGAAAGGCCGGCCTGCTCGGTGAACATGCGCAACTGGCGCTGGATCTCGAACTTCGCGGCGACATCGATGCCTCGCGTCGGCTCGTCCATGATGAGGATGCGGGAGTTCTTCATTAGCCACCGGCCGATGATGACCTTCTGCTGGTTGCCTCCCGACAGCGAGGTGATGGGATCCTTCGGATGGCCGATCTTGATCTTCAGATCGGTGACGAAGCGCTGAACCTCTTTGAACATGTCGGCGCTGCGCATGTGCGCGAGCCCGCGAAACCTGTCGAGATTGGGCATCGCCATGTTCTCGGCGATGCTGAGCAGCGGGAATATTCCCTCCTGCTTGCGTTCCTCCGGCAGATACACCAGCCCCTGCCGTATGGCGTCGGCGGGGGAATTGATGTCGGCCGGCTGGCCGGCGATCTCAATGCTGCCCGCGTCGCGGCGCGTCAAGCCGAATATGCACTTGGCCACTTCGGTGCGGCCGGAACCGACGAGCCCGGAGACGCCGAGGATTTCCCCTTGCCTCAGGGTGAAGCTGATATCCTCGAACTCGCCATGGCGGGTGAGGCCGGAAACCTTCAGCGCCGCCGCGGCATTGCCGGACACGGTGCGCGCGGCGGCGTTGCCCTTGCCGACGACGCGCCCGGCCATCATGCGCACCATTTCGTCCTTGGTGGTGGTTTTCGGATCGAGCTCGCCCACATAGCGGCCGTCACGCAGCACGCTTATGCGGTCGGACAGGTCGAGCACCTCGTCCAGCCTGTGCGAGATGTAGAAGGCTGAGCCGCCGGCGGCGCGGAAGGCATTGAGATAGGCGTAGAGCTTTTCGGTCTCGCGGTATGTGAGGGCGGCCGTCGGCTCGTCGAAGATGAGGATCTTCGCATCGGTTGCCGCCGCACGGGCGATCTGCACGAGTTGCTGATGGGCCTTCGACAGCACGGAGACCGGCATGCGCGGATCGATGCTGTCGTCCACCATTTGCAGGTGCTCGATCGCGGCCTTGCGGGTGGCGCGCCAGTCGATGGCCACGCCCCGCGTGATGTGCGCGCCGAGCATGATGTTCTCCGCAACCGACAGGTTCGGGACGAGGTTGACCTCCTGCGGCGCGATGGCGACGCCCGTTCGCTGGGCGTCGATGGGCGAGTGGAACTCCACCCGCTCGCCATTGCGCAGAAGCTCCCCTTCCGAGGCATGCAGCTTGCCGCAGAAAATGTTCATGAGCGTCGACTTGCCGGCGCCGTTCTCGCCGATGATGGCGTGGATCTCGCCCGGCCGAATGCCGACGGAGACGTCCTTCAGCGCCTGGACGACACCGAAAGAGCGCGAGATGTTACGGGCTTCGAAGGCAAACGGATCCATGGACTCGCTCATGAAAGGGCGCAGCGCATGCTGGGGCGCTGCGCCGGCCGAAGGCTATTTGCAGTCTTCGCTGGTGATGAAGCGCGACCCGGTGTTGTGGTCCCACGGATAGGTGTGGTTCTGGTTCATCGCCAGCATGTAGCGCACCGCCCAGTAGCCGATGTCCCACTGGCGCTGCGCCTTGAGCGCGGTGATCGTGCCTTCGCAGACGAAATCGACCGCTTCAGGCAGATCGTCCATGCCGACCACCGCGACCTTGCCGCTCAGGCCCGCATTCTTGATGGCGCGCGCCGCGCCAATGGGGTTGGACGCATTGGAACCGAAGAAGCCGGCGATGTCGGGATGCGCCTGCAGGGCGTTCTCGGTCAGCGTCACCGCCTCTTCGAGCACGTCGTTGTCGGGCTGCTCGAACACGATCTGCATGTCGGGGTGGCTTTCCAGCGCCTTCTTGAAGCCCTGAATGCGCTCGACGTGATCGGTCGCCGTCAGGCTGCCCGAGAGGATGCCGACCTTGCCCTTGCCGTCCAGATGCCTGGCCAGATATTCGCCGAGGTCGTAGCCGTCCTGATAGCTGTTCTTCTGGCCGACGAAGGGAAATTTCTCGTCGCAGAAGGAGTTGAAGGTGTAGACGTTGAGGCCAGCTTCCTTGGCCTCGGTCAGCATCTGCACATTGGTGGCCTGGTCGAGGCAGGCGACGGCGAGACCGTCCGGCTTCCTGCCGATATTGGCCTCGATGCGCTGGTTCTGATCGGTCACGTCGGCCTGCGGGGGCTGGTCCCAGATCACATTGATCTTGATGCCTTCCCTGGCGATTTCCTCGGCCGCGAACCTGCTGCCCTCGGCAACCACGTCGTACCAGGGGTGGATCACCTTCGGAATGAAGACGAAGGTGAGTTCCTTGTCGATCGGCTTGATGAGGTCCGCCTGGCTCTGGGCCAGCGCACTTCCGGCAAGGCATGCCGTCGCGACGCCGCACATGGCGGCAAGGGTAGTCAGTCTCATGGTTTTCTCCTCACTCCATAAAAATCCGGCGCCCGCAAGCATCGGGGCGTGTCCTCCGGCCCGCAGCCCGCGCGCCTGCCATGTGCGATGGATGCCTACTCCGCAGCCGCCAGGCGCCGCTTTGTCGGTGTCTTCTGCATGAATTCCAAGGTGTGCTCGAACGAACGCACCCCCGCCTGTGAGCCCAGCCCCGTTGCGTTGAGGGCCGATGTCGCCTGCGCGAACCGCACCGCCGTCTCGGGATCGAAATCGCGGCAAAGGGCCACCGCATATCCCGCATCGAACGCATCGCCGCATCCGCAGGTGCACTTGACCTCGATGTCGAAGGCCGGGATGCTGAACGATGCTCCCTGCGCATCGCCATAATGCGCACCGCCCTCGCCCAGCGTGAAGACGCAAGCCCTCGCCCCGCGATCCAAAAAGAATTTTACGCAGTCGCCGATTTCTTGCAGCCCGCTCAGGGCTTGCGCCTCCTCGATAGATGGCATGAAATAGTCCGTCCAAGGCAGCACAGCGTCGATGTCGGGCAGGTCAGCCGGCGATCCGGCAAAGACATCCACCGTCGTCACGCAGCCGCGCGCCTTTGCATGCTTCATCAGGGCCGCGTTGGGAGCCCCGTCCATGCGGTCCATCAGGCCGACGCCGCCGAGGTGGAACACCCGCGCATCTGTCACTCGGTCGAAATCGGAAGGCTCGACGAAGAAATCGCCGGTGGCGCCCTTCATGTGAAGGGCCGGCCGGGATCCGTCCTGCCGCGTGAGCACTATGGAGGAGGACGTGCGCGAGCCTTCGATGCGCTGAAGCGTGCTGATGTCGACGCCGAACCCGGCGATCCGCTCGAGCACCCAGTCTCCCATCAGGTCATTGCCGACGCCGCCCACGGCAAGCGTGCTCACGCCCATCTTGGCGGCCGCGATCGCCGCCACTCCGGCGGCGCCGGAAACCGCCATGGCGATCTCGTCGAGAAGAACCGTGCCGCCGCCTTCCGGCACCGTGGAAAAGGGCCAGCCCAGACAGTCGAACGTATAGAAGCCCATCGACGCATAATCGTAACGCCAGTCAGCCACGGCCTCTCCTCCCAAAAAGTGAACTTTTGTATAGCTCACATCCTAACTGTGCATCCGCTTGGGGTTTTCGTCAAGCAGTTTCTGCATATCTATCTCATCACAATCACATAAATTCACATCGTGCAGCGATACTTTTGGCCGGTATTCTCCATATATGGGCGAATCCTGGTGACGCCTCGTCGTCAGATATGAATATCTTGACATTTAAAATGACAAATGTGCAGTATGATGGAGATCAACGGGAGTGACTGACAATGAAGGCCGGCGTGCTTACGGGGCCCAACGAACTGGTGCTGGACGAGGTGCCCGATCCGCGACTGGAAGCCGGAGACCTGCTGATAAGGGTCAAGGCCGCCACAGTCTGCGGAACCGACATTCGCATATTCCGCGGCCGCAAGACGATGGGCATCCGGTACCCCTCTATACTGGGTCACGAGTTTGCCGGCGAGGTGGTCGCGGGCGGCAACGGCACCTGGAAGTCCGGTCAAGCCGTGTGCGTGTGCCCCGCCATTTCCTGCGGCCACTGCCAGCACTGCATCCGCGGCTACGAGAACCTGTGCCAGAACCTGCAGGCGGTCGGCTACGAGATCGACGGGGCTTTCGCGGAATATATCCGCATCCCTGCCGCAGGCGTTGAACGGGGCAATGTGTTCGCCGTCCCCGAAGGCCTGCCCTTCGACAAGGCATCGCTGGCCGAGCCTCTCGCCTGTGTCATGAACGGACAGGAAAGGGTGGGCGTCCACCGGGGCGACACCGTG
>Ga0265293_10009468_pt1 | contig 13983 bp, 22 predicted proteins | sample Munlanlewell138R_FD_192505 | JGI IMG/M metagenome (GOLD analysis project Ga0265293, IMG submission 192505) | Leachate microbial communities from a municipal landfill in Southern Ontario, Canada - Leachate well 138R | ecosystem: Engineered > Solid waste > Landfill > Unclassified | place: Canada...
TTATTGCCGATATGGCCGATGCCATCTTTGTAACATTCAATCGGCGTTCCATCGGGAGACTTGCGGACCATTTCAAAGATGTTGTCTTCATTATCCCGTATGGCGGCCCAATATGAATCGATGACGGATTTGCGAAGACGATCATAGTCGTCGTTGACTGCTTTTTGAATGGCCTTGGCGGCATTGTGGCGACCGATAAATGCCTGATCGGCCCGCAACTCATCTTCTGTGCCAAAATCGGTCGGATCGATCCGCTGTAACTTGTAAGACGGACGATTCCAGGGGGCGAGCCGCTTGAACTGATCATGCTTATGGGCAATGACTTTGCCGTCATCGTCAACTGCGACCAATGATGTTGAATCGCCAATCAGGTTTACGATGTCGTCGGAAACACAATGGCCATATCGGTCGACCATCCATTGGTTGATGCCAACGGATTTACCGAGATGTTCGACAACCTTTTCGCCAATCACATCGTTGGCCGCAAGACGGTCCAACTGCAACGGTCGATAATCGGTCACGGCGGGCAGGGCGGCTGGATCGACGCCTTCGATGAGACGATTCTTGTGCTGAATCATTTCTCCCGTATATGCGAGTTCCTTGGCCGTCCTGCGATGCCGCCAGAATCGATTCGAGATCAACGACGACATCATGGTAAGCCATATCGCCTGATGGGGCGGTAGTTGACTGATAGTCGTCATAGGCACCGATGTCGCCTGAATTGGCACCAAGCCGGTTTCGGCGTTGAAAAAAACTTCGCCTTCCTCGTCAACGTCATATCGGATCAACTCATAGGGAAAGTGATTCGATGCAACCCGTTTGGCAAAATCCCGTTCCGGCCGACGACGCAAATCCGCCTGCCCAGGAAAGGCCCATTTGACCTTGTCGGTCAAGACGATGATGTTGTCGCCGTTGCGGATACCGAAGGCGAAATAGGATCGTTCGGGATTACTGGGATGACAAATCAGATTGACCGACACGCCATGCCAAGTCTGATCCCGCATCGCCATGATGAGATTGTTGACATCCCAAAACTGATGGATCGTCTTCAACATCACTGGCGGCTTGTCGGAAAATTCTCCCATCAGGAATTGATAGGTGTGGAGTTTGTCGATTGCCACCAAGGCATCACGACGCAAGAAAATCAACGAGTCGACCGAATTGGCGACATCGGTTTCCCTGACATCCGCCGCGTCCATGGCAGACAACGACCGATGGACCATTTGCCGAAATTCGACCAACTGGCCCTGGATGTCATCGCTATGCAGGGTGGCAAAGACTTCGCGAGTGATACGCAGGTATTCGTCGACCGCATCGGGATCGACGATCAGGTCTTTGACCGTAAAAGTCTTGGAATTCAAATAGGTACGAACGAAATAGTCCAGCATCCCCCATGCGGTCAAATCACCGTTTTCGATTCGACGAATATCAGCGATGGACTCGTTGATGTCGCGGATATGCCATTCATGTAGATTCAGCCGCGACTTGTCCGCGTCAAAGCCTGTCAGACGATCCCACTTGTCCATCGTGTCATCGAAGTTCATGACCATCACAGACGACCTTTCCGGGGAACGGTCTTATTGAGGTCGAACAGATTGACGAGATGACGTTCCTTGTATTCGAAATCCCGCATATCGCCACGGTACCACTGGATGCCATCACGGGAGAAATAGAAACATTCCCCCCACGTTGTATCCATGTATCCGGTGATTTCGACGCCATCGACGTCGATGACAATGCAGACATCCCATGTGCGACCACGATGATGCGACATCTTGGGTCGGCGACATTTGGTGACATATTTGCGTTTCATCGAAACCTCCATTTGACAACAACGGTACCACAATGGCCATTGGTGTCAATGATTATCTGACAAATCAGGCTTCCGCCTTTGAATATTTCTCATAGAAGGCTTTGAAGCTGCCACAGTCTTCGATGGCAGAAACTATCCAATCGTAGTTGTGCAGGAGTTCCAATTCTTCGAGACGATCCATCCATACGTCGAAACGATCACCCTCCGACTCTTCGAGACAATGATTGGCAATTTCCCACAGACGAAAAAAGCCAAGATCGGCATCATTGTCATCAATTTTCATCAGATGTCGCAAATCATGTGCAACTTCAGCCTTTACCGCTGCTGCTGCTGAACTGGGATCTTGCGACCATTCCATGGATGCGATGAACTCGCAAAGTGCGATTTTTTCTTTACGATTCATCACAACCTCCATTCGATAACACCATAATGGCAGGTTTGGCCAAACAGTCAAGCCAAACCTGCCATTGATGATCAGAATTCTTCGTTCATCCACTGTTCGCTTTTCGCGGCAAACAGAGTTTCGCCCTGAATGATATTGACGAACCTGCTTGGGAATTGCAGGAACGGCAGACCGTGGACGGAAATGTTGTGGCGAATGTCAGTGATGACGTCGAACGAACACCCCGACAGGACGACCGAAACCGTTGCGGTGATCACATAGCTGGCCTTCGCCGTGCAGGCAATGGACAGGAAGGTTTCACCTTGGGCGAACTTGCGGTCGATGATCGAGCCGATCTTGGTGATCTGCTTGGATAGAAATCCATTGAGCATCACTTGTGCTTCCCGTTCGACGAAATTGTTGAGTTTCTTTTCAACAATCGTCCCCGCCGCGTAGGTTTGACGATCACGTCGGGTAAACTTGACATCCGCGATATTCGTGAGAAGGCCGAACCACGACGACGGAACCGGTTCACCGGACAGAATACGGTTCGCCATGTCGGTGAGATGCTGCCGATGATTGTCCTTCCATCGATCCATCAGCGGCGTCAGCTTCTCCGTCAGTTCGGTCTTGATCAGTTCGATGGCCGCTTTGGTTGCCACCGGGGACTGATAGACAGGTTCGGCGTCACCTTTCGGTTGCCGCTTGACCGTGATCGTCTTGGCCTTCTTGACCAACTCGCCAATCGGTTCGAGGCGATCACACCACCCATAGAGGGCGACCCGGATGTCCTCGTTGACCTCAGCCTTGGCGACTTTCTTGCGGATCGAACCAATCATGGTGATGCCGTTGCAAGACAGTGCCTCATAGGCGGCCATCATGTGGGCGGTGAAATCCTTGCGATGGACATTCAAGAGATGATCGATGACTTCTTCGACCCACCGGTTCAGATCATCCTTGGCTTCGTTGAAACGAACCAGCGGGATCGAACCGGCCTCGACGGACTTTTCGAGCAATTCGATTGCCGCGACTGCGTTGTTCTGACGCCGTTCGTTGACCATTGGGGCGAAAATCGAAATATCCATGTGTCCCTCCATTTGTTAGAAAGACAATACCATAACGGCCAATCGAGTCAATGACTATTTTGCCATAATGGTCAATTTGACGACGCAGTTATTCGGGAGTCAGAGAAGCCAACGGATCAGCCTTCACGGCCTCGACGTATTTGGTGATGAAGTCATTCGTGCTTTCTTCGGTGTCCATGTTGATCGGCCACGGACGACCCACGTAGTGCATGCCGAAGTAATCGCTGACACGATCACGAACACAGGTATCGTGGATACCACCGGTGTTGCATTCGTCGACGAAGTCGGGAATCTCCTTCGTCATCAGCGGGATATGGAAATCGAGAAAACCATCGCCCGGAACGATATAACATTTGCTCTCAATGATATCGATGAGATGCTTACGACCGGTTTCGGTAATCATGATTCATATCCTCCATTTGTTATTTCGATTATACCACAATGGCCAAGATGATCAAGAAAAAAGGAGGGACAACATGCCCCTCCCTGCTCTTTTCTCTGTATATCTAAAAAGGGATGATCCCAACTACGGCCATGTCATATTATTCCATCTCCGGTTCTGTTTTCACGAGGTTTCTATACCGATCTGTTTTTCTAAAAAGGTTTCATCTCAACTACGGCCACGTCATTGGCGGGGTTCTCCCACTTGTATCCTCATTCCATGCGGCGGGAACGATGCCACCGACAGGGCAATGGGAAAAGGCGACAGCGGAGGAAAAGGGCGGGCAGATAATGTTGCTTTCGCGAATTACCTGACATCATCAATATCTCCCATCTAAAGGGCGGCGGCGAACTGTGTCCCGCCATTGATGACGATTTAGGTCATTTTGACCCCAACTAGGTCCATGTCATGTGCGGCACCTCGCCGATGTGATTTTCATTTACATATTTCGATGGGCGACTTGCAAGTCAACTCGCATTTCCACCGAACATCTTGATTCTACCTTACCAGTCATGCCTGTCAAGGCTAATTGGTAAATCCGGGAAAGTTTTTTCCAGAACCATCCCAAATGCCATACTGGTCAAGCAGCATGATTCGGTCAATCGGGGACATCGGCCCGCTATGACCGAAATGGTCAATCATACGAAGCCGTGACTCCAATAGCGGACGATCCTTGACAATCGAAACGACGACCTTGCGGCCGAACGGCGTCAGACGATACCATCCGACAATCCGGGGAACTTCGCCATACACCGCTTCCATCATTCCCGCCGCGACGACGGGCTTATACACGGACGGATAAGACAGACCGGTCCATGCCCGCTCGATGTCCCAGTCATAGTTGTGACCATGAAGGGTGAACCGACGAATCGATTCCATCAGAAGCCGATAAATCGGCCCAGACATCTTGACCGTCTTGTCGTCGATGACTCGATGATACTGATGCGTCATTTCAACCTCCATTGGCTTCTGATTTGAACTGTTCGACTTTATTGAGAAATTCTTGACCTTCCGCGACCCATGAATCCAACGACACATGGGACAGCCGATAAGTTGTCACCGAATGAGTCTCATAGAAATCGCCGTCATCGAAAATGAAATACCAGTAGCCTTCGCCCTGTACGAGTTCGAGATGCGGCGGATTACCAAGGGCGGCAAGTACCTGACTGGTTCGACGTGGAAAAATCGGCTTGTCCATGTTTGGCTCCATTTGATAAAAATGACTTTACCATAATGGCCAAACAGGTCAAGTGTTAAATTGATAATTCCAAATCGGCCAATGCCATAGAGATTTTGGCCAACGCCAACTCATATCGCCGCCGTTGTCTTTCAGTGCAACCATTTAGGTTGACCATCAGGTCGGCCCGTTTGATTACAAGGACATCACGATCAGACGTCGCAATCAATCGCTCAATATATTCCTTATAGGTTTCGTCGGCTCGTCGTGCGAGTTGCCTTATCAGCCATATAGACCGATATGGCACACCTTTTGTTTTCAAATCAGCCACAGTCACAGTGGTGTCTTCGAACAAATCATGGCCCAGTGCGGCGATCTTGACTTCATCGGGTGCGGCACCGAGGAAATCCATAACGGCCCTCGGATGTGTCCAATAAGGACGATCCCCGTACATCTGCCCGTCATGGGCCGATTTGATCAGTTGAATCATCTCATGAATCTTAATCATAAAAATCTCCATTTGATCGACTATACCACAATGGCCAAGATGATCAAGAAAAAAGGGGGAACCCGAAGGTTCCCCCTGTCTTGGTTAGGCGACTTCTTCGACCGCCTCGGTCTCGGTGGTCTCGACTTCGACCGCCTCGGTTTCACCGCCCTCGGCGTCCTCGGTGGCATCGAGATCAGCACCCGCGAAGACCGTGGTCGGGCTGTTCGTCAGCTTCAGTGCCAGATCAAGGGCACGATCCTTGATCAACTGGTTGCGACCGATGGAAGCTTCCATGCGGCTCGCATCGGTGCGACCCATCAGATGGTCGAGACCCCAGGTGACGGTGTTGAAGGCACCCCACGCGGTCCACTTGGACGACGGCAGTTCCCAACCCGGCTGGCTCTCCAGTTCGCGGCACGCACGGACGAACGCCGACTTGCCGTTCAGAAGGTTGAGTTCCTTGCCGTCGATGATCCGGGTGAAATCGGACTTCACGTTGGTCGACTTGGCGAATTCGATCTTCGTCGGGAACATGTCATGTTCGTCGAGATCAGCGATCACGCTGGGATCGAAGACCTGTGCGAGATAGCGGATCATGTCGGCTTCGTTGAGCGAAACGCCCGCCAGATGCTTCGCCTGATCGGACAGATCAGACATCAGCGACTTCCGCACGCCCAGTTGTTCCTTCATCGACTCCATGACGGCATCGGTGAGGAGGCGATCATGGCGATGCTTGACCACGCCGGAGATCGACGTCTCCGACAGGGCGATGGACAGGGTGTTGCGGCAGACGACGCGGGTCGGCGTGTAGCGGGCTTGCAGACACGCACCGGGCTTGTGCGGCAGATACATGAGCAGGTAGCCCTCGACGGGATCGCCGCCCAGATCGAAACCCTCGGCCGTCTTGGCCAGACCCCAGACGATGTGACCGTCCTTCAGCGACCCCGCCGTCTCCATGGTCATGTCACCGGTGGCGACGACATCGGCAAACAGTTGCATGGCATCGACGTTCTGGATCGGCTTGTAGCGGTTCGACACGGTGTCGAAGAGATTGGCAGTACCATCGGCGTTCTCACGAACCAGGAGACGCAGATTGGTGTCGTTGGTCAGACCTTCGACGACCGGAAAGTCGCGAACGGCGATGGACCAGTCGATACCCGCCGCGACGGTCATCTCGGTCGGAGTCAGGTTGTCCGAAACCGGCTTGCCCAGACCGTGCCACGGCGTTGCACCCGCATAGGCCATCGTTTCCACTGCTGCTGTCATGTCTTGATCCTCCGTTGGTGTGAATGACAAGGACGATATTAGCGGTTTTGGCAAAACTGTCAATGACAAATTTGCCAAAATAGTCAATTTTTCAGAAACGTCTCACCACAAGGCCGTCCCCGACATATCGGCCGCCTTCGACGTTGATGGCATCGAGGATATCGCCGTAACCGTCTCTGGGATAGTCGATGACGAATTCGGACCACAACATGATGACGCCGTTGACGACGACGTCGAAGTGATCGGCTTTCGATGCGATTGTGGTAATTCCTGCCAAAGACTCCCATGTCGTCTTCGCCATGACGGTACCCTTTTGGCCATCGAGGCGATCCCACGCCACAGACGGAGACAAGACAGACTTTCCATCTATGGTATTGGGAACTATGTCGACCACCGTCCCCGTCGCCCCTTGGGGAATGAAATGCTTCGGTAGGTAATTGAGCGGATAGTCGAGACGCACGCGATCACCGATCTTCATCATTTCCCTCCATCAGGTCGATGTATTCGACGACAGCTTCAGCGACAAAGCCGTCATGGCAATGTGTCTTGATGTGCCGCTGATGATCATGAAAATCACCATCATCGTCGACACAGACATAGTCGGTTACTTCGGGATGACGGGACAACCATTCGTCCACTTCATCGCCACGAAACCCACGACCGACGATGGTCTTCCAATCGTCATGTAGCGGAACGACTAGGCCATTTTGGGCAAAGATGGTTTCCATCGATTCCCGTGTATTGTACTTCCGCCACGTCGATGACACGACAATGACGGTTCGATCCGCATAACGATTCAACAGGGCCACGGCGGCCGGATCGAACCGTTTCATTTCTCCTTCGTCGCCATAGGCACAATGGACACGATGGCAGACGAGGACGCCGTCGATGTCAAGAAAGACGATCATTCCACCGCCGTCATGACGAGCATGTCAGCGAAATCGTCGAACGCCACCTTGGCCTTTTCCTGCAACGTCGCGAGGATGGCATTGCTGATCGGCACGAGCTTGTGGTTGCCGATCATGGTCAGGACGCCCATCTCGCCATATTCGTCGGAAAAGACCGCCATGCTGTGACCGCTATGAAGGTAGATGGTGAATTCACCCTTCTTGGCACGGACACAGGTGATCTGAGTGGCAGAATCGTCCAGGCGGTGCGGAAAAAAGCCGTTCTCGTCGTCGAGAAACCCGACAGCCGATTTCCACGGAAGCCCCTTCAGGCCATTGAGATCGAGACGATCAGGATTGATGTCAGTCATGTGTTCCTCCATTTGATAAGAACGATCTTACCATGGAGGCCAGTGATGTCAATGGCAATGTTGGTGATTATTTGAAATTTTTATTCCGCTGAATCAGATACGGAGTTGACTTTCCCTGAAAGTGTCCGGCCGCCGTGTGATCGACAACATAGTCATAGATGGATCGGATGAGATGACAATCATCATTCTTATACAGGCGAAGAACCATCTCGGACCACGAACAGTCAACGCCATTGCAGTTCACGCCAATGGTGTCGACGACGACATGGACGTCGGAGAGATTCTTCGGTAACGCCGAAGTCTTTCCGGTGTTGTCGACGATGACATTGTTGTCCACGACCGTGGCATAGTAGTCGCCATGCTTGGTGTCGATCATGATCCGCTGTCCAGGACGGAATGTCTGTGCCCGCAAATCGACCAACGTGGTATTGAAGTGGCCGACGGTTCGGGCTTGCCTCTCGGTGACGTCGATGGCAATGCGTTCACCGATATGATTGAATTCCTTCGACCGATGGGACAGAACGGGCAAATCGCCATAAGCGGTGTCGAAGACGCAAAGCTGATACGATCCACTGATTCTGGCGAAATAGCAGACGAACGGACCAATTTCCGCCGTCCATGCCGTCAATGCCATGTCATTGAAATCAATCTTCCTGGGCAACACGTATTCGTCATGGAGATACGCAGTCGTCGTCTTCCACGGCAACAGGACAAGGGCGTCGAGATCGATGGTCATGTCAGTCTAATCCATAGTTGGGAAATTGGACTTATCGGTGACGATGTGATCGAGGATCGTCTCGGACACCACGATACCTTCGACGACACTGCTGGTAAAATCGGCACCCGTCAGGTCGGCACCGGTGAAGTTGACACGAGTCAGATTCGTCCATGTCAGACCAAGTCCCCTGAGTGACGAATGGTGAAACTGACAATCCGTCCAATAGGCCCCACAGGCATTGACGGCACGCCAATCTGCCCAAGGAATATGACACTGAGTCATGACGGAATTGAACATCTCGACCCCAACGACCAGCGATTTACTGAAATCACACCGAATCAGATGGACACGATCCATCGCCGCCTCAGTTAGATTGCTATGACTGAAATTGCTGATGCCGAATTTCGAATCACTCAGATTGGCCCGAATGGCCATGACCCAGGAAAGATCACATTCGACGAATTCGGCCAATACGACTGACGCGGCATTCAGGTTTGCCTTGTACAGGCGACAGCGTTCGAAGATCGAATTATCCATATTGGCCTTGGTCAGATTGACCTTGAGCATGTGGGTTTCGGTAAACTTGATCTCTCTGAGGTTGGCACCGGTGAAGTCGGCTTCGGTGAAATCGACCCCATTGATCTTGCTGCCACGGAGGTTGATGTCAGTGGCCACGATGCCGGTCATCTTGCAGTCGTCGAAAATTGCCTTCGACGCATCGACCCCAACCATGTTGGCACGATCAAAGCATGCGTTCTTGGCCCGCACGCCAACCAAGCGGGCACCACAGAGATTGGCCCGGTACAGGGTTCGACCAGACAGGTTGAGACCCGACAGGTCGGCACCAGACAGGTCGACGCCACAAGGAGCGGTAATATCGACGTCCTGGTCGAGAATATCGTCGAGTTCTGCCTGATTCATCTGTCACTCCACATGTATGGCTCGACTATACCAGATTGGCCAAACCGGTCAAGATGAATCGTTCACCCCGCTCCGTCTATTCCACGTCGACAAAATTTTTGATCTTGGTACGGTCGACAAAGGTTAAATTGGCCTTGCCGACATTGGTACCATCCATGTCGACGCCATACATGTCAGATTGCGTCAGATTCGTATCGATCAGTGACACTCGCCTCATATGGGAATAAATGAGTCGCGACATGGACAGATTGACACGATTGAACACCGATTGGTCGAAATTCGCGTGATGGGCCATCACGGCTTGCATGTCGGCATCACTGAAATCGACATCATTGGCCTCGACGTTATTCAGAAATGTGCCAATCATGTTGGCCCGTTTGAACGACGCACCGGTGAGATGTGCTTCACTGAGATCGCTATAGATCAGGTTGATCAGTTCGGCATCGACGTCACTGAGATCGCATCGGTTGAAATTCGCATTCACCGCCTCCGCCGACACCATCGTTGTTCCGCGAAAATCGCATTCATTGGCCGTGACGCAGCTGAGGTTGATTCGCCGCATCTGAGACTGATAGAACGATGATCCCGAAATGACCGAACTGGTCAGATTGGCTTCCATGAAATGGGAATGCTCAAACGCCGTCCGACACATTTCGGCATTGATGAGAACGGCCCGATTCAAGTTAACATGGTTGGCCTGACAATCCGTCACAGTCATGCCGATGCCCTGAATGTCACTCATATTGGCGTGGTCGAGTTTGGCGTCCTCGAATACCGCCCGATGCATGACTGCGTTGTGAAAGTTCGCCGCAGCGGCGTTGACCTTCGACATGTTCGCCCCGACAAGGATGGCATTGCGAAAATTCCGTCCCGACAGATCGAGACCATACAGGTCGGCGTTACACAGGTTGACCGGTTCGCCCGAAGCAAGGATGTTGTCGAGTTCTTCCTGATTCATCTGTCACTCCATTTGTCACAGTTAACAAAACATATCAACTAATCTGTAGGCCACGATTGCAACGACACATGTGCCGCCACAGATGGCAATGAGAATGAATTTCTTGCTACCAAAAAATTCACAGATGATTGCGTTGGAATCAACCATCACGCATATCCTTCATTGCTGTCAACGACTATACCAGATCGGCCAAATCGGTCAATGGTTATTTTGTCACCTTATCTGTCACGACATCAGTAAGTGGCACCCGACAGGATGGTCTGATCGAGATTCGCCCCAACCAGCGATGCGTCGACCATGCGGGCCATTGAGAAATTCGCACCCGTCAGGTTGGTCCGTGTGAGGTTCGTCCGAACCATGACGGCTCCGGTGAAGTCATAACCTGACAGATCGAGACCCGACAGGTCACAGTCTGAGAGATTGAGATCGCCATCGCCGTTGACATGCTTGGCAATCGCGGCATCGAGTTCATCCTTGGTCATCGCAAATCTCCTAAGCCGTCGTGAACCGATGACTGTTCTTGATCCGATAACAGTGACCGCCAGCCTCGAAGCTGAAGATTTCACCGTTACCGAGACATTCGACGAGCACGTCGACGTCTTCGGAATGACCAAGATGATACAGGCGAACCACACAGCGGCCGAACGAAATCTGTTCGGCCTCACAGTCATCGACCTGAAAGAACACCATCAGGGTGTCAGGGATGACCTTGACGGTTTCGTCGCATTCATTGAGAACACCATCGTCACCGACGATGGCATCGTAGTTAAAATTGTTAACGACCGTGCCCGTCATGACCTCAAAGGAGCCAAAACTGACACGACTGCCGATGACGAAGTCTTCGACTTCCGCTGACCCAAAGATCGCCGCCGTCATTTCGGTGACCAGGACATCCTTGTACTGATTGAGCCGTTCCCTGACGTGCCAGTAGATGCCAACGTGGTCGGCGTTGGCGAGATCGACGTAAAAGGGTTCACTGCCATAGCGGTCAGAGAAGGCGATGAGATCGCCATGAATGGTCAGAATGACCGACATGTCGCCAACCTTGGCCTCGACGGCAGCGACGTCATCGGTCAGTTCCGCCACTTCCATGCCACGCAAGGACGCGGTACGCCACGGCAGATTCTTCAGATTATTCAGATCATGCATCGCAACCTCCATTTGAACCAACTGTATCAGAATGGCCAAAAAGGTCAACAGGCCATTGCCGCGTCACGCCAATAATCGACAAACGGCGTCGATGCCAACACTGACATGTCGATTTCAGCCATGGCGACGTGATCGCCATCAATGGCCCTGAAGGGCACGGCAGTCAACGATGCCATCAATGATTGACGCTGATTCGGATCTCGACGACCCAGGATGTCACCGACGACCCGCATGGCCAGATACTGAACGGCCAACTTGCCAGCTTCGGACGCCTTGATCTGAAACTGACACCCAATGAGCAAGGCCATCACTGACACCGAAGATGTCGCTGACAACTTTGACATCAACGCCTTCGTCGACGCCAACGCCGCCGGTGCCCCATACAGGTGATCGCGAAAATCATTCACATCGACCGTAACGTCAAAGACAACACGGGCGACCGGAAGATGATCGTTCAACGTACCAATCAGATGCATTGGAAAACTCCCCTTATGATCAAGACGATCTTATCAGAATGGCCAAAAAGGTCAAACACATTCCGACCAATATGACAAAAATTCATCCGCCCATGGACGCGGACGACCAAACGGATCAAACAGAGTCCCCGACAGGGCATGACGGCCAACACCACCATCAAAGGCACCAGACAGGTCAACCACCCTGCCCGCCGCAATCATGTCAGAGACAAGCCGACAGGCCATCCACTCGTAGAGCAGATCATGAGATTCCTTCAACGACGGAGATGACAAACACCGAACCACCTCCTCCACCGCCTGGGACCGAGTGATCGGATCACCCGCCACGGCCCGACGATACCAGATGTCCAACAGACCATTCAGCTGGCCCACCGCCGCCAACCCATAACCGTTCCATCCATAGATGGAATTGCGAAAACCAACCACAGCCTCACCGGCCAAGTCGCCCGGACCATTCACTTCACCCCAAAGGCCGTCGATGGTCCTGACGTCCAACGGCGGAACCAACAGGCCACGACCGATCCAGTAGGGCAGATCAGACAGATGAACCATCCGCAACATCACCGCCTCCACTTACAGACGAACACGATCACCGACCCGACCGAGCCGATTCAACAGAAGAACCTTGCCCCGAAACTCCACACCAAGCCAGTGAAAACCATCAATCGTATAAAGACGAATATTGCTCATCCTGTTCCTCCATGTCCACCCATAGTGGTCGATTGTAACAAAATAGTCAACGACTACTCTGCACCATGATACTCACAGTCCGGGTCAGTGCATTCTTCCATGTCAACGCATTCGGCCTCCATCCGCTCAATAGCCTCGGCATACGCCGACGCCATCGACTGATAACCACTCACGGTGATGCCACGGCATTCACCAGACAGACTATGACTGGGATGATCGAAAATGACCGTCGAACAACTGCCAATCTTGTTCGAATGCATCTCATCCATCACCATGCCAAACTTGGCCGCCACCCGCATCGCCGCCTGCTTCGTCGCCATCCCAGTCCTCCCAAGTCATCACAAGACCATCAACCGGCCCGACCACCCTACCATGACAGCCAGACCGGTCAACCGATATCGTCACAACGACATCCCAAACTCCTCATCCACCACATACCGATATGGCGTCCCAGACAATTCAGGCACCGCCCGAACCAACAACTCATTCAGTATCCGACACTCCGCATCAGCCTCCGACCGATTGCGAAAACGAACCCGACGAACCGCCTTCGCCATGGCCGCTCGAATCTGACGCTTACGGTCAGAACGAACTCGCCAATGATCCGAATGATCCTCACCAAGACGAACCGTCCAATAGACGGGACTGACAGAAATCGCCACCATCACAGCCTCCACTGACAATCAACCCAACCATCCTACCACAGACAACACAATTGCCAACGACACAGTTACTTCAATTGAAAAGTTTTCCACCACATCATTACTGATCATCAACTGTATTGTTGAAAAGCAATTAAGAGTTTATAGAAACAATCATCATGATCTCGCATGATAAGATAGTAATTGTGAAGTAATATTAAAATAATCAACTGAAAAAATCGAAGGGGGGGCCGTATACGTGGAAAAAGCTTATATGGGTTCCCATCACAAGGTTTCCATTGCATTCTGTCCGACTATTCTATTCGAAAATTTCTATAGAATTCTTCTAGACTATTTCGTAGAATTCTTCTAGATCATTCTATAGAATTCTTTTCTGCAAAACTTTCCCATAACAATCTCGCCCCTACCCTGTAATCTTCAACATGGTTGTCAAATGGGTTTGAAAAAAATCTGGTAAAATTTTTTTTCCATTTCTCCAGTGGATTTTTCTAAAAAC
>Ga0265293_10009469_pt1 | contig 13980 bp, 13 predicted proteins | sample Munlanlewell138R_FD_192505 | JGI IMG/M metagenome (GOLD analysis project Ga0265293, IMG submission 192505) | Leachate microbial communities from a municipal landfill in Southern Ontario, Canada - Leachate well 138R | ecosystem: Engineered > Solid waste > Landfill > Unclassified | place: Canada...
AAGAAATTACCACTCCCAATAATAATTATACTTCTATTTATGATAATAAAGTTGACCCTAATCTTTCCAATTCCTTGGCAAAACGAGGTGAGAATTTAATTAATGGTTTCTTTGACTTAACTTTCAAAGTAATAAAAGGTATTTTAGATTAAAGGATTGTCAAATCCTTTTTTTATTAACTTTGATATGCTATAATAACATAAACTAATAATTGAGGTTATGTTATGAAAAAAAAGGTAGTAATTGTCGGCGGCGGTGCTTCCGGTTTAGTTTGTGCTATTAGATTAAAGCAAATAAATCCAAATTTATCGGTAACAATCTTGGAAAAGAATGATCGGGTGGGCAAAAAAATTTTAAAAACCGGTAATGGTCGTTGTAATTTAAGCAATCTTGATATGAAACCTATTTATTATAACTGTCCGGATTTTATTGAAAAATGCTTTAATAAATATTCGGTATCAGATGTTATTGCTTTTTTTAACAATCTCGGCTTATTAATTAAAACCGATGATAGTACGCGGTTATATCCGTATAGTGAAACCGCTACTTCAGTTCTAGATATCTTGCGTCGCCAACTTGGTATTTTTGATATTAACGTAAAATGTGAAACAATGGTCACTAAAATTAAGAAAACCGATAAATTTTATATTGAGTTCGGTAACGAACAAATTGAAGCTGATTATTTGGTATTGGCCTGCGGTTCTTCGGCACAAAGTAATACAAATGGTTATTTGTTGGCGGAAAGTCTAAATCATAAAATAATTGAAGTTCGTCCTGGATTGGTGCCGCTTAAAACGAAAGAAAATTTAAAGAGTTTAAGAGGTATTAGGGTAAAATGTTTAGCTTCGGTTATCAAGGACAATAATATTATTTATACCGAAAGCGGCGAATTATTATTTAAGGACCAAGGAATTTCAGGTATATTAACACTCAATTTATCACGTTATACTGACGTCGGCAGTAAAATCATTTTTGATTTTGCCCATACAGCCGATGAAGAAAAAATATATGATATTATTGAAAGCCAATCATCAAAAGAAGCTTTAATTGGTATTTTGCCTAAAATGTTAGCTGATAAAATCGGGAAAAACATTTCTCAATTTGACGCTAATCATGTTCTTTTTGCTATCAGAAATTATCAATTGATTATAACGGGAACTTACGGATTTAATCAAGCTCAAATTGCTTTAGGTGGGGTAGATATAAATGAAATCAATGATTATTTTTCATCTAAGAAAATTAATAATTTATTTATTATAGGTGAATTACTTGATATAGATGGGGCCTGTGGGGGTTATAATTTACATTTTGCCTGGATTAGCGGTTTAATTGCGGCTGAAACAATAGGTTTTGAAAAAAAATAATCGTTGTTTACTATTAAATTGTTTTATTATATAATATAAATAAGGAAGAATATAAAGGAGAAAATATGAATTTACCAAACAAATTAACTCTGTCTAGAATTTTTGTTATACCGATTATTATTACAGTATCACTAATACCTATTTTCCATAATACTGTTTTATTTGGAGAACCCGATTTAGGAACGGAAATTACATTGGAAAATATCGTATTGCTTGTGATTTTTATATTAGCGTCTTTTACTGATTATCTGGATGGTCATATTGCAAGAAAAAATAATATTATAACTAATTTCGGTAAATTTATGGATCCGCTTGCAGATAAACTTTTAGTTTTTTCAACAATTATCGTTTTATTGGAACGGGAAAGATTTGCTGCTTTTGGGCTAAGTCTAGGGTTTGTTGTAACACTAATGATTGCACGTGAATTTATTGTTACCGGAATAAGATTAATAGCTGTCAGTGAAAATGTCGTAATAGCCGCCAGTAAACTCGGCAAAATAAAAACTGTATCGCAAATGATTATGATTATTTTTTTATTGGTTAACTGTTATCCCTTAACTTTTTTAGGCAGTTATACTCAAGAAATTACAGCGTTGGTTTTAATAATAATTGCTGGTTTGTTAACGCTAATATCTGGTTTAGATTATTTTTTAAAAAACAAAGCATTAATTTTTGAAAAAAAATAAGGAGAAGTCAATGACAGAAGAAAAAACTAAATTATTAGAAAATGCCTTTAAACAAATTGAAAAACAGTTTGGTAAAGGTTCAATTATGAAATTAGGTGAAAAAGTTTTTGGCGATATTGAGGTCATTCCATCGGGTTCTATCGCTTTGGACATAGCATTAGGTGTAGGCGGTTATCCAAAAGGAAGAATAATCGAAATTTATGGTCCGGAAAGTAGCGGTAAAACCACTTTTGCCTTACACGCTATAGCGGAAGCGCAAAAATTAGGCGGATATGCGGCCTTTATTGATGCCGAACATGCCCTTGATCCGTCATATGCGAAAAGTCTCGGAATCGATATAAACAATTTGATTTTGTCGCAGCCTGACACCGGTGAGCAAGCATTGGAAATTGCTGAACATTTAATTAGAAGTAATGCGATTGATGTTATTGTAATCGATTCAGTTGCGGCTTTAGTGCCGAAAGTTGAAATTGATGGTGATATGGGAGACACCCATATTGGTATGCAAGCTCGTTTAATGTCTCAAGCAATGCGTAAGTTAAGTGGAGCCATTGCTAAGAGTAAAACCATTGCAATTTTCATTAATCAAATCCGCGAAAAAGTCGGGGTTATTTTTGGCTCTCCCGAAACAACATCAGGCGGCCGTGCTCTTAAATTTTATTCTACCATCCGTCTTGATATTAGGAGAGTTGACACCATTAAAAGAGGTAATGATATTATAGGAAATCTTACGCGGGTAAGAGTTGTGAAAAATAAAGTTGCCCCCCCGTTTAAGGTTGCGGAAATTGATTTAATTTATGGCAAAGGAATCTCACATGAAGGTGAAATTTTAGATTTAGCCGTCGCTAATGACATAATCGCCAAAAGCGGAGCGTGGTTTTCCTATAATGATGAGAAATTAGGTCAAGGTCGGGAAAATGTAAAAGAACATTTACGAAGCAATCCCAATTTAATGGCAGAGATTGAAGGCAAAATTAGAGTTGCTTTTAAAAGCACACCGGTTTAATCCGGTTTTTTTAGTTTCATTCGTCAAAATTCGTTTGGAAAATTGTTCTTGTAAGACGATTATCCTCGATAAATCTTTATCATTGGTGAACATCTTTTACAATTAAAGTGTTTTGGATTGTCACATTAATCAAAAATAACAATTGACTAACAACGGAAAATAAGATATAATAATTTAAGTAGACTTAAATTATTATATAGATGTTTTTTGTGGAGGTGTAAAATAGATGCAAGAAATAAACCTATTCATAGGTAATTTTCTTGAGGTCTCTATTTATATAATTACTTCCATATTGCTTATATTTGTAGGCGTTGGTATTGGATATTTTGTTTTTCATAAAAAATATGAAAAAGCAGGTAAATCTGCTCAAAAACTTATTGAAGATGCCAAGAAGCTAGCTGAAGACAATCGTAAAAATATGCTTGTTGAAACTAAGCAAGAAATATATCGCTTAAAACAAGAAAACGAGAAAGAGATTCGAAATTTAAGAAATGAAATTGAACGTGAAATTAAAGAAAGAAGAAGAAACATAGGTGAGTTAGAAAACAAATTAGCACAACGGGAGGAGAGGCTAGATAATCGCAGTGCTAATCTTGATAAACGAGAAGAGGTTTTGAATCTTAAGGAACAAAAAAACGATGAACGTAAGAATATGCTTGATAAACAATATAGCAAAGTGGAAGAATTAATTGTAGAGCAAAGCAAGAAATTACTTGAAATTTCCGGTTTAGATGTTGAAGAAGCAAAGAAAATCATTCTCCAGCGCGTTGAAGATGAGATGACTAACGAAATCGCAATATTAATAAAAGATGCTGAAGAAAGAGCAAGGATGGAAGCTGGTCGCAAAGCTCAAAGTCTACTGGCTAACGCGATTCAGCAATATGCAAGCGAAACTGTAACTGAAAAGACTATATCAGTAGTTCCGCTCCCAAATGATGAAATGAAAGGACGAATTATTGGGCGAGAGGGTAGAAACATTAGAGCAATTGAAGCTAATACTGGTGTTGATATAATTATTGACGATACACCTGAAGCGGTTGTTATTTCTTGTTTTGACCCTATAAGAAGAGAAATTGCCCGTAGAACGATGGAAGCTTTGATTGCTGATGGAAGAATACAACCATCGCGCATCGAGGAATTAGTAGCTAAATCCAAAAAAGAAATGGACATTGAATTACGTGAAACTGGCGAAAAAGCTGTTTTCGAAACCGGAATTGGTAAAATTCATCCTGAGTTAGTGAAACTAATCGGAAGATTGAAATTTAGAACTAGTTATGGACAAAATGCTTTATCTCATTCATTAGAAGTCGCTTTTTTTAGCGGCAAATTAGCAGCAGAAATTGGTGAAAATGAAGTGATGGCGCGAAGGGCTGGACTATTACATGATATTGGCAAAGCCGCTGATCATGAAATGGAAGGAAGCCATGTTGATATTGGTTTGGAACTTGCTCAAAGATTTAGAGAGCATCCAGTGGTTATCGATTCAATCGGTTCCCATCATGGTGACCGCGAACCGAAAACCATTATTGCTCAATTAGTCGCTGCTGCTGACACTGTATCTGCAGCCCGTCCTGGAGCTCGCAGTGAATCTTTAGAAAACTATATTAAACGCTTAACTAAACTTGAAGAAATCTGCAATGAATTCAAAGGTGTAGATAAATCATATGCTTTACAGGCAGGAAGGGAAATTAGAATTCTTGTAAGACCCGAAGAAATAGATGATTTACAAGCACACAAATTAGCCCGAGACATACGCTTAAAAGTTGAAAACGATATTAATTATCCTGGGACAATCAAAGTAACAGTCATTAGAGAAACCAGGGTTCATGAGATTGCAAAATAGAAGTTTCCTTTAAGGGAAACTTTTTTGTTTTCTTTATGGGACATTGAAGAGAATTTTATACCATAGTATGATTTGCATGATTTGCAAATTTTTATTGTAAAAGGTAATTAATATGTTATAATAATTAAAGGTGTTAAAATGAAAATATTGATAGTCGGAGACGTATATTCAAAACTTGGCCGTGCTAGTTTTGAAAGAAACGTAAAACAAATTAAAGAAAAAGAAAAAATTGATATCATTATTGTTAATGGTGAAAACACGTCGCACGGCAGAGGCCTTAACGAAAAACATTATCGGTGGTATCTAAATCAAGGTGTTTCAATTATTACGTTAGGCAATCATGCTTTTGAAAATAAAAGTATTATTGATTTTATTAATGATACTGACAATGTAATTAGACCATATAATTTTCCAAATAAATTCCCGGGTAAAGGATTTATTACATTCAGATGGAATAATTTGAAAATTACAGTTATGCAAATGATAGGTAAAGTATTTATGAATGATGAATATCTTTGCCCTTTTGAAAAAACATTAGATTTGCTTAATAAACTTGACAGTGATATTTATATATGCGATTTTCACGCTGAAGCAACAAGCGAAAAAATTGCTTATGCTCATTGTTTTGACGGAAAGATTCATGTTATTTATGGTACACATACACATGTACAAACTAATGATGCCAGAATAATGGAAAATGGAACAGCTTATATAACCGATGTTGGCATGACCGGAGCATTAGATGGTGTGATTGGAGTGAAAAAAGAAATTATTATTAATCGTTTTTTATACGGAATGCAAGAAAGGTTTACACCTCAAAATGAAGGTAAAACTCAATTTAACGCAATTATTTTAGAAATTAATGAAATTTCAAAAAAAGCGGCAAATATCGACATAATCAATTTGATAGAATAATCTTGTAAAAGGCATAAATTCTTTCTTTAAAGAATATAATTTTATGACCTAAGAACAGGAGGATAGTTATGGATGTATTAAAAGTTTCATCAAAGTCAAAACCAAATTCAGTTGCAGGCGCATTAGCCAATGCCTTTAAAACGACTCAAGCGGTGGAAATTCAAGCTATTGGCGCCGGTGCAATTAATCAAGCCATTAAATCAATTGCAATAGCAAGAGGTTATGTAGCACCGACGGGAAAAGATCTGATTTGTATTCCGGCTTTTAGTGACATTATGATAGAAGGGGAAGAGCGTACGGCTATTAAATTAATAGTTGAGCATAGAAAATAGCTGAAGTAATCGGAAAGGTTAGTAAGATGTTATTCAGAAAAAGAAATGGGGCAACCCATTTCTTTTTAAATGTGATCTTTTCTTGTTGCAAGATAAGTCCTTTTTTTATATAATAATCATAAAGGATGATGATATATGGATATGAAATTACCTCTTTTATTTACGCCGCGATTACTTTTGCGCGAAATAGAGGAAAAAGATTGCCTTGATATGTATGAGTATGCTCATCTATCATATGTAGGACCGACTGCCGGCTGGAAACCGCATAGTTCACCAAATGAAACAAAAGCTATAATAAGGATGTTTATAGATAAAAAGAAACTTGGCCAATTAGGTACCTATGCAATAATTTGGCAACAAACTAATAAAATGATAGGAACAGTTGAACTTCATACTTATATAAAAAATTTTAAAGCTGAACTTGGTTACACTGTAAACCCATTGTATTGGGGTCGTGGTATTGCTGTTGAGGCATCAAAAAAGGTTATTTCCCTGGGATTTGAAGTGCTTAAATTAAGACGAATCGAATGTGCCTCCTTTGTTTCCAACACTCAATCACGAAGGGTATGTGAAAAATTAGGTCTTTCTTTTGAGGGAATAAGAAAAAAAGGATATCTAAATTATGATGGTTCGATTCACGATATTAACTGTTATGCTATTACTGATGACGAATATTTTCAAAGGTTATATAATAATGAATGGTGATAAAAAATGAAAAAAATATTTAACATATTAATTCTATTTTTGTTTATGATAATACTTTCATCATGTTCTTTTATTGGAAATTTTTTTCAGCCTGACAATAATATTTCAGCTAATACTCTTAATTACATTAGTACGATAGTAATTAATTCTAATTTAAAAATTGAAACTGAAACTTATACATTATTATTTGGGAGAGAAATTGTCGGTCCATATCGCGGAACCGGTAGTGCCGTTATTATTAAAAAAGATAATAAAAAATATTATATACTTACCAACTATCATGTTATCCATTTATCTGATGAACATTATCATCGATACATGGTTGAAGATATTTATAATAATACTGCACAAGCCACCTTAGTTTTTAAAGATAAAGATTATGATATAGCCATTCTTGAATTTCAATCCGATCAATCATTGGATGTTTTAGAATTAGCAGAAGTTAATCCGAAGATTGGTGAATTAGTATTCTCTATTGGTAATCCATTGGGTAAAAACAACATTATTACAGCTGGTTCGGTTTTAAATTATAGTAAAATCGAAAATGAAAATTTTGAAACTGATTATAAGGTTATTGTTCATGATGCTCTTATTTATAGCGGCAGTAGTGGCAGTATGCTGATAAATACCAATTATAAGATTGTCGGTCTTAATACATGGGGATTAGGTGAAAAAGTAATGAATGATTATGTTAGAGGCGGAGCAACCCCAGTTGAAAAGATTCGAGAATGTATAGAAAAAAACAATTTTAAAATAGAATAAAAAAAGTGATATCGCAAGATATCATTTTTAGGCACGACAGGCAGTTATATTAACTTAAGATTTTCAGGGTTTTAATTATTTAAGGAAAAAAGCAACGACTCTGCGCGATCTCATATTATCTATTTTAATAAGGTTTATATTGATAAGAGTGATTCGAAGTAATAATAAACATATAAAGGAGTCAGAGCATTTTATAGTACCGAAGTAATTATAAGGCCAAATTTGTAATGAAGGGAAGGAAATACAGTTTTGTAGTTTTTATCCCAAACTAATTGTTATGTTAATGATTATATTACTTTTCGCAAAACGAAGCAAATGAAAGTTAGAAGGATAAGGCGTTAAGATGATTGAACTATTGAATTTGAAGACAAATGTAGTCATACCATCGAGCAATATATTGAGAGACAAACTATTGAAATCAAAAAAGCAGAAGGAAATAGCAGCGGGCACAAAAATCACAAATACTATGAGGTTTAAATAAAATTATAATCTATAATTGGTAAACCGTATGCCTTGAAGTCACGTTCGGTTTGATATGGGGGAAGCTAAGTATTTCCCTACTCTATACAATAATATTAGATTTATATTTAACATTATATTTTTGATAGTATTCATTTTCTTTGGGAATCCAAATTTTTTTAAATGTTTCCTCTTCTATTCTTCGTTTCTGAAGTTCTGTATTAATAGTAAAATAAATAATACTATGGTATTGGGTTATTAAGGCCGGATTGGCACTGTATACTCCTACAATAAGCACAATAGGTTTTACTTTTTCAATAATGATATTATGATATTCATTGGTATGACAATCATATTTGCGATATTCTAATGATTTTCCAATTTTTATATGGGCAAAAATTTCTTGGCTTATTCGCTGGCTGTTAATGCCAATATTGGATTCTTTTTCAATATCGAAGAAGTCATTGCAATGGATTACGGTTACGGGTAATTCGTTTGCCGCTTTCATAGAAAGTATAGTTTTACCGCTTCCGTATTTTCCTTCAATTGCAATAAGTGATATTTTATCGGTAGGTAAAGTTCGTAAATAATTAGTGAATTGTGCAAATTTAAATTCATCATTAATATATTTTTGATTGACAACCCGATATGACGGACAGTATGATTCTCGGTATATTTTACTATGGTGTACCGGAGGATAATTTAAATTTCGAAATGTGAAAAACTTCTCATTAATTTCGGTTTGATTAAACCCGTTTTCAATAAGAAAATCATATAATGTATTTAAATCCCTAATAAAAGCATTTTTACATTTTATCGGTCTTGCGGAATCAATAAAAAATCGATTAAGTAAGTTTAAATCAAAGTGATTAATAAGATAAGGTTGAAGGTTTATTCGGACATAATTTTGGCCGATATACTCATACAAATCCTGATAGTAATGTGTGTTGATGTTTTTGCTTTCTTGAATTAATAATTGATAACTTTTTTCTTCATTAATAATAAAATGTTCCGAACCGAAGTTTTTTTGGTATAGAAGTTTAAAGAAATCTTCAATCTTACTATTCGGATATTTTTGATAATAATAGTTTAATTCTTTAATCATGACCATATGATACCACAAAAAAACACTTTTATCTAGTTGTAACTATTGATTTTATGGAATAATATTGGAGGGTTATCAATTGTAATTGTGATTAAATTTTAGTATAATAAATAAAGGTGAAATCAATGATAGGTAAAAAACATAAAAATTATCTTTTTCCTTCGTTGCAAGATGCGCGAAAAAGATTAAAAAAAGAAACTGAACAAATTAGATACACATTACCTGTACATTTAGTTGGTATCGGTAATAACAAAAAATATTTAATCAAAACATACGGCTGTCAGGGTAATTTGGCTGATTCCGAAAAGATGGCTGGTCTTCTTGAAACATTGGGTTATCGTGGGGTAATTGATGAGAAAGAAGCCGATATTATAATCCTTAATACTTGTGCTATTAGAGAAAACGCTGAAAATCGTATTTTTGGCGAACTTGGTCGTATTAAAACATTAAAAAAATATAACCCTAATCTTTTGATTGCTTTATGTGGTTGTATGCCTCAGGAAGAAAATGTGGTATTTAAAGTATTAGAAAAGTATCCGCAAGTTGATATTGTTTTCGGCACCCATAATCTTTATCTTTTAGGTGAGTATATATATGAAGCATACTTGTCGAAAGAAAAAGTCGTACAAGTATATTCAAAAGAAGGAGATATTGTCGAAGGGGTACCGATGAAACGAGCATTTTCGCAAAAAGCATGGGTTAATATTATGTACGGTTGTAATGAATTTTGCAGTTATTGTATTGTTCCTTATACCCGCGGTAAGGAAAGATCTCGCAATTATCACGACATTATTCAAGAAGTTCTAGATCTTACACGTAGCGGTTATAAGGAAGTTACTTTATTGGGTCAAAACGTTAATGCTTACGGGAAAGATTTTATTGATATAAATTATACTTTTGCTGATTTGCTTTTTGATTTGAACAAGACGGAAATTCCCCGAATCCGTTTTACTACCTCGCATCCCCGCGATTTGGATAACCGAACAATAGAAGTAATGGCTTTACAGGGTAATATTATGCCTCATTTACATCTTCCGGTTCAATCGGGCAGTAATAATATTTTAAAAAAAATGAACAGAAAATATACTAGGGAAAAATATCTTGAATTAATAAATAAATTAAGACATTACATTCCGGATATATCAATAACGACAGATATTATTGTTGGTTTTCCCGGAGAATCTGATGAAGACTTTACAGCGACACTTGATTTGGTAGATCAGGTAGATTTTGAAGGAGCCTATACATTTATATTTTCTCCTCGTTCCGGAACACCGGCAAGCAAGTATGAAGATAATATTGACTATACAACAAAAAAGCAAAGATTATATGCATTAAACAAACTTGTTAATGAAGGGTATCTTAACGGAAATAAAAGATTTGAAGGAAAGACAGTTAAAGTATTAGTTGATGGTTTTAGCAATAAAAATAATAATATGCTGTCCGGTTATACTGAACATAATAAACTAGTAAATTTCGCCGGTAATGAAACCATAATTGGCCAGATTATTGATGTGAAAATAGAGAAAGCTTATACTTGGCATTTGCGCGGTATAATTGAATAACATCCCTCATATATTAAATTAGATTAATGCCTAGTAGCAATATACCTATGCATTGAATATATTGTTATTGAGGAGGGATATGTATGAATGAGATTCGTGAAATAGTAACAAAAGCAATAGTCGGAAAAGGTAAAAAAATTATTCGTATTAATGACGTTGTAACACCTAGAAACGAAGCATTCAGCATTTTAGGGTGCTGGATTATCAATCACGAATTCGAAGCGACTTTAATAGATAATAAAGTAGAAATTGCCGGTAATTTTGAAACGAATATCTGGTATTCTTATGATGATAATACAAAAACCGATATTGCGAAAAAAATAGTCGGTTACAGTGAAGTTATTAAGACTAGACAGATTGTGAAAGAAGTAAGTAGCGACTCTCGAGACGTTATTGTCAGAATTCTCCAGCAGCCAACTTGTACAAACGCTAAGATTCATAACTCAGGATTAGAATTGGAGATTATTTTTGAAGTTGTTGCTGAGGTAATCGGAGAAACAAAAATGATGGTTACAGTCTTTACTTCTGTTGATTCTGCTGATGCAATAGAAGATGATTTTGAAAACGAAATCGACGAAAATTTTATGAGTGTTAACTAAAATCGTATTAGATGATACGATTTTTGTTATAAGAAGAGATTTATTTTCATAAATATTTAATGTAGGTGATTAAAATGAAATTTCATATTGTCAGAAACAATGAAACTTTAGAAGACATTTTATTTCTTTATAACTTAACTAAAGATGAATTAATGGAACAGAATCAACATATTAGAGTATGGAATAAGATTATACCTGGAACTAAACTTAAAATCCCCCCGATAACGGATGCGGTTGAACAAGATATTAGTGATATGGAGCCATTTGTTGAAGATTATTATCCAAAATTAAATTATAAAGAATATGATATAACAATGGAAGATGATATACCGCTTGAAACCCAAGCCGTTTCTGAAATTCCGGATAAACAACCGGAACTTAATATTGAAGAAAATATAAAACCAACCGTAGAGAATATAACAAGCAAATCAAAAGATTCAGATAAACCGGGATATCCACCGGAATTATTAAAAAAGGCCAAGAGCGAACAAAAAATACAGAATCAAGTTTATGTAGTTCGATATCAGAGTCCTTATGGATATTATGGTTTTTCTCATATTGTACCTTATCAGGTTGTTTATTATCCGATTTATCAGTCTAAAAAGTCCTCTTAAATGAGGACTTTTTAGGTGTGACAGGTAATCCGAAAAGCAAAGGATCCACAAGGTGAGAATTCTTCCCTGTTGCCGTTGGCAGGGTGCAAAAAGTCTAAACTAAGGCATTATCGAGAGATAAATTGCTATGTTAATGATTGCGTTCCATTTTATTCTGTAAAGCTAAGTAATTAGTTGCCCTATTTTATTTAAAATGTTTTAAAAATATTTTTCCAAGAATAGGCCTTTTGCTCTTTGTGATCGCGTTTTGAGGGCAGACCTCCATACAACACCAACAACGAATGCACTGAGTTTTATTAATAACCGGAAGTCCTTCAGCATTTACCGATAATACTTTCGGTGGGCAAATATTTATACATTCACCGCACTGAAGGCAAAAGTCATTAACAACGACCGGATGCTCCAGTAAAATATTTCTTAGTCGTTTAATCTTTAACAATTTTAAGGTAAATGAACTTAATGGATTTTGTGGTGCTTTAAATTGAATATTTTTAAAATCAGATAATTGATTGCCAAGAATAACAATATTATTTAAATTGCCTTCACCATAACTTCTTTCATTTGCGATTTTATTAAGAAAAAATAGATTGTGATTTAAGCCGACGATTTCAACGGCAATTCTATCTAGACTGACGGCATCTTCAGACGCGATTATGATGCCTGCTTTTTTAGTTAATCCGGCTCGAGAAGGTCCATCGCCTTCGATCCCGACGATACCGTCACATATATTCAATATTTTTTTATTGGAGAAAGCAACCAAAATGGCACCATACAAATCGTTTAAGGTTTCCGCAAATTGAAGTGAATTTTTTGCTTTAACATGCCATCCCGCTTTATCTAAACCATATATAAAACCAAAAAGATTTTTCTGTGCTATGGACATATATGTTAAGGAATGAGTTTTAAGCTTTGGAACGTTTATTAAAACATCGGTATCAACCATTTCTTTAGACACTTGAAAACATTGAAAATATTTTGCTTTTTTGTTAGTAATTTCACAACTTGGTTTGCCATTGAAAATTTTTATGTTTTCTTCAAGAATCATTTTATATAAGCCGCATTTTTTTAGAGTATAAATCAGATCTTTAGTTGCTGGGTTATCGCCAATGGTTATATTATTGGTATATTCCTTCACAAGTTTTATAATGGCTTGGATGAAAATTGGATGGGATGTGATTCCCAGTTCTGGCGAAAAAGGACCAACGCAGTTTAATTTAATAAAAACCTTATTATTTTTTTTAATGAAATGACCAAAACCGCCAAGGTGATCGATTGACTTTTTAATTTTATTTTTTACGGTTATAAAATCATAACTATCGCATTTAGTAAGAACTACTTTTGACATATTATTTTCCCTTTCACAAATATAAAATACACTGATAGTATAATTTTGATAATATATCATACATTATACAACAATTATCGGAAATGTAAATAAATATTAAAAGTTAAAAAACATTTACTTGAATTTATTAAAATATTTTTATATAATATAATAGAATAGAAAGGAAGGCAAAATATGACAGAAACGTTAATTGTGAAAAATCTCACAAAAACTTTTTACTTGTCACGCAAACAAATGAAAATAAACCAAACTACTGAACGGAAATTAGTTGCAGTTAAGGATATTTCGTTTTCCACATATAAAGGAGAAATTTTTGGATTATTAGGTCCGAACGGTGCGGGTAAAACAACAACTTTAAGATGTATTGCCACATTAATCAAACCAGATAAAGGTGATATTTTTGTTGGCGAAATTGATGTGAAAAATGATGTGGAGGTTAAACGACGAATAGCATTTCTAACTAATGAATTAAAATTGGAAGAGCAGTTTACACCCAATTATTTATATGATTATTTTTCAAAACTACATGATGTTAATGAAAAAACAAGGGATGCCAGAAAACAAGAGTTGTTTCAAAAATTTGGTATAGATAAGTTTTCGGAAGTAAAGATAGGTGAATTATCTTCAGGCATGAAACAAAAAGTTTCAATTGTCATCTCTCTGGTCCATAACCCCGATAT
>Ga0265293_10009471_pt1 | contig 13978 bp, 10 predicted proteins | sample Munlanlewell138R_FD_192505 | JGI IMG/M metagenome (GOLD analysis project Ga0265293, IMG submission 192505) | Leachate microbial communities from a municipal landfill in Southern Ontario, Canada - Leachate well 138R | ecosystem: Engineered > Solid waste > Landfill > Unclassified | place: Canada...
GCAACGTTGGATTGCTGATGACCACGCCGGCGGTGCTCGACAGGGATGGGCGGGAAATCCCCGAAGGTATACTCGATGCGGCTATCACCAGCCTGGCGGCGCTGCACGATCTGCGTGGCGATTCCGCGTCGGACTCTGGCCAGAAGGTGCGCAACTCTCGCCGCGGCAGTGTCTATATCGTCAAGCCCAAAATGCACGGCCCCGACGAAGTGGCGTTTAGCTGCGCACTGTTCGCCCGTGTTGAAACTCTGCTGGGGCTGCCGGTCAACACGCTGAAGATCGGCATTATGGACGAAGAGCGGCGCACCAGTGCCAACTTGCTGGAGTGCATCCGCATCGCCCGCGAGCGGGTAGTGTTCATCAATACCGGCTTTCTGGATCGCACTGGTGACGAGATCCACACCAGCATGGAAGCCGGCCCTTTTGCGCCCAAGAATGAGCTGAAGCACCTTCCCTGGATCAGTGCCTACGAAAACGCCAACGTCGCGGTGGGGCTGGCATGCGGCTTTCGGGGGCAGGCGCAGATCGGCAAGGGCATGTGGGCCATGCCCGACAATATGGCAGCGATGATGGAGGCCAAGATCGGCCATCCCCGCGCCGGGGCCAATACTGCCTGGGTGCCGTCGCCGACGGCCGCAACACTGCACGCCATTCACTACCATGCCGTCGATGTGGGAGCGGTACAGGCGCCGCTGGCGGCGGTGCTCAAGCGCGACCTCGACGCCATGCTGACCATTCCCCTGCTGGGAGATAGATCGCTGACCGCCGAGGAGATTCGCCGTGAGCTGGATAACAATATCCAGGGTATTCTCGGTTATGTGGTGCGCTGGGTGGACCAGGGCATCGGCTGCTCCAAGGTACCGGATATCGACAATGTCCCCTTGATGGAAGACCGCGCCACTCTGCGTATTTCCAGCCAGCACCTGGCCAACTGGTTGCATCATGGTATCTGCACCCAAGAGCAAGTGATGGACAGTTTGCTGCGCATGGCCGCAGTGGTTGATGCACAGAATGCCGGTGACCCTCTCTACCGTGCCATGGCGCCGGATCCAGACAGCAGTCTGGCCTTTGCCGCCGCCCGCGACTTGATCTTCAAGGGCCGCGAGCAGCCCAGTGGCTATACCGAGCCGTTGCTGCATGCATACCGGCAGCGCATCAAGCGTCAGGCATAATAGAGGCTGAAGGCGCGAAACTGACGATTAGCTGGTGTTGGTTATTGCCAGCTAATCGTCGGTCTGAGCGCTGTCGAGTTCTGTCCGCGGGCGCAGTTCAGTGTCGGTGGCGGGCAGCGATGCGCGGTGTTGTTCACGATGACTTAAGTGGAGACGCATGGCGCGGTGAGGAATGCCCACATCGTCAAATTCCTCACTACAAACAACAAAGCCAAATTTTTCATAAAAGGGCAGAGCATGGGTCTGGGCGTCCAGCACCAGGGTATCGATTCCGGCTTCGTTGGCGTGTTTGATGATCGCCCGTAGCAGGCTTGCTCCCACCCCGGCGCCGCGGTAGTCGCTGAGTACGGCCATGCGACCGACACGGTTGCCTACCAGCCGTGCGGTGCCCATCGGCACGGCTTGGGTGTTTAACGCGAGCCAATGCAAGGCAGCGGGATCATCGCTGTCGATTTCTGCCTCCAGAGGCACTCCTTGTTCGATGACGAAAACCTGGTGGCGGATCGCCGTGAGCGCACTGTGGCTGCGGCACCAGCTTGTCTGCTCGACGCGGATCGGGGAAAACTCAAGGAGGTCACTCATAGGGCGTCCAATCTTTAGTGTCTCTGCCGGGCCTCGGAATAATGTTCCTGCCGTTATACCATGTCGCCCAGTGGCGAAACAGTTTTCGCCGACAAGCTGTGTTGAGGAGCGTGTTATGAGAACCGTGTTATGAGAAGAGTTGTGTTCACTGCCCTGTTGGGTTTTGTCCTGTCGCTGAGTGTATTCGCCGACGAGGTGGCGTTTATCCAGTATCAGGACCGCTTTCACCCCGTGCTGGGCCAGGGTGGCATGGTGGTGTCTCAAGAGGCCTTGGCCAGCAGGGTAGGGGCGGACATTCTCGCCGCTGGCGGTAATGCGGTGGATGCGGCGGTGGCCACTGGCTTTGCTTTGGCGGTTACGCTGCCGCAAGCCGGCAACCTGGGCGGCGGTGGCTTTATGCTGGTGCACCTGGCGGAAACCGGTAAGACCATTGCCATCGACTATCGTGAAATGGCACCGGCGCGAGCCCATCGCGATATGTTTCTCGACAACGATGGCAACGTCGATGCGCAGCAGGCCCGCTTTAGTGCCCTGTCGACGGGAGTGCCCGGCACCGTTGCCGGCCTGATCCACGCCCAGCAACACTACGGCTCTCTGCCGCTCAAGCGCGTCTTGGCGCCAGCCATAACACTGGCAGAAAAGGGTTTTAGCGTCGGTTATCCGCTGAGCTATTCGCTGCAGCGTGCGCAGCCGCGGCTGTCGCAGCAGAGTGCAGCGCGCGCTTATTTTCTCACTGACGAGGGTTCGGCATTGCCGCCGGGACACCGCTGGGTACAAAAGGATTTGGCTGCCACCTTGAAGCGCATAGCCCGCCACGGTGCGGATGACTTCTACCGCGGTCGCACTGCCGACTTGATCGTGGCCGAAATGGAGCGCAGCGGTGGTCTGATCAGCCACGACGACCTGGCGAATTACCAGGTGGTAGAGCGCGAGCCGGTAGTGGGTAGCTATCGGGGGCTGGAGGTCATCTCCATGCCGCCGCCATCGTCCGGCGGTATTCACCTGGTGCAGATGCTCAATATACTGGAGGGCTGGGATCTGGCCGCCGAAGGGCACAATAGCGCGGGTTACCTGCACCGCCTGATTGAGGCCATGCGCCGCGCCTACGCCGACCGCAGCAAGTACCTCGGCGATCCGGATTTTGTCCAGGTGCCGGTTGCCGAGCTGATAGACAAGGCTTATGCCGAGCGCTTGCGAGACGGTATCGACCTTGAGCGTGCCACGCCGTCCAGTGAGGTGGCGCCGGCGCTGAAGCCGATTGCCGAAAGTCCTCAAACCACCCACTACTCGGTATGGGACGAGGCTGGCAATGTGGTAACCAACACCTATACGCTGAACTTTTCCTACGGCAACGGCATTGCCGTGAGCGGTGCGGGGTTCTTGCTCAACAATGAGATGGATGACTTTTCCTCCAAACCGGGTGCCCCCAACGCTTTTGGTCTATTGGGCGACGAGGCCAATGCTATCGAGCCGGGCAAGCGGCCACTGTCGTCGATGACGCCCACACTGGTGTTGCGCGACGGCGTGCCGGTGCTGGTTACCGGAGGGCCCGGAGGCAGCCGCATTATTACCTCGGTATTGCAGGTAATCCTCAATCATGTGGATTTCGGCATGAATGTGGCAGAGGCCACGGCCGCCCCCCGTATTCACCACCAATGGTTCCCTGATGCAGTGGATGTGGAGCCAGGTATCAGTCCCGATACCATCAACCTGCTGCGGGCGAAGGGCCATGACACCAGAATTTCTGGCTGGGCCATTGGCCGTACCCAATCCATTACCCGACAGCAAGGGTTGTTTCAGGGGATGACGGACTACCGCTGGCCGGGTGGCAGTGCCGAGCCTGCCAGGTAATTCAGGCTGGGCAGACGCCTGACTGGCAGAGACTAATAGCATCCAGGGCCCCGCTGAAATATTGCTATCCAGCGCTATTTAAAGCCGATTCGTCTACTCCGGGTGGGCTTTGTGGTAAATTTGCGGCCCTGTTTGCTGCCGGGTCGGTGACATCATCTGCTCCGGCCCGCTCCCTACCAGAAAAAGGTTGCCGGCCTAGCGTGGCCGGAATCGCGTTATTGAAATCGAGGTTGCATGTCCCATTTTGCCCGTGAAGTCGCCAAGCGCCGCACCTTTGCGATTATTAGTCACCCCGATGCGGGAAAGACCACTATCACCGAAAAACTGCTGCTGTTTGGGCAGTTGATCCAGGTGGCGGGGACAGTGAAGGGTAAAAAGAGCGATCGCCACGCGACATCGGACTGGATGGCGATGGAGAAGGAGCGCGGTATCTCCGTCACCTCGTCGGTAATGCAGTTTCCTTACAGTGATCGCGTTATCAACCTGCTCGATACCCCTGGACACGAAGACTTCTCCGAAGATACCTATCGAACCCTGACTGCAGTGGACTCGGTGCTGATGGTGATCGATGGCGGTAAGGGGGTGGAGGAGCGCACCATCAAACTGATGGATGTTTGTCGACTGCGGGATACGCCGATCCTCAGCTTTATCAACAAGATGGATCGGGATATTCGCGACCCTATCGAAGTGTTCGACGAGATCGAATCTGTCCTGCAGATCGTCGCTGCGCCGATCAACTGGCCGCTGGGCATGGGCAAGCAGTTCAAGGGGATCTACAACCTCTATACCGACACCATCCACGTTTTCCAGCCCGGCAAGGGACACACAATCCCCGAGGATATCCGCATCCAGGGCCTGGACAGCGACGAGGCCAGAGAGCTGCTGGGATATGATTACCAGGAAACCTGTGACCAGATTGAGCTGGTGCGGGGGGCAACTTACGAGTTTGATCTGGAAGCTTATCTGCGCGGGGAAATGACCCCGGTATTTTTTGGGACCGCGCTGGGGAATTTTGGCGTGCGGGAAATGCTGGACCACTTTGTGGAGTGGGCTCCGGGGCCCGGTGATCGCGCTACGGAGAATCGCATCGTCCAGGCCAATGAAGAAAAGTTCAGCGGTTTTGTGTTCAAAATCCAGGCCAATATGGACCCCAAGCACCGCGACCGCATCGCCTATCTGCGCATTTGCTCAGGCACTTACACGCGGGGCATGAAAATGCGCCATGTGCGGATTGGCAAGGATGTGCGCATCGCCGATGCGGTGACCTTTCTGGCCGGTGAGCGCGAGCATGTGGACGAAGCGATGGCCGGTGACATCATTGGGCTCCACAACCACGGCACTATCCAGATCGGCGATACTTTTACCGAGGGTGAAGAGCTCAAGTTTACCGGGGTGCCTCATTTTGCCCCAGAGCTCTTCCGCCGCATTCGTATGCGAGACCCGCTCAAGGCCAAGCAGCTAAACAGGGGTTTGCAGCAGCTGTCGGAAGAGGGTTCCACCCAGGTGTTTTTCCCGATCAACAGCAACGAAGTGATAGTGGGTGCGGTGGGACAGTTGCAGTTTGAGGTGGTGGCTTATCGCCTCAAGGATGAATACGGTGTGGATGCTCTCTACGAAGCGGTGAATGTACATACCGCGCGCTGGGTAGAAGGCCCACACAAGGAAGTGCAGAAGCTGAAGGACAGGGCTGGAGACAACCTGGCCATCGACGGAGGCGGTCATCTCACCTACCTGGCCCCGACCCGGGTCAATCTCAGCCTCACCGAAGAGCGGTATCCCGAGTTGCAGTTCCTGGCCACCCGCGAGCATTGATAGCGAGGCGGGCGTGATCGCTGATTTTTCGATACCGGCCCATCATCGCGCCTATCGTCCAGCCAGCGTACGCAAGTTCAGTCGATGGCTGCTCGCCCGTCGCGGCTGGCGCATCGAAGGGGATCTCCCTGCAGCCGAGAAGATGATTCTGGCGGTAGGCCCGCATACGTCCAATTGGGATTTCCTTGTCGCCGTAACTGCCATGCTGGCCCTGGATATGCGTATTTACTGGCTGGGCAAGCACAGCCTGTTCCGTCGGCCACTCAGCGGATTGCTGATTCGCCTCGGCGGTATCGCAGTGGATCGCAGCAATACCACGGGCGTGGCCGAGCAGATCGGCCAGCGCTTGCGGAACGCCGATGAGATGCTGATTGCCATCACTCCTGAAGGAACCCGCCGAAAAGTTGCCCAGCTCAAGACCGGGTTTTCGCGCATTGCCCGGGCGGGAGGTTGCCAGGTGCTGCCGGTCACCCTGGATTTTTCCCGCCGGGAAATCCGTCTCCACGAGCCGTTCGCACCGGGGAAAGATCCAGAGGCAGATGCCGCGCGGGTCCGCACGGTATTCGCAACCGCCACACCGCGACATCCCGACAATTTTTGACACTGGACGCTTCAGTTGCTGCGGGTTGGTTAAGGGCCACGGCAGCGCCTCGAAAAATTGCCTACACTTTCCTTGAAGTCTGAGTCAGGGAGAGCAGCGAATGCATACCCCCAGGATGACCCATGTGGCTCTCCATGTGCGCGATCTCAATGCCTGCGTGGCCTTCTACCGGGACTATTGCGGTATGGAGGTAATCCACCGCCGCGAGGCGGGGGCCAAGTCGATTGTGTGGATGGCGGAACCGGGGCGCGAGCGTGATTTTATTTTCGTTCTCATGAACCAGGGCCGTGATTTGGAGCTGCCGGGTGATGACTACCGCCATTTTGGCTTTGCGGTGGCCAGTCGAGAAGAGGTTGATGGAGTTGCCTGCCGGGCCGAGGCCGGCGGTTGCCTTGTGTGGGAACCCAGAGATGAACCCTGGCCGGTCGGTTACTACTGCGGCTTGCGGGACCCGAACGGCAACTTTGTTGAGTTCAGCTACGGTCAGCCGCTGGGTCCAGGTGCCAGAGACCAGGATGCGGCTGAGCTGGGAAAGCTAAAAATCAACTATTAACAAATGCTTACCGGGTTTTCTTCACCTGAATGCTGGCGATGCCGTTCTGCTGCAGCAGGTTGCGAGCGGTGGCCAGGCTCTGGGTGTTGTCGAAGGGGCCGACCTGTACGCGATGCCAGGTTTCGCCTGGCCTCAGGTTGACGGTTTCCACCCGTGCGCGCAAATTGAGCAACAGTAATCTGGCGCGCAGATTGTCGGCATCGGCAGCACTTTTGAAGGAACCCGCCTGGAGCAGAAAGACTTCCCGCGACGGCGGTGCTGAGCTGGTAGTGGAGACTTGCGGAGCCGGTGGGGGTGCGGTTGTTTCAGCCGCTGGCGCCGGTGGTACTTGTGCTGTGGCCGTAGAAGGGGGCGGGGTTGTCGTCACTGGCTGCGCCGGCGGCGTGACTGGGGCGGGCTGTTTGCTGGGCTGCTCCCCCACTTTTTGGTCAGCATCATCGCGCGACTGGCTGGGTGGCGGCAGAGTCGGGGGCGGCAGCGACGCCGTGGCCGCGGGTTGGGGAGTACCGTCGTCGTTAAGTATGACCTCGCTTTCCTTGAGCAGTGTATAGAAGTCGAAACGTGGGCGCGGAGCATTGGTGTCCTGTTCAACCTCGGTGGCTTCAGGAACAGCCTCCACAATCTCCTCTTTGGCCGGTGTCCGGTAGCTGATAACAGCCATTATCAGGGCACCAACGAGGATGCCAGCCACCATCCACAACCAGCCGGGCAGGGTTTTGCGGGAAGGCTGGCGGCGGGTGTTGCGCGCTGGTGTGGTGCGTTTGGGTTGTTTGGCGTAATCGCGGGTCATGGCTCTTCGAATCAGTTACAGGCACGGGCGATTGTAGGGGTACACCGCCGAACTGTCAGCTTTTGATGACCGGTGAGGGCATATTGGCACACTACAGCATGTCCTGAGGGTCGACATCCACAGACCAGCGCACTTGCCGGGCACCTTTGTCTGCTTCGAGCCACTGACAGAGGGCGCTGAGCAGAGGGTGCAACAATCGGCGCTGGTCGGCGCACAAGGATAGCTGGAAGCGGTAGCGATTGTTGCGGCGCTCCATGGCTGAGGGCAGGGGGCCCAGATAGCGCAGTGCCGGGGTGGGCGGCGACAGGCGCTCCGCTTCCTGGCGCAGGCGCTGCAAAAGTTGCTCTGCAGCCTGTGGATTTTCTGCTTCCGCACGCACCAGGGCCAGGTGGCTCCAGGGTGGCAGGTCGGCGAAGCGGCGCTGAGCCAGTAAATCAGTGGCAAAGGCGGCGTAACCATCGCTGGTGAGGCGGGTGATCAGGGGGTGATCGCACAGGTGGCTTTGGAGTAGCACCGTGCCTGCCTGCTGTTCACGACCGGCGCGACCGGCAACCTGAGTGATCAGCTGCCCCATTTTCTCGGTGGCTCGGAAGTCGGCGCTGAACAGGCCCCCGTCTACATCCAGCAGGGCCGCCAAAGTCACTTTGGCGAAGTGATGCCCTTTGGCCAACATCTGGGTGCCCACCAAAATACAGGGTTCTCCGCGGTTCACTTCATCCACCAGCTTTTCCATTGCATCCTTGCGGCGGGTAGTGTCGCGATCGACTCTCAGTACGGGAACCTCGGGGAACAGCTCGGCGAGTACGGTTTCGCTGCGCTCGGTGCCCTGCCCGACAAAGGCGAGGTTGGGGCTGTGGCAGTCGGGGCACTGATGTGGCAGGGGTTGAGGGGTTTCGCAGTGATGGCAAAGCAGGCGGCGTTGGCCGCGATGCACGGTCAGGCGGGCGCTGCACTGGTGACAGTTGGCCATCCAGCCGCAATCGTGGCACAGCATCAAAGGGGCGTAGCCGCGGCGGTTGACGAATACCAGCACCTGGTTGCCGGCTGTGAGGGTAGCGCGTATGGCGTCGAGAAGCGGCTCGGAAAACCCCGCGGTGAGTCCGCTGCCGCGCAGATCAATAAGACGCCAGCGGGGCAAACTGACGCCGGTCGGCCTTTCTTTTAGCACCAGCCGCCGGTAGCGGCCACGCTCGCAGTTGGCGAGGCTTTCCAGGGCGGGGGTGGCACTGCCAAGAATGACAGGCACCGACTCGCGGTGACCGCGCATAACGGCCACGTCCCGTGCGGAGTAGCGGAAGCCCTCCTGTTGCTTGTAGGAAGCGTCATGTTCTTCATCGACAATCAGAATGCCCGGTGTTGCCAGTGGAGTGAATACTGCCGAGCGGGTACCGATGACGATGCGGGCGCGTCCGTCGCGGGCTCGCTGCCAGGCGCTGAGGCGCTCGCGGTCGGTGAGACCGGAGTGAAGGACAGCGATGTCGCAACAAAAGCGCTGGCGGAACCGCGCCAGGGTTTGGGGCGTGAGATTGATCTCGGGAATCAGCACCAGGGCCTGACGACCCGAGGCAAGGACGGCGGCGATGGCTTGCAGGTAGACCTCGGTCTTGCCGCTGCCGGTTTCTCCCTGCAGCAGATAAGTGTTGAAGCTGTCGAGCTGAATAGCTGCCAGGGCCTGCTGTTGTTCGTCGCGCAGGGGCAGGGGGGTCCCCTTAAGCCAGCTGGCTGCTTCCTGTTGAGGCGGCTGTGGAGCGACACTGAGGCTTTCGATTAACCCTTTGCCAGCCAGGGCGCGAATGATCTCGCGGCCGATGCCGGCTGCCGCGATAGCCGTTGCCGGGAGCGGACCTTGCTGGCGCAGCAGGTTGAGCAGTTGCTGCTGCTTTTTGGCCCGTGACAGGGCAGTTTCTGGCAGGCCGTGACCGTGGGTGCTCAGCTGCCAATGTTCGACAGGGTCTCCGTCAGCATCGGCGCCGCGACGCACCAGGGCTGGCAGAATACCGCTGAGAGCATCGCCGGGTGGATGCTGATAGTAATCATAGGCCCAGCGGTAGACTTGCCAGAGGTCTGCTGACACCAGTGGCCGAGGGTCGATAATAGTCTCGATAGCCTTGAGCTTGCTGGGGTCATGGCCGCTCGCGCTGGCAGTTTCCACCACGACTCCAACGACGGTACGACGCCCGAAAGGAACCGTGACTCGACACCCAGGCTGAGGGAGCACATCGCTGTTCTGGGGGGCAAGATAGTCGAACAGCCGTCGCAGGGGCGAGGGGACGGCAACCCGAAATACCCGCTCGGGCAGGGATTGCTGATCGCGCTGTTGGCGTGGCAGTCTGGGGCTGGGCGAGGCGGGCATTGCTGGCACGTTGATAATCGGGAAGTCCTGGAAGCGAGCGGCTTGGGCACGATTTTGGAGCAAAATAATGCCTTGAATCCGGAGAGGTTTCTGGTAGTATGCGCGCTCCGTAGACCAATGGCATACGGTGCTCGGCAAGGCAGGCAAGTTAATTGACCGGGTGGCGGTATGCAAGCATAGAGGAAAAACCCATGAGATCCGGTATCCACCCCGAGTACGGCAAGCTGGTTGCAAACTGCAGCTGCGGCAATGTCATCGAAACCCGCTCCACCAACACCCAGACCCTTCACCTGGATGTATGCTCCAGCTGTCACCCCTTCTACACCGGCAAGCAGAAGGTTGTGGATACCGGTGGCCGCATCGAGCGCTTCAACCGCCGCTTCTCTGCTCGCAGCACCAAGAAGTAAACAGTTCGCGAGTTTGAGACGCCCTTTGTGGCGTAACTCAAGAGCTGATCTGGTGTTCGGCAGGAACAGAAAAAACACGCCCGGAGTTTGCGCTCCCGGCGTGTTTTTTTGTGTCCTGCTGTGGGTGTTTTCCTGCTCGGCTATCGCGCTGGCAGCACCGCCCAGGTCGGCTGGCGAGACTGCAGCCAACTGCGCTATGCCCGGCGGTTTGTCTGCTGGGCTTCGCCCTGTTGGCATCGAACGGGTACAGGACGGCGATTCCTTTATCGCTGCCGATGGGCGCCGGGTGCGCCTGATCGGTGTCAACACACCGGAACTGGGTTCGCAAGGTCGTGCCGGCGAGCCTATGTCACGGCAGGCCAAAGCCTTTGTCGACGATTTTGTGAGGGCCAATCCCCGACTGGTACTGGTGCCCGGCAGTGAGCCAAGGGATAACCACGGTCGCTACCTCATGCATGCCTATACGCCTGAGGGGCAGAGTCTGGAAGCGCTGCTGGTGGCCGAGGGCCTCGGCTGGGCGATAGCGGTGCCGCCTAACCTAATCCTGGCGGATTGCCTTGCCGGGTTGGAGCAGCAAGCGCGCAGAGCCGGGCGGGGCCTGTGGCGGGACAACGTCACGGTGCCTTCCAGCCAAATTGTTGCAGGTGGCTTTCAGCGGGTTGTCGGTAAAGTAGAAAAGGTGGTGTTCGCCAAGGCTTGGTGGATCAATCTGGAAGGCGGCCTGGCGGGTGTCATCTACGCGGAGCACCAAAAAAACTTCAGCCGCAGTCAGCTGCGAGAGCTGGAGGGGCGCCGGGTAGTGTTGCGAGGTTGGGTTTACCCTTCCAACTCCCGTAGTGACAAGCCGTGGCGGGTGAAAGTGGAAACCATCCATGCCATTGAGGGGCTCTAGGCCGCGACTCCCCCCAGATATCGTCGCGCCGGGTATTTCCTTAAATAGGGAAGTATCTCCTCAGGCCGTTAAGGTGTCTTGAGCAGTAAAATCCATTCTGTGGACCTTCCCGAACAATTCTTGGCTGTTGGCCTGTTGTGGGGTTGCAGGCTTTCCGGTTTAATGCCGGCGATGAAAAGTCTTCTTCCATTCTTTATCGGCCTTCGCTTTGTGCGCAGTAAGCAGAGCGAAGGCTTTTTTTCGCTGGTGTCATTACTTTCCTTCGGTGCCATGACGTTGGGGGTGATGGCGCTGATTGTGGTGTTGTCGGTCATGAACGGTTTCGACCGCGAGATCAAGAGCCGTATTCTCAACGTCGTGCCCCACGTCACTGTGGAGCACGCCACACCGCTGGCCTCCTGGCGGGACGATTACAGTACCTTGCTGGCCGATGCTGCTGTCACTGGCGCTTCCCCCTATGTTGAGGCCCAGGCGATGCTGTCCAGTGGTACTGGTATGGAGGGTGTCAGCCTGCAGGGTGTGGACCCGCAGGATACACCGGTACTGTCGTTACTGGAGGACAACCTGCTGGCAGGCGACCTCGGCAGTCTGACTGCGGGAGAGTACGGCGTGGTATTGGGCAGTCTGCTGGCGCGCAGTTTGCGGGTGATGACTGGCGACGATGTGTTGGTGACCCTGCCGGAAGTGACGGTAACACCGGTGGGGGTGTTCCCTCGGGTCAAACGGCTCAAGGTGGTGGCGGTATTCCAGGTTGGCGCCCAAGTAGATAATGGCATCGCCTTTTTGCATATCGCCGATGCACAGCGGCTGCTGCGGACAGGTGCCGATGTCCACGGGCTGCGTTTGACCCTGGCAGATCCGTTTGCCGTGGAGACGGTGTTGCCGCGCTTGCGCGCCCAGCTGCCGGCAGAGGCAAGCCTGGCCAGCTGGCACCAGTCGCTGCGCTCCCTGTTTGATGCCATCAAAATGGAAAAAACCGTGGTGGGTCTGTTGCTGACTGTGATCATCGCCGTGGCGGCTTTCAATATCGTTGCCAGCTTGGTGTTGATGGTGGCGGATAAGCGCAAGGATATTGCCGTGCTGCGGGCCATGGGCGCTACCAGTGCCACGGTGACCGCGATTTTCCGGGTGCAGGGAGCCAGCGTCGGGCTTTCGGGAGTTGCCCTTGGCGTGGTGGCGGGTTGCTTGCTGGCCTGGCAGCTCGGTGCCATTGTGGCTTTTTTCGAAAGACTGTTTGGGGTCGCGATCTTCGATCCGGAGGTCTATTTTATCAGTCAGCTGCCCAGCGACCTGCAATGGCAGGATGTGGTGATCGTGGCCGCCATCGGCACTGTTATCAGCCTGTTGGCGACTCTTTATCCCGCCTGGCGTGCCGGTCAGGTCAGCCCCGCGGAGATTTTGCGTTATGAACACTGAAGCTCGTGCTCCGGTGCTGTTGTGTCGCGATGTGGCCAAAGCCTATCGCCAGGGTAATCAGACAGTGCGAGTGCTGGAGGACCTTGACTGTGAGATCCGTCCTGGGGAGCTGGTGGCGATTGTCGGCTCCTCGGGGTCGGGCAAGTCGACCCTGCTCAATCTGATGGGAGGGCTCGACAACCCGGATCGCGGCGAGGTAAGGGTCGGTGGCGAGCCGCTCAAACCCATGGGCGAATCCCAGCGGGCGCGCTGGCGCAACCGCCACCTCGGCTTTGTTTACCAGTTTCACCATCTGCTGGGGGAGTTCAGCGCACTGGAAAATGTCGCCATTCCCAACCTCATCGCAGGCAAAAGCCATGCCGAGGCCAATGCGGTAGCCATGCGCCTGCTGGCGCGGGTAGGGCTCGGTGAGCGCACCGGCCACCGCCCGGCAGCGCTGTCCGGAGGTGAGCGGCAGCGGGTAGCTATCGCCCGCGCGTTGGCCACCAGTCCCGCCTGTGTGTTGATGGATGAGCCGACGGGCAACCTGGACCCGGCAACCGCCGAGACCGTGCTGGCGTTGCTGCTGGAGCTCAATCGCGATCTGGGGATCAGCTTTGTGGTGGTGACTCACGACCTGGCTATCGCAGCGCGTATGGATCGCACCCTTGAGCTCAAGGACGGCTGTTTGCGGCCCAGGGAGCTGGCCGTTGTCTAAGAGCGCAGTATTTTTTCTGGGGCGACGCTATTTCGCTTCGGGTTCCAGCTCGCGACTGGCGTCGTTTATTTCCATCCTGGCCATGACCGGACTGGTGATGGGAGTGGCGATGCTAATCATCGTGTTATCGGTGATGAATGGTTTCGACCGCGAGATGCGCACCCGTATCCTCGGTGTTGTACCCCATGTGCAACTTTTTCAGCGCGGTGGCGTCGCTGAATGGCAGGCGCTGGCAGAGGTTATTGGCTCTGTGCCTGGCGTCGCGGAAGTTACCCCTTTCACAGGCTTTCAAGGCATGATCAATGCACGCGGCAAAGTGCAGGCGGTCACCGTGCAAGGGTTGCTGCCGAAGTCACTCGACAGTGCTATGGCTGAGGTCTTGCCGCCTGAGACCGGTGACTGGTTGGCCGGTGAGGCAGCGGGACGCAGTGGCTTGATGTTGTCGCGGGTGCTGGCTGAGAAACTTGGGGTTGAGAGAGACCATACTCTCACCCTGATCGTGCCTCGCCCGGGCGAAGATGGCCGCCAGCTGGCCCCGCTGGTGAGAGTGTTCAGTCTGGCGGGTATTTTTGACACCCATACGGCCGAGGATGTGGGGCTGGCACTGATCCATCTCGATATTGCAGGGGACCTGGCTGGTTACGGTGCCCGCCCGCAGGGGCTGCGCATTAGTGTGGAGGACGTCTTTGCTGCCCGGGAGTTGGGTTACCACCTGATTCGTCAGTTGCCGTCGGACTACAGCTTTATCGACTGGTTTCAGACCCATGGCAATCTCCACCAGGCTATCCAGATGTCGCGCCAGATGGTCGGGCTGCTGATCTTCCTGATCATTGCCATTGCCGTCTTCAATGT
>Ga0265293_10009472_pt1 | contig 13978 bp, 14 predicted proteins | sample Munlanlewell138R_FD_192505 | JGI IMG/M metagenome (GOLD analysis project Ga0265293, IMG submission 192505) | Leachate microbial communities from a municipal landfill in Southern Ontario, Canada - Leachate well 138R | ecosystem: Engineered > Solid waste > Landfill > Unclassified | place: Canada...
AAAGTACTCTATAACTTTTTCTGCATTTTTGCCTTTTGGACTATAGTCCTGCATTAATACCAATGCTTCATTATTCAAAGCTGTAGCTTCTTTGACTAGCCCAAAATGATTTACTACCAGCTCTAAGGAAGGATTGATTTCTATATATATTCTTTCAGCCTCTCCCAGCATAAACCCTGCAAAAATTGAGCTTGCTATAATTATTGCAATTATAACAAATGCAAGCGCAAAGCGTGGAGTGCTACGCAATACCCTTACCTTTTGATGCGGAGGCGTGCTCTTAACATTTATTGCTTTAATATTATTTAGCATATTGGGAGCAAAGTAACGAGTAGATTTTTCTATAATGGTATGAACATCACTTTTTTTCATATCTCCTCCCTTTCTTGCAATATTTTCTTTAGCTTGCCCAACGCATTAGAATATTGCCATCTAACTGTAGCATAAGGTCTATGCAGAATCTTAGCAATTTCTTTAAGCGCAATTCCGCCAACTGCATGCATAAAAACAATCTTGCTGATGTCTGCTCTTAAAGTCTTAATTATCAGCTTGATTACTCCGCTTTCATCATGAGCTTTTAATTGGTAATCTGAAGCAAGCAGCGTTTGTGCGTCTTCTGGCATAGCTACTTCTCTAGAGCGGCGTTTAATTTCGTCTAAGCAAAGATTCTTTGCTATTTTATATATCCAAGCCTTAGGATTTGAGCCTAGCTTATAGTAAAGAATATATTTGCTTACATTGACATAAGTTTCCTGCGACATATCTTGCGCATTATGATAATTGCGCATATAGGAATAGCATAATGCAAATACACCTTTTTGCGTTGCTATATATATGTCTTCTAAAGCAGAGCGGTCTCCATTTTGAAGTCGCTTCATTGCAGATTGCAACATTTATTTACCTTTATTGATATAGTCACCTATATTATACCAGATAATCTAAAGATTCCTCATTTTATTTGCTGTTACTGCCTCTGTTTTGCTTGTGCTCTTGCATCCTTGTATGTAATTGTGCTCTTTTTTGCTGACGAGCTTGCTCTTTTTCTTGCTGCTTTTCGCATATTGCTTCATTTAATCGTTGATTAAAATCTTCTTCAAGCGTATGCAATTGCTTTTGTCTTTGTTGCAGCTCTTGTTTTAATTTTGCTTGCTCTTGCTCGTTACCGTTACAATTTTTAAGCTGAGCTTGCAGTACATTTACTTCCTCCTCTAAGTCAAACATATCTGAAAATTGTTCCCTTAGCTGCGCTCGTTCTCTGTTAAGCTCACCTTGTAATCTTTGCCCTAGTCCCAAGCAAGCCTGCTGCTTGAAAAGACCAAGCAATTCCTTTACTTTTAACTTTTTCAGCTGCTCTACTGTTAAACTATCGTCCAACTCTATTGTTCGCAATATCATTTTCATTTTGTCTTTTGATATACCCAGTTTGCTCGCTTGTAGTCCATATTGATTTAAGTCTGGCTCTGTTACTGATGCGCTATAGCCCTTTTTTCTAAGGCATTTTTGCGCTTGCTCCATTAATCTCTTACGCAGTCTAGCGCCCGATTGCTCGTTGCCTTCACAGCCAATTACCCCAACCAACACTTGAGAGCCTTCGACTATATAGCCTGCCTGCATAGCTAGCTCAATAATTTGATTAACAGCTTTTTGCGCATCCATACCCAGCAAGTCAATATCCGATAATAAGATTTCCGCATCTTCATTTGCCGCATAAACTGCAATGACTTTATTAGCTCCATTAGCTATAAGCTCAATTTCGGGATTAATCTTTATGCTAATATAATTTAGAGCTTCCGCGCTGTCAGCCTCAAGGTTGCAAGCAGAAAGCGTAAGTCCTAATGCTGCAATTAATGCTATTGCTATAACTGTAAATACTATCTTTTTCATTAAAAGTGCCTCCTTAAATTGTTATCTCTATTTATATAACTGTTTAGGAGAGCAAAATGTTTGAAAATTTTATTTTTTAGCTGAAAAAATGTTTGAAAAATTTATTTTTTAGCTGAAATGCCTTTTAAAATTGTAGATACAATAGCGCAAAGAATGCCGCCTATGGGGAATACCACCCAACCGGGATGCCATAAAAACCTTAAAAAGCCTAGCAGCAAGAATATTCCTGTGCAGACAAGCATAACTATTCCGCAAATCACATCTTCCAATACCTTATAATTAGGTTTTAATGCAGGGGTTTCTTCGGTAGGAATCTTTTTTTCTTTTTTAAGTGCTTCCCACACCATACTGTTATAAACAATCAGCGGCACGCCGACAAGTACAAAAGAAAAGAAAACCGGAATGGTTATTTGTTCATGCAGACCAAATTCGGATAGCACTATCAGAATCATAGGCGATAAGATTAACAGGCTTATTCCTAAAGATAGCATATATATTGCTTTTTTTCCTTTTTTTTGTGATTCTTCGTCAAGTTCTGCGCTTCCAAGGGCTCTAAGCATGCCTGTGCTGACCAGCATAAATATAGCTACCGATGTGCAAAAGAGCATTTGAGGCACATAAAATGTAAAGCGGTAATCGTTTATCTCAAGTATTACGAGCATCATTACGCCGAACAATATCAAGGCGATTGCCAAGGAAATCACGGTCACTTGTTTTTTTGTCAAGGGTTTTAAGAGCTTTTCCTTTTCAGGTTCAATTATTATGGGAGTATTTTCGCCTTCCGACTTTCTTTCTCCTCGTAAAAGCTCATCTACACTAACGTTAAATAGCGATGCAAGCGGTACTAGCAATGAAGTTTCCGGAAAAGAATCGCCTGTTTCCCATTTTGATACTGCTTTATTAGTTAAATCTAACTTATCCGCCAATTCTGACTGCGTCCAACCCTTTTCTTTCCTTAGGGTATATAAAAACTCCCCAAATTTGTTATTCATAGCGTTGCTCCCTGCTTATTTTAATAATATTATACCTTATCTTATGAAAATAGGAAACTACTAGTTTTAGAAAAGGGTAAAAATGCCTTAGAAGGTTGTCTACTTTAAGTAGAATCTACCAAAATTAGACTTAATTTGTGAAAAATTAAATATGGACTAACAAATATTTTCTTATTTATTTGAAAATTGCTATTGACAAATGCATACTATGTATTGTATAGTATTATGCATAGGGAGGTATCAATGGACATTCAAACTAAAAAAGGCCTGTTAGATGTCGTGGTATTGTCTACTCTTATCAAGGGGGACTCCTATGGATACAAAATTGTGCAGGAAGTATCCAGAGTGGTGGATATATCAGAGTCGACTTTATACCCCATATTGCGCAGATTGGAAGCTGCAGCCGCCCTTACCACATATAGCGTAGAGCATAGGGGAAGATTGCGCAAATATTATAAGCTAACCAATGAAGGATATGGTAAGGTCAAGTTATTTATAGAGGATTGGGACGAAATCAAGAGAGTATATAATTTTATAGTAGCCAATGCAAGAGGCAAATGGAGGCAGTAATGAATAAGGCGGAGTTTATAAAAGCGTTAGATATTGAGCTTGCCAGATTTGATGCAAGCGAAAAGAAAGAAATCCTTGCTTATTATAATGAGCTGATAGACGAAAAGATAGAGCGAGGGTATAGCGAGGCGCAAGCAGTTGCATCTATTGGTAAGATAAAAGATGTTTCTGCCGGCATAAAAGCCGATTTAGTAAATATAAGACTGACTAAACGCAGCAGTTTATCTAAGATTTCTAACAGTTTTTGGATGCTGATTTTAGTGCTATTTGCCTCTCCTATATTATTGCCTGTCGGGATAGCCTTCTTAGCCATATTTTTTAGCGTATCAGTTACATTGCTTTCTCTAGTTCTTGGGTTTGGGCTAGGCGCAGTAGTTACCGCTGTTGCCGCAATTCCTATTGTAATCAAGGCCTATGCCAATTTAGGGATAGGGGGCGCAATACTTGTTAGTGGTGTAATACTAGTAGTAATTGCTGCTTTTGCCTTGCTAGCCTTAGTTATCTTTAGGGTAACAATTGACCTGTTGAAAGCTATTGTAACAGGTCTAGTTAAGATTATTAAAAAGAAAAGTAAATAGCATAAGGAGACGATTATGAAAAAAGTTTTTTTGGCCTTTGCAATAATATTAGTAATAGGATTAATTTTAGCTTTTACGGGCTTTGCGCTCTTAGGATTTGACTCTAATGCAATAACAAAAGCCTTTACCAATCAAAGGGATGCAGACTTTACTGCTGTTTCAAAAACAGTGGAATTACTGCCGCAAAAGTTAGAGATAGATTGTATTAATAACACTATAGAGTTTTATGAAATTGAAGAAGATAAGATTACTTTTGATTATTACCAATCAGATTATTACTTTTTTGAGCTATCCGAAAGTAGTGAGCTTGTTAAACTTAAAGCTATTAAGGAAAATCAAACTTGGCTAAAAAGATGGAGTTTAGAACTAGGTACTATTTCTCCGCATATTCAAAAAGCAAGAGTAGGTCTTTCTAAGAACTTTGCAGGGCAACTGATTATTGAAACGACTAACGGCGATGTAGATTTATCTAGCACTAATGAGTTAGAGCTGTTAAAAATTAATATGACTAACGGTAAGGTTAATATTAAGAATATCTCTGTAGCTAATGATATTAGTATAGATAATACAAATGGCATTATCTCCCTTAAAGATATTACAGTAAGTAAGAATTGCACTGTTAAAACCACCAATGGCAATATAACTGTTGCAAGCACTGTTGCAAATATTATAGATGCCAGCACAACCAATGGCAGGATAGCAATAACGGGTGCTCAAGCTCAAGAGCTGCTAAGCCATACTACTAACGGCAATATATCTATTTCGTATACCAATTGCCTTAAAATGGATACCCAAACTACCAATGGCAATATAATTATCAATGCTTTGGGCAATTTTGAGGATACCAAGATGATAATACGCAATACTGTGGGTTCAATTACTGTTAACGGTGTAAAATATGCAACTCAGACACTTAACCCCAATGCTAGTAAATCCATAAGCGCAAAAAGCACCAATGGTAATATTACTATAGACTTTAAGGAGTTAGCTAACTAGACGGATATTTCTAAATTATTTCATTATTATGCCTTTGATTATATTCTAGGAATAAACTCTTTACAAAATTAATGGGCTCGCTATCCTCTAGCGTTTCTGCGCTTATCTCATTAGGATAATCACGATAACCTATCAGGTAATGGAAACCGTTAAAATTGAATGAGCATTCTGCTTCATTATTGGTATAGGATACAACTGCGCGCACATTATCATTTATAACGATAAGTTCAAAGTACATTTTTTCTCCATGCTCCAATTCAATTTCATAAGGATAATCCTTTTCCTCATTTATTCTTATAAAATGGCGTTCTTCGCCTCTTGAGATATAAAAATCTATCTGTTTAGACGCTTGAGCTCTGCTTATACAATACATATAGTCCCAATAAGGGTCATAAGCTCCTTGTTCAACTTTATCAATATTCATATAAAAATAGTATAGCACATAATCTTCTACATCTAGCTTGCTAGGAGGATACAGAGTATCATTACCCATCCTTATTTTTAACTCCTCTCTATCCTCAATTCTCAACTGTACTTCGGGTATAATAGGAGCAGTCCGCCAAAATGCCCATTTCGGCATTGCAATTAGCATACCTATCGTAAGCGCGGATAGTAAAATAACTACAAGGATTACTTTATAAGATGTTTTCATATTTACCCCCTTATATTATTATATTCGTTTAACTTTTATATGGGCTAAAGGCAATAATATTATATACAAAAACAATTCCAACTTTAAGAATATATTATCATAAAGTGGCAACTAAGTCAATAATTGGTATAATTATTTGGGTAGAGCTAACAGACTGTATGCAGAACTAAAAGCATAACAACAAAATTGCAAGATTATGAAAAATGTGCGACAATTTAATTTGCAATCTACAATCTATAGCCTTTTACAATATCTAAAATAAGTTTGCTTTATTTTTTGCCCATTTTGTGTTATAATACAGTATTAAGTAGGAGGTGGTACCATGAGTACAGGATTATTAAAAGCAGAATTAAGAGAGCCTCAAGGCAGTAAAGCCAACAAAAGGCTTAGAAAATCAGGCTACCTTCCGGGCAGTATATGCTCAAAAGACGCAAGTGCTGTTTCTATTAAAATCAGGAGTGACGAAATTAGAAAGGCAATAGCCGAGCAAGGCAAACTTGCGGTCTTTAAGTTAGAGTTAGGCAAAAAGAAATACAATGTTATGATTAAAGACCTTCAAACTATGCCAATATCCAATGATTATTTGGATATTACTTTTCAGCAAGTTTCGTTAAGGGAAGAAATAAAAGCAGATGTGGCGTTAAGGGTAGTCAATACGGAGCAGCTTGAATTTGAAAAACTTAGACTTTCTATGCATATAGAATCAATTCCGATACTTGGATTGCCTAAAGATATCCCCAATACCATAGATATAGATGGGGAGAGTTTGCAAGCGGGCACCAGCTTATATGTTAAAGATTTGCAGTTGCCTGACAAGGTTGCTACTGATGCTGACCCTACGCTTATGGTGTTGTCTGTTTCTGCGCCCAAGATGTATGCAGTAGAAGAAAAGATTGAGGAAAAAGAAGAGGAGAGCGCAATAGAAGAACATAAAGAGGATTTGGACGAATAAGATTAAACAGATAGGGCTTTGCTTTAATAAGTTTAATACTTTTTTTATCGTATATTATTTGCTTAGTAAGATTAAAAGTAATATAATTATGATATGGTGATTTACTTATCAAGGAGAGAGATTATGAAAAAGAATATAGCTAACTTTTTGACCTCAATAAGGATAATTTTAGCGTTTGTCTTATTATTCTTTATGCAAGAGCAGTATCAAACTGTTTTTCTTACTCTTTATTCTATAGCTTGGATTACCGACGGATTGGATGGCAGGGTGGCAAGAGCGCTAAAAGCAGAAAGCGACTTTGGCTCTAAACTGGACGATATAGGCGATACCCTGCTTGGCATAGTAATGGGGATAAGCATTTTTGTATGGATAGGGACTAAACTATTTGAGTTTCTGCCTTATGCAATACCTTTGATTGCTGTTAGGATTTTTAATGTCTTTTATACTAAGAAAAAGTATGGCAAGCCCTATGTTATTCATACCTATGGCAACAAATTCACTTCCTTTATAGCATTTTTGTTACCGATTTATTATGTTGCAATAAGTAATTACACTACTTTTAATCCCTTTGCGCTTTTTTATGCTGTAATAGTAGTGGGCACTCTTGCCTCTGTTGAGGAAGCGCTGATACACCTTACTTCAGAAAAGTATTTTGCCAAAAGGAAAAGCATCTTTATCGACCTTAAAGAAGAAGAATCCATGGAAGAAGATACTGTAAAATAAAACTTTAGCAAAGCCTATTTTAGCCTTCGTCAGTAGCTTCAATAGGCTTTTCTTCTGCCCTCATTTTATTGGTAACTCTGCCTTTTTGAGCATCTTTTAGGTCAATAACGGATTTTTTCTTAAAAAAGGATTCATATATAAGTATTGCAACGCCAATCAGCATATATGAGTAAAAAGATAATATACGCCAAGTTATCAGCCCATAAAAGACCATTCCGCCCATAATTATTTTATTAAATATGGCATAAAAGCTTGCCTCCGCCGCTCCTGAAGTGCCGGGCGTAGGGGCTAGCAGAGATGAGCAAGTGACATACATTGTGCTTACAGTGATAAAAAGCCAAGAATAGGTGTTGCCCATAAAAGCCCTATTGATAAAGTAGGGAATAGAGGCAAGGCATAACAGGTCAATTGCAGATAAAATAAATACCGAAAAGAAAATAGAAGGGTGGGTCACAAAGTACTTTATTGATGAAAGCATATCATTAACTTTCTTTGTCCAATACGCTCTTTCTTTTTCAATATCTTTAATAAGTTTAAGTTTATGCCCTAACTTTAAGCCTATGCCAATAAGTTTTTTTGCTAAGTTAGGAAAAAAAGCAAAGAGAAAGATAACAACGGGAAGCAAGAGATTAAGGCTAAGCCCAATATATGCCAATACCTTGACTACGCTAGAGCCTTCTTGAGGGAAAAAGATAAAGAAAAAGAGCATAACTACATCATAAGCCAGCACTTTAACAGTAATTCTGGTTAAAGGAATGCTGGCGGCAGTAGCAAGCTCAACATTATACTTATATAAGAAGTAAATTTGAAAAGGCTGTCCCCCTGTAGCCATAGGAGTTACTCCGTCGCCGTACTTGCCGATAAGTCCAATTTTTAGAGCCAGAGCAAAGCGCCATTCGCCGGTAGTATCTTTAATAAATATCATATAAGATAAAGTATCTGCAAGAATGCGCACCGCCAGCACACCCACTCCCAGCAAAAGCCAAATAATATTTGACGAAAGTATGCTCATTGCTTCTCTAAAGTTCTTTATTGAGCCGCCTTTTAGTTCTATCCTTAAAATAATTAATATCGTTACCACATTGATAACTATTAAAATAAACTTAAAAAGGTTGTATTTTTTATCAGGATTTTGCGTTACATCAAGAGTATCATTTTTTATTTGTTCTGACATATCTTTCTAGCGTCCTTATTAATGAAAATATCTAAGCTATACGAAGTTTTTCAACTAAAACATAGGTTTATTATACGCTTTTTCTTTAATTCGTCAAGTGTCTGCGGGCTGCCAGCTCAACTTGTATCTTTTTAAGATATTCTCCATCCAATTTGTAAAAGAAAAATGGTATAACAGACAGCAAATTAAAGACAGCAGGGATTAAGGAAAACATTAAAAGCAGCCCTGCTTGTGTCTTTTTTGACTGCATATAAAGGTCGCTGCTGCCCGGCAGCAGCTCTCCTATGCCCATAGCCTCGAATCCTATCCAAGTTAAAATCAAAGTCATGGTAAAATCTTTAAAGCCGCTTGCTACTTTGCTTCTAAAGGACATTATGGAAAAGGAGATACCTTCTTGTCTGCTCCCTTCCTTCCATTCCATATAGTCAAGGGTATCCGTGCACATTAGCGTTGGCACTACATTTAACATGCCGGTAGGGATACCGTAAAAGAACATTGCTACTGCAATTATTGCCATACTCAAATACACTTTGCTAATTAAAAAGACCATAGCCATTATTATTGAAAGCGCAAAGGTAGCATAAATATATTGCTTGCGGCTGCTGATTCTTTTGCCCAAGTACGCAGGCGCAAGCATACCTATAAGCGAACCAATCATAGACGGGATAGAAAATAGTATTTGATTTTGCGGCTGCAGAAAAACATAAGTTACCACATATAATATACTGGCGGAAATGATATTGCGGAAAAAAGATAAAAAGTTGCCCGTTACCATAAGGAGCAGCGGTTTGTTTTTGCCAAGGTAGCGAAAGCCTTCAAAGATATTGTTGCCTTTAATTGGCGTAGGCTCAATGCGTTCTTTGATTTTCAGCCCGCCAAAAATAATAAAAATAGCGCCAAGTGCTGACAAAATTATAGCGGTGGCAAGATATATTGTTCCTGCGCTGTCAGTAAGAAAGAATCCTATGGCTATTATGACCATAGCTATTTCTCCGCCGGCAGACCCAAACAGCCTGCCTAAAGAAATCATTTTGGTGCGCTCCTCCGGGTTAGGGGATACTACGCTAGGCAATGCTTGCAAAGGTGCGTCCACAAAGGTATAAAGCGAGCACCATACCAAATAAGTAACATACATATAGGCAATCTTGCCAATGTCAGAAAAATTGACGGGCAAGAAAAGTAATATTGTAACTATAGCGTATGGGATACTTAAATAGATAAGATAGGTTCTCATTTTGCCATATTTGCCTTTGGTGCGGTCAATTATGCTGCCTTCGATAGGGTCATTTATCCCATCCCAAATCTTTGCTATCAAAAACATAGTGCCCACAATAAGGGCATTTATTTTTAGTATAGAGGTATAAAAAATTAATAGATATCCTTGCGTAAGCCCTGCTATGGAACTGCCAAAAAAATTGCTTACCCCATAGGTAATGTAGTCCTTTGTCTTTAAGTATTTAGTTTTTGAACTTTCGGGCCATATTTCTAGTGTCATTTCAATTCCTTAGTAAAGAAATCCCCTTGCGGATAAGCAAGTACAAATGCGCCCATACTGCTCCAAGCCTGCAACAAAGAGCCCTCAGGATGCAAGGGACTAAAGAATTCCACAGGGGTATAATTACCTTTTTCTATGTTATACTTAAACCATCTTGTCAGCGGGTATTTGTAATCCATATTATACATTAGCTTTGCATATGCATATGCCGCAGAAAGATAAGGCCAATCCCCGCCATTATGGTAATAGTAGGGCAAGGAAGACTTTTGCACCACATCTTCTATATCTTTATAAAAAGGAAAAACGCAAAAAGTACCAAAGTCACCTGCTCCGTGCGCCATATTGTTTTTAGACTCCAGCAGTAGCTCCATATTTTTAAGCACCTTTTTTGCTCTGTCTTTGCTGCAAAGCCCAAAAAGCACAACCAGCACAGTATCTATTGAAAGATTGTCCTCGGCAAAGTCCTCTTCCAGATAATTGATAAAATACCCTTTTTCCTCGCTCCAAAGCATATCATTAATAGCTTGTTTAACTTTTTGGTAAGAGCTGTTATACTTTTTTGCCATTTTACTAAGCCCTTTAGCACCGCATATTTTACTTGCGGCAAAAAGCGCTCGGGCATAAAGGGCTTCGTTATAAGTGACATATCCCCCTCTAAATACATTGTCAGCCCAATCTCGCCTGTTGTATTTGCCCCCTTTAACCAAAAGCCCAGTTTGGTCTGCGCTGGCACTTAACCGTTCAAGTGCTTTTATAGCGGCATCAAAAACAGTGCCGCATTTGCAGGGCTCGCTAAGGATAGACTTATCCCCTGTATGCGTTATGTAATCATAAAGCAAAATTGCAAAAAAGCTGGGCGAATCATAGTGGTCGCCCCAATAATTCTTAAAGTTGCTTTTTACTGCAGAAGGGCACTTGCCGCTTTTTTTATCAATGCCTTGCGCAAGAGTAAGTATTTGCGCTCTTACCAATTCAGGCTGTACAGGCAGCACAGAAAGTGCTGTCCAGTATCCGTCACGATAATAAGTTCGGGCAGGAAATTGATAGACAATGCCGGCTAAAAAGCCCTTAAACTTGCCTAAATCTTTATAGTTAGAAAGTGAACAATTTAATAAAGACTGGTAATATGCTTTTAAAAACTCATCCTCAGTTTGGTATCTGTCTAGCGAAGCTATATACTCTTCAGCTTCAGCCTTTTTCTGCTCAAAGTTTTTTAAGCATTCTACCACATTTGCATAGCTGGCATCTTTTCTAGAGCCTACGCTTAGGGTGGCACGGAAGCTCTTTTCCTCTCCCTTTTTAACTTTACCCCCAAACTTAACTTGCGTATAGTGCCTAAACACCCGCTCTAAAGGCTGCCCTCCTTCGCTAAAAGCAAAGTCGAGATAGTAGTCGCTTGTTAAATCGTTATGAATATAGTCCAGACCATCTACTTTGCGCACTCCTTCTTTCTTGCAAAACAATAACCCTAGTGCTGCTTTGCAAAGTGTGCTTAGCTTAAATCGGCTAAAAAACAACTCTTTAAAGTAAGAGTTAAAATTGACTCCGTAATTAATAACATTAGAAAATTGTACATCTTTTTTAGCTGCAATCTTAACTTCGTAAAAAATACAATTAGTAGTATTATCTAGGAATTGGGTAACCGTAAGTTCACATTCAGGTAACGAAACTTCTATTATTTGGCGCCTGCCTGCCATTCTAACGGTTTTATTTATCGTCCAATCAAATGCCTTGCCATCAATAGAAAAGAGGGAGTAATAAGAATTAAAGGCAAGGTATTTATTAATAATAGCATAGCCTGATAGTGCACCTTGTCCATCAAAGCCTACAGTAATTAAGTTATTGCTTACATCGTAATTAGTCTTTTGGTAAAAAGGACCGGTAAATATTATTTCTCCGTTTTTATAGTTTATCAATTGCAATTCCTTTTTTAGAAAATTATTTGCAGTTGGCAATAACCGCATGCCCTATTTGATTATATACTCCATACACTTCTTCATTATAATGCTCACTATCCGGTAAGAAAAACTTGCGTAGCGGAATGGTAAAATTGTCATTGTCATATACAAAGCAAAAGATGCCCACAATGCGGCTGTCTGCTACCGCTATTTCATAGCTGCCTTTTATCCAGTCCAGCACATCTTCCCCCGGAGGCAAATCTCTGGGCTCAATTAACCAATACAAATCATCAGCCTTAACATCTACAGTGTAAAATCCTTTAGGAATTAGCCAAATATCTTGATTGTCTACCGCAATGCTGTCCTCCAGCGTACTGATAAACTTAAGTACGCTCTTTTTGTTCCATTTTGGGTAAAAATCATATCCTAAATCTGTGCAATATTTGTAGTATTCACGAGAATATTCTTTTTTGCTTAAATCATTAACGGTCAATACTGCCATCATTTTCTTGTCAGGATAATCTGCCCTTACAGTATTGCAAGCAAAATGAAATGATTCCATGCTTTTGCCTACATTTTCGCCAGTAGTTAAGTCATATTTAATAGGCTCATCTACATAAAAACCAAGTATCCTATCTATATACGGGTCAATGGTAGCTTTTACTGCTTCCCATTTTTCTTGCCAATTGTCAGGGGTGCCTCCGCTAGAAAAAAACATATGCCTTATCATAACAAATACAAAAAAGCCATTGTCAATCAGGCGCATAAGCTCTTGTGTATCATCTCCGTCCACTTTGCACATATTGCTATGCCCAAAAGAGGCAACTTCTTCAATCCTATCGTCGCTAAAATGGTAATATCCAAAATACTTTAAATTTTCATTGCTGTTTGGCGGCATATCTTCCCAATAAATTGGGATAAAATTTGCTTGCCAGTCTATATAAACAATTACGCCGCCGGCAACTGCTATAATAGTAATAAGGGCAACAGCTATACTCAAAATCTTCTTCATAACACAATACAGTATAAGATATCAATCTGCATATTGCAATAGGGAGTAGCTCAAATCAATTTATCCATCTTAAAGTGTAGCTGTTTATACCTTTATCCGCAGGGCTGCTTTTAAGTTTAAGTTCTGCCCATTTTCCGTCTTTTTTTACTCGTGCCGCCCCCTCTTCAAAAGGTGTGCCCGCTTCGAATTTAAACTCTATAACCACATTGTTTTGTTTGTCTATATAGCCGCATAAATCTCTTTTAAATACGCACGCCAACCCTTCGCTAAAGCTGCAAGCACAATCATATTGAATGGGAATAACCTCATTGCCTTCCCTGTCAATATATCCAAACAGCTCATCTTTTTCTACACAGCAAAGTTCCTCGTTAAAATAAAAAACATTATCATAAACAGCCTTAATAACTTCCTTTCCTTGCCTGTCTGCAAAGCCCCACTTGCCCCCTTTGCTTATTTTAACAAATTTGTCTTGAGCGGGGGTCTCTTTTGCGGCCGCATCTATTGTAGCTTTTTTACCCTCAGGCTTCTTGCTGTTATCGGCAACCTGCTCTCCAGAGGGCTTCAGCTCTGCCTTAAAGGGGATAAGCGACGATTTTAAGTCCGCCAAATTTTTTTTATTGAATCTGATTATCTTATAGAAATCTTTTTCTTCACCGGATAGAATTTCTTTCAGACTTGTATACCCTGCATTCTTTAATAGCTGATAGGTGTTTTCTTGTAGCTTTAGCTTTTCCAGCGGGGTAGAGAGTATATCATTGCTGTAAGGCGGGTTGTATACGCTTTTTACTCTCTTTCTTTTATTCCTTTTGCTCTTTTTGTTATTAGCCATTGCAACCTCATTTTTGCCATTTTAACATAAAGGTTGCCTTTTGGCAATAAAAACTTCAAGCTGCTAAGCAATGTTATGCAACTTATGGAAACTCCGAATAATAATTGCAAAATAATGTCGTTGCTCTTTTTCTGCTATGCCGCAAACTTGTTTGACTTTGCAAAACCTGTTTGTTATAATGAGAAAAATGAGCCATCATCATTTTTTTTTCTTTATTATGTTG
>Ga0265293_10009474_pt1 | contig 13978 bp, 13 predicted proteins | sample Munlanlewell138R_FD_192505 | JGI IMG/M metagenome (GOLD analysis project Ga0265293, IMG submission 192505) | Leachate microbial communities from a municipal landfill in Southern Ontario, Canada - Leachate well 138R | ecosystem: Engineered > Solid waste > Landfill > Unclassified | place: Canada...
CCAAGTTGGTGCGGCAACTGAGACCGAAATGAAGGAGAAGAAACACCGCATCGAAGATGCTCTGGCAGCTACCCGGGCCGCAGTTGAAGAAGGTATTGTTCCTGGTGGTGGTAGTGCTCTGATTTACGCGATGAAGAAACTCGAAGCCCTGAAGGCCGAAGGCGATGTCAATACCGGCATCGATATCGTCCGTCGTGCATTGGCTGAGCCGCTGCGTCAGATCGCGGTGAATGCCGGTGTTGAGGGAGCGATCGTGGTTGAAAAGGTCAAAGCTGCTGAAACCGGTTTTGGTTATAATGCGATGACCGACGAGTACACGGATATGATCGCAGCCGGTATTGTTGACCCGGCGAAGGTTACCCGGTCTGCTTTACAAAACGCAGCCAGCATCGCTGGGATGATCTTGACCACCGAGTGTTTGATCGCCGACAAGCCGGAAGAGGAAAAAGCCAACCCAGGAATGCCTGGCGGCGGCATGCCCCCGATGATGTAGTTGAGATCTCAGACCTAACCATCTCCGACCTGCCTAAAAGGCAGGTCTTTTTTTGCAATTATTGGCTCTGTTGAATTTGCTTGGCAGTTGTGATATTATCCGTCTATACACCAGAATTTGATCCAAAATATAAGATTAGGGGAAGGGTGAGCTGATGGATATTTTGCGCAATGATATGGCCCAGATTCTCTTTGAAGAGCAGGAAATCCAAGCAAGAGTTCGCGAGCTCGGCGAGCAGATTACCAAAGATTATGCTGACAAAAACCTCTTGGTGGTCGGTATTTTAAAAGGTGCTATCGTTTTCTTGGCCGATCTCTTGCGTTCGATCGACTTAAAGCTCAGGTTGGATTTTATGGCTGTTTCCAGTTACGGAGATGCCATCGAATCCTCAGGGGTTGTGAGGATACTTAAAGACTTAGAACAGAGTTTAGAAGGCAAAGATGTCTTGATAGTCGAGGATATCGTCGACTCTGGTCTGACCCTAAAATATCTGGTCCAAAACCTCAGTTCACGGCGGCCAAATTCCTTGCGGGTCTGCACTTTTTTAAGTAAGCCGGAAAGACGGATAACAGAAGTGGAAGTTGATTACGTCGGCTTTAGTATTCCGGATCAGTTTGTGGTTGGCTACGGACTAGACTATGCTGAACGCTACCGCAATTTGCCGTATATTGGAGTCCTGAAGCAGGAGTTGATTAAGTAATGAGGCCACAAGAGTTGGTATTGGTGCTAGATTTCGGCGCTCAGTACAACCAGCTCATCGCCAGAAGGGTTCGAGAGTGCAATGTTTATTGTGAGGTTGTGCCCTTTAATATCAGTGCCGAGGAGGTTCGCCGGCGGAACCCCAAAGGCTTGATCTTTTCCGGTGGCCCGGCGAGTGTTAACTCCCCAGATGCTCCTCTTTGTGACCCAGACCTGTACAAGCTGGGTTTTCCGATTTTGGGTGTCGGCTATGGGATGCAGCTGATGGCTAAGATGCTCGGGGGCAGAGTTGATCCTGACCGGCAACAGGCGGAGGGCCGTGCTGAGCTGATGATCTCGGCGCAATCGGAATTATTCCATGGGATAGACGAGGCCGCAGGATCTGTTATGGCCTGGATGAGTGAGGGTAATTTAATCACGGAGCTTCCTGAGGGTTTCGAGACAATCGCTCAGACAGCTAACTCCCAGGTGGTGGCGATGAGCGAACCCGAGCGGCGGTTTTACGCGGTTCAGTTTCGCCCGGAGGTCAACCAGACGCCGTGGGGAACAGAGCTGATGCGTAATTTCCTCATCCGGATTTGTGGTTGTTCCGGTTCGTGGACGATGGAGTCTTTTATCCAAGCAGCTGTAGAAGAGATCCGACTGACCGTTGGAGACAAGCGCGCGGTTTGTGCGCTCAGCGGCGGTATTGACTCCTCGGTGGCCGCAGCTTTGGTACATAAGGCGATCGGCGACCAATTAACTTGTATCTTCGTTGACCACGGGTTAATGCGCAAGTACGAGCCGGAGCAGGTCGAAAAGACCTTCCGCGATCAGTTTCGGATGAATCTGATTCATGTCAGAGCGGAAGATCGTTTTCTAGCTAAACTAGCCGGCATCTCTGATCCAGAGCAAAAACGCAAAATAATCGGTAACGAATTTATCGCCGTTTTCGAGGAGGAAGCGGCCAAGCTGGGGGATATTACCTTCCTGGTGCAGGGGACTATTTATCCGGATGTCATCGAAAGCGGTACAGGCGAAGCAGCAGTGATTAAGTCTCACCACAACGTGGGTGGACTTCCTGAAGATATGAAACTAACTTTGCTGGAGCCGATCCGTGACCTATTTAAGGATGAGATCCGGGTCTTGGCTGAAAAGCTAGGTCTTCCGGAGGAGATCGTCTGGCGTCAACCATTCCCCGGTCCGGGGCTGGCCATCAGGATTATCGGCGAGGTTACCAAAGATAAGTGTGACATTCTGCGTGAGGCCGATTATATTGTAACCTCAGAAATCCGGCGGGCCGGTTTGTACAAAGAAATTTGGCAATCTTTTGCCATTCTCACCGATACCCGCACCGTCGGCGTACAAGATGACGCAAGGACTTATACCCGGGTCCTGGCGTTGCGAGCGGTAACCAGTGAGGATGCTATGACCGCGGACTGGGCCCGTTTGCCCTACGATCTTTTGGAGAGAATCTCACAGCGGATCTTAACCGAGGTTTCCGGGATTAACCGAATTGTCTATGATATTTCGTCCAAACCCCCGGCGACCATCGAGTGGGAATAATATCTATCCGCGGCAGGATAATTTTTCGTAATGTAGAAAAACAATACCGAACTTGTTGAATTTGGCAAAATCCTAGTTTTGATATGGGATTTTGCCGATTGTTTTTGATTCGGAGGTGCGTATCAGGTAAGAAAAACTTAGCTGTGCCCGGTAATTCCGGGAGGGTGGGCAGAGGGATTGATTTTAAGGAGGTAATCAGATGCTCGAAAATCTATTCAAACTATCCGAAAACAAAACAACCGTCCGTACAGAAGTTCTCGCCGGCCTCACTACATTTATGACTATGGCCTATATTATCTTTGTTAACCCAAGTATTGTGGCTGAGACCGGAATGCCGTTTAATGCTGTGTTAATGGCCACCTGCTTTTCAGCAGCCGTTTCTACGTTGTTAATGGCATTCTTGGCTAACTACCCGTTTGCTCTAGCTCCCGGTATGGGGCTAAATGCTTACTTCACCTACTCAGTTGTCCTGGGTATGGGTATTTCTTGGGAAACTGCTTTGGGTGCCGTATTTATTTCTGGTGTTGTCTTCTTATTATTATCGCTTACTAAAGTGCGGGAAATGATAATCGATGCTATTCCAAGTGCGCTAAAATTAGCGATTAGTGCTGGAATTGGCCTTTTTATCGCCTTTATTGGTCTACAAAATGCGGGTATTGTAGTTGATGATCCGGCTACCTTAGTGGGGCTTGGCAATCTGCTCGAGCCGAATACCCTCTTAGCCATTATCGGCTTGGTAATTACTGCTGTGCTATTGGCCAGGGGCGTGAGGGGGGCCATCTTACTTGGTATCGTCATTACGACAATCGTTGGCTTTTTCTTTGGAGTAACCAAGGCTCCGCAAGGGTTTATGGCTTTACCTAATTTTAGTGAATGGGCTCCGATTTTTGGCAAACTAGATATCAAGGGCGCTCTGTCTTTAGGCCTATTTAATATTATCTTCGCCTTCTTATTTGTTGACATGTTTGATACAGTGGGCACTTTAGTCGGCGTATCGGAAAGGGGCGGCTTCTTAGTAAACAATAAACTGCCGCGGGCGAACAAGGCCTTACTATCCGACTCCATTGGTACCATTGCCGGCTCATTCTTTGGTACCCCAACCGTTACCACCTACGTCGAATCAGCTAGTGGTGTTGCGGCTGGTGGGCGCACGGGCTTGACGGCTGCAACGGTAGCAGTGCTGTTCTTATTAGCCCTCTTCTTTACTCCGATTATCGGGATAGTTCCTGGAGCGGCAACTGCCCCGGCATTGATTATCGTTGGGGCGATGATGATCACCAGTATCACCAAGATTAACTGGGATGATTTCTCCGACGCTATTCCAGCCTTCATAGGTATCATCGCTATGCCGTTGACCTATAGTATCGCTACGGGGATCGCTCTTTCCTTTGCTTTGTACCCGTTCATTAAGGCTCTCGCGGGCAAAGGGAAAGAGGTCAGTTGGTTAGTCTGGCTACTTTCGATCTTGTTTATCATTAGATTTATCTGGCTATAAGTCGTTATTTAAAGCAGATAAATATTTCGGCGTTTTTGAGGCTGCTCCAAGCTTTTCGCTTGGGGCGGCCTCGTTTGCATTTTTTGGAGCCGTCAGCCCAAGTTATTTCTTCAGCTTGCTATTCCCAGATTTTTTTAGTATGGTAATAAGTAAAAGTGAATTACCGCTTTGGAAAGAGGTGTTTTTGTGGCTCTTGATAAACTAAAAAGTGACGAGCTCGACTTATTTTTTAAGGCCATCTTGGCTTTAGAAGATTTGGCTGAATGCTATCGCTTCTTCGAAGATGTCTGTACAATATCCGAGCTCGAAGCGATGAGTCAACGACTTAAGGTCGCGATCATGCTTCAGCAAGGCCGCAAATACCAGGAGATTGTCGATGAGACCGGGGCCAGCACGGCTACTGTCAGCCGAGTCAAACGCTGCCTTAACTATGGTGCTGATGGTTATACACTTATCTTGGAGAAGCTCTCCAAGGCGGGGGAGATCACACTTGATTAAAGCTGATTTGCGTTTACAACGTCCACGGGGTACCAAAGATTATCTGCCGCATGAGACCCGGCTGATCAGGGCGATCGAGGCCAAGATCAGGGCTACTTTTCAGCTCTGGGGCTACGCAGAGGTGATTACCCCGACTTTTGAGCATATTGAGGTATTACGCCAAGGTACCGGACCGGAATCTGATGAGGTGATCTTCCGGTTTTTTGATCGCGAGGGACATACTCTCGGTTTGCGTTCTGATGCTACCACGCCGATTGCCAGGTTGGCAGCAACGCGCTTTGCCGAAGCCGGATCCCTTCTGCGCTTGGCGTACTTAACCAATATCTTTCGTTATGTCGATCCAGGGATGGGTCGTGAGAGAGAATTCCACCAGGCCGGTGTAGAACTGATCGGCTCCGCCCGACCGGAGGCGGACGCGGAGGTCATTGAACTAGCGGCAGAGGTCTTTGCCGCGCTAAGCATCGAAGCTTACCGCCTCGATCTCGGCGAAGTCAGCTTTATCTTGGGGGTGTTGGCCGACTCCGGCTTATCGGCAAAAGAACAACGCCAGGTACGCTTGGCCTTGCTCAACAAAGACTTTGTTAAGCTCAGAGAGGTTTTGGAGGCGGCGCTGATCTCGGACCATTCCAAGCAGCAACTTTTTAATCTGAGTCAGCTTCGCGGGGGAGTAGAGGTTATTGCAGAAGCGCGAAAGTTAACAGATAACAAGCAGGCCCACGCGGCGTTGGACCGTCTACAGGAGGTTTGCAGCCTGCTCAGTCCAGAGGTTTTACAATGTGTCCAGCTGGACTTGGGTATGCTCAAAGACCTTGATTATTATACCGGCGTAATTTTCGAAGGCTATGTACCAGAACTAGGCTATACGGTTTGTACCGGTGGCCGTTATGATCGGTTAATCGGTCGTTTTGGCCCCGATCAACCTGCGACAGGGTTTGCTTTTGGAATTGAGCGCTTGTTAGAGTTGGTTCGCTGGCCTGATGCTGCCGGTGCCCCCGTTTATCTGGGTTATGCTCCCGACCAGCGGGGAGAGGCCCATAGGCTGGCTGAGCTGCTCCGTTCCCAAGGGATTCCGACGATCTGGCAACTCGAAAGGGCAGTGCAGCCAGATGCCCTGCATTTGCAAGTCCTTGCCCCTAACCAATATCAGTTAATCCATGGTGACCAGGTACTATCTTTCGCCTCGCCCGTAGAAATTTCCGCGTATTTAACTAGTCGAAAATAGATTGACAGTGGCAAATCTGTATGGTAGCATTAGTGTAATTTATTAATTTAACACTTTAGCTTGTTAAATTAAGAAAGAGGTTTGTCATGCGTCCAGTTAAGATCGCGATGCCAAAAGGGAGGCTCTTTGCTCCACTGGTGGAGCTTTTTACCAAGGCCGGTTTTTTCGATCTAGCGCCAGAGGTTGATCTGGAGCGCCGCTTGACCTTAACGACCGCCGACGGTCGGTGGAAGTTGTTGCTAGTCAAGCCGGCTGATGTACCGATTTATGTTGAATATGGTGCTGCAGATCTAGGAGTGGCCGGTAAGGATGTGCTCTTAGAGGCGAGCCGGGAACTGTGTGAACTATATGATTTGGGGGTTGGCAGGTGCCGATTGATCATGGCTGTTCCAGAGGAGTCCCCGATCCAAAAGGCTACCGACCTTGTCCCAGGTTCCCGGGTAGCAACCAAGTTTCCCCGCATCGCGCAGGGGTATTTTTCCTCCCATGGCATCCAAGTCGATATTGTTAAACTCAATGGAAGTATCGAACTGGCTCCCAAAGCCCGGCTGGCCTCGGCTATTGTTGATATCACGGAGACCGGGAGGACTCTTGAGCAGAATCAACTGAAAATTGTCGAAGAGATCATGCGCGTTAGCGCCCGCTTGATCTGCAACCGGATCAGCTATAAGGTTCACTATCCGCTGATTCAACAGATGGTACAGGGACTTCAAGCATTGGAGGTTTCCAAGCGATGAACAATGAGATAGGTTGGAAAGTAGTACGCTATAACGGTGATCTAAACGATTTTGACCGGTCTTTGCTTGATCGGGGGCTTGAGTTTGATCCGGCCAAAGAAGCCGCGGCCTTGGAGATCATCCGCCGTGTGCGGAAAGATGGTGATCAGGCGCTCTGTGAGTTGACCCACCGGTTTGACGGGGTAGAATTAGCTCCCGACGCTTTGCGGGTAACAGAGAGTGAAATACGGACAGCGTGTGAACTGGTCAGCGACGAATTTCTCGAGGCGGCCCGGTTTGCGGCTGCGCGGATTCGGCGGTACCATGTTAAGCAAAAGCCGCAGGACTGGTTCTATCTGGATGAGGAGTCCGGTGCGCGTTTAGGACGGCGCTATATTCCCCTTGATCGGGTCGGAGTTTATGTTCCGGGTGGACGGGCCCCCTATCCATCCACTGTCCTAATGAATGTGATTCCACCCCAGGTAGCTGGGGTTCAGGAAATTTGCTTGGTTACTCCCCCGGGACCCGGTGGTGTAGTGAATCCACACGTCTTAGCTGTTGCAGAGCTATTGGGCGTTACTGAAATCTATAAGGTCGGTGGAGCACAGGCGATTGCGGCTTTGGCCTACGGGACCGAGACGATCCGCCGGGTTGATAAGATCTGCGGGCCAGGCAATATCTACGTCACTTTGGCTAAAAAGCTTGTCTATGGAGATGTTGGCATTGATATGCTGGCTGGACCCTCGGAGATTGCCGTGGTCGCCGATGCCGAAGCCAACCCGGCCTTCGTGGCAGCAGATCTGCTTTCCCAGGCCGAGCATGACCCTGAGGCCGGAGCCTTTTTGTTTACCCCCAGTCCAAGCCTTGCTAGAGCAGTGGAAGCCGAATTGATTAAGCAGTTAGCGCAGTTAACCCGGCGTGAAACAGCTACTACAGCTTTGTCTAGGTGGGGGCGCTGCATTCTGGTTGATTCATTAGCAGATGCGTTTGAATTGGTTAATTTACTGGCTCCGGAACACTTGGAGCTGTATCTCAGCGAAGCCGAGAAATACCTACCGTTGGTACGTTCGGCCGGCACGATCTTTCTTGGCGGATATACCCCGGAGCCATTAGGGGACTACGCCTCCGGGACTAATCACGTTTTGCCCACCCACGGTACAGCCCGCTTCGCTTCGGGCCTCGGTGTTGATGATTTTCTCAAACGGGTGAGTATCTCCAGCTATGACTATCACGCTCTGACCAAAGTAGCGGATAGTGTTTTAACCTTAGCTGATATCGAAGGTTTCGCCGCCCATGCCAATGCGGTGCGCCTTCGCCTGCAAAAGGAGGAATAATTATGCACACCCCGCGAACTGCGCAAATCCAACGTCAGACCGGAGAGACGGCGATTGAGGTCGAATTAAACCTCGATGTGTCCGGACCGTCTCAAGTAGACACGGCGATCGGTTTCTTTGACCACCTGCTCGAACAAATAGGTAAACATGGGCTCTTCAGCCTTGTCGTACAAGCTCAAGGCGATCTAGAGGTAGATGGCCACCATACAGTTGAAGATGTGGGGATCACTCTTGGTTTGGCCTTTAAGGAAGCCCTGGGAAGCAAAGAGGGAATCAGGCGCTACGGAAGCTGTGATTTGCCGATGGATGAAGCTTTGGCGAGGGTTGCCCTCGATTTGAGCGGCCGGCCTTATCTCGTGCTGAGAGCGGATTTTCCCCAAGAACGGGTCGGCTGGTTTGACACCTGCCTGGTGAAGGAGTTTCTGCAAGCCTTCTGCACCGCAGCCGGGATTACCCTGCATGTAGAGGTTTCCGGGGAGAATAGCCACCATATGATCGAAGCACTCTTCAAGGCTTTGGGTCGCGCGCTGCGGGTGGCGGTTGAGCTTGATCCACGGGTAAGCGGGGTTCCGTCAACCAAAGGGGTCTTGGCGTGAGATTGTTTCGACTAAAGGAGCGATAAACAGTGCTGATCATTCCGGCAATTGATTTGGTTAACGGGCGGTGTGTGCGGTTACGCCAGGGTGACTTCGCCCAAGAAACCGTATATGCAGAGGATCCGTTGGAGGTGGCTCATCAATGGGCTGCTCTTGGGGGGAGACGGCTGCACCTGGTTGACCTGGATGCCGCCCGAGGCAGTGGTGACAATCGGGCAGTGATAAAGAGGATCGCGGCTGAGCTCGAGATTGAAATCGAGGTCGGTGGGGGCTTGCGTTCGCTCGCGGATCTCGAAGAGATCTTGGAGGCTGGTGCCGATTATGCGATTATCGGCAGTGCTGCTTATACAAGTCCAGACCTGGTTGAGCAGGCGGTTACTCGCTTTGGAGAGGCAATCTTGGTTGGCATCGATGCCCGTGATGGCCAGGTGGCTGTACAGGGTTGGCTGGAAACTGTGGCTATCACCCCAGCCGAACTGGGCCGAATGATGAAAGAATCCGGGGTCGAGACAGTGATTTTTACTGACATCGCCAAAGATGGGATGCTCTCCGGCCCTAATCTTACGGCCTCAGTAGAACTCAGCGAAACTACCGGTCTCAACGTTATCATCTCTGGTGGAGTCTCAACATACCAAGATTTGGAGCAAATTGCCGCTGAAGCCGCCAATAATCCACGGATCAGCGGAGCGATCATTGGCAAAGCTCTCTATACCGGTGCAATAGACTTGGCTCACGCCATCAGTCAATTCGGAGGTGAGCGGTGATGTGTTTCAAACGCATTATTCCCTGTCTTGATGTCAAAGATGGCCGGGTTGTTAAGGGGGTAAATTTTGAGGGTCTGCGTGATGCCGGAGATCCGGTGGAGTTGGCGGCCTGGTATGACCGAGCGGGCGCTGACGAGCTTGTCTTTTTGGATATCACCGCCTCATATGAGAAACGCAAAACCTTGGTTGAATTAGTGCGACGGACGGCGGAGCAGATTTCGATCCCCTTGACGGTTGGCGGGGGGATAGCTGCGATTGATGATATTCGGGCGGTATTAGCAGCCGGGGCTGACAAGGTTTCCATCAGTACCGCTGCTGTTAGCAAGCCAGCCTTGATCGCAGAGGGTGCCGCCGAGTTTGGCGGTGAGTGTATTATCGTGGCTATCGATGCCAAAAAGCGCCCTGAGGGTGAGGGGTGGGAGGTTTTCAGCCATGGCGGTCGGACTCCAACCGGCTTGGATGCGGTGGAGTGGGCGAAACAAGTGGAGCAGCTAGGGGCAGGGGAGATACTCTTAACCAGTATGGACCGGGATGGCACAAAAAACGGCTATGACAATGAACTAAACCGTGCCGTGGCCAGCCAAGTCAAGATTCCCGTGATCGCTTCGGGGGGAGCAGGCGAACTGGCCCATTTTCAGGAGGCTTTCACTTTAGGTTTAGTTGATGCGGTGTTGGCGGCATCGCTATTTCACTTTCGTGAGGTCAGCATCGCAGAGGCCAAAGAATATCTGGCTGCAGCTGGGGTTCCGGTACGGCCGATTGAAGCAGGGAGAGAGGCTGATGACTGATCTTACTGACTTAAAATATGTTGGCGGCTTGATTCCGGCCATTATTCAGGATGCCCGGACGGGTGAGGTTCTGATGCTGGCTTATATGAACCAGGAGTCGTTGGCCAAAACGCTGGAAACCGGGCAGACTTGGTTTTTCAGCCGGAGCCGACAAGAATTGTGGCATAAGGGAGCCACATCCGGTAACTTCCAGGAGGTCATTTCTGTTACGACTGATTGCGATCGCGACACCTTGCTTATCCAGGTGATTCAACAGGGTGCCGGGGCATGTCACCAAGGAAGCTGGACTTGTTTTAATCATCTACTCTCCGGCCCTGAAAATCCGGCCCGGGCCGCCATTTTGGATCAGCTCCGGTTGGTGGTCGCCGATCGCCGGCAAAATCCGGTGGAGGGTTCGTATACCACTTACCTCTTTGATAAAGGTCTCGATAAAATATGTAAAAAGATCGGGGAAGAGTCGGCAGAAGTGATTATCGCCGCCAAGAACCACGATCCGGAAGAATTAGCGCTGGAGGCCGCCGATCTTTTATACCACTTGCTGGTCTTGCTCGAGGCAAGCCAGGTGGGTAATGAAGATCTTTGGCAGGTCTTAGCTAAAAGAAGAATGAAATAGGCATACTATTACCAATCCTGAGAACAAAGGGGTCTGCATGGCAAACAAGCTCTTTTTATGGCTAGTAATTGTCGGTGTACCGCTTTCGGTTGTCGCCGGTTATTTGGGATTGGCTCCGAGCGTATTGTTTTTTATCTATAGCCTGACGATTATTGCCTTGGCTGGCTTCATGGGCCGTGCTACCGAGAGCTTGGCCATTATCGCCGGCCCCCGTATCGGTGGTATGCTCAACGCAACTTTTGGCAATGCCGTTGAGCTGATCATCTCCGTCTTCTCGCTTCGAGCCGGACTACATGAGGTGGTTCTGGCCTCCCTAACCGGTTCGGTAATCGGCAACCTGCTCTTGGTAGGTGGGTTGTCTTTTTTTGTTGGCGGCCTCAAGTTTAAACGACAAGTTTTTAGTGTTGATGATGCCCGCCATAACTCCGGGCTATTGATCTTCGCCGTAATCGTGGCCTTTGTGATTCCAGAAGTTTTTTCGACTCAGATATCGCTCGAACGCTCGCTTTCTCTTAGCATCGGTATTTCGGTGGTGATGGTCTTGCTTTACCTGGCCGCCCTCTACTTTAGATTGGTTACCCATCGAGGGGTGTACCAGCGGCGGGGAGAGCAAGTAGCTGATCACCAGGAGGTCCCGGAATGGAGCGCCCGCCTTTCGGTAACGATCCTGGCTCTATCGACTCTTGTAGTAGCCTACATCTCCGAAAAGTTGGTGCATACTTTTGAATTTGTCGCCGAGAGCTTTGGTTGGAGCCAGCTCTTTATCGGGGTAATTATCGTCGCGATAGTTGGAAATGCTGCGGAACACGGTTCAGCGATCATTATGGCGTATAAAAATAAGATGAATACTGCTGTTGAAATTGCTGTGGGCTCAACTGTGCAGGTGGCCATGTTTGTCGCCCCGGTGCTGGTGTTAATTTCCCTCTTCTTTCCAACCCCCATGCCGCTGGTCTTTACTTTGCCGGAGCTAATCGCGATGGCCTCGGCAGTCTTATTATCGATCATCATCTTAAATGATGGGGAAAGCAACTGGTTTGACGGGGTCACCCTTCTGGCCGCCTACATCATTATGGGGATCGGCTTTTATCTGCTCTAGGTGGAATAATCCTCTTCAGCCACAATAACCCGGTTCTGCCCTTGCTTGCCATTCAAGTCTGACTGCTACCAAAAGAGTTATAAAGGTGCAGCTAAAAACGGACAAGTCTGACCAATCCGCTGCAAATTGACAAAAGGCCAGCTACAGAAGGCTGACAACCCCACCGCTTTCTTGCTACAATAGGAACACCCGGGTAAAAATCCATGTTAAGGAGGTATTACTATTTTACCTCAGCGACCCTATCTAATCGCTTTATTGCTAGCGGCTGCAGTTTTGTTGGCCATACCTGTTTTTGCGGCTACGTATATTGTGCAACCAGGAGATTCATTGTATTTGATCAGCCAGCGCTATGGCATTAGCATCCAGGATCTCAAAGCCACCAATGGTCTGCGTAATGACTATTTGCAGGTTGGTCAGGTGGTGCAAATCCCTTCTAAGCAGGGAGGAGCCGTTCAAACCGGTCAGAGTTATACGGTTCGTTCCGGAGATACGTTATACATGATTGCTCAGCGTTTTGGAGTAACCGTGGCAGATCTCCGAACAGCAAACAATTTACACAGCGATTTATTAATGATTGGCCAGGTTCTTACGATACCTGGGAAGGGGACAAGCCCATCTCCTTCAAATCCTAGTAACCCAGCGCCGCTATATTACACGGTCAGGCCGGGGGATACTCTGTACCTCATCTCCCAGCGTTTAGGGACTACGGTCGCTGCTTTGCGGGCAGCCAATGATTTATGGACCGATTACCTCTCTGTAGGCCAGCGTTTGGTTATTCCGGGCAAGTCCGGTTCTGGCTCGCAGACAAATCCCAAGAATAATTTCAATCTCTCCGCGCAGGAACGTGACCTCTTGGCCCGCCTGGTAACAGCTGAAGCCGGTGGTGAGCCTTATCGCGGCCAGGTTGCTGTAGCGGCCACTGTCTTAAATCGGGTTAAAGATCCACGTTATCCGAACACGGTTAGTGGAGTGATTTACCAGGTAACAAACGGGATTTACCAATATGAACCGGTTCAAAACGGCTACATCAACAGGCCGGCGACCGCGAGCGCCAAAAAAGCGGTTGAAGAGGCTCTGGCCGGCAGTGACCCGAGCAATGGCGCGAACGGATTCTTTAATCCCAGAACCGCTATCGGCTCGTGGGTCAGGTCACAACCGGTCACCGTAGTCATCGGAAATCACGTTTTCTTTAAAAGTTAAATTAATCTATCAGTTACATGAGCCTCCTCGCCAAGGCGGGGAGGTTCTTTTCTTTTTATAGAAGGTGATTGGAGCTTACGGGCCAAATACTTGATTACTATACTCCGAGGGGGATCGCGATGAAAAAATGGTGGTGCCGCTGGCTTCAGGCTGTACTCACAATGTTGATCGTAAATCTGCCGCCGGCCGGATTAGCTTGGGATGGACACGATGTAATTACAGAGTATGCCTTAGCCGGACTAACCGGGCTTGAGCAGTTCACGAATATTGAGATCACCCCATACACCTACGCAGATGTTGACCCTTCACTTTATAACCCCGAGTTTGAGCTCGAATACAAGTTAGGCGCATTGGGAGACAAGGTTTCCGCTTTGGATATTTTAATCACTTATGCCCCTGAGCCCGATTGGGATCTAGATGAAAGATTGGAGTTAAGCTCCTTGCAAAAGCTCACCGGTGGGAGTTCGGGCTGGCGCCATCAACGGTATACCCTGGCCGGAGGCTTGATTAGCTTAGGTGAGGCACCCCAACGCGCCCAGCATTTTTATGACCTCGCTTTGCTCGCATATGACCAAGCCGATTTCTACTGGGCATTTCGGTTTTTAGCCCGTTCATTGCATTACCTACAAGACCTTAGCCAACCATTGCACGCTCTGCCGTTGCCCCTTTCTGACCTGGCTTTTAAATATAAGTTTGCTATCGGCCGGGTGGAAAGTGTGGCTAGTAATGTCCACTACAGCATCGAAGAGTATTTTAAATACCATCTGGTAGCCGGCGACGAGCGATTGAGGCAGGCGTTGCATAGATCAGAGGCAGCAGTATTTACTTCGGTAGAAAAATTTGCGACCCAAGAAAATAAGCGAGCTCGTCAGAAGGTCAACGGGTTATACCACCGAGTCTTAAAAATCTGGCCGGAGCT
>Ga0265293_10009476_pt1 | contig 13974 bp, 10 predicted proteins | sample Munlanlewell138R_FD_192505 | JGI IMG/M metagenome (GOLD analysis project Ga0265293, IMG submission 192505) | Leachate microbial communities from a municipal landfill in Southern Ontario, Canada - Leachate well 138R | ecosystem: Engineered > Solid waste > Landfill > Unclassified | place: Canada...
GCATTTTCACCGGTAGCACCCTGGTCTGCACCAGCTTTCATCATATTCGATGTAGCTAACGAGTTTGTTCCTAAAGCTATCACCTGTACATCTTGCTTGATATTCCTTTTAATATGCTCAATGATAGCCTTCCCAATTCCGCCACCTTGTCCATCTACTACGGCTATTTTCATCCTATTACCTCTTATTAACTATTTTTGTTGTCTCTTACCAGCATAACAGTGTTTGTAACTGCCTCTCCTGCCGGCAATTCACTTTTATCCTTTTCTCTTCTTAACTTATATTCAACAATCCCATCTGCCGCTTTTTTCCCAACCGTTATGCGAATAGGTATGCCAATCAAATCCGCATCTTTAAACTTTACACCCGGTCGTTCTGCCCTATCGTCTAGCAACACATCAATACCTTCTCTTTTGAGCTGCAAATAAATCTGCTCACTAAGTTTCATTTGTGCTTCATCCTTTGTGTTTACAACAGTGATGATAACCTCAAAAGGCGCAATAGCCATAGGCCATAGGATACCATCCTCATCATAGTTTTGTTCCACAATGGCTGCTAGAGTTCTTGAAACACCTATGCCGTAACATCCCATAATCATCAATTGCTCTTTCATGTTTTCATCTCTATAAATCGCACCCATGGCTTCGCTGTATTTTGTACCCAGTTTAAATACCTGACCAACCTCTATCCCTCTTGCCAGGTGAATAGGTTGCCCACAGGAAGGACATGCATATCCCTCCTTTATTAGTTTCAGATCAACAATAACAGAGGCGGTAAAATCCCTGCCATAGTTTAAATTCTCAAAATGATAACCGGTTTTATTCGCTCCTGCTATCAGATTGCACATACCCTTCAATTCACTATCCATAATAATCTTAATCTCATTTAATCCTACCGGACCGGCATAGCCTGTTTCAGCTCCTGTTACTTTTTCGACTTCCTCAGGACTTGCAAACTCCAAACAATGCTCTGGTATACCCAGCACATTAATCAGTTTTGTTTCATTGAGTTCCCTATCTCCACGTATTAACACAGCCACAGTTTCCTCACCTGTATGAAATAATAAAGTTTTTATTGTTCTTTCTACAGGGACCTGTAAGAAATCTGCGACCTCTTCAATCGTCTTAATGTCAGGTGTCTTTACTTCTTGAGCTTCATCCCACTTCTCATCTGTCCAAAGACTTTGGTCAATACATTCTGCCCTCTCTGAAGTAGCCGCAAAATCACATGAATCGCAATAGGCTATAACACCTTCACCATATTCGGATAAGGCTGTAAATTCATGGGAGCCGCTCCCTCCTATAGCACCTGTATCTGCCTCCACCGGTCTAAAGTTCAACCCACATCTTGTAAAGATTTTACTATAAGCATCATACATGCCCTGATAGCTTTTATCTAAACCTTCCCAATCTCTGTCGAAGGAATAAGCATCTTTCATAATAAATTCTCTGCTTCTAAAAAGCCCAAAGCGAGGCCTCTTTTCATCTCTGTATTTTGTTTGTATTTGGTACAAATTTAAAGGCAATTCTTTGTAAGAATTCACCTCGTTTCTTACGATATCTGTAAAAATCTCTTCATGTGTTGGGCCCAAGCAGAATTCCCGGTTATGTCTATCATTAAGTCTGAACATTTCCGGCCCATAAGCATTCCATCTACCAGATTCCTGCCAAAGCTCTGCAGGTTGTATCGCGGACATTAATATTTCCTGAGCACCCTTCTCATTCATTTCTTCTCGGATAATCTGCTCTATTTTTTTAAGACTCCTTAAGCCTAATGGCATAAATCCATATATCCCGGATACTATTTTCCTTATCATCCCGGCTCTTAATAACAATTTATGACTCGGTATTTCCGCCTCACTAGGGTCTTCCCTCAGTGTATGGAAATATAAGCTTGACATCTTCATCGTCTGTTTCTCCCTTCGGTTGTTTTATTTCACGAGCAAGGTTATAGATTTTGCACTTATGCCTTCTTCTCTTCCTTCAAAACCTAATCCTTCGGTAGTTGTTGCCTTAATACTGATTCTATCTTTATCGATACCTATCGCTTGAGATAAGTTTTCTCGCATATCTTCAATATAGGGTGCTATTTTGGGCCTTTGGGCAATAATAACAGTATCCACATTATTTATATTATAACCTTCATTTCTAATTAATTCTACAACTCTTTTAAGTAAAATGATACTTGAAATATCTTTATATTCACCCTTATTGTCGGGAAAATGCTTCCCAATATCGCCTAAAGCACAGGCCCCAAGCATAGAATCCATGATGGCATGAACAAGGACATCTGCATCCGAATAGCCTAAGAGTCCTTTTTCATGATGGACTTCAATACCACCCAGTATAAGTTTTTTACCTTCCACAAGTCGATGAACATCATATCCTATACCAATTTTCATCGAAGGTTCCTCTCTTAGGAATGCTTCTGCAATCATCATATCTTCCTCTGTTGTAATCTTTATATTCTTGTAATCCCCTGCCACCACTATGGGCTTTATCCCGATGCGTTCGACCAAAGCATTATCATCTGTCCCTTGGTAGTTATCCGAACGTGCCAAATCATAAGCATGCATAATGATATTCCTTCTAAACCCTTGTGGGGTTTGCATAGCCATCACGGACTCTCGATTAATATGCTTTTCAATTTTCCCCTTACATATCCATTTAACGGTATCTTTTAAAGCAACACCTACAGTTGCTGCACCCTCTTCATGAGTCTTCATGATAACATGATTAATCGTTGTTTCATGGACAAAGGGCCTTGCACCATCATGAATCAGGATAAGGTCCGCATCTTCTCGGATAGCCATTAATCCATTATACACCGAATCTTGGCGTTCTCTACCGCCCTTGACTAATTTCGCTACCTTGTCATATTGATAATATTGGACAATTTCTCTTTGACAATATTCCATATCCTCTTCCCTAACGGTGATTATAATCTCATCAATATAAGGATTTTTTTCGAACTGTTCAATTGTTCTGGCTAGAATAGGCATATGTCCTAGGCTTCTATATTGTTTATTGATTTTATTCTTATCCATCCTGCTTCCGCTGCCTGCTGCTGCGATAATGACGGATACAACGCACTCTTTATACATGATTCACCCTTGAGTATATCTTTCCTTTCACCATGAATTTTGCTATGCAAATTGGGGGAGCTACAATCTTAAAAAAAAGCTGCTATCCTATATAAATACAGAATAGCAGCTAAAAGTCAATATACTTTCCCTCATTTTAATTAAATCTCGATTATTATGCTGTCTTATTTTTTAAAACACTTTTACTTTTAGCAAATATCATTCGCCCTGCTGCTGTTTGAAGTACACTGGTTACTACAACCTGTAAAGTATCCCCTATATGTTTTTTGCCTTCCTCTACTACGATCATCGTACCATCATCCAGGTAAGCAATTCCTTGCTTATTTTCTTTTCCTTCTTTAATGACTGTAACCACCATTTCCTCACCCGGCATAACAACAGGTTTAAGTGCATTGGCAAGCTCATTAATATTTAAAACCTCTACTCCTCGAAGCTCAGCAACTTTATTTAAGTTATAATCATTCGTGACAACCTTCCCATTGATTTCTTCAGCTAACTTCAAGAGCTTCATATCTACCTCAGAAACGTCATCATAATCCTTATCTGTTATTTGAACATTCATAATATCTTCATTTTGTATTTTGTTGAGAATATCAAGACCCCGTCTCCCTCTATTCCTTTTTAAGGCATCTGAGGAATCTGCAATATGCCGAAGCTCCTCCAACATAAACTCGGGGAGTATAATGGTCCCTTCAACAAATCCGGTTTTTAATATATCCGCTATACGCCCATCTATAATAACACTTGTATCTAAGATTTTCGGTTTTGCAGATAGATTTTTGCCCTTATTTTTAGTTAAATGGGACGATGGATTTTTCTTCATGCTCGGAATAGTCAGAATGATATCCTTATACTTTTTCGTGGAAATACTGATACCCAAGTAACCAAATAGAATATAAGCAATAATAGTTAATATCATGCCAATAGAAAAGATTTGAATCTTTTCAAATATCTTGCTAATCAAGTTCGCTATGATAAGCCCCGCAATAAGACCAACAGTTCCTGTCACTATTTCATTCGAAGGTATTTTTTGCATTTCAGAATCAATGACCTTCGATATCTTCATAGCTAGTTTTTCAAGTTTCGGGGAAATAAATAAAATATGAGTCCAAAAAATAAAATACTTAAAACGGAAATGGCAATCTCTATGATTGGATTGATTTGTATAATATTTTCAAGTCTGGGTGTACCCAAAAGAAAAAATATCAAAGAAGAAAAACCATATCCAATAGACATGCCAACAATGGTTACTATAATCCTTACTAGTATCTTAATCATCTTTTCACCTCCTTCCATTATATTATTATCACACTAAATCACCAAAATAGTCATTTTAGTAGTAATATAAAAATCTTATGCCCCTATTTTGCAGAGGCATAAAAATTTTAGTCGCACAGTACAGCATCGTCTACCATATCAATTATGTTTTTTTCATCCAAATTTTTAGCTAGAACCAGTTCACTGGTCAAAATCTGTTTTGCATTAGAAAGCATTTTTTTTTCTCCTGTTGACAATCCCTTATTATTATCAGCAATCATTAAGTTTCTCACGACTGTTGCTACTTCATAAACGTCACCGCTTTTTAATTTATCCATGTTATCCCGGTATCTTCTGTTCCAATTCTCGGGCATGCTTGAAGGTCCTTGCCGCAGTAAATCAAATACACTTTTTACTTCAATATCATCAATTATGTTTCTTATGCCTACCCCTTCAATATTATCAAGGGGAACCATAACCTTCATGTCACCTATAGGGATTCTCAATACATAGTATTTCCTTGCCTCGCCCAACACAATCTTCTCTTCTATCTCTTCGATAATTCCTGCACCGTGCATTGGGTAAACCACTTTATCCCCCACATTAAACATATACTTCGCCTCCTAGTCAGTTGTTAATCCAAAAATATATAAAGATTCGCAACTATACCTTACAGTATATATCAAATGCTTACATATGTCAAGCTTATTATTTTATCATAGCATTTTACATCTGTCAATCATTAATTATTCATTTTTTCTATCATTTTATTTTGCTTTTTTTTATATCTTTTATTCCTGCTTTTCTCCCTTTTTGAATCCACAATATAGTATACCACCGGAATAATGATAAGGGTCAGTAAGGTTGAGAAAGATAAACCATAACCTACAGAGATGGCTAAAGGAGCTATCATTTCAATGCCATCCCCTTTGCCTGCTCCTAATGGTATCAATGCCAATACCGTTGTAAGAGTCGTCATGAAAATAGGTCTTATCCTGGTACTACCGGCTTCAATAATGGCCTCCATTCTGCCTTTGCCGTCCGCCTTAAGCTGATTGATATAATCCACTAAAACAATCGCATTATTGACGACTATTCCTATCAGAATAACCATACCCATTAGAGAAACTGCGTTAATCGTAGAGCCTGTGACAAACAAGCCTAATATGGCTCCGGAAGCAGCTAATGGAACAGTCATAATGATGATAAAAGGTTCCAATAGAGACTCAAATTGAGCAGCCATAACCATGTAAACAACAAGTGCTCCTACAATCATAGCAAGAACGAGGGAAGTAAATGAATCTACAATTTCATCCATGGCTCCACCCATCTCATAACGGTATCCCGTTGGAAATTCATAATCATTTAAAATATTCAGCAGCCTTACGTTGGCAGTACCTGTATCCAGATGAGGTGTCACCATGGATACTGTCGCATATCTCTCCGTATTGAGCCTGCCTATGGATTCAACGCCGCTTTCAATATGCACATCTGCAACTTCATAAAATTTAATCATACCCGTTGGGCTGGGAATACTCGTATTTAAAACATCTTCAATACTGTTGATAGAATCTTTGTCATAAGACACTGCTATCTTATAATCGTTTCCGCTATCCGTAAAAGTATTGGATCTGTCCCCATTGATTGCTGTATATAATATGCCGGTTACAGCCTGGGCATTCAGCCCATAACTTAATGTTTTTTCTCTATCTATCGTAAGGATGGCCTGAGGAGCCCCTTCTGTAAAAGAGCTTTTAACTTCTTCAAAGCCATCTATTTGACCTATTTGCCCTACCAAATCATTGGATATTTCTCTTAAAGTTTCTATATCATCACCAAATATCTTAAAGTCAACTCCCGATGAGCTTCCTGAAATATTCATCATGGATGTGGAGATACTGGCCTTAGCTTCCGGTAAATCCTCTACTAAACCTCTTGTCTCCTCAGCTACTTCCACAATGCCCCTCTTCCTATCCTGAGGACTTCCTATATCCATATAGAGCATGGAGGTCCCGGATTCTTGATTTACTGTCATAATGCTTTGGACTTCAGGTATTTGATTAATTTTGTTTTCAAGCTCAGCAACGACTGCATTCATTTTATCCATATTATAATTATTAGGGAATTCCAAAGTCATGGTATACATACCCATGTCCGGATTTGGTATCATTTCAAAACCCATGGTAGGTATCAAGGAAAAACTGATGATGAGTATAATTACAGCTATGATAAGTGTTTTTTTACGATTATTCAGGGATTTTTTTAATACACGATTATACCTTATTTTAAGCTTCTCAAAGTACTTATTCCACAAATTAGATATAGACATCAATAAGGGTATTTTTGTCTCTGATTTCCCCAGTATCATGGATGCAAGCATAGGGACAACCGTTACTGCTATGAATAAGGAGGCCGATAAGGATAAGATGATGGTTAATGCTAAATCCTTGACCATGGCTCCCACCATGCCGGTGGCAACTAAAAGCATGGGTGCAAAAACTGCAATAGTCGTCAGCGTAGACGCTACAATTGCACTGGTAACCTCTGCTGTTCCATTTTGTGCGGCATCTTTTGGGTTTTCCCCAAGGGAAAATCTCCTGTAGATATTCTCCAAGACAACAATAGAGTTATCTACCAGCATCCCAACTCCTAGGGTTAAGCCCCCTAAAGAAATCATGTTCAATGTGGTGCCCGTCAGCTTCATTAAGACAAAAGTAAAAATAATGGATACAGGCATGGATAAAACGATGATGGATGTATCCTTAAGGACACCCAAAAATAGGAACACAATTAATGCGGCAATTAGACCTCCCAAAATAGCTGATGAAGCTACGGAGTCAATAGCAATGGTTATACTCTCCCCTGCATCATAAAAAACAAGGGGCGTAATGGTATCATTTTTTTCTGTAATTGCGGATAAAGTTTTTTGTATAGCCTCCGAAGTCTGTACCGTATTGGCTATCGATTGTTTATAGATAACTAGTTGAACGGCTGGTTTCCCGTCTTTAAAAATATAATCTGTGGCTTCCTTAATACCAAATTCTACACTGGCCACATCTTTTATATGTACTGTATTTCCCGAGGAGGTCCTAATCAGTAAATCCTCAATTTCTTTTAAATTTGTAAACTTCCCTGAGGCTCTGAGAGCTACTACCCCATTACCCCGATCTACTTGTCCTATAGGAAATGCACTGTTCTCCATCCTTAGTGCTGTTGTAATATCTGTAATCGTTCCTCCAAAATTCTCTAATCTAAGAGGATCGATTGTAATTTGTACTTCCTTCTCCATCTGACCCATCACTTGGACAGAGGCTACCCCGCGAGTTCTTTCAAATAAAGGAACAATTTCATCATTGAGTAGGCGCGCTAATTCGGTTTCTGTATAGTTACCTGATATCATCATAACGGTTTGCGGCATTTGGGATAAATCCATTTTCATGTAAAATGGCTCCCCTACACCCTCAGGCATGGCCCTGATGGCTGCCTCCGCTTTTTCTCTGACATCAATCATGGACAAAGAAGTATCTGTATCTTCCACAAATTTTAATACAATACTGGATAAATTGCTCGAAGAAGTAGAGCTGATCTCCTCTAAATCGCTGATACTTCGAAGGGATTCTTCCAATGGGCCTGTAACGATGCTTTCTATTTCTTCCGGCCCGGCTCCTACATAGGATACTCCAACCATGATATAGGGAATTTTCATTTCCGGTGTCAATTCAAGAGGTATCCCGCTTATGGAAGCCACTCCAAATATAATAACAATGAGCATGACCATCATTGTTGTTACCGGTCGCCTTATCGATATTTTAGTTATATTCAATTTGTAATCCCCCTTACTCTTCTATCTCTTTAACAAGGCTACCCTGCTTTACTTTATGATACCCTTCCACAATAATCCTATCGCTTTCCACTAGCCCTGATACTATCTCTATACTCTTTCTATTTTCGAGACCTGTTTCTACATACACTTCCTTCACGATACCTTCTTCAACAATATAGACATAGCAATCCATTCCAGTGTAATTTAAAAGCTCTTGGGGTATGAGAAGAACGTCCTCTTTTATGGTTGTTTTAAAGGTTACCTCAGCAAACATACCAGAATAGATTTTGTTATCTTGATTATCCACAATAATTTTAATATCGTATTTTGATGTCATTGGATTAGCCACCGGGCTAACGGCAGTAACACTTCCGGAAAACTGCCCCTCTTCCAAAGAACTTATTTTAATATCAACGGAATCGCCCACATGTATCTTCCCAACAATTTCTTCCGAAACACCTACTGTTAATTGAATCTTACTGAGGTCAGCGATTGTAAATGCAGGGCTACCTGGGGCCGCAAGATTTCCTTCTTTTATATAAACACCTCCCACAACTCCGCTTGCCGGACTTTTAACCGCTTTTTTATCCTTTGTATTGCCATAGCTTTCCATGGCTAAATTGTAACTGTTAGAAGCCGTGTTAAAGCCTATTTGAGCATTTTCAAAAAGGGACTTTGCCTGATCAAATTGAGCCTTAGATACAACACCTTCATTGTACATAGAGGTTATTTTTTCATAATTATCCTTGGCATCATTATAGCCAATCTCTGCAGATTCCTTTGCTTGTTTGACCTGAGTAATCTGTTGTTCAACCTGACTTAAATCATAATCTATCTCATAAAGGGTTGCCCCTTGTCTCACTTTATCACCAATATCGTAATATACCTTCGTAACCTTTCCCGGTAATTCCGGTATGACTTCGTTTTCAACAATCCCCTTAGCTTTCGTTGTAAAAGTATATTCCTCCGCTATGGTTCCTTTACTCACTTGTGCCGCTCTGATGGGAATAATTTGTTCTTTTGTTACTTCCATCTCCTTACCTGTCGGTGTCATGCACCCGGTTAATAAAAGAGCCCCTATTAAAACTACAGTCGTTGCAACCCTATTCAACTTCATTATCACTATCTCCTTTTGTACTTTTATGTATCCTACTTTAAATGCCAATAATGTCAAAATAATATCACTTACTCAGGCTTTCCCCTTGACAAGGGTAGTTTAATGGTGATGAGAAGCCCGCCATCAAGGTATTGGGCATTATAATCGCCTTTATATTCTTCTACGATATTAGCAACCACACTTAAGCCAAGACCAGTACTGCTGGTACTCCGGTTCCTAGCTTCGTCTTTTCTATAAAATTTTCTCCAGATATCCTCCAGCTCTTCATCGGTAAAAGGTTCTGATTTGTTGTAAGTTGTTATGATTACATATTGTTCATCACCCTTAGCCTCTATGATGACACCAGGAGCGGTGCTATATTTTATCGCATTTGTAATCAGGTTATTAATGATAAATTCAAGTCTAAATCTTTCTATAAATAAGGTTATATCTTCCTCGATTTTATAGTCTAAAGTTTTATTATACTGATTAAGGAGACTATGAAATTTATGATAATGTTCTTTTATCATCTCTGAAAGATTGATCCATTCAGCATGACTTTCAATATAGGCCCCATCCGCCTTTATCATCTCTAGAAGACGAGTCACCATATCCTCCATAATCATACTTTCATCGTAGATAGCTTTCTGATAATAATTTCTATCACCGATGCCATCGATGAGTGCCTCAGCATGACTTTTTATCACTGCTATAGGTGTTTTTAATTCGTGGGATACATCGGATATAAATTGTTTTTCTTTCTCTTTTTCCCTTTCAACCTTTTCAATTTGTTCCGTTAATAGCATATTATTGTTAGCAAGCAATTCTGTATAGAATTCAGTCTCTTTAGCCATCCTGGTGATTGTTTCATCCAATATAACGATTTCTTTAGGTCCTTTAATTCGATAGCCTAAATCAAAATCCCGATTTTTAATCTTCTCTGCTTTTATCCGAACCTTATCGATGGATTTTGTCACAACCTTGGCTCCGATGTAAGTAGCTATGCTCGATACCAAGGCTACCAGTATGGCCATCACTAAAAGGTTTCTTCTGAGAATGTTGACGATATTGGAAATGCGCATGGACTTAACAATAATTAAAGCATCTCCGTTGCTTAGTATATAATTGCTAATGATGGCTTTATCTTTGTCATTGGATGAAAAAGTGAAATAACTATTGCCTTCCCTTTTCAATATATCAATCACCTGATCTCCCTCTTGACCATAATTACTGATTATAGACCTGGATAGCTGATCCCATTCTGCATAATTTAAAACAAGTTTCGTATCATTGATCTCAATAAGGATATTACCGGTAATAAGACTGTTGTCCTCTCGAATTATCACAGGAAAACCCAATGTATTCATAGCCACATTATTCAGCAATAAAACAGTTTCTTCCTCGGGGATGCCGCTATAATAAGCATCATCAAATAATTTGGACATCTCTTTAAGATGAAAGGCTTCATCTTCTATCTGGGCGACACCTATATTAATATGGATAATATATCCGGAAATAATAATGGCAATCAAAATATAGGCTGAAAAACTTAAAAATATTAATTTCCTCATATTTTCACCTCAAAGGTATAGCCATATCCTCTGATTGATTTAATAGGTAAACTGTCCTTATCCATTTTCATCCTTAATCGTTTTACAAGGTTGTCGATGGCCCTGTCCGTACCTTGATAATCAACTCCCCAAACGTTATCGAGAATAGTCTGTCTTGATAAAGCAATATTCTTGTTCTTAATCATAAAGGTTAGAAAATCATATTCCTTTGATGTAATTTCGATCCTCTCTCCTTTATAAAAAATGTTTCTCTCTTCAAAGTTTATTTTAAAATCTTTATGTATGTAATTTTCATGATTATTTTTTTGTTCATCGTTGTCTCTCATTTCAAATAGCGATTTAATCTTTGCCATAAGAACCTTGACATTAAAAGGTTTGCTGACATAGTCGTTTGCACCTGTACTATATCCTCTTAAGTAATCCTCTTCTTCTGTCTTGGCTGTCACCATAATAATAAGAGTATCCGATGTTTCTCTTATCTTTTTACACAACTCATATCCGGTCATATGAGGAAGCATGATGTCCAAGATAATTAAATCTACCGGATGATGTTGAAATTGCTCTAATCCTTCCAAACCATCCTTAGCTTCTAATACTTCCCATCCATTGCTTATACAGTAATCCTTGATGACACGTCTAAGCTTTTCTTCATCTTCAACAATAAGAATTCTCTTAGCCATATTCCGCTCTCCTTATATTCCTCCTATTACTTAATCATTCTTAAGGCTTCAACTATGCTTGTAACACCATGAATTTTATCCTTATCTACTTTCAGCTTAAGATAGTTTTTATGCGGTAATATAATCTTATCAAAGCCCATACGAAGACTTTCATGAATCATTTTTTCAGCATTTTGCACCGGTCTTAATTCACCTGTCAATCCTATTTCACCAAAGGCTATCATCCTGTTAGAGGGTAACTTGATATTTTTGTAAGATGAATAGATGGCAATGGCAACTGCTAAATCTGTAGCAGTTCCTTCAGGCTTTATTCCCCCCACAATATTGATATAGATATCATAGTTAATTAAGCTGATACCTGTCTTTTTTTCTAATACTGCAATAATCATATTGAGCCGAGATGCATCAATACCGATAGAAGTTCTTCTTGCAAAGCCTACGTTAGCGGGAACAGCCAAGGCCTGAACCTCTAATAATATAGCCCTGCTCCCTTCAAAAACGGCGGTGGCAATGGATCCCTCATTGACACCATCAAGGCCCTCCAAAAAACTCTGAGAAAGGTTGTCAAATTCCGACAACCCATTCTCATTCATTTCAAAGGCACCAATTTCACTTGTGGTACCATACCTGTTTTTATAGGATCTTAAAATTCTTATTTCATGGTTCCTCTCCCCGGTAAAGTGAAGTACTGCATCCACCATATGCTCCATCGTTCTAGGACCTGCTAATTCACCAGATTTCGTTACATGTGCAATGATAAAGACGGGAATATTTCTTGTCTTAGCCATTCTAATGATTTGATTGGTACAATCTCTAACCTGGGATATGGTTCCGGGAGCCGATGTGATTTCATCACTATATACCGTCTGAATAGAATCTACAATTAAAAAATCAGGCTCCAGGTTTTCTATGGCTACCAATATATTTTCTATGTTTGTTTCACAAAACAGCATCAACTTGTTGGATACAGCATGGATTCTATCGGCTCTTAATTTAATTTGCTCTTCCGATTCTTCACCGGTGACATAAAGTACCCCATGATCCTTATTCGCAATAGCAGCAGCAACTTGTAATATCAAAGTAGATTTGCCAATCCCCGGTTCACCGGATATCAAAACAACGGAACCTCTTACGAGACCACCGCCTAATACCCGGTTTAATTCTCCGATGCCTGTGTCCATTCTATGATAATGCTCAGATTGAACATCTTGGATTGGAATAGGCTTGCTTTTTTCACCACCGCCACCTGCTGCCTTGCTCTTTTTTACCTTCATCGGCCTTTCTTCAACCATAGTATTCCATTGCCCACAAATGCATTGACCCATCCATTTGGGGCTTTCATAACCACATTCCTGACATACAAATACTGTTTTAGGACTCATAGAATTCCTCTAGCTTTCCTTCTACTGTTTCTTCTTGCCTTTTGATAACTATATCCTTATCTTTCATATCTACAAGCATAGTTTGTCCATCCCTAATAGTTCCCTTAAGGAGTTCTTCTGCAAACTTATCTTCTATTAATCGTGTAATCAGCCTTTTTAGAGGTCTGGCTCCATATTTTTCATCATAACCTTCCTCCGCCAAATGAGATTTCACCTCATCTGTAACAACAATGTCAATGTTCATTTCTTTGAGTTTAGCCGTCAATCCTTTGAGCAGAATATCAATGATGCTCAGGATATTTTCTTTATATAATGAATGGAAGACGATGACTTCATCAATCCGATTCAAGAGCTCAGGAGAGAAGGTCTTGGTAAGCTCATCCATCACATTTTCTTTCATCTTCTCGTAAGCTGTAATATGCTCATCAGCAGAGCTTGATGAAAATCCTAAGGTTCTTTGTTTCTTTATTCGCTGTGCGCCCACATTGGATGTCATGATAATAATTGTATTTTTAAAATCAACAACTTTACCCTTTGAGTCACTTAATCTCCCATCCTCTAGGATTTGCAGCAATATATTGAATACATCCGGATGCGCCTTTTCAATTTCATCCAGCAGTACAACAGAGTAAGGCTTTCTTCTCACCTTTTCAGTCAGCTGACCTCCGTTATCATGGCCAATATAGCCTGGAGGAGCCCCTATCAGTTTAGAAACAGAATGTTTTTCCATATACTCTGACATATCTACTCTGATGATGGCATTTTCATCGCCAAACATAGCCTCAGCTAAGGCCTTGGACAATTCTGTCTTACCAACACCCGTAGGTCCTAAGAATATAAAGGAACCTATCGGTCTTTTAGGATCCTTAAGTCCTACTCTAGCCCTTCTTATAGCCTTGGATACAGCTGAAACGGCATCTTCCTGGCCAATAATTCTTTCATGGAGTATATCTTCTATTTTCAATAATCTTTCCGATTCACTCTCGGCTAATTTATTGACCGGTATCCCTGTCCACTTGGATACTATCTCACCGATATCATGGGCATCTACAACTGCTTTTG
>Ga0265293_10009477_pt1 | contig 13973 bp, 9 predicted proteins | sample Munlanlewell138R_FD_192505 | JGI IMG/M metagenome (GOLD analysis project Ga0265293, IMG submission 192505) | Leachate microbial communities from a municipal landfill in Southern Ontario, Canada - Leachate well 138R | ecosystem: Engineered > Solid waste > Landfill > Unclassified | place: Canada...
TTTGGTCAATCATGAAGACACGCTTTACGAAGTCGTCATTGATAAGTTCTTCAAATGCTCCAGGATCTTCTTTGTGAAATGGATTTTTCTCTCTGGCAAGTGCGTGATACAAGACGTCATTAATAAGGGTAGATTTGCCACTACCAGAAACTCCAGTAACGCAAATAAATTTATTGAGTGGAAATTTTATGTCTATTTTTTTTAGGTTATGTTCTGTTACTCCTTTTAATTCCAAATATTCTTGATCTATTGCAATCTTTTCGTTATTAGGGATTCGAATTTTTTTCTTTCCCGAAATGTATTTGCCGGTTATAGAATTTTCATCTTTTATAATTTCCAGTGGCGTTCCTTGTGCCATTATTTTTCCTCCCATCTCTCCTGCTCCCGGTCCAATATCAAATATATAATCAGATTCTTCCATCATTTCCTGGTCATGTTCTACTACAATCACCGTATTCCCGATATCGCGAAGATGTTTTAATGTAGCAATAAGCCTTGTATTGTCTCGAGGATGAAGTCCGATAGATGGCTCATCCAAGACATACAGAACTCCAGAAAGCCCAGAGCCTATCTGTGAAGCAAGTCGAATCCTTTGTGCCTCTCCTCCAGCCAAACTTCCTGCACGTCTTGCGAGAGTAAGATATGAAAGACCTACATCATTTAGAAATTTGAGCCGCACAGAAATTTCTTTGAGGATCATTTGAGAGATCTCCTTTTCCTTTGAAGATAATCCTTCATGAGACAGTGAGCCAATAAATTTTTGCGCTTGTTCGATAGGATTTGTTGCTACATCTATAATCGATTTTCCTGCAATTGTTACTGCAATAGCTTCTTTTTTGAGTCGCGTACCGTTGCATTCTTTGCATTTTGTAGGTCGCATAAACTTTGCGACTTCATTTTTTACAATCTCTGAGTCTGTTTCATAATATTTATCTGATAAATATTTTATGACGCCGGGAAATTGTTCATAGATTTTTGTTTCTTCTCCAAATCTATTCTTTCCCGTAATTTCATAAATCCTATCTGCGGTTCCATAGAGAATGATATTTTTCTGTGCAGTCGTTAAACTATCTATAAATACGTCGAGTCGAATCTCATTCTCTTCTAATGCTTGACGAATAGTTCTGGTGAGCCAGGTGTCACGTTCTTCGATATTTGAAAATGGCATAATTCCTCCTTCGAGAATTGTTAAGTTTCCATTCAAGACTAGATCTTCACTTACTGTGAGGATTTCTCCCAAACCGTTACAAACCGGACACGCACCAAACGGGGAATTAAATGAGAACAATCTTGGTTCGATAGCGCTTACTGATGTTCCATCAAATGGACACGCAAATCGTTCAGAATAGAGGAAGTCTTCCATTTCAGTAGGCTTATCAGGAAATGTAAAGCTCTTATCTTTTACAATAGTCATGATCATTTCAGAAGATCCTAATGTCAGTGCCTGCTCAACAGAATCGATGAGCCGTTGTCTATCATAATTTTTATCGAGAATTAACCGATCAACAACTACCTCAATGGTGTGTGAGTTTGTTTTTATAAGTGCAATATCTTCAGAAAGGTCAAATATAATTCCATCAATTCGTACCTTTTGAAATCCACGTTTTCGTAAATCTTTGAATAAATCCTGATATTCACCTTTTCTTCCGCGGACAACGGGCGCAAGGATCATGATTTTTGTGGGCGTTGCAGCAACATATTTCTGGATTATTTCGTCTACTATTTTTTCCTTTGTGGTTCGGGTAATTTCCCTGCCACAATTTGGGCAGTGTGGGTGCCCAATTCTCGCAAATAGCAATCTTAAATAATCATAAATTTCTGTTACCGTTCCAACTGTTGAGCGGGGATTGTGAGATGTGGTCTTTTGATCAATTGAAATACTGGGAGAAAGCCCATCGATAAATTCAACATCCGGTTTTTTCATAATCCCAAGAAATTGTCGAGCATAACTAGAAAGACTCTCTACATATCGCCTCTGACCTTCCGCATAAATTGTGTCAAATGCAAGAGATGATTTACCACTCCCGGAAAGTCCTGTAAAAACAACAAGTTTGTCTTTCGGGATCTCTAAATCAATATTTTTGAGGTTATGCTCACGCGCACCTTTTATAATAATTTTTCTATCCATAACTTTTTATACAGTCAATATAAGTGAGATAAAGCCATCCATTATAGTCCAAAAGACTATCGTGATTCAAGCATACGATAAGGTCGCATGCTATTGTTGCAAAAATCTAATTTTATCCCTAAGTTGTGCTGCAGTTTCAAAATCGAGATCTTTTGCTGCCGCTTTCATTTCTCGTCTAAGTCGTTTGATAAGTTTTTCTTTGTCATCAGGAAGCAAAACTTCTTTGTCCATCAATGGCTTTAAATCATCAATTGTTTTTTCTCGAAATTCTATAAGCTTTGCGCGGATTGCCTTCTCAACCGTTTCCGGGGTAATGCCATGTTTTTTATTATATTCAAGTTGATATTCACGCCTTCTATTTACTTCACTTATTGCCTGCTTTATAGATTTGGTTTCTTTATCTGCATAAAGAATTACTTTTGCACCAACGCGCCTCGCAGCTCGTCCCATGATTTGAATAAGTGATGTCCTCGACCTTAAAAATCCTTCTTTATCAGCATCAAGGATGGCAACAAGTGAAACTTCTGGCAAATCAAGTCCTTCTCGCAAAAGATTTATTCCGACGACTACATCATAAACCCCAGCACGCAGATCGTCGAGAACATCTTGTCGAGTAAGTGTGTCAACTCCGCTATGGAGATAGTTTACCTTTATTTCTTTTTCTGCAAGAAATATTGTCAGATCTTCTGCCATGCGTTTTGTAAGAGTGGTTACGAGTACACGTTCGTTTTTTGCAACTGCCCTTTCGATTTCTAGTTGTAAGTCTGGAATTTGTCCTTCAGTTTTTCGGACTTCCACCTCTGGGTCTATAATGCCGGTAGGGCGTACGAGTTGCTCTATGATATTCTCCTTCCCTGCACGTTCTATCTCCCATTCACTTGGCGTTGCACTTACGTAAATGGTTTTTTTAATTTTTTGTTCAAATTCATCAAATCTCAGTGGTCTATTATCGTAGGCTGCTTCAAGCCGAAATCCATAATTAATAAGCGTTTCCTTCCGAGCACGATCACCGTTATACATTCCCCGTATTTGAGGTATAGTCATGTGTGATTCATCTATCACAAGGAGCCAATCGTCGGATATTTTATTAAAGAATTCAATTAAAGAGTACGGTGGATCTCCCGGATTTCTCCCATCAAAATATCGTGAATAGTTTTCAATTCCATTTACATACCCAAGCTCTTTTATCATTTTCAAGTCGTATTCAGTGCGTTGTTTAATACGATTCGCCTCTAAGATCTTTCCCTTTTCTTCAAATCGTTTTACTTGGTCTGCCAAATCAGATCTAATTTGTCCGAATACGTTTTCGTAAGATGAAGAATCCGTGATATAGTGTTTTGCAGGATAAATTACCACAGCATTTAAGTCTTCTAGAAGTTCTCCGGTTAACGGATTAAAGCGCTCAATTTTCTCTATAAAATCTCCTGCGAGAGTCACTCTAATTCCTGTATCCTCATATCCTGGGATTACTTCTAGCGTATCTCCTCGAACACGGAATGTGCTCCTTTTAAAATCATAATCATTTCGCGCATACATAAGATCAAGCAGTCTATCCAGAATAGAACGACGGGAAATTTTCATACCTTTTGCAAGCTCCATCACAATCTTCCCGTATTCATCAGGAGATCCTAAATTGTAAATCGCAGAAACTGATGCGACGACTATTGTGTCCGGTCGGGTTAAAATATTTGTGGTTGCAGCGAGTCTAAGCCGATCTATCTCATCATTGACTTCAGTTTCTTTTGCAATGTATGTGTCAGTAGTTGGAATGTATGCTTCCGGTTGATAAAAATCATAATATGACACAAAGTAACTAACTGCATTATCCGGAAAAAAATCACGGAGCTCTTGATAAAGTTGTGCTGCAAGCGTTTTGTTGTGTGAAATAAGAAGTGTTGGTTTCTGAATTCGCTCAATTACATTTGCAATGGAAAACGTTTTTCCACTTCCAGTAACTCCCAAAAGAACTTGCTCCTTTTTTCCATTCTGAAATCCTTTCGTTAGATTTTCAATTGCCTCAGGCTGATCTCCAGTAGGTTTATATTTAGATTTAATTTCAAATTTCATGAGGTTTTCTATTATAGCAAAAGTTAACTAAGGTGGTTTCTGACTTTAGTATTTTTAATTTAAAGAATAATTTATGAAGATTGATGTATTTTGTTATATATTGCACCTCTTGACTTGTTCATGTATTTTTCATATATTTTTATTATACTTTTCTGAAAGTTTATATAAAATTTTTATATTATTATGACAGCAGTACTATACAGACGAGAGCGAGATTTACTCCAATACATTATTCAATTCCAAGAAAGCAATGGTTATTCCCCAACACTTCGCGAAATGGCGGCAGCCATGAATAGACGCAGTCCCGCAACTATTCACAATTTAATCCGATCATTAGTTGATAAGGGATATATTCAGAAAGTCGATGGGAATAATCGGACACTTAAAGTTCTAAAGAAAGAGAAACTTGGTGTTATCCTTGGGAACACTCCTCGTGCTGTCGGTCCTACGATCTCTCTTCCACTCATGGGATATATCGCAGCAGGAAGCCCACTGGAACCTCATTCAGATCCGGAAGCAACAATAGAAATTGCATCCACTATGATCGCGGGGAAAAAGACGTCATACGCACTCCAGGTAAAAGGAAATTCTATGATAGAAGATGGGATACTGGATGGAGATTATGTAGTAATTGAGAAATCTGATATTGCAGATGAGGGAGATATTGTGGTTGCGCTCGTTGATGATAATTTGGCCACTCTTAAACGGTTTATCAAGCAGAATGGGCGCGTAGTTCTTATGCCAGCGAATCGAGAAATGGAGCCGATCTATCCAAATGACCTTAAAATTCAAGGAAAAGTGATTGGACTAATTAGGCGATTTTCTTAATCTTTCCGCCCGCAATTTACATGTCTCACTCGAATTACGGTATAATACCTTCATGAGCGCAGTATATGTTGTCGCAACACCGATCGGGAACTTACAAGATATAACTCTTCGCGGGATACAAACGTTGAGAGATACTGAGATAATTATTTGTGAAGACACTCGGGTAACTCAAGTTTTACTGAATAAATTTAATATTAAAGAAAAAAAACTTATTGCGCTAAATGAATTTAATGAAGAAGAAGTAATACCAAATATTCTAGAAATAGTCCTCAGTCGCGACATCGCACTCGTGTCAGATGCTGGAACTCCCCTAATTTCTGATCCAGGTTTTCGTCTTATCAGAGAAGCAAAAAAGCGAAATATATTAACAATCCCCATTCCTGGCCCAACTGCACCAATTACAGCTCTTTCTGTATCGGGATTCCCTACCGATAAATTTACTTTCTTAGGATTTCTTCCTAAATCTCAAGCAAAGCAATACAAGATCTTTGAAAAATATAAAAATGAAAATCATACAGTAATTTTTTTTGAATCACCACACAGACTTACGAAAACACTCAAAACACTGGATGAGTGTTTTGGAGATATTTCTATTTGTCTTGCTCGCGAATTGACAAAAAAATTTGAAGAGATTATAAATCTTCGAATCTCAGATCACCTGAAAATATATAAAAACAAAAAACCAAAAGGGGAATTTACGATAATTTTCAATCCAAGCATTACGTTCTAAATGTTGAAAGCTCGCGCTCGATTTCCAGAAGCCGGTTATATTTAATTGTTCTTTCATGTGCTGGAGAGCCAAATTTTACATAATTTGCCCCAATTGCAACAGCGAAATCTGCGATAAAAGTGTCTTCTGTTTCACCGCTCCTACTAGATACAATAATTTTAAGGTTTTTATACCGAGCAATTTCTCCCACAGCAAGTGCCTCAGTAATCGTCCCGATTTGATTTGGCTTGATAACAATTCCATCGATTACATTATTATTGAGAGCCATCTGTAGCCGATATGGGTTTGTGCTTGTTAAATCATCTCCTACGATTAACGTGTGATGCTCTGAGTCAGCCGACATGCGTTTCCAAGCTTCCCAATCATCTTCTGCAAACGGATCCTCTAAATAAATTAACGAATAATCAGAAATAATAGACTTATAAAAGCTGATGAGATCTGCTGAACCTATTTGCCCACTTCGGTCTTTTAACGTGTATTTTTTATTGTTCATCCTTGTATTCATTGCTGCATCAATTCCTAAAAATACATCTTTCGAAAAGCTATACTGTGCACGATCTATGGTTGATTTGAGAACTTTTAAGATGTCTACGTTTGTGGAAAAATCCGGCCCAAATCCAGCATTATCAAAAATTCCCGTTGGAAGGTTCGAATTTCTTAAATACTCTCTCAAAGTATGATATATTTTTATACCCATTTGAAGGCTCGTTCTATAATCATATGAAGTAGCAGGAATTACGAGAAATTCCTGAAAATCTATATTGTTATTTGCATGCTTGCCTCCCTCTATCATGTTGAATAGTGGTACTGGAATTTTATATCCTTCTACTGGAGATGTTAAGAACTGCTTAATGTATAGACTTAGAGGAAGTAGAGAGCTTTTTGCTGCAGCTTTACAAACTGCCTGAGATACAGAAATGAGCGTATTGCTTCCAAGATTGCTCTTATTTTGCGTACTATCAAGCTCCATCATCTTTCTATCAATATCTTGTTGATGCGTTACGTCCATTCCTGACAAGGCGGGACTGATAATTGACTCTATATTTTCTATAGCTTTTAGTACACCCTCTCCATGAAATCTATTCATGTCACCATCTCTGAGCTCCGAAGCCTCGTATGTCCCTCGTAGCACACCTGATGGTGCAGAAGCGCTATGAGAAATTCCATCAGATAATATAACTGTTGCCTCAATGGTAGGTCTACTTCGAGAATCTAAAATTTCTCGTGCTATTATTTTTCCTATTTTAGCCATTTCTTTGTATGATATCGTATTCTGTCTTTTGGATAATTTCGCGTGTATGAGAAGTTGCATGGGGGAATACAGAAACACTCCCAATTCCCATCTCAACTAATCTTTGCACTAAGTTAGGAAATTCAGTTACTGCAGCACCATTAAATAAAGATTCAATTTTATGAGCTTTAGCAGCATCTATAACTCGTTCATACATCCACATTAATGCATTATCCCGAGGATTAAACTCGCGGAGCATTTCTTCGTTCCCTCTGTCAATTCCCAAGGTGAATTTTGTAAGGCTATTTGAATTTATAGAAATTCCATCAATCCCCTCATTGATAAATTTTTCGATAAGAATAACATTTGAAGGAACCTCTATCATCATAAAGAGCTTAAAAAGACTGGAGCGCCGAAGATCGTGAGACCTAATAATTTTTTTCATTTCCCGCAACTCATAAACGGTTCTTACAAATGGCAGCATGAGATGCAGATTTGTAAACCCTTTTTTTTCTCGAATGTGTTTTATGGCTGCAAGTTCCAAAGAAAAAACTTTTGGATTTCTTATAGAGCGATTTGCACCTCGAAAACCCAATTGAGGATTTACTTCCTTTGGCTCATAAGGCGCGCCTCCTACCAGGTCTCTATATTCATCAGTTGTGAGATCTGCTGATCGATAAAACACAGGACGCGGATAGAATGCTGCACATACTTTTTCAAGGTGTTCTGCTATTCTTTCTATAACATAGCGTTCCCTTTTCTTCTCCAAAAGTTTTTTTGGATGAACTCCAATTTTTGCAAAGACATGCTCTCCTTTAAACATCCCTACCCCATCAATTGGCATAGCTGCTATTTCTCTTGCATTTTCTGGATCAGAAATATTGATGAAAACTTGCGTTGCAGTTTTTGGAAAAAAGGAGGTTTTTTCATCAGGGTATTTTGTTACTATACTCCCAGCATATACTTCTCCTTTTCCACCATGCAGTGTCACAACAGAGCCTTCTGACAAGCGCTTAGTAGCTCCAATTGCACCGATTATTGTAGGTATTTGAAACTCTCGGGCAAAAACTGCTGCATGGGAAGAATTTCCTGAATTTTCAACTACAAGCCCTGCGACTCTTTTCATAAATGGGATATATTCAGGTGTTGTAAATGACGTAACGAGAATATCATCCGAGTTGGTCTTTAATAGATCTTTTAGAGAGTGAATTATTTTTACTTTTCCAACCACTATCCCTCTATATGCTACCTGGCCGAGCAAGAGTGGAGCATTTGGAGCAGAAACCTTTGCAGTAATAGGTGATTTCAGCTCGGGTTTTTGGATAGTTGTAAGAGGGCGAGTGGCAAGAACGTATAGCTTCCCTTTTTCATATGCCCATTCTATGCTCTGCGGAAAATAGTAATGGTTTTCTATTTCACGAACCATTTTTGAAAGTTTTTCAACATTCTGATCAGAAAGTTTTTGCGAATTTTGAATTCGATCTGGTACACGTTCGCGGACATTTTCACCCTTTTTAAAAATAAGCCTCATATTCTGAGGAGCTATTTTTTTATCCGTAATTTTGAAGTCATTCTTATCAATTTCATAATGATCCGTTGGAATTTTTGTCCGAGAAACATATTCACTAAGACCATAAAATGCCTCAATGATAATTCGTTGCTTATTGTACGTCAGAGGATCAATGCTATATGCAGTTCCGCTTACCTCTGATTGCACCATCTTCTGAACGAGTATCCCCATACCCATTCTGAGTTGGTCCACTTTCGCATTGTTTCTGTGAGAAATTGCTTGAGGAAGAAATAATGACGCCCAAATTTTTCGTATCGTATCCACCACCGCTGCTTCGCCTTTTATGTTAAGAAATGTTTGAGTATTGAGTGTTTGAGTATTTCTTTGAATACTTTCATGAGGAATACTTGAGCGGATTGCTACAAATGCACTATCATGCTTTTTCATCATTTGTGCATAAGCAGAGAATATTTCTTTCGTGATTTCTTGAGGAATAGGAGAGCGTTCGATAATCGTTCTAATATGCCTGCTTACTTGATGAATAGAGTCTACATTATTGAAATTTATTGTCCCAATAAGATGACGAATTTTTTCATTCAGTTTATTCGCTTTTAAAAATGAGTGATATGAATTTGTTGTGATAGCAAGCCCTTCAGGAACTGCAAAATCAGACAAAATCATCTCTCCCAGGTGGGCGCTTTTCACCCCTACGCTATGAGCATCATCACGATCTACTTCCTGAAGCCACACCACAAAATCCTCAGACTTTACCATACTCTATCATTGTGAGAAATTTTTACCTGGAATGCAAGCACTACCGTTCTTTACGATTTGTGAGTCGCCATTCATCAAGTCCTGTTCTTATTGCGTTATAAACCTGATCTCCACTAACATTTGTATGCATAATTTCCTCTCGGTATCTCGAAGAGATTCCACGTGCGTCTCGGGTTTGTTCATATAAAAGATAGAGTTTGGGGTTCTCTATGATATTCTCTTTTCCCTGTATGATTCTTCGCTCCAGCTCATCAGTAGATATCTCTGTTCTCTCTAGCTCTTGGCTCTCTCGGGAAATTTGCCATTCACCTGCAGAAAGCTCTATCTCCTGTGGATCTTCTCCTTCATAATTTTTGAGAGAATGATTCTTATTTTCCTGTTCAGTCATTGTATTCCGTCTGTGTTCTTGTGCAGTTTTTATCTGGTTTGATATACTAATATAGCCTCTTGGAGCTCTTTTCTTTGATTTTCTCTTGCCCATATAGCAAATTATACGGAAACTAAACTATAAGTCAAATCTATGTCTTAAATAAAGTATTACTTCTCAAGAAGCTTCTTAAATTTCTCAACGAGCTCTACTGGCGTTGGATCATTTCCATATTCAAGTGCCAAATAATATGAGGTAAATCCACCCAAAAGAATCGAGCTAAACATCTTATAAAACACGTCGCCCTCTTCATAATCTACGATTTCACTATCCATGCCAGTATCTTTAAGCACTTCCGCCATTACTGCAAAACGCTTAATGTTCCGGGGGTGACCTTGCTGATCTCTCAGCATAATCGCGATAAATTCACCTTGTCGTGATACAAATCCATTCATTTCATTATGATTTACTTCAGGAAAGAAATTCCAGAATGCAGGGGTTTTTCCGTTTTCATTCAGCATGATTTTCCATATCATTGCAATGGGTTTAAACTTAGTTGTTGTATAAATTACCGGAGTTTTTCCTTTAATAATTCGTGCGATTTCACGACCTTGCTCTTCTATTCTTCCAAGATTTTTCTTTAATTCTTTGGCAATAGAGAGAATTTGTTCCTGAGTATCTGGAATCATACCTTGATTTATAAGAACCTTAACTAATGCTCCGAAAAAATATCCAGTACCGAGTCGTGGTTGAAAATCCGGATATGGCATCGGCATCTTAATATGAGGGATGTTATTTTCTTTGCACATTTGCTCAACTTTTCCGCCACTGCTTACTCCTATTGCCGGTAGTTTATTTCGAAGAACTTCTTCAAACGATTCGATAGTTTCCTCAGTATTTCCAGAATATGACATTAAAAAATTAATGCAGTTATCATATGCTTCATGGGGAAGAGAATAAAATCTATTTTGATAAACATCAAATCGCTTATAGTCTGAATTATTTTTAAAAAGTTCACTCAAATATACCCTCAAAATATTACCAGGAAGTGCAGAACCTCCCATTCCAGAAAGTTCGATAGATTTAAATTTCCCTTCGAGTTTTATCCCATCTGCAATTTCAAAACCCTTCTTAAACTGATCAGGGCTATCAAGAAGCATCTGCCTAAAATTTGATTTATCGAGCAAATTCATATTATTGTGCAAGGGTTTTAATTAAATCCATTATTTCGTCGCGCTTTTCTTCCATAACACTTTTTTCGTGTGCTTCTACGTTTAATCTCATCAAGGGTTCGGTATTTGAAGTCCGAAGTGAAAATCTAAATTCAGGATAAGTAATCGCGATTCCATCAAGTGTGGAAAGTTCACCATCGCTATATTTTGATTTGATTTCCTCCATTATTTGAGGTGCATTTTTTACTTCAAAATTAAACTCTCCTGACTCACAGCTCCTCCGTAATTCCTCAACCAGTTGTGAAAGTGTCTTTCCTTCTCTCGATAAAACATCAAGAACCATTAAAACTACCGGCATTTGTGCTTCCGCATTTCCGGTCTCCTTGAAGAAAAAATGTGAAGATGATTCTCCTCCGAATACTGCTCCGGTTTCTCTCATTTTCTCTGTAATAAACGCATGTCCGACTTTTGTAATATCAGATTTGCCACCTTCTTCTTCAATAATTTTTTCGGGCGTTAGAATATATCTAATATCATACAGAATCGTTGCACCAGGATGTTTTTTTAAAAGCTCTCGTGAAATAATAGAAGTAATAATGGTAGGCGGAACTACTTCTCCTTTTTCATCAATAAAAAATAATCTGTCGCCATCGCCATCAGGCGCAAGCCCGAGATCTGCTTTTTCCTCTACCACTCTTTTTTGTAGCTCTACCAACGTATCAAGCTGTAGCGGATCTGCCTGATGCACCGGGAATGTTCCATCAAGTTCGAAATTCATCTTTATAAGCTCACAAGGAAGTTTTTCAAATAATGCTTCCAAATAAACTGCCCCCATTGCATTTGCTGCATCTGCAACAACGCGAAGATTTTTTATCTGGGGATTCCCAGTCATTTTCAGTGATGATTCTACTTCATCGCGGAGAACATTTTCATTCGGAACAACAGACCCAGGATTATCAATTGTTACTTCTTTTCCTTCAATCGCGTACTGCTTAATCGTTTCCATGCCAGTTGTTTTCCCAATTTTTACTAACCCTTTTTCTTTATCAAAATTTGTGACAATTTTAATGCCGTTATATTCTTTTGTGTTATGAGATGCAGTAAGTTGGAGTCCTGCATCATATCCATAATGCGAAACTGCAAAATACACCGATGGAGTCGTAACAAGTCCCAGGTCTACAACCTCTGCACCAGATTCAACGAGCGCTTCTTTCATTACCGCAAAAAGAGATGGGGAGGAAATGCGCATATCGTGTCCAAGCGCTACGGTTAGGGGTTTTTGCTTTTGGGAGTTCTCAGAAAGAAAATAGTAGATTGCTTTTACTATGACTTTAGTATTTTCTTCACTAATCTCGGTCGGATATATTGCCCGAATGTCGTATCCCTTAAAAATGTGTGGAGGAATATTCATTTGTAAGAATGGATTTAGTTTAGTTCAGTTATGACCGTTATGTCAAGGTATTTTTCGAGACTCAATGGTAATTTGCTTGATTTCATATGATATTCTACTTCATAAAGCCGTTGGTAAAATAAAATTAACTCCTGCTCCTTCCAAAATGATGCCTGACGTTTCAGCTTTCCCATTTGCCAAGGAGCAAGCCGTAAAATTTCAGAATGAGAAGTAGCATTTATTTTTACTGCGATAAGTGCTCTTACTCGTTTTATAAGTGAATAAAAAACCTGCTCTGCAGTTGTAGACTTAAGAAGCTCTTTATACACTATAGCAAGATTTTTTCCATTTCCAGGAACGAATTCATCCAAGAACTTATAATAATATTGAGGAAGCGAATGTTCATATATGGTAGTAAACATCAAAGCATTCAAATCTCGTTTCGTAAGCCTACTACGTTCGAGAAGTATGATATCGGAATCCTTTGCAGAAGAGATCATGGAGAATAGATTCTTTTTATTTTTATTCTTAAATAATCCTTCAATTAAAAATGAGGTTTCTTCACCAAATAAACTTGCTCCCTGTAATTCCTCCTCTAGCTCTTTTTTAGAAATCTTCTGACCAATAAGCCGTTTTACAGATTTATTTGCGGAAACATCCATAATAGTTTTTTCAATTTTTTCTATATCATCTCCGTAAATAATCGTAATCATACTTTTAGTTGTTTATAAACTTTTGTTATCTCAGAATGAATGGCCTTAAAAATAGTATTAAGATCTATTCATCCTGTAATTCTATCTTCAAGTATAAGAGCATTAAAAAAATATTTTTATATATTCAATAATAAGATTCTGAGAAGCTTTTGTATTATCTGCAATCGCTTTAAATTTCTTCTCAACCATATTTTCTGGCACCTCAGCCTTTACGCCTTTTATTCTCTCATTTTTGACAGGCTCCCCTTTTACTTTCGAAAGACTCTGTGCTTTTTCAAAAATCTCAGTTCGTGTACCATTTACAATAAATGAAAAATTCTCAAATTGTCCTCCTGTAGAATTTAAAAGGAACGGTGTTATTGCTACAATTCTATCTTTATCAGTTTTCCAGATATCTTGATATGCAATTTCATAATATCGAGCAACTGTAGCAGATGGTAGATTATCAGATATCCATCCAGTTTCTGTAATAAATGCTGGGATTTTTTTGTCAGATATACTATTTATCAGCTCAAATTCATGCTTATATGTTGCAGTTCCCATTTCTTTTTCGCTATCTGGTGGCTGGGAAAAACCAGGATTCGGATACGAGTGTGAAGAAAATCCATCTAATTTTTTTATTGCTTCAGGATTTTTCTCAATCATTTCACTGATATAAGACATATTATCTCTATATTTTATGCCGTCATTTGGAGACGCATTATCCATCCCTGCCATAATCATATAAAAATCTGGATTTCTCTTTTTAAACACATCTATGGCAAAAGAGAGAATCTCTGCGTATCGATCCGGATCCGGTGACTCTCCTCCCCATTCATCAAACCGATTCACTTCGTTGTAAACAATTACGTATCTATTCTCCACAGGCCAATTAAGAGAGTTTAGAAAATTTGCGAAGTAAATAATGTCATTTTCAGTAGGAATTCTCCACACAGAAGTGTCTTTATAATACGGCTCTGTCGCAAGGCGGATTATCGGGATAAGCTGCTTTTCTCGACACATATCCATGAAATTCTGCCACTTTTCCATATCGCGATCAGTTGACTGGATAGGAATAGTTACA
>Ga0265293_10009478_pt1 | contig 13973 bp, 16 predicted proteins | sample Munlanlewell138R_FD_192505 | JGI IMG/M metagenome (GOLD analysis project Ga0265293, IMG submission 192505) | Leachate microbial communities from a municipal landfill in Southern Ontario, Canada - Leachate well 138R | ecosystem: Engineered > Solid waste > Landfill > Unclassified | place: Canada...
TTATTTTATGTTCCGCAAAACGATGGGGCGAAAACCTTCTTTCGAACATAAGCAATACAAGGCTTGTAAAAGCGCCGTTTAGTAATGTACGCTTATAAGATAAAAGATGGTGCCGTTGTAACGCCATCCTATATCCCAAGGCACCCGGTATCTGTCGGCATTGTGGCAATTAACCAGAGGATAGCCTTTAGAGTCAAAACCCGTTACCACAGCGACGTGCGCCACCGAGCCTTTTTTAGAGTACGCAATAATATCGCCGGGCTGAAGGCTGTAGGCGTGCTTGTAGACGTCCGCGTATTTGCCGTTTGAGATAAGCGTCGCCCTGCCGCTGTAAAGCATAAAGCTTCGCAATCCTCCGGCTTTTATCCATGAATAGCTGCCTTTGCCTGATTTGTAATTCCATGTGGAGGTCTTTTTAAAGCCGCCCCCTTCGTGCAATACTTGAGAGACAAAGTTAGCGCAGTCTCCCCCTAAAGAGTTGTAATCCGAGTATTTATTGTTATAGCCTGTGCTTGCGTTAAACGCGGCGCCGCAGTATTTATCGGCATATTCGACAGCGGCTTTTCTGCGCTCGTTTATATCGGAAATATCTTTTGGCGGCTGAGACGTTATTTTTTCGCTTATCCCCTCAGGCAGCTTTTCGGTATCAAGTATGCAGGAGAGGGGGTCGGTATACCATTCGCGGCTTATTATAAACCCGTCGCCGCGGGGTATCAAATCTAAAGAATGATAGGTGCCTAAATAAAATGAGTTTACAGTGTCCGGCTCGTTTATGTAAGAATACGCGTACTCGTTTGATGAAACAATATAAAACGAATGGCCCCTGCCCGCTTGTTTTACGCGTTTTATAATAAAATCGCTGCTTATATTCAGTATTACACATCCCTGTTTTTCCGCCCAGCCGGAAAGATATTTTGATCTGCGCACTTCGTTTTCATAAGCCCAAAGACCGTTGCGCTCATCCACAAGATACATTGTTTCCAGTCTGTCGAATTCCGAATGCAATACGGCTTGATTACGCAAATCGAAAATAGTGTTAATAATTTTTCTCCATTTTGCGTCTTCGTCAGAGGATATGGTTTGAAGAGTGGCGGGCAAAATATCGGATATGAAAAACGCTATAATAAGCGCAAGTATAATAAGAGAAACGTAATATAATAACGTCGTTTTTTTAACGGCTTTAAACAAGAGCATATCTTTCCCCCAAAGCGGCGCTATTAATAAAATATGTAAGTATAAAGAAAGGTAGACGTAAAGCGGGTTTATATATTAAAAAGCCGCCTTGACGCGTTTTGCGCCCTAAAAGCGGCTTTTTGACCCGTAATCAGTATCAGTAGTGTCTTTCGGCGGTTTCCGCCTCCTCTTTGGTTTGGTGCACGGTACCGTGAGTATGCTGCGGCGGCGCATAAATTGAATACAGCTTTATAGGCGCGTTGCCTGTATTGGTTAAGTTGTGCCACTTGCCGGCGGGAATAATAAACACAAAATCATCATAAACTTTTCTTCTAAAATCAAGCCTGTCTTTTTTATCGCCCATTTCAACAAGTCCCTGCCCTTGTTCTATACGGATAAACTGATCAAGGTGGGGATGCATCTCCAAGCCTATATCTTCCCCTATATTAATGCTCATCAAAGTAAGCTGCAGATGCTCTCCCGTCCATAAAGCGGTGCGGTAAGTATTATTAAGCTTAGCCGCTTCGTCAATGTTTATTACAAAAGGCATAGGTCCGTAATCTTTGGAATCTGCATATCGCGTATTCCGCCCGCCGGCATTCTCATTGGCATACGGGTGATTCGCGTATTCATTGTACTGGCAAAAGTCGTCTGCGTCGTAATGCTCGTCGTAGTACGGGAGATGATGATAACGCCTGTATGGGTTATACATATTTTGCTCCTTTCATATGATATATTCTTATAATATGCGTATAACTGAAAGGTGTGTTTTGCCCGCAAGAGTGAGGAATAACTGAACATTTAGATAAAAAATTGTTGAATGCGTACCGGAATTATGCCGCTTAAGCGTTAAACACAAGGAATATGTTCACTTAGAAACAATAATAAAATGTTTTTTATTAACAATCAAAAAGATGAAAGCGATAATATCAATAATAAATATATATAAAAACAATTCATGTACGTTGCTGCTGATATATTGATATAACAACCATATCGCGTCTACTCCGGCCAACCATAAAGCCCGTTTATACCAAACGATGTTTCTTTTAAACAGTTGGTATATGACATAAAAGCCGAAAATCGTCCAAATAATATTCCAAGTCGAAACCGCGGGATAATGTGCTATAAACATTACCGACGCTATTGCCCACATTACGGAGCGTGTACATAAAAAAATAATTGACCATAAAACGCCTTGCGGGTAATCTTTGGAACTTTTCAGATTGCCGGCACTTGCGTAACTGTTTTTGGCAGTCGTTTCATTTACAAGCATACTTCCGCAATAAGCACAAAACTGTCCGGCGTCGTCGAGTGATTGTTTACCGCATTTTGTACAAAACATTTGAAAACTTCCCTCAAATATGATAACAAATATATTGTAATTCATAATAGCACATTATTCAACGAGATTATTATGAGCGGAAAGTTAAGCGGCTTTTCAATATAATAGCGCCGAGTGTTTCGCATTTTTTAGGTCTTTCTGGCCAATACTATTATATTATAAATCCGTAAAATAAGGAGAGCTTTGCTATGCCCGCCGCAGCCGTTAAACAAAACCGTCTATCCCTTGAAAAATCTCCGTATCTTTTACAGCACGCCGGCAATCCGGTTGACTGGTATCCGTGGGGAGACGAGGCTTTCGAAAAAGCCAAAGCGGAGGATAAACCGGTTTTTTTGTCCATAGGCTATTCCGCCTGCCATTGGTGTCATGTGATGGAGCGCGAAAGCTTTCGGAACGAAGAAGCGGCAAGCCTGCTTAACAAAAGCTTTGTGCCGGTAAAGGTGGACAGGGAAGAACGTCCGGATGTGGATATGGTATATATGAACGTCTGCCAGGCGATGACGGGAAGCGGGGGATGGCCGCTTACCGTTTTGTTAACTCCGGAGAAAAAGCCTTTTTTCGCGGGTACATACCTGCCGCCGCGTTCCATGTACGGGCGCACAGGCCTTGTGGAGCTGCTTGAAAATATATCGCTGCTGTGGAATACGCATAGAAAAGAGCTTATTGAGCAAGGCGAAAAAGTGGCGGGGCACATGTCTGTTTCAAAAGAGAAGACCGGCTCCGCGGATACGGGCAAGGCGCTTGAAAACGGCTTTCTATCGCTTGAGGCGTTGTTCGACAGCGAGCGCGGCGGCTTTTCGTATATACCGAAATTTCCTATGCCGCATTACCTGCTTTTTTTACTGCGCGACCACAAGCTTTATGGGCGAACGCGTTCTCTTAATATGGTGAAAAAAAGCTTAGAGTATATGTACAGGGGTGGAATATTCGATCATGTAGGCGGCGGATTTTCACGCTATTCCACGGACGAAAAATGGCTTGTTCCCCATTTTGAAAAAATGCTCTACGATAACGCGCTTTTGCTTAAGGCATACGCAAAGGGCTTCGCGGCGACGGGCAATGAGATGTTTCGGCATGTCGCCGATAAAACTGCGGCATACCTTATACGCGATATGCAGTCGCCCGAAGGCGGTTTCTATTCGGCGGAGGACGCGGATTCGGAAGGCGGGGAAGGACTTTTTTACATATGGCAATATGACGAGTTAAAAGAGGCGGTGAACAAAAATGAGTTATCTTTGCTGGAAGACCGTTACGGGCTTAATAAAAAGGGCAATTTTGAAGGCGGGACTATACTAAACAGAACAGAAACGCAAGGCTTCGCGGACAGGGCGGACGAAGAGGTGCTGGCAAAGCTTTATTTGCACAGAAAAAACAGGGTGCCGCCGTTTAAGGATACCAAAATATCGGCGGCGTGGAACGGTCTTGCGATAGAAGCGATGGTAAATGCGGGTATGTTCCTTAATGTTACTGAATATATAATATGCGCAAACAAAGCGGCGGACTTTGTGCTTGATAAGATGACCGATAAAAAAGGGACTGTAAGCTGCGGAACTTACATTGACGGGGCGGCGGGGCCGGCGTTCCTCGCAGATTACGCCAACATGATAAACGCTCTCGCGGCGCTTTTTATTGCGCGAAGGGATTTGCGTTATTTGGAGCAGGCTCTTTTGCTTGCGGAAAAAATGCTTTTGCTTTTTGAAGACGAGCACGGTTTTTATATGAGCGCGCGGGACGAGTTGTTTGTTCGCCCCCGCGACGAGCACGACGGCGCCACGCCTTCGGGAAGCTCGTGCGCCGTTATGGCGCTTGTGGCTTTATGGCAGATTACCGGAGTGGAGAGGTGGCGTAAAGCGGCGGATAAGGCTATAGCCGCTATGCTGCCCGGCGCGGCGGAATCCGCGGCGGAGCATATACACTTTCTTTCGGTGCTTATGCTGCGGACAGCGCCGCACCGCCAGATAATAATAGCGGCGCGGGGAGACAATGCGGAAGCCTTGGCGGCGTATAATACGCTATGCAAAAGATTTGAGCCGTTTACTACGGTTATATGGCACGATATAAGTAAAGAGACGGAAAAATTTATTCCGCATATTGCGCATTATAAAAAAGACGCGCCTTTCGCCGGTTACATATGTGAAAATTTTATGTGCAAACAGCCTGTATACTCGGCCGTGGAATTGCTGAATATGGTTTAGAACTGTGCAGCTACACGGCAAGGAAGACCGGAAAGTCCTTCGAAACGGACAGGAAAAACGTAGGCGGTAAACCTTGCGGAAGCGCGTCCCGCAAGCACTTGCTTAAGATTGCACAAATTTTCTATAACAAAAACGTCTCTTTTCGCGCAGTAATTGTCTGTGGGGGTGTGCTGTTCGCCGCGTCTTATTCCCGCCGCGTCTATGCCTATATAGCGAACGCGCTTTTCAAGCAGAGAATCTATAAGCGCAAAAGAAAGCCATGGGTGTCCGGAAAAATATTGCGGGGTGCCGTAAGGCGTTTTGTCAATAAAGCCGGTATGAAAAATTACAAAATCTCCTTCGAATATATCGCAAAGCGGCAGCGAGTCAATTTCGCCGCAGGTTGTTGAAACGTCAAAAACTATTGCGGGGCATATTGCATGTCGAATATCGAAGCTTTTATCTGCAACGTCAAAGTGTGTGCCAAGATGTCCGAAAGCCGTCATTTTTTCATTGGCAAACGCTTTGTCGATATGGTTTTTTGTTACGCTGAGCGTAAGGTCTGTAAGCATTTAAAAACCCTGCCTGCGGCGTCCCCGCCTTCTGCCGCAGCCCTCGCATAAAGAAGGGTCTTTACGTTTAGGACACAGCTTATAGTCTCCGCCCGAAATATTAAGTATGCTGCCGACAACAAGGCTCTTGGCTATCTTTGCCCGAGCGTCGGTATAAAGGCGCTGCACGGTGGAACGGGCTACCCCCAATTCGACCGCGCACTGCGCTTGGTCCATCCCTTCATGGTCTATAAGCCTTATTGTTTCATATTCCTCAACGCTGAGTATTACCGGTTCCCCGCTTTCCCTTAATTCCCGCGGCCCGAATACACTGCATTTTGGCATGGAGCATATTATTTTTTGTTTGCGCGGCCTGGGCATAAGAAACCTCAACCTCCTTAATAATAAAACAGTCCCGTTTATGGGACTATTTTATCATAATCAGGCGTAAAACTCAAATTTGATGAATGCGCGATTTTATGTACCGGCGTCCTCTTTGGCTGCCGATTGCAGTTTTTCCGTAAGCTCCGCAACCTGCGCGCGAAGCTGGGCGACTTCCGAAGCGAACGCGCCGCCGCCATATTCCGCCCTGAAACGCCTGCCGCAGCCTCTGCCGCGCCGCGCGTAAAAAAAACCGTTTTGCGCTCCCGCCGCTCCGCATACGCCAAAACCGCCGCCCGTTCCCGGGCATTGTCCCATAGGGCCTGTTCCGTCAAATCCCGGCATTTTAGTTACCTCCTTTTGTTCAATATGGGTATATACCCAATTCTGATAACAGTATACATTAGTTATGGGTATATGTCAAATATATTTTTCGTATATATTGACAAAGCGGCGGCGCGGGCATACTATTAATAAGTGGCATATGACATTAAAGGAGTAAACAACTATGGCAGACTGTGATAACTGCCCGTCTAAGGGCAAGTGCGGCGATACCGAAAACTGCACTATAAAAAACAATCCATACAGTAATGTAAAACGTGTTATAGGGGTGATGAGCGGCAAAGGCGGCGTCGGTAAATCCACTGTTTCGGTGCTTCTGGCGAAAGCGCTTGTAAAACAAGGCTATAAAGTAGGCATAATGGACGCGGATATAACAGGGCCCAGCATACCGCGGCTCCTGGGAATAAAAAACGCTACAATCGAGCAGAGCGAAATGGGACTTTTGCCCGCCGATGCCGGTGGAATAAGCGTTATATCGTTAAACCTGCTGCTTCCCGACGAAACGCAGCCTGTTATATGGCGCGGTCCTATACTCGCCGGAACGGTCAAACAATTTTGGGAAGAGGTTTTTTGGGGAGAACTCGATTATCTTATAATAGATATGCCGCCGGGCACGGGGGATGTTCCGCTTACCGTAATGCAATCCATTCCCTTAAGCGGCATGGTAATAGTCAGCGTTCCGCAGGACATGGTTTCAATGATAGTGTCAAAAGCGGTAAAAATGGTTGAGATGATGAAAATCAAGCTTATAGGCGTGGTTCAGAATTTCGCGCTGCTCACCTGCCCCGATTGCGGTAAAGAAATACGGCTTTTCGGCGACGCTCAGGACGATTTTCAAAAAAGCAGCGGTATACGGCTGCTCGGCGAGCTGCCCATGGCTTCGGAGCTTGCGCGCATAACAGGCGAGGGGCTTATGGTTGCCGACAAACATATAACGGAAATTATGGACGGCGTCGCGAAACAGGTTGCGGACGCGGTAGATTAATACGGCAAATAATAAACGACTTAACAAGCGGTGTGCTTTTCGCTATTCGAATATTTTCGGGCGGCCGAATGTGTTCCAGTTGTTATTCTGTAAAACGCCGCCGCGGACTATATCGTTATACACCCGCTTATCGACGGTTCGCTTTAGCACAACGCCGGCAAACCCGCTTACCGCTTCATAGATAAACCCGTGACGGCCTACTATGCCCATATGCGCCACGCGCCCTTCGGCGTTTGTAACAAAAACAATATCGCCGGGGCGAAGCTCTTCTTTTGTTATGGGATTGCAGAAATCGTAATATGTGTCGTGAGCCGTCTTGTCCGTATATTCCTCATACAGCTCAAGCTCGTTGGCAGCATACCACCACAGTCCGCTGCAGTCCCAGGCGTAATCCTGCGGAAAACGGTGTCCGTTTAACTGCGCGGACCGCGCAATACCGCGCAGGTATTCCAGCCGCCCTCCGTCAAAATAATCGGGATATATTTTGTACGTACTATCAATAAACGAATCGGTAATCGCGTGTCCTTGGCCGCCGAATATATATTGCCCCCCAACGCAGCCGTCAAGAAAGGTAAGCAGCCGCTCTATATCTCCTTGCGGCTGTTCTTCGTTTTCGTATTTGTACTCATAATACGCGCGCTCCCGTTCGGTTTCTTCAGCCGAAAGCGCGCAGCCGGAAGTAAGCGCAAGCACAGAAATAATAAGCAGTATGCATGTATTTTTAATTATAGTAAACATGTTTTGAATTATATATTATTATAAGCCGCGAATCAAGACACACAACCTTAATATAGAAGAATATGCTTTATGCCTTTCGGAAAAACTATAAAAAAACGGGAGAACCGATTATGAAAAAAATATTTATTGCTATTGCGGCGGCAATTTTGCTGTGCGCGCCGCAGTCAGCAACGGCCGAAGGCTTAAGCACCAAGGCGAAGGCGGCGATATTGGTGGACGCGGGAACGGGAAACGTTCTTTATGAGTTAAACGCGGATGAACAGCTGGAATGCGCGAGCGTAACGAAAATAATGTCTCTTCTGCTTTTCTGCGAGTCGGAAAAGTCGGGGCGCCTTTCTCTTGCCGATACCGCCGCGATAAGCTCGCACGCTGCGTCAATGCGGGGCACAAGAGTGTTTTTGGACGCCAATACCACACACAACGTTGAAAATCTGTTTAAGGCGGTGGCGGTATGCAGCGCGAACGACGCGTGCGTCGCCTTGGCGGAAAAGATAGCGGGCAGCGAACAGGCGTTTGTTGAGATGATGAACAAAAAGGCGCAGGTGCTGGGGCTTGGCGCGAGCTTTGACAACGCGACGGGCTTAGGAGCGGCAAACAAAATGAGCGCGCGGGACGCGGCTGTTATATGCCAGGAACTTCTAAAGCATAATTTAGCTTTTAAGTTCGGCGGCGTCTGGATGGAGAACTACATTCATCCGGACGGGCGCGAAACGGAAATGGTTAACCAGAACAGGCTTGTGCGCTTTTACGAAGGCTGCGACGGTATTGCCACTGGGTCTTCCGCGTCGGCCGGTTACTGCCTTGCCGCAACCGCGAAAAGGGACGGCGGACGGTTTATATACGTTTCATTTGGCACGCCTGGCAGCGCGGCGCGTTTTGACGAAGCGAAAGGCGCTTTTGATTACGCGTTCGCGGGGTTTATATCTAAAACAGTTGTGCGGGAAGGGCAGCAGCTCGCGGGGAATCTGGCGGTATCGGGCGGTACGCTGCCCTTTATAAACGTATATGCCGCGCGGGAATTCTCGCTGCTTCTCGAGAAAGGCAAGGAGGGCTCTCTTGAAAAGGAGCTTGTTTTGCTGGAGGATATACGCGCGCCGCTCGCGGAGGGAGAAATTGTAGGTTATCTTAGTATTTCGCTTGACGGTACGGAAATAGGGCGTGTGGACGCGGTAACCGGACAGAACGTTGACGCGCTCAACTTTTTAAACGCTTTCAGGCGTATTATGGTTTGGTGGCTTTTTGCATAACCGGCCGCGTTGACAGTATTAATCGCCTTGCGATAGAATATGAGGCGGAGGGATATGATGCGTATACTTATTGTCAACGACGACGGCATACACGCAAAGGGTTTGCGAGCCTTAGCCGCGCGTATCGCGCGCAATCACGAGGTTACGGTTGTCGCGCCGGAATCCGAAAAAAGCGCGACATCCCACGCCATAACATTGCACCGTCCGCTGCGGGCGAGAAAGACTGACAATATAGGGCTTGAGGGCGTTAATTGTTACGTTGTGGACGGGCTTCCCGTAGACTGCACAAAGATAGGCTTAAGCCACTTAATGCGGGGGAAAGCGGATATTGTTGTTTCGGGCATAAACCACGGTCCTAACCTTGGCTCGGATATAGTTTATTCCGGCACCGTCGCCGCCGCGCTTGACGCGGTTATTATGGGCTATAAAGCGCTCGCGGTCTCTTTAGCCGCGCACGCCGTCGATAATATTAATACCGCCGCCGAGATTGCGGCAAGGCTTATTGACGGCGGGCTGTTTGACGGGGCGCACGAAAATGTGCTTTACAACTTAAACGTGCCGGATTTGCCGCTGTGCCGTATAAAAGGGCTTAAGGCGGCGGCGCAGGCGCATACGGTATACGACGAATCGGTGGAGCTGCGCGAAGACCCGCGCGGCGGTAAATACATATGGATAACGGGCGCAATGCGGCAGATAAGCCCCGGAGATAAAACCGACGTCGCTCTTGTAACCGACGGTTACGCGGTTATAACCCCAATAAAGCATGATTTTACCGCCAAAGACAAAATGGAAACGCTTGAATGCAAGATTAAGGATATAAAATTGCAAACTTGAGTATATTGTGCTACAATAATATCGAATAACCGTATCTTGTAGGAGGCAATATGCAAGACAGCGATATTATCGGATTCATAAAGGAACAACAATCAAAAATGAGCAAGGGACACAAAGCCATTGCGTCATATATAATAGATCATTATGACACCGCGGCTTTTATTACCGCGGCTAAGCTTGGGGAAACCGTGGGGGTAAGCGAATCGACGGTTGTGCGTTTTGCTTGCGCTCTTGGGTACAACGGCTATCCGGAACTGCAAAAAAAACTGCAAAAGCTTATACGCTCGAGGCTGACAAACGTGCAGCGCATGGGATTGGGCGCTGACATGCCCGAAGAAGATCTGATAAGATGGTCGCTGCGGAACGATATAACGAGCCTTAGGCATATAAGAGAAGTTTTAGATTATGATATGATGCGCAAAGCCGCCGACTGTATACTGCAAGCCAACCATGTTTATATTATGGGGCTGCGCTCCAGCGCGCCTCTCGCGCAGTTTTTCTGGTTTTATTTAAACTATATAATAAGCAAAACAAGTCTTGTAACCTCAAGCGCCGGTGGGGATATATTCGGGCAGCTTATGCACGCCAGGGGGGGAGACCTTGTTATTGCCATCAGCTTTCCGCGCTATTCATCCCGAACCGTGGACGGCGCGGGCTTTGCCCGCAACAACGGCGCGAAAATAATAGCGGTTACGGATAACGCGTTATCGCCCCTCGCCAATATTTCTGACGAGAATCTTTTTATTTATTCGGATATGAACCTTTTTGTGGATTCCCTTGCGGCGCCTATGAGCGTTTTAAGCGCGCTTGCGCTTCTTGTGGGAATGCGCAAGAAGGACGGGCTTAAAACTAATTTTGAAATGCTGGAAGACTTATGGCGCAAGCATGAGGTATATACGGGCAAGGATGTAAACTGATGGGGAATGTTTGCGTTATAGGCGGAGGACCGGCGGGTATGGCGGCGGCTTATGCCGCGGCGGAAAACGGACATACCGTCACACTCCTTGAAAAAAACGAAAAGCTTGGTAAAAAGCTTTTTCTTACGGGAAAAGGGCGGTGCAACATAACAAACGCCGCTCCCATAGAAGATTTTTTCGACAGCGTCGTTAAGGGCGGCGCTTTTTTGCACAGCGCGTTTTATACATTTGATAACATGCGGCTTTTACAGACGCTTGAGCGGTTCGGGTTTGCCGCGAAAACCGAGCGGGGAGGACGTGTATTTCCGGTGTCTGATAAATCAAGCGATGTTATCAAAGCGCTTTCAAACGCGCTCGCCGGCGTCGGTGTGCGCGTTAAGCTTAACGCGAAAGCAGATTCGCTTATTATAGAAAAGGGCTGCGTCGCCGGCGTTAAATGCGGCGGCAATAAGCTTCCCTTTAACAGCGTTATAGTGGCGACGGGCGGTGTTTCTTATCCGTCGACAGGCTCCGATGGAGACGGATACCTATTCGCTAAGGCGGCGGGACACAATGTGACGGAGCTTTCCGCGTCGCTTATAGCGTTGGATACCAAAGAGGACACCGCGCGGCTTTCGGGTCTTACCCTTAAAAATATTGGTTTTACGCTTTTTAAAGACGGATTTAAAGCATATAAAGCTTTGGGCGAGCTTTTGTTTACACATACGGGCATTTCAGGCCCTTTGGTTTTAACCGCAAGCGCGTATATGGACGGCGGGGCGGATTATTCGGTATCTGTAGATTTAAAGCCGGCGCTCGATGAAAAAACACTGGACGCGCGTATTCTGCGCGACATTGCCGAAAAAACAAATCAACGCTTTGCCAGCCTGCTTAAAGGGTTAATACCCGGTTCGCTTGTTCCGCTGATAGCGGCGCGTTCCGCAATACCGGCGGATTTGCCCGCGCATTCAATAACGCGCGATAGGCGCCGGGCTTTGTGCAAGGCTTTAAAACAGCTTGAGTTTTCGATTCGTGCCAAGCGCCCCATTGAAGAAGCCGTCATAACGCGCGGCGGCGTTAGCTTAACGCAGATAGACCCGTCCACAATGCAAAGCAAAATATGCAAGGGACTTTACTTCGCCGGAGAGGTGATAGACGCTGACGCGCTAACGGGCGGGTATAATCTTCAGATTGCTTTTTCAACCGGATACCTTGCCGGCGCAAGTTGTTGACAATAACAAGTATCTGTGTTATTATTTTTTTGCTTGAAAGCAGAGACAGCCCGTTTCTCACCTTCCGGCTTTAAGGCCAGGCATGGTAAGCAGCTTAAGATAAAAAAGTTGACGGGTCTGTGCGCCCGTTTTTTGTTTTCGTTAAAAAAGATTTAAGCGAATTTACTATAATCTGAATAAAAATGCGGAGGTGTTTGCAATAGTAAACGATCATCAGATTAATGAGCAGATTAGGGATAAAAGCGTGCGGCTTATCTCGGAGGACGGAGAGCAGCTTGGTATTGTGTCTGCGCGTGAGGCTATTGAGATTGCGCAAGAGAGAGGGCTTGACCTTGTAAAAATCTCCCCGGGGGCGCAGCCGCCCGTGTGCAAAATACTTGATTATGGCAAATTCAAGTTTGAACAGGCGAAAAGGCAAAAGGAAGCTAAGAAAAACCAGCATGTTGTCACTATAAAAGAAATGCGCCTTTCAACGACAATAGACAAGCATGACCTTGACGTGAAAGCAAAATGCGTAAGCAAATTTTTAAAGGCGGGCGATAAAGTTAAAGTATCGCTGCGCTTTAGAGGCAGGCAGATGACCCATACGGATAAAGGAAGGCAGGTTATGGAGTTTTTTTATTCCATGGTGCAGGAGGACGCCGTAATGGAGAAAAGCGCAAAGCTTGAAGGTCGGAGTATGTTCATGATATTAGCACCAAAGAACTAACAAGGAGGACGATGCAGTAATGCCAAAAATTAAAACGCACAGAGGCGCGGCCAAACGGTTTTCGCTGACCAAAAGCGGCAGGGTCAAGAGAGCCAAAGCTTATAAAAGTCATATACTGACTAAAAAAAGCGCTAAAAGAAAAAGAAACTTAAGGCAGGGTACGTATATAACTGCACAAGAGGAAAAGAACGTTAAGCAGCTTATTCCTTATAAATAGTCGGCACAGGAGGAAACGAGAATGGCTAGAGTAAAAGGGGCGATAAACGCCCATAAAAGACATAAGAAAGTACTAAAGCTCGCGAAGGGGTATTTCGGCGCCAAGTCCAAGCAATTCAGGACGGCTAATCCCGCCGTTATGCGCTCGTTGCGGTATGCCTATGTAGGCCGCAAGCTGAGAAAAAGAGATTTTCGCAGGCTTTGGATTACGCGCATAAACGCCGAAGCGCGCGTAAACGGGTTAAGCTACTCCCGTCTTATAAACGGTTTGAAGAATGCCGGTGTTGCCGTAAACAGAAAAATACTCGCGGATATGGCCGTTAACGACAAAACCGCGTTCGCTGGCATGGTAAACGTCGCGAAGAAAAAACAAAAATAGCGCCGGTTACGCAAAACGCTTTAAGCCGCCAAATGATACGGCGGCTTTTTTATATGCCGGTATGATTTCGCAAATAGAGCCTTTTAACTGTTCCGTTTTATAAAATTGCCGCGAAGCATTCGTTTTAATCCGTGCTTTATATTTAGAGCTTTCACGCAAGCGGCTAAGGAGCCGCCGTATTTTATTACGGCTCTTTTTGCGCGCCGTATCGCTTTCGTTTTGGTTGTCAAAAGACGTACGCAATGATAGTATAGAAATAAAAACAGGGGATTGGCAATGAAGCTTAACTATAAATATACGTTTATCGCGGGGCTTGCGTTTCTAACCATATCCGCGTTCTGGCAGCTGTACGACTTTATCATCCCGCTTATATTGCATAATAGATTTGGCGTCGATCACACCACATCCGGTTTTATTATGTCTATTGACAATATCATAGCGCTTTTGCTGCTGCCGCTTTTCGGCGCTATTTCCGACAGGACAAATACGGCTATGGGGCGAAGGATGCCGTTTGTTATATTCGGTACAATCGCCGCGGTATTGTTTATGATGGCGCTTCCTTTGGCCACACACATGGGCAACATTATATTTTTCATGATAGCGCTGGGGCTGGTGCTGCTGGCAATGGCGGTTTACCGCTCTCCCGCGGTCGCGCTTATGCCGGATATAACTCCCAAACCTTTTCGTTCAAAAGGAAACGCCGTTATCAATCTTATGGGCGCGCTTGGCGGCGCGGTGATATTGTTGTTAAATTCTTTTTTGGCGCCTGAT
>Ga0265293_10009479_pt1 | contig 13973 bp, 15 predicted proteins | sample Munlanlewell138R_FD_192505 | JGI IMG/M metagenome (GOLD analysis project Ga0265293, IMG submission 192505) | Leachate microbial communities from a municipal landfill in Southern Ontario, Canada - Leachate well 138R | ecosystem: Engineered > Solid waste > Landfill > Unclassified | place: Canada...
CGGTCGACGAAACCATCCGGTTGCTCGCTGAGCGCGGCGACCTCGACGTACCGCTGACCGCGGTTGCGCATGCCATAGGCTGCACAGCGCCAGCGCTTTACGGCTATTTTCGCAATAAGAGCGCCTTGCTGCGCGCTGTTCGGGATGAGGGCTTCAACAGGCTCTACAGAGAAAAGCTGGCCGTCTTCGAGCAGATGCGCGGTGACCCGTTCGGCTATTTGCGTGATGGCAGCTATGCTTATGTCCGCTTTGCCCTGGAAAACCCCACGCTATACCGGCTGATGTTCACGCCGCCGCCGAGGCTTGGGGTCAGCGACGACCCATGGTCGAGCGAAGCTGGAAGCCAGATTCTGAATCTATTGCTGACGGGGCTTCGCTGCTCTCAGGAAAAAGGCTTTCTGCCAAGCATCGACCTTAACCGCTACAGCTTCATGTTCTGGTCAACGGTACACGGCGCGGTGAGCCTTACCCTTCAGAACCGGGAAATGGATCAGTCCGCCAAATGGGACACGACGCGCGAAACCGTCAATACACTCATGGAGATCATCGCGGCGACGCGCCATGGCAAGGGTAGCTCCTCATGAGCGGGCTCGCTTGGCACTGGCAAAGCCCCTATCTGTCGCAATGAACCGTTCCAGCATCGGCACGATGAGCTTGACCGGATCAGCCGCGGGCTGGCCGGTTTCGCGAGCCAGCACTTCGGCATAGGCAACGAGATCACGATGAAGCGGCCCCGGCAATTCCAGCGTGAGTTTGACGGGCTTGTCCTCAATGATGGGTCCAAGTTTCAGCTTTGCCATGGTCAGTTCCTGTAGGGTTCGAGCACAAGATCGCGGGTGACGATGACCCTGACCGGGAAGCCCGGCCGGATGGTCAGTGTCGGGGCAACCTGCAACTGACGCTGGACGATCTGCTGCCCGGCCTGGTTGATCGTGTCTTGCGCCCCGTCGCGGATGGCGCGGATCAGCCGGTCGTCGTCATCGGCCGCCAGCTCCGTGCCAATGCCGAGCAGCGTGGACAGCCCAGCCGCCTTCATCAAATCCCACCAGTGATAATCGACGCCATCCTCAAGCCCGGCATAGCCGGAAGAGTCTGCGCCCGGTTGACGCTCCAGAACGATGGAGAGGCCATTGGGCAGGATCAGACGGTTCCAGACCAGCAGCACGCGGCGCTGTCCGAAGGTGACGCCCGCATCATACTGGCCGATGATGCGCGTACCCTGCGGGATCAGGAGCAGCGAGCCGGTCGGGCTGTCATAGACATTCTCCGTGACCTGCGCTGTGATTTGCCCCGGCAGATCGGAGCGGATGCCGGTAATCATCGCCGCCGGGATCACGGCTCCCGCCTGAAGAATGTAGGGCGATGCGGGTGCCGTGATGCGATCCATGGCAACGGTCTGGCGGTCCACCGGACCATTGAGGAAAGCCGTATGCCGGTCCTGTGCCGCAGGCTGACCGCCAAGATCAAGGCCTGCGAGGCCAGGCATTGCGGAACTGGGTGCCCCTGCCGTTCTCTGCCCTGACTGGAAGAAGACCGTGCTCAGCCGCGCGGCTTCCTCTTCAGCGAGACGCCGCTCTTCAGCAGGGTCGCGCGCGGGCGTTGCCATAGCCGGCGGTGCGACGGGCTGCCCCCTGTTCTGGGCATCGAGGATCGGGCCGCCAAGATCACCGGGCAATGCCGGCCCCAGGACCGGGCCAGTGTAATCGCGCGGCAGGCCGGACAGGCCATCGGCCGTGGGGCGGTTCTCGGTCGAATAGAGTTCTTCGCCACCACCGCTCAGATCACGGGTCTGGAGTGCATAGATCAGCGCCCCACCGATCCCTAGCAACGCGACGGCTGCGACACCGGCGAGCATCTTGCGCGACAGGCGGGTGACACGCGGTGTCTCGGCGCGCAGGCGCATCGGCGCGGCATTCGTGGTGGTCTCCTCGCTCATGACGGCGACTCCCCGGTGTTCGCGGGCTGGGCCGCCTGTCTTTGTTCGATACGAACGATCCTGACGGTCTGCTGGCGATTGCCGCTGCCCAGGCGCAGCTCGGCCGCACCGAACAGGCGATCGACGATCAGGATATTCTGGTGAATGCGCGAATTGACGATCTGCAGCTCGCCATCGGATCCCAGAACAAAGATCGGCGGCATCTCGCCCTGCACGATGCCGCGCGGGAAGACGACATAGACCCGGCGGCCATCGTCGAAGACGGAGATCGGCCGCCACGGCGGGCTGTCGCCGGTGAGGCCGTAGCGGTAGTTGCGCGCGGCTTCGGCCGGGATAATCGGTGCTGCCGGAACGGTTTGACGCTGGCCGGCGGGCTGCGCCGGATAGGCCCAGGCAACGGACGGCATATAGAGCGCTTCGCGGGCGCGCAGTTCGATCATGTACGTGCGCCGGTCGGTGGTGACGACGAGATTGGTCGAGATGTCCGGTCGCGATGGTTTGACGAGGATGTGGATGCGACGGGTCGCCCCGGACCCGCTTTCGGTATCGCCAATGATCCAGCGAGCGGTGTCACCTGCCGCGATCGGTCCCGCGCCAGTCAGGCTCTCGCCCGGCTCCAGCGCGATATTGGTGATCTGTCCCGGCGCGGCATAGACCTGATAAAGTGCGCCTTCCGACCAGGGGTAGATCTGGATGGCGTTGTAGTAGCCTTCGCGACGCGGCTCGACGCGAGCGGCGGCATTCGCGTTTTCGACGCGGCCTGCCGGCGTACCTGCTGCGGTCCCGCCTCGGGCGACAGTCCAGGCCGGCGGCGTGTGCAATGGCCGGGGCCGGTCATCGGTGGCGGCAGTCTGCACCACGGGCAAGGATGGCACATCGGCATCATAGCTGAATTGCGGCGTCCGGTTGGTGGCGCAGCCCGCAAGCATGGTGGCCGAGAGCAGCAAAGCCGCGAAAGCGGGTTTACGGAAAACCGGGAAACCGGAATTGCAGGAATGTGCAATGGTCATTGGCTCATCTCCCGCGACCATGAGATTGCATTGACGTAGATGCCGAGCGGATTGACGCGCAGATGCGCGGCATCGCGCGGCGTCTGGATCACGATGGTCAGGATCGCGGTCCAGCGCTCGGTCGTGGAAAGCTGCCCGTTCTCATAATGGCGCTCGGTCCAGGCGACGCGGAAACTGTCGTTCGAGGCCCGGATGACGCTGGAAACTTCGACCGCGACAGCCACGCGGCCGACCTTCGTGAACGGGTCGTTGGCGCGGGCATAATCGTTGAGCGCGGCGGCGCCCCGGTCCGTGGTGAACTCATAGGCGCGCAGCCAGTTCTGACGCACGATGATCGCGTCGGCCGGGATTGAGCGCGTCTGCTCGATGAAGCGGCCAAGATGGAAAGCGATCTGCGGATCGGTCGGGCGATAATCGGCTGTCGCGGCGGCAACGGTCTGCGCCTGGCCAAGATTGTCCACCTGCACCACCCAGGGCACAACCGTCCCGCGTGCCGATTGCAGAACAAGTGCGGAGGCGAAGCCTGCAGAGAGGATCAACGAGCCGAAGGCCATAAGTCGCCAGTTTTTCGCCTGTACGCGCGCCGAGCCGATGCGATCGTCCCAGACCTGCGCGGCCTTCTGGTAAGGCGTCTCGGGTTCGGGCGATTTGCCGTAGTGGGTCGATGGGCGTCTGAAGATGTTCATGAGCGGTCGCTTTCGGACATGTTGACGGAAGAGCCGCCGCCGTGGCTGTCGCCGGAGCGGACAGCATGGGCGGCCATGGTGGTGCCGTGATTGAGGGCCTGACGGCGGTGCATCTGCTGCGCCCATGCAGGCGGACCGCCTGCCGGAGCGGCAGGCGCAGCGGAAGCGGCGGCACTTGCGCCGCCAATAGTTCCCTGCGTGGACGACCCTCCGGTGACGCCGAGCCCGGCGCGCGCGCCATCGGAGAAGCTGGTTTTGACGCTTCCCACTGCTTTCGAGGCGGCCCGCTTCAGCGGCGACACGGCAGCGGACCCTGCGGCACGAGCGACACCGCCCAGACCCGAAGCGACACCGGCCGCGCCGGACTGGCCAAGGGAACCGACACTATAGGCAGCGCTCGCAGCACCTGCAGCCGCAGCACCGCCACGGACGGCAGCAGCTCCACCCGAGAGCGCCGCAACTCCCCCCTTCGCGGCCATGCCTGCGGCAGCGCCGCCGGCGAGCACCATGCCGCCAGCGGCGAGGCCGGTTCCAACGGCAGCACCTGCACCAAGCTGTGGGCCGCCGGATACGAGACCTGACGCGATGCCGGGGCCGAAGATACCGAGGCCGAGAAGGGAAAGTGCGGCCAACACGATCGCCATTGCGTCGTCGATGGTCGGCGTCGCGTTGCCAAAACCTGCCGTAAACTGCGAAAACAGCGTCGAGCCGATGCCAATGATGACGGCCAGCACCAGCACCTTGATGCCGGACGAGATAACGTTGCCCAGCACGCGCTCGGCCATGAAGGCGGTCTTACCGAAGAGGCCAAAGGGGATGAGGACGAAGCCCGCAAGCGTGGTCAGCTTGAACTCGATCAGGGTGACGAAGAGCTGCACGGCAAGGATGAAGAAGGCGAGCAGCACGAGCACCCAGGCGAACATCAGACAGGCGATCTGGATGAAGTTCTCGAAGAAGGACCAGTAGCCCATCATGTCCGAGATGGATTCGAGCAGCGGACGACCGGCATCGAGACCGGTCTGCGCCACCTTGCCGGGCCGCAGCAGATCGGCGGCGGAAAAGCTGGTCCCCGACCCCTTCAGGCCGAGACCGGCGAAACTGTCGAAGATGATCTGCGCGAGATTGTTCCAGTTGCCGATCAGATAGGCGAAGACGCCGACGAACAGCGTCTTCTTGACCAGCCGGGCGATAATGTCGTCATCGCCGCCCCAGGACCAGAAGAGAGCGGCCAGCGTCACGTCGATAACGATCAGGGTGGTGGCGATGAACGCGACCTCGCCGCCAAGCAGGCCGAAACCGCTGTCGATATAGCTGGTGAATACGCCCAGGAAATTGTCGATGACGCCGGTGCCGCCCATGGTTCATTGTCCCCCGTTCTGATGCGGGGCGGCGGGCGCCGGCGTCCGGCCGAGGAACCGATCGCGGTTCTCGGCCCAGATGGCGAGGCAAGCGGGATCGTTCACGGCAGCCTCACCAAGCTGCTGGCAGCGGCGCAGGCTCTGGCGCAGCGGATCAACAGAAGGTTGAAGCGCGGGAGCTGGACGGGTTTGCGCCGGTTCGTCCTCGCGGGTCATCTCGATCACCGTGGCGGTAATCGCAATGGCGACGAATATGATTGCCCCGATCCGGGCCAGCAGCTTGCCATCCATGGCGCGCCCTCCTGTCCGGTCAGTTGTTGCCGTTGCCGAACATCCGGGCATTGCCGGGCTGGTAGCCCGATCCCGGTGTCAGAAAGCGTTCGCGCTGGATGCGGCCCTGTTCAGCGGCGGTCGCACGTTCAGCCTCGATCAGAGCTTCGGAGCGGCCATTGGCCGACATCAGCGCGATCAGGTCGGAAAGCTGCTGTGATTGCAGGGCCAGAAGCTGATTACCCGCTTGCGTGGCCTGCAAGGCGCCGGTGGCATTCTGGCTCTGGCCAACCAGAGCGGACATCTCCGTGCGGTTGGTGTCGATATTGCCGACAACACCGGCTTGCACGCGCATGGCGTCCTGCAAGCCACCGACCGTGTTCTGCCAGCGAGACCGCGCATCGGCGACGAGCTGGGCATCGGTCGCAGACAGGGAGATACTGCCGTATTTCTGCTGGAACGCCTGGTCGATGTTCTGGACATCGAAGGCGATGTTCTGCGCCTGACTCAGAAGCTGCTGCGTGCGCTGCACATTCTGCTGCAAGGTTTGGAGCGAGCTATATGGCAGGCTCGCCAGATTGCGGGCCTGATTGATGAGCATAGTCGCCTCATTTTGGAGACTCTGAATCTGGTTGTTGATCTGCTCCAACGTGCGCGCGGCCGTGAGGACGTTTTCGGCGTAATTAGAGGGATCGAAGACGATACGGCCGAAGCCGAATTGCGCATGGGCCGGACTCGCCAGCATCGGCGAAAGCGCGACGGGCACGGCGAGCGCGATAGCCAGTGCGGACGTACCGGCGAGACGGCGAACGGGAATACGGATCATGATTGGGTCTCCTCTTCATGGGGGTGGTCTGGTTGGGAATGAACTGGCGCGACCGAAACAGCGGGTTCGGTCGGCTCCGTGAGATTGGTGAGGTTCGGGATCAGCTCTGCGGCCCAATCGGCGCCGCGATGGCGCAGCCAGGCGGCAAGGAAGCCGTCACGCCCATGCTCAGCCATGAGGTTTGCAATCAGGGTCTGATCTGATTTGGCGGAAGCGGCGCAGAGCGCGAGGCCGACCTCGCTGAGACCCAGTTCGAACAGCCGATTGCCGCGCCGTGATTGGCAATAATAGTCCCGCTTGGGCGTCGCCCGCGCGAGGATTTCGATTTGCCGGTCGTTGAGACCGAAGCGGCGATAGATGGCGGTGATCTGGGGTTCGATTGCACGCTCGTTCGGGAGAAGCAGCCGCGTCGGGCAGCTTTCGATGATGGCGGGCGCGATGTTGCTGCCATCGATGTCGCTGAGCGATTGCGTGGCGAAGATGACGGAAGCGTTCTTCTTCCTCAGCGTCTTCAGCCATTCGCGGAGCTGATTGACGAAGCCTTCATCATCCAGCGCCAGCCAGCCTTCATCGATGATGAGCAGCGTCGGTCGGCCGTCGAGCCGGTCGCCGATGCGGTGAAACAGATAGGCCAGCACCGCAGGCGCAGCCCCCGTGCCGACCAGTCCCTCGATCTCGAAGGCCTGCACGTCGGCATGACCGAGGTGTTCGGCTTCAGCGTCGAGCAGCCGTCCATACGGACCGCCAACGCAATATGGCCGCAGCGCCTGCTTGAGATCATTGGATTGCAGCAGGACTGCGAGGCCGGTGATGGTGCGCTCCCCGATCGGGGCAGAGGCCAGGGAGTTCAGTGCCGTCCAGATATGTTCCTTGACGTCGGGCGTGAGTGTAATGCCTTCACGCATGAGGATTGCGCCGATCCAGTCGGCGGCCCAGGCACGTTCATAGCTGTCGTCAATGCGCGCCAGCGGTTGCAGGGAGACGGACGCCTCGTCTCCTTCGGTCAATCCGCCGCCCAGATCGTGCCAGTCACCGCCCATAGCGAGCGATGTAGCCCGGATGCTGCCACCGAAATCGAAGGCGAATATCTGGGAGCGTTCGTAGCGGCGGAATTGCAGCGCCATCAGCGCCAGCAGCACGGATTTGCCCGCGCCGGTCGGACCGACGACGAGGGTATGGCCGACATCACCGATATGAAGGGAAAGCCGGAACGGCGTCGAACCCTCGGTCTTGCCGTAAAGCAAGGGGGGCGCTCCGAGATGTTCGTTCCGTTCCGGCCCTGCCCACACGGCCGATAGCGGGATCATGTGAGCAAGATTGAGCGTCGAGACCGGCGGCTGCCGGACGTTCGCATAGGCGTGTCCAGGCAAGGAACCGAGCCAGGCATCAACAGCATTGACGGTTTCCGCCATGGCCGTGAAGTCGCGACCCTGGATGATCTTCTCAACCAGCCGCAGCTTCTGGTCGGCGATGCGCGGATCGGCATCCCAGACGGTGACGGTGGCCGTGACATAGGCCATGCCGGCCATGTCAGCACCAAGTTCCTGCAGGGCCATGTCAGCGTCGAGCGCCTTGTTCGACGCATCCGTGTCCACCAACGCAGATTGCTCGTTGGTCATCACTTCTTTCAGGATCGCAGCGATGGATTTGCGCTTGGCGAACCATTGGCGCCGGATCTTGGTCAGCAGCTTCGTGGCGTCCGTCTTGTCCATCAGGATCGCGCGGGTGGACCAGCGGTAGGGAAAGGCCAGCCGGTTCATCTCGTCGAGCAGGCCGGGCGTCGTCGCGGTCGGAAAGCCGGTGATGGTAAGAATCCGCAGATGCGACGAACCCAGGCGCGGTTCCAGCCCGCCGGTCAGCGGCTGATCGGCCAGCAGCGCGTCGAGGTGCATCGGCACCTCCGGTACGCGCACGCGGTGGCGGTTGGTAGAAATGGTCGAGTGGAGATAGGTCAGCGTCGCTGCGTCATCGATCCAGTGGCATTCGGGCATGAAGCCGTCGAGCAGCGCCAGCACGCGGTCGGTGCGGTCGATGAAGCCGCGCATCACCTCCCATGGATTGACGCCGGATTGCTCGCGGCCCTCATAGAGCCAGGTCTCGGCGCGGGCAGCATCCTCGGCAGGCGGCAGCCAGAGGAAGGTCAGGAAATAGCCGGACACGAAATGCGTACCGGCTTCCTCAAAGGCGGCCTTGCGTTCGGCATCGACCAGCGCGGATGCCGCATCGGGAAACCTGCTGTCAGGATAGGTCGCGGCCTCGGAGCGCTGCGCCTCAACGAAGATCGACCAGCCGGAGCCAAGGCGGCGCACGGCATTGTTGATCCGGCCAGCGACCGCGACCAGTTCAGCTGCGACGGCGGAATCGAGGTCCGGCCCCCGGAATTTGGCGGTGCGCTGAAAACTGCCGTCCTTGTTCAGCACAACACCGGAACCGACCAGAGCGGCCCAGGGCAGGAAATCCGCGAGACGGGTGGCGGTTCGGCGATATTCGGTGAGGTTCATCATGGCCGCGCCCTCACACCGAAAGATGACCGGGGATGCGCAGATGCCTGCGCCCCACCTCGACGAAGAGCGGATCGCGTTTTGCCGCCCAGACCGCGAGGAAATGCCCGACCGCCCAGATCGCTAGGCCGACCAGCCAGAGGCGCAGGCCAAGGCCCACGGCCCCAGCCAGCGTACCGTTCAGGATCGCGATGGAGCGCGGAGCGCCGCCAAGCAGAATATGCTCGGTCAACGCCCGGTGGACCGGGACGGAAAATCCCGGCACCGCGTCGAGTTGCTCAAAGCCGCCCACCATCAGATGAGCGCCCCGCCGCCGAACGAGAAAAACGACAGAAAGAAGCTCGACGCCGCGAAGGCGATGCTGAGACCGAATACGATCTGGATCAGCTTGCGGAAGCCGCCGCCTGTATCGCCGAAGGCCAGTGCAAGGCCGGTGGAGATAATGACGATGACGGCGATGATCTTGGCAACCGGTCCTTCGATCGACTGAAGGATGCTCTGGAGTGGCGCTTCCCACGGCATGGATGAACCTGACGCATGGGCGGCCGGGGCGAGGATCAGGCTGATAGAAACGGCGGTAACGGCTGTTGCCGCGGCGCGGTAGCCGCGCGAAATCGTGCGGATCATGAAGGATCTCCTTTCGGGGTGGTTGCCAAAGTGATGGGATGCGTGATGGCGTAGTCGCCGTCGGGGCCGAGCCCATCGACGCGGGCGAGTTCGACGAGACGGCGGGAAGAACCGCGTCCGGCGAGGACAGCAACAAGGCCTATCGTCTCGGCGATCAGGGCGCGCGGCACCGTGATAACGGCCTCTTGGATGAGCTGTTCGAGGCGGCGCAGCGCGCCGATGCCGGAACCAGCATGGATGGTGCCGATCCCGCCGGGATGCCCGGTGCCCCAGGCTTTGAGCAAGTCGAGGGCTTCGGGGCCGCGCACTTCGCCGATGGGGATGCGGTCGGGGCGCAGGCGCAGTGAGGAACGGACCAGATCAGAAAGCGTCGCCACGCCATCTTTCGTCCGCATGGCGACAAGGTTCGGCGCGGCGCATTGCAACTCGCGTGTGTCCTCGATGATGACGACGCGATCCGTGGTCTTCGCGACCTCGGCCAGCAGCGCATTGGTCAGCGTGGTCTTGCCGGTCGAGGTGCCGCCCGCGACAAGGATATTGGCTCGGGTGGCGACGTTCAGGCGCAGCACCTCGGCCTGAAGGCCGGTCATGATTCCGGCGTTCACATAGTCGTCGAGCGTGAAGACGGCGACAGCAGGCTTGCGGATGGCGAAGGTCGGTGCCGCAACGACCGGCGGCAACAGTCCTTCGAACCGTTCGCCGGTCTCGGGCAGTTCGGCCGAGACACGCGGGCTACGGGCATGAACCTCGACCCCCACATGATGGGCGACCAGCCGGACGATCCGCTCGCCATCAGCGGCGGACAATCTCTCCCCCGTATCGGCCAGACCTTCGGAGAGCCGGTCCATCCAAATGCGGCCATCCGGGTTCAGCATTACCTCGACCACGCCGGGATCTTCCAAAAACCGGGCAATGGACACGCCGAGCGCGGTGCGCAGCATCCGCGCGCCACGAGCAATCGTTTCCGGTTTCTGATGTGATGCAGTCATGGCGGCCCCGTGTATGACGGGTGCGCAAAAGACGGCCCCCGGATCGGGGTCGATTAAAAGAACCTGATTTAGGGCTGTTTCAACAGGTGTTTACGCGCGTGCGGCCATCGGCGGCAGATGGCGGCAAATCGGAGGGGATATGCTTGACGGGCAGACGATAAACGGCATTGATCGTAGCTGGAACGGTACTGGGCAAAGAAGGGGGAATGATGAATAGAGCAACGGCTAGGGCGCAAAGGAAAACCGTACCTTATCTGTTACGGTTTGCAACGCCGCGCAGCAGCGAAAAACCAGGTATGGCGGGATACTACTGCGAGACGAGGCAGCTTTGGATGGTCGATGTGGACGGAGTGCCCCGGCCCATAGTTGAGGAAGCGGCGGACTTGCTCGCCCAGACGCAAACGAAAACTATGACCCAGGTCGAAGCCGATGACGACGACCAAGGCCGAGGTGCAATGGCTGACACCAGAACGATAACTGAAGTGAGACAGGAGGCCGACGATCAGGATGCGTCCCTAATGTTACCCGAGATTCAGACGAAGACCGACGTCCAACAGGAGACAGATGATCAGGCGGTGAACTTGGTATGATTCTGAGTGAGTTTGCACGTTGATCCTCCTCGCCACCAATCGCAGGGATGTTACGACCGATTTTATCGTGCTCGAACTTGAACGTAGGGGGCTGAGATTTTTCAGGCTGAACACTGAAGATATTCATACCTATCGTACGACGCTTCCGGACGGTGATCCTACGAGACTGCGACTCGAGGGAAAAGATAGGACGTTGGATTTAAGCGAAGTCAAAGGGGCCTATTACAGGCGTCCGATGCCACCGGACTTTAACGATCAAAACCCCGCAACGGCCAGCTATCTTAGCGCTGAGTGGTCCGCAATACTGAGGAGCATCTGGAACGCCCTAGATGGTCGCTGGCTGAACTGTCCATTTGCAATATTGCGTGCCGAAGACAAGCCGAGACAGTTGATGATTGCGCGTCGTTGGGGCTTCAAAGTGCCCGAAACCATCATTACTAGTGATCCAGACCAAGCATTTTCTTTTAGTAAGCGTGGAGAAGTCGTGGCAAAGCCTCTGCGCCAGGCCCTTATAGAGGACGGTAAGCTCGGTAAGGTGATCTTCACGTCGCGCATCGGGGCGTCAATAGAAGGCTACGCAGATAACATTGAGGTGGCACCTGTTATTTTTCAGCGCGAAGTGCGTAAGAAATCGGACATTCGTGTCATCGTCGTTGACGATCACGTCTTCGCTACAGCGATAGCTTCACAGGAGCACGAGGAGACCAGTGTCGATTGGCGCAAAGGCGTCAGGACCAACCTTGTGCATCGCTCGATCTCATTGCCTCGTGACATAGAGCGAGCGTGCATTGCAGTCACCACTGCCCTTGAGCTCCGCTATTCAGCCATTGACCTCGTTGAGGATATGGATGGCGGATATTGGTTTCTTGAGGCGAACCCCAATGGACAATGGGCATGGATAGAACAACGAACTGGTGCGCCGATCAGCGCCGCAATCGCCCAAGGGCTTTCTAGATGAGTTTGTGGAAATGTCTTGACGCAATCTTCCCTTATATTGAGCCTCTTACTGACCAGCAGAAGAAGGATCACGCGGAGGACCTAAGCAATGACATTTCTGCAATCAATGCCGCCAAATTCTCGAAAAATCCAGAGCGTGCCTTAGACGAAGCGCAACGGGTTGCCACTGCTGAAATCGAAAGATCGAGGACTGCAGAGAGCAAAGCAACAACCTACTTGGCGGTCCTTGCCGCTCTAGTCCCACTCGTTATCACACTTCAAGCCGCAACGTGGGAAGATAAGTCGGGACCAGCCCCTGAGGCGCTCAAGCTCTCTATACTACTAATCGCGACCATTTATGTCGCCGCTGCCGGATACCATGCCTTTCGAACGCTGCAAGTCTCAGGTTTTCAGCGCGTCGTGGAAAGGGACGTTGCAGCCGCTTGGCGAACTTCCACACCATTAGAAAGATTGACAAAGAGCACTTTGCTGGCCTCGCGCATGTCGAGGGACGCAGTCAACGCCAAGGTGACGAGGATTAAAGCAACCCATCAGCACTTAGTGAGAGCCTTTGGTGCGTTTGTGCTGCTGCTATCTCTAGACCCCGTTTTCTATGGGGTGAGCTCAATCCGAGACATTATTGGACTTCATACAGCAGCCACGGTGGAACAGGAAGACGACTCTCAAAATTTGAAGCCGCAACCTACGGAGCCGCCGCCGACATCTGATTACGGCCCCAATGAATTCGAAGAAACCACTGAAGCAGAAGTGTCCGCCGAATCCATTGCTCGACCCGAAGTATCCCAAACGGGGAATTCGAATTGCAACGAGGGAACGCAACCCGAATGATGCATGCGCATCTTGCTGAAACGTCCCAACCGTGAGTGGCAAGATTAGGAGTACTGGCGTAGGAAATGGCGCGACGATAAGTTGGTAGAACTGCTTCTTTTTATCATTCATCATCGGCCATATCGCGCGACAATTCCTTCAGAAACCTGTCGCCGGTGGCGAGACGCTTGCCGAGGGTCTGCATGAAACCCTCAAATCGCTCATTGCCTTTGATACGCGCTGACTGTTTCGCGCTATCTGGTAGCGGCGGCGTCATAGTCAGCCAGAATTGCACGAATACCGAAAGCGTCTCGCCAAGGATGGCGACATCTTCGTCGAGCATGTCAAACTGGCGGCCTAGCTTGTCGAGGCGGCGCGACATGGCGGCTTCCAGCCTCTCGCCCGTATCGCCAGACAAGAAGGATGCTACCGCGGCCTCAATCACGGCGGATTTTGAGACATTGCGGCGCAGCGCCAGCGCTTCCACCTGTTTCAGCAGAGCGGGATCGAAATAGACGTTCATGCGGGTGCGGGTGGTCATGGCTGTCTTCCCTCTCAAAGCTCGATGCCGTCGCCGGGATCGAGTGACGCTTGCCGCGCCACCATGCGCACCCTCTGACGCATGGCTCGGGCCTTCACGGCATCGACGTCTGGCTCATCATCGAGGATGTCGAACTCCTGCGACGGGGATGGCGGGGGCGGAACGATTTCCTCGTGTTCGGGCAGTTCCGGCTCACGGCGGATACCTGCATTGGCGGGATCACCATCGACCTCATTCGCGCGAGGCCCACCGGTGGCGGTTGCTGGCACGATAAGGCTCGTCCAGTCGTCTGACGGCGACGCAGCAATCTTCGCCAGCTGCTTGCGCAAATCTGGCGGCGGCAACACCCGTTCCTGAAACCGCGCATCAGCATAGTATCGCGCCTTGGCGGCACGGATCGGGGGCACGCCTGCCACCATGACGATCTCATCTGTGGGTGGTAGCTGCATGATTTCGCCGGGCGTCAGCAGCGGACGCGCTGTTTCCTGCCGCGAGACCATGAGATGCCCGAGCCATGGCGCGAGGCGATGGCCGGCATAGTTGGTGGAATCGCGCATTTCGGTTGCCGTGCCTAGCGCATCGCTGATCCGCTTGGCGGTGCGTTCATCGTTGGCAGCAAAGGCCACGCGCACATGGCAGTTGTCGAGAATGGCGTTGTTCTGACCATAGGCGCGCTCGATCTGGTTGAGCGATTGCGCAATCAGGAACGCTTTCAGGCCGTAACCGGCCATGAAAGCCAGCGCCGATTCAAAGAAATCCAGTCGTCCGAGCGCCGGAAATTCGTCCAGCATCAACAGGAGGCGATGGCGCTTGCCGGAGGTTTCCAGTTCCTCGGTCAGCCGCCGCCCGACCTGATTGAGGATAAGGCGGATCAG
>Ga0265293_10009480_pt1 | contig 13972 bp, 11 predicted proteins | sample Munlanlewell138R_FD_192505 | JGI IMG/M metagenome (GOLD analysis project Ga0265293, IMG submission 192505) | Leachate microbial communities from a municipal landfill in Southern Ontario, Canada - Leachate well 138R | ecosystem: Engineered > Solid waste > Landfill > Unclassified | place: Canada...
GCACGGTGGTGGTCCTGCCAAAATTCGACGCCGCCGAGGTGATCCGCGCGATCGAAAGGCATCGCGTCACATACATGTTCCTGCCGCCGACCGCCGTCTACATGCTGCTGGCCGAACCCGGCGTGCGCGAGGCCGATCTGTCGAGCCTCGAATACATATCCTATGCCGGTGCGCCGATGTCGCTCGACCGGCTGAAGGAAGCCATCGACGTGCTCGGCCCGGTGATGAACGCCAGTTTCGGGCAGACCGAAGCACCGATGTGCGTCACGGCCATGCCGCCGCACGAGCATCTCGATGCAAGCGGCGAACTGGCCCATCCCGGCAGTTGCGGGCGTGCCAACCTGCTGTCCATCGTCGAGATCATGGACGACGACGGCAATGTCCTCGGCCCTGGGGAACGCGGCGAAATCGTGGTGCGCGGGCCGCTGGTGATGCAGGGCTATTACAGGAACCCGGAAGCGACGGCGGAAGTCTCCGCTTTCGGCTGGCATCACACCGGCGACATCGGCATGCGGGACGAGGCAGGCTGGTTCTATGTTGTCGATCGCAAGAAGGACATGATTATCTCCGGCGGCTTCAATGTCTATCCCGCGGAAGTCGAGCAGGCGCTGATGGCCGATCCGCAGGTGCAGGACTGCGCCGTGATCGGCGTGCCCGACGAGAAATGGGGCGAGGCGGTGGTTGCCGTGGTGGAGCCGCGCGCGGGCGGCACGGTCGATGTCGATGCGCTGCTTGCCGGCGTGCGCGACAGGCTGGGGCCGGTCAAGACGCCCAAGGCCGTGGAAGTCATGGAAAGCCTGCCCCGTTCCAATGCGGGGAAGGTGTTGCGGGGCGAGTTGCGCAAGGCGCGCTGGGAAGCGGCGGGGAGGACGATCTGATGCGCGATGCCGTGATCCTGGGCATCGGCATGACGCCGTTCGGCCGCCACCTCGACAAGACGCACGAACAGCTTGCGCAGGCCGCCGTGCGGCTTGCGCTCGATGACGCCGGAATAGCGGGCGGCGATGTGGACATGGCGGTATACGCCAATGTCATTCAGGGCTTCTTCGCGGGCGAAATGTCGATCCCCGGCGAATATGCGCTGCGGCCGCTCGGCATATCCGGCGTGAAGGGGTTTCATGTCGAGGCGGCCTGCGCCAGTTCGACCATGGGGCTGCACCTCGCGATAGATCATGTCCGCGCGGGGCTGGCCGAAATGGCGCTCGTGGTGGGCGTGGAGAAACTCTACAGCGATGACCGTGCCAAGCGTTTCGCGGTGTTCCAGCAACCTCGCGATATAGAGGAAGCGCGGCGCTATCTAGCGGCCACTGACGGACTGCTCGAACCCGTGCCGGAGGGCAGGGAGGCCGCCAGCCCCAACGTGCTGATGGAAGCCTATGCGGCGCAGGCGCGGCTGCACATGGCGACATACGGTTCGACACAGGCGCAGATCGCGGCCGTCGCGGCCAAGGATCACGGCCATTCGGTGCACAATCCGCTGTCGCAATATCGCGATCCGATGACGGTGGAGGAAATCCTTTCCGCGCCGCAGGTGGCGTGGCCGCTGACCAACCCGATGTGCGCGCCGATCAGCGATGGCGCATCCGCCGCGATCGTCTGTTCGGCGGACAGGGCGGCCCGTTTTTCCGGTGAGGCCATCCGGGTGATCGCGGCGGAAAGCCGCACGGGCAGCGACCGGGCGCCGGACGACTACGCGAACCACGTCACGCGCAAGGTCGCGGCTCTGGCCTATGAGCGGGCCGGTGTCGGGCCGGGGGATATTCATCTGGCCGAAGTGCATGACGCCAGTTCCATCGGAGAGATGATCCAGACCGAGGCTTTGGGGCTTTGCGCGCCCGGCGAGGCCGGTCTTGCCGCCGAACGCGGCGAAACTGCGCTGGGCGGGCGGATTCCGGTGAATGTGTCGGGCGGCCTCGTGTCCAAGGGGCACCCGCTGGCGGCAACGGGAATCGGCCAGATCCACGAACTCGTCACGCAATTGCGCGGACGCGCGGGCGCAAGGCAGGTGGAAGGCGCGAAGATCGCGGCCGCGGAAAATTCGGGCGGGTTCTACGGCGTCGAGGACGGCATGTCGGCTGTCACGATCCTGGCGCGGAATTGACAGGAGAGGGGACCGGCACCCGGCCGGTCCGCCGTGCTTCACGCATCGAACAGCGATTGCATGTCGGCCATCGCGGCATGGCATGTCATGTCGAGCTGCATCGGCGTGATCGAGATTTCCTTGTCGAGCATGGCCTGAATGTCGTTGCCTGGCGCATGGCCGCCGTCAGGCAACGCGATCCGCACCCAGTAGTAAGGGAAATGCCGCACGTCGACACGGCGTTCGGGAATGAACGCGCCGGGCGGGCGCTGGCCCTGCCTGGTGATGCGGATGCCTTGCACCTGATCGGCGGAACATTCGGGGAAATTGACGTTGACGAACATTCCCGGCCGCCAGTCGAAGCCCAGGAGCTTCTCGATGACGGCGCCTCCGAACCGTTCCGCCGCGTCCCACGGCACCGGATTGGGCGGACGGAAGCACTGGCTCAGCGCGATGGCCGGAATGCCCAGCAGCGCGCCTTCCATCGCGGCGGAGGCCGTGCCGGAATAGGTGATGTCCTCGGCGAGGTTCGGCCCGCGATTGATCCCGGAAATCAGGATGTCCGGCTTCCTTCCCTCGATCAGTTCGTAGATCGCCAGCAGCGCGCAATCGGTGGGCGTCCCCTTGACCGCGAAGTGGCGCTCGTCCCGTTGCTTCACGCGAACCGGCTGCGTCGTCGAGAACGAGTGCCCGGCGCCGGAACGCTCCTCGTCCGGGGCGACGACCCACACATCGTCGGTAAAGCGGCGCACGATCTCTTCCAGCATGACCAGGCCGTGGCCGTCGATCCCGTCGTCGTTCACCAGAAGCACGCGAGGCTGAGCTTGCGGCATGGACATCGTCTCCCCTTCGTTGATGACACAGGGGTAGGCCAAGACCATGTCTTGGTCAAGATCGTCAAACGATTTCATCCAATAATCTTGACAGCGAGGAAGCCATGCGTCATTTCAGGCGGGAAGAGGAAAGCCGGGGGGAATCGTGAGTTCCGACAAACTGCCGATTGATGACGTCCTGCACGCCGTGCCGCCCGCCACGCCGCTGGTTGAGGCTGTTCTTGACCTTGTGCGCGAGCGGGTCCGGGCGCGGTTGCACGAATCGGGAATGGGCTGGGACGAATTCGTCTTTTCCGGCTCGGACCGGCTCGTCACGCGCGAGGATGTCGAATCCGTCGAGGCGCGGATACTGGACAGCGGCCACCGCTTCGACTGGTCGGCGCGCGTGTCCGTCACGGAACGGCCCGATGCGCACAAGTCCGATGGCACCGCGACTGACGATGGCGCCGGATTCGCGCATCCCGATGCCCCTTCCGCCGCGCCGGACGAGCATGGCCGGGCGCTGCGCGGTGTGGGCGACAACGTCGTGCGGCACGAAGGCGACGTCACGGGCCATGCGCTTTACGTGCGGTCCAACGAGCGCGTGATGGAACTGCTGGCCAACGGCGTGCCGCAAGGCGCCATCGCCATCATCGACGATTCCGGCGGAACCCTGACCGCGCCGATCATCGACCAGTTCGCGGGCGTGGTCTGCGCCGGTGGGTCGGTCCGTTCGCATCTCGGCATCCTGACTCGCGAATACAACATTCCCTGCCTGATGAACGCCAAGGTCGCGGGCATCCGCGAGGGTGACAGGATCGCCATCGAAGCATCGGCGGCGGCCAAGACGACCGAGGATTATCAGCAGGGAGTCGAACGCGTGGCCCGCGTCTGGCTGATTGCGGAGGAGGCGTGATGGAGGTGGCGATGAACGAACGCGATCTTGTGCTCCATGCCACGGCGATCAAGCGCCATGCCCCGCTTCCCGCCATCGCCCATCTGGCCGGCGTGCCCGAAATGCGCGCGCAAGCCGTGATCGACGAGGCCGTGGCGACCGGGCGCGCGGTGGAAGCAAAGGGCGCCTATGCGCTGACGCCGCTGGCGGGCGTGGCGCTGACGGCGCGCTATCGCCGCCACTTCGGCCATTTGCGGGAGGATGCGGCGTTCGTTTCGGCTTACGAAGGGTTCGAGCGGATCAACCGCACGCTCAAGCAGATCATCACGGATTGGCAGACGCTGGACGTGGGCGGCGCGAAAGTCGCCAACGACCACAGCGACAAGTCGCATGACGACACGGTGATTGACCGTCTGGGCGGCCTTCACGAACAGGCGGAACCGATCCTGCAACGTCTCGCGGCGAAGCTGCAGCGCCTCAGGTATTACGGCGACAAGTTGCTGGGCGCGCTCGAAGCCGCCGAGGACGGCGATCACGAATGGGTCAGCGACATCCGGCGCGACAGTTATCACACGGTCTGGTTCGAACTGCATGAGGAGCTTCTGCGGATCATGGGGCGCGAGCGGGAGGAATGACGATCATGCAATGGACTCTTCAGCTCGACGGTTCTTCCTTGCCCGATCGCGCGCTGATCGGCGGCAAGGCATGGTCGGTGGCGCGCATGGCGGCGCTGGGCCTGGATGTGCCGCCCGCGTTCGTCATCACGACGCGGGCCTGTCTCGCCTATCTGGACAGCGGCGTTTTCCCGGAGGGGCTGGAAACCGAAATCGCTCAGGGTCTCGACTGGCTGGAGCAGCGCACCGGGCGCGGTTTCGGCGCGGGGGAGAAGCGCCTTCTGCTCTCGATCCGTTCGGGCGCGGCGATCTCCATGCCGGGCATGATGGACACGGTTCTCAACCTCGGCATCGACGATGCGGGCGAGGCCGCGCTCGCCGCCGAAACCGGGCTGCCCGGCTTTGCGCGCGATACGCACCGCCGCTTTCTGGAACTCTACGGCGCGATCGTGCTCAAGACGCCGGTGGAACTGGACGCCGGAGCCGAACCCTCGCAATGGCGCGAGGACATCGCCGGGGCGGGCGGAGAGGTGCCCGGCGATGTGCGAAGCCAGTTGCTGGGTGCGGTGCGGGCGGTGTTCGATAGCTGGAACACGCGCCGCGCCCGCCGCTATCGCGAGCACAACGGCATTGCGCACGACATGGGCACCGCCGTGACCGTGCAGGCCATGGTGTTCGGCAATCTCGACGAGCAGAGCGGCACGGGCGTTCTGTTCAGCCGCAATCCGCTCGTCGGCGATCCCGTACCTTATGGCGAATACCTGCCGCGCGCGCAGGGCGAGGATGTCGTTTCCGGGAAGTTCACGCCGCTCTCGCTCGATGCCATGCGCGATCACGTGCCCGATGCCCATGCCGCCCTGCTGGCCGCCAGCGCGATGCTGGAGCGGGAGAACGGCGACGTGCAGGATATCGAGTTCACGGTGCAGTCGGGCAGGCTCTATCTCCTGCAATCGCGATCCGCCAAGCGAGCGCCCGCCGCCGCCGTGCGGATCGCGGTGGACATGGTGGACGAAGGCCGTATCGACCCGGCGACCGCGTTGGCGCGAGTCAGCGCGGAGCAGGTGGCGACGCTGCTGCTGCCACGCCTCGCGCCGGGCGCCGTCGACGGCGCGCAAGTGGCGGCGCAAGGCGAGGGGGCCTGCCCCGGTGTCGCGACCGGTGTTCTGGTCGGCGATTCCGACGAGGCGGAGCGCCGCGCGGCCGCGGGAGAGGACGTGATCCTGGTGCGGGCCACGACAAGCCCCGACGATGTTCACGGCATGATCGCGGCGCGCGCGGTCGTGACCGAGCAAGGCGGCTCCACCTCGCATGCGGCGGTGGTCAGCCGCGCGCTGGGCAGGCCCTGTGTCGTCGGCGTCGGCTCCGGCGCGCTGGCGCTGGTCGGGCAGACCGTCACGGTCGATGGCGCGAACGGCAAGGTCTATGCGGGCGCGCTCGCGACCGAGACGCCGCGCGAGGATGAGGACGCGCGCCTGTCGCGCCTGATCGACTGGGCGCGGGAGAGGTCATCCATCGAAGTGCTTCGGCCCGCCGATGCGGCGTCGGACGAGGCTGTCGATGTGGATCTGCTGCTCGCCGAGGGATCGCCCGATGATGTCGAGGCGGCGCTGTCCGGCAAGGCCGCCGCGCGCGGCTCGGGCCTCGCCAATGCCGAAATCGCGCGCCGCGCGCGCCGTGCCGGCGTGACGCGCATGATTACCGAGCCGGTCCTGCCCGCGCTGCTGGTCGCTCTGGAGGATTGAACGCCGTGACAGCTCCGATCGAGGAAATTCGCGCGATGCTGCTCCAGTTCGAGCGTTCGGCGTTGCGCGATCTCTATGTTCGTTCCGCCGATTGGACTCTGTTCATGGCCCGGCCCGGCGGCGCGGCCAATCCGATGCTGGCGGCAGTCGAATCGCCGCCGCCTGCTGTGCTTCCCCCAGCCGTGCTTACCGTTGCCGCGATGGCGCCGCATCTGGGCCTGTTCGAGCCGCGCTGCGCGGTCGGCGAGATGGTCGAGGCAGGCGCGGTCATTGCGGTGATCGACGTGCTGGGGCGCAAAACCGAAGTGGTCAGCGCGGTCGCGGGCCGTGTCGCGGCAGTGCATGCTGCGGCGAACGATCTTGTCGAATATGGCGCTTCGTTGCTCGATATCGCGGCGGCCTGAACGCGCTTCCTTGCCTCCTGACCCTCGCCCCTTCGGGGGAGATGACGAGGCGGAAACCATTTTCCTACCCGGGCAAAGTCTGTCTTGGATTGCCGGCTGACACGCTTCGACGCTGCCGTATAAGCGCGGAAAAAAAGAGGCAGGCCCATGGCCTGCCCTCAAGTCTCCAGGGTGGAGATTTCCAAACTCAGCTTGCCTGCATTGCCCGCTTGTCCAGCAGATCGACATAAGCCGGGATCACCGCGCCGAATGCCTGAAAGCGCGGATCGGCGATGCGGCCTGAATTGAACAGGTGTGCGCCCACGGAAATGATCGCCGCGACCTTGGCCTGGCCCAGAGCGGCATAGCGCGCGACGTCCACCGCCGTGCGGCCCGTGCCTTGCTCCCATTCCTCGACCATGCGCTCGGGCGACCACCAGCCGGGCAGATCGAAACCGGCATTGGCCAGCGATGCCTCGCCCTGATCGTGGAACATCAAGATGTAGCCGAGATCGAGCAACGGTTCGGAAATCTGGGCCATTTCCCAGTCGAGCAGGCCAGTGATGCGGCCCTCGTGCCAGAGGCAGTTGCCGTGCTTGGGATCGCCGTGGACGGGCGTGGGCTCGCCCGAGAGACGCGGCGGCCGCCTGGCCAAATCGTCCAGCACCGCGATGAGACGCGGATCGGCTTCGGCGCCGCGCGACACGTCGAGCCAGTGTTGCGCTTCTTCCTGGACCGTGCGCCCGCCGGGCGGCATGGTGGAAACCGGCATATTGTGCAGGGCGACGATGGCATCGAACCATTGGCGGCAGACGCTTTCCGCTCCGTCCACCGGATCGGCGGCGAGCCAGTCCGGCACTGTGTATTCAAAGGCGTCGCCTTCGATCTTGCCCATCAGGAAGAACTGGTCGCCCAGAACGGCGGCATCCGTGCAGAGTTCCAGCACCGGTGGGAGGGGGACCCCCGGTGCTGCCCCTGACACGGCGCTTAGCACGTCATGCTGGCGCACCATGTCATAGGGGGGGAGCAGCCCCTCTTCGGACGGCGGCATGCGCAGGATCTCGTCGATGCCCTCGATGAGATAGGTCTCGTTCGAATGGCCCGCCGACAGGGTTTTGACTCCCGTGATCCGGTCCCCGCGATCAAGCCATCCTTTCAGCCCGGCGGCGAGCTTGTCGGTGTCGCGCGCCATGGCTCAGATCAGCGTGTTCGCGGCGGTCAGCCCCATTTCGGGCTGCTCGCCGTGGATGATGGTTTCCATGATGCCGTAGCCGGTCCAGTCGCCTTCGGAGACCTTGATGGGGCAATCACGAAGCTGGCGGATGCGTTCGAGCGTCTTGCGGTCGAGCGTGTTGTCGAACTTTTCGCCTTCGACCGTCAGCGGACCGTGCCAGGAGCCGTGCTTGCGCCCATCGAAACCGAGATAGAGGCCAGGGCCGAGGTGGACGCCGGAAGGCCCGGCCACTTCGATTTCGACGGTATGCGTGCCGCCCTGCAGCATGTCGAAATGGACGCGTCCGCCCTGCAGGCGCCGGGTCACGTCATCGAAGCGCAGTTCCGGCCGCACGCGCGCGACTTTCTCCTGCGTGCCGTCGGGATGGTTGCGATAGCCCGACGAGTAAAAGACCCGCCCCTGCTTCGACTGGTAATAGAAGTGATAGGACACTTTCTCGCCGCTGGGCGAAACCAGCATGAACGGACTCCAGAGCAGGACGAATTCGCCATCGCCGAACTTGGCGTCGCCGAAGTTCGACGATGGCCGGATATCGGCGTTGTGCGCGCCCACGTCGAGCCGGGTGCCCCAGCTATGGTCGCGGTATTCGGTCCATTCCTCGGGAACGATCTCGATGCGTTCACCTTCGATCTCCACCCAGCCCGACGGCGTGCCGATCTGATGGTAGCGGATAACGTCCGAGCCGATGCGGAACCCGTCGCGCTCGCGCTGGCGGTGGCGATCCTCGAAGAACGGCGGCAGTTCGGCCGTGAACGTCACGTCGTAGGCGATCGGCTGGAAATCGTTGCGCGCGCAGGCGTAGCGCACCTTGCGCAGCGGTTCGATGATTTCATAAGTGAGCGGGCCGACCTCGGTAATCATGGGGTCGTCGCGCAGTTCGCGGTTGGCGCGGACAGTCCATTGCTCCACCCCGCGAGACACTCCCGCCCAGCCATCGAGCACGCCGCGATTGTGGTAGCGCCCCAGGCCGAAATCTATGCCCAGTGCCCCGTCCTTGCGCACCATGGCCGTCCAGATCTTCTCGGTCCAGCTATGTTCGGACGTGCCGACCGAAGCGAAGGTGTCGACGATCTGGTGATTGAGCATTTCGTCGAGCGCCGTAATCATGCCGATGTCTTCCATGGCGTTGCGTACGAAGCGCGGCGGCGTGTTCGACAGTATCGCGTCCATTTCAGGCTCCCTTGGTATTGTCGCATTCCAGCCGGCTGACTTGCAGGACCGGAATGACAGTCGTGTAATTCGGAATGTCGGCGAACAGGGCTTCGCCGCACCGGCTCATGGCCGAGTCGAAGGCCTCGCGTGAGGCGAATACCAGTTCGGAAATGGCCCAGAAGGGCGGAGCGCTGCCATCCAGCGCAGCCTCGCCCAGCGTCGTGCGCAGCCCCTGCAACCCATGCGGTTCCAGCAGCGACCTTGCGAACGGCTCATGGCGATCGCGGTAATATTCGGCATCGAAACGGCTGTCAGGCTCGTTCGCATAGACGGCGCTGATCCGAATCATCGCTTTCTTCCGCCTTCCGTTATCCTTCCCGTCTGACCTATTTAAACCGTAGGACGATTTCGTCCACATTTATTTGCCTCAGGCTAGGTATTTTATGCAACGATGGTGCATCGGCGGAGGGCGCGCAAAGCCGTCCCGGCTCCCTGGGGGAGCCGGACAACAAGCGGGAAACGCCGGATTTCTTCAGGATGCGTAGCTGGCGAAGGCTGTCGCCGGCAATTCCTCGATCGTCTTGCGGGTGCCGGCGAAATGACGCTGAACCGCGCGTTCGGCACCTGATGCATTCTGTTCCGCCACGGCCTTGGCGATCTTGCTGTAGCCGGAGGCATGGCGAGACCGCTGGCTTTCGGACTGGATCGATTCGATCTGCGCGCGGAACAGATCCGTGCGGGTCAGAGGCATCGCACGTTCGAGTTCCGCGTTCCCGCCGATTTTCAGCAGAACCGCGTAGAAATGGCGGCGCTGTTCAAGATATTGAGCACGATTCTGGTTGCGATTCGCGATGTCGATGGACGCGGCCGCGTCGATGATCTTCTTCGCCTTTTCCTTCGTGTCGCAGTGTTCGGCGGCGAGACGCGCGGCGAGGCAGGCGAGCGGTTCCAGCGTCTGGAGCAGGTCCAGCACCGCCTTGCGGTCCAGCGTGGCGATATAGGCACCGCGAAAGCGATTGAGCGTGACGATGCCCGCGGCGGCCAGATGTTTCAGCGCTTCGCGCAACGAGCCCCGGCTGATCCCCAGCCGCTGCGTAAGATCGGGCTCGACCAGATGCTGGCCGGGAACGAACACGCCTGAGCGGATGCCCCGGACGATAGCTTCCGACACCTTGTCGGCCGCGCTGCCGACGGTGCTGTCGGCTTTCAGCCCATTCGCGGTATTTTCGGCATGGCCAGTCTTCTCATTCACTTTTGCAGCCATTCCCCGCATGTCCATTCGTTGAAATAACTTGTGTTCGTAGCTTCCGACGATCGGTTCGTCCATGCCGGATACAAAATTATCGCTCGGTCTCATATCACGAAATCGTCCAACGATATTGACAGATGTATTATTGAGGGGATAGTAGATCGTGGAGCGGGCAGGGCAATGAAACCGGCCCGCCAGATTTGGGAGGTTCAGGAATGGCATTCACGTCCCGGATTCCGTCGGCGGCGATTTCGCTCATGGCTCTCGCGGCAGCGACATCGGCGCATGCGCAAAGTTCAGGCCAGGCTGAAGGCAGTGGCGGAGGCTTTGGCGATGAGATCATCGTTACTGCCAACAAGCGAGAGCAGTCCATCAATGACGTCGGCCTTTCGATCACGGCCGAGACCGGCGAGGCGTTGATCGCGCGCGGTATCGATTCTCCCACCGATCTGGGCAAGATCGTGCCGGGCCTGACGGTTCAGCCGTCACCGTTCAACACGCCCGTCTATACGATGCGCGGCATCGGATTTTATGAAACGACGCTTTCGGCATCGCCGACTGTCGCGGTCTATACCGATGAAGTCGCGCTGCCGTTCAGCGCCACCACGCGCGGCGTGGCTTTCGATATCGAACGAGTGGAAGTCCTCAAGGGACCGCAGGGCACGCTGTTCGGCCAGAATACCACCGGCGGTGCGATCAACTATATCGTCAACAAGCCCACCGACTATTTCGACGCGGGCATGGATCTCAGCTACGGGCGCTTCAATGTCATTGACGGACAGGCTTATGTCAGCGGTCCGTTGAGCGACAGCATGCGCGCGCGCCTCGCGGTGCGCGGCATTCATGGCGACGAATGGCAATACAGCTTTACCCGCGACGACAAGCTCGGACGCAAGCGACAGCTTCAGGGCCGTTTCCAGCTCGAGTTCGAACCGAGCAGCAATTTCCGCCTGCTGCTCAACGCCAACGGCTGGATCGACAAGGGCGACACGCAGGCCGCCCAGATCGTGGAGGATACCTGCCGCCTGTCGACCGCCGGAACATGCGGCAGCCCGCAGGCGCAGGCGTTCAAGGACTATCCTCGCGCCCCGGACAACGCGCGTGCGGCCGACTGGGGTTACGGGATTTTCGGCCGCCGCCCCAAGCGGGACGACAAGTTCTGGCAAGTCAGCGCGCGCGCTGACCTTACGCTCAACGACAACCTGACGTTGACGTCCATCACGGCCTATTCCGATTACAAGACCGATTCGGTGCAGGATTTCGACGGCGCCACGATGTTCTCGGTGGACACGAACACCACTGGCTTCATCCGGGATTTCTCGCAGGAACTGCGGTTGTCCGGCAACTATGGCGGGCTGACTTTCATTGTCGGCGGCAACTACGATCGGGCGCGGACATATGACCGCCTGTTCTACAACTTCAGCGAAGGCCCTTCCGCCAACCCGCTGTACATGATCCCCGATGCGCCGCACGGCGAACTGACGTTCAACTATTCGCGCCAGAACGTGAAGACCTATGCGGTGTTCGGCAACATCGAATATGAGCTGTCGCCGCAACTCACTCTGATCGGCGGGGCGCGCTATACGGAAAGCAAGCGCAATTTCGAAGGCTGCACCAACGATTACGCCGGTGGCACCGCGATCTGGTGGAACGCCATCTTCGGCACCAACGTGCAGCCGGGTGGCTGCCTGACGTTCACGCAGAACTTCCCGATCATCTTCGATCCCGCCGCTTTCGACAAGCTCAACGAAGACAACCTGTCGTGGAACGCGGGCATCAACTACAAGACGGACAGCAACATGCTGCTCTATGCCCGGGTCAGCCATGGCTACAAGGCGGGCAGTTTCCCCACCGCGTCGGTGGCGAGCTATACCGGATACAATCCGGTCAAGCAGGAATCAGTGACGGCCTATGAAGCGGGTATCAAGGCGCCGTTCGCAGGCCGCAGGGTCGAGATCACGGCGGCGGGTTTCTATTACGACTATAAGGACAAGCAGCTTCGCGGTCGCAAGCCCGATCCGGTTTTCGGCACGCTCGACGGTCTTGTCCAGATACCCAAGAGCCGCGTTTATGGCTTTGAAACCCAGATCGACGTGCGTCCCGCCGAAGGGCTGCGGATCAGTACGGGCCTGACGTATATCAATACCCGGATCAAGGAGTTCGAAGGGTATGACGCGCTTGGCGAACTGCGCAATTTCAAGGGGCAGAAATTCCCCTATGCGCCCGCGCTGACCGCAATCGGCGATGCCGAATACAACTGGCAGGTGGGTAACAATGCCAAGGCCTATGTCGGGGCGTCCGTCACTTACAACAGCCAGACCACGACGGCGCTCGCCAACACCAACACCGAATATGTGGAGCGCGACGGCCGCTTCAAGGTGAAGGAATACGCTCTGCTCGACTTGCGTGCCGGTGTGAAGCTGAACGACGACAAGCTGCGGATCGGCGCCTGGGTGCGCAATGTGACCAACACATTCTACTGGGCCAATATCCAGGACAATCTGGCTTCCATTTCGCGCTTCACCGGCATGCCGCGCACTTATGGCATGCAGGTTGGCTGGCGTTACTAATCCCCTCCTGCCCTCCGGCCGAACTCCATTGGCCGGAGGGTTTTTATATGGACGAGATCGTTATACAATAATGCAAGGCGAATCATCTTGCCCGGCAAGAAGCAAGGGGTTCGCGGCAAGACAGGAGAGTGCGGAAATGGCGACGCGGCCTATAGATCAGACCGCCGGTGGTTCGTGGGAAGACACGATGTCGCGGGTCGTCGCGAAAATCCCTCCCATTCCGCCGCGACGCCGCGCGCACGGCCCGCTGACTGCCTACCGTTTGCGGCGGTTCTATCTGGGGCTTGCCATCATCTTCGCGCTGGCGTGCGCCCCGATCGCGCTGGGCATGAGCACACCGTGGAAAGCCTTCGGGCTGGGCATTATTCTGCCGGGCGGCGGGTTCCTCTATTCCGGCGGCGTGCTGGGCGTGGTCTTCGCGCTGTTGTCGCTGGCCGCCTTCGCCGTCATCATGTTCATCTGGTGGGCGCGGGGAGTCATCCTTGCCCCGCCGGGCGTGCTGGCGGGGACCGCCCTGTTGTCCGCTGCCTGGGTGAACGGCCGCGATGGTGTTGCGGCGCTGGAATATATCATTCCGGCCACCGCTCTGGCAGGCTTCGGCTATCTGGCTTTCCGCCGCCGCGCGAAGTTCACGGCCCAGCAGGCGCGCGGGAGGGAACTCAACCGCTTGCTGGAGCGTGCCGAGCCGGTGCTGCGCGATGCGCCGGTGCGGGCCGGGCCGGAGATGCCGGATGGGCAGGTGGGCGAATTTCGCCGGATGCTCGATTTGGCGCTGCAACCCGTTGATAGCTGGAAAGGTTTTTCGATGGATGACACCTGGCAGGATGGCGCGTTGCGCTATCAGATCGCCACGATGTCGTGGAACCTCGCATTCGGCCAGTATACGCAGCTTCCCGCCTTTCACGGCTATCTCAACCAGGCGCAGGAAAACCTGATCCGCAAGCACGTCGATCGCAAGACGTGGAACTACTGGTTCTGGGAAAGTCTGTGGGGCAACTTCAGGATAGAGAAGAATCCCGTCACCACCGACAACATCATGCTGTCGGGCTTTCTCGGTGTCTCGCTGGGGCTGTTCCAGACGGCGAGCGGGACGTCGCCTTTTGCCGCGCCGGGAGCGTTGACTTTCCGCTGGGACGAAAACACCGCGTTTCCCTATGACCACGAAACGTTGATGGGCGAAGTGGTCAAGAATTTCGAGCGTTACGATCTCGGCTGGTTCCCATGCGAGCCCCGCTGGGTCT
>Ga0265293_10009481_pt1 | contig 13970 bp, 15 predicted proteins | sample Munlanlewell138R_FD_192505 | JGI IMG/M metagenome (GOLD analysis project Ga0265293, IMG submission 192505) | Leachate microbial communities from a municipal landfill in Southern Ontario, Canada - Leachate well 138R | ecosystem: Engineered > Solid waste > Landfill > Unclassified | place: Canada...
AATTCCAATATAATCTCTAAACAAGATGATTTTAAGAAAAGCTGTGTTTTCAGAACTACCTGTTATTTGGGGTATTTTACAACAAGCTATTGAGCAAAGAAAACAAGATGGCAGCGATCAGTGGCAGAATGGATATCCAAATGAACAAACTGTTCACGATGACATAACCAAAGGTTATGCTTATGTGCTTATTGATAATAATAACATTTTGGCTTATGCTGCCATTATATTTGATGTTGAACCTGCATACAATTACATTATAGGGAAATGGCTTACAAATGACGACTATGTTGTTGTACATCGTGTTGCCACATCCAACGCGGTTAAAGGGAAAGGTATTGCGACACATTTATTTAGAGAGGTAGAAAAATTATGCGTTGAGCGAAAAGTTTATAGCATTAAAGTGGATACAAATTTCGACAATATCCCGATGATGAGAATTTTCGATAAATTAGCCTACACTTATTGTGGTGAGATATTTATTAGTGGTGCATCAAGAAGAGCTTATGAAAAAGTTATACCAAGAACATGAATAGATACAATCAAAATCATGAAAGCAATACGCATTAGCAGAGGAAAAGAAAAATTTTACCGTGAGAATAAAATTAAGATTTTTGCAAACTGTAATTTTGTTGGAGAATTGAAACAAAAAGAATCAAAGAAAATTCAGATTCCTAAAGAAACAATTGAAGTTTATGCCAAAGCTTCACTATTCTACAAAAGCACAACTGAAATAATTCAATGCGAAGAAATTTCTGAAATTGAAGTGATAATGAATCCATCGCTTAGAATCCATCCAATACTAATAAGCCTACCCTTTATTCCTATTTATATTGCAATAATGATTCGCTGCGAAATTGTCTATTTCAAAATTGCTGCGTTCTTAGTTTTGTCAGCTTTATTTATAGGAGAAATAATACAAACTAAAAGAGCGATAAAGAAGGGAATAATAATTTCTAAGAAATAGTCAAAAACATCTGGAAATATGTCACAAAAACGAAAAATAATAAATGATCCTGTTTTTGGTTTTATCACAATACCGAATGACTTTATATACAATATCATACAACATCCTTTTCTTCAACGATTAAATCGTATCCGCCAACTTGGTTTGGCGGCTTTTGTTTATCCCGGGGCGCAACATACTCGTTTCCATCATTCTATTGGAGCAATGTATCTTATGAACGAAGCAATCTATCAGCTTCGACAAAAGGGAAACTCTATTTCTGAAGAAGAGTACATTGGTGCACTTTCGTGCATTTTGATGCACGACATTGGACATGGACCATTTTCGCATGTTCTGGAACATACTTTAGTTACAAAAGTGAAACACGAAACAATTTCGTTGCTATTGATGGAACGGTTGAATAAGGAATGGGATAATCAGCTGGAAGTTTGTTTATCCATATTCAAAGATGAATATCCAAAACATTTTTTGCATCAACTTGTGAGCGGACAATTAGATGTAGATCGGTTGGACTATTTACGGCGCGATAGTTTTTTTACGGGAGTTTCTGAAGGGAATATTGGTTCAGCCCGTATCATAAAGATGCTGGATGTAAGAAACGATAAACTTGTGGTTGAATCCAAAGGTATTTACTCAATAGAAAACTTTTTGATGTCACGCCGATTGATGTATTGGCAGGTTTATTTGCATAAAACTGCGGTAGCAGCGGAAAAAACGATGATAAATACATTGATGCGCGCAAAAGAACTATCTAAAAACGGTGTTTCTCTGTTTGCATCGCCTGCATTGAGTTATTTCTTGAAAAAGGATGCAAATGAAGATGATTTCAGAGAAGATACTGACACGTTAAATCTTTTTTTAGACCTGGACGACAACGATATTTGGTCAGCCTTAAAAGTATGGAGTACTCACCAGGATGTTGTTCTTTCAACATTAAGTAATGCCTTAATAAACAGGCGGCTATTTAAAATTAGTATATCCCCTCACCCTCACGATTCGCAAAAAATTGATGAATATGTGAAAAAACTAATGCGTCATTTTAAAATTTCGAGAGAGGAGGCGCACTATTTGGTGTCGGCAAATATTATATCCACCGATATGTATTCTGAGAGTGACGACAGTATTGATATAGTTTACCGTGATGGTACAATAAAGGACATTTCTGAAGCTTCAGACATGTTGAATATAGAACTACTATCTAAAAAAGTAGAGAAATATTACTTTGCTTATTACAAGATTGATTAGTTTTGGAAATGGATAGTGTAAAAAAAAGAACAATGTAAGACCTTGTCTGTCAGCTATTAATTGTAAGTATTGCCAGTGAAGAGCAACACTTATTTCTCTTCCTTTGCCATAGGCACAATAAATCTAACTGCTATTGCTCCAATCAGGCCGGCTGAAAGAATTATTATACGAATTATCATCACTTTCACAATGAGAAAGGAAGATATCAGTACCATTATAATCATAAGCGCAATAATCCGATATTTTGCTTTTAGGGTAAGTCCTCTTTGACGTTGATAATTCTTTATGCGAGGGCCAAATATTTTATTTCCTAACAGCCAGTTATAAAGCTTTTCAGAACTTTTTGCATACAGTGCAGCCGATAGTAAAACAAAAGGTGTTGTGGGCAAACCCGGCACAAAAAGACCCATGATTCCCAATGCCAAAGAAACGGTTCCTCCTAACATGTATAATCCACGGACAATGCGATTCTTCTTTAATTCTAAACGTGCATCTTCTTGTGAAAGTGCAATTTCGCGCACTTGTGGGTATGATTTATTTTGTTTGTTGTTGTATTCCATTCTAATAATAACAATAAGCGCTAAAGATAACACTTTATTTTTGTGTTCAGAAATCTATAATTTTACTTTTCGATAGAGACATGATTGAACAACTTTCGAAAAGCATAATTCTCAGTATTGAGAAAGCCACTCACAATTTAAACCATTAAATTAAAAATGGCTATCTTTGTTACAATCACGAACATTAAAAATAGAACCCAGAAATTATGAAAAATGAAAATATAAACTTGTTATTTGTTTGTCTTGGAAACATCTGTCGATCTCCGGCGGCTGAAGGAATCGTTAAAAAAATGATTAAAGACGAAGGCTTAGATCATAAAGTCTTTGTAGATTCTGCCGGAACTTCCAATTGGAACGAAGGGAATGCGCCTGATGAGCGCATGCGCAAACACGGTGCTAAACGCGGTTACAGTTTTGATGGTAGTGCGCGAACTTTTCGATCGTCAGACTTCGATAAATTTGATTACATCATCGTAATGGATAATAATAATTACAACAATGTGAAGAAGCTGGCAAGAAACGATGAAGACATTACAAAAATTCATAGAATGACCGATTTCTCAATCGATTTAGATCACGATCACGTACCTGATCCTTACTATGGAGGAGAAGATGGTTTTGAGTTTGTGATGGATTTATTAGAAGATGCTTCTAAAGGTCTTATTAAGGAAATAAAAATGAGACTATAATTAATCTTTGCCTATTTCTTATCGAAGAGTCAGACAACAATCGTTTTCTGGCAGACGCTAATCAACTTTTTTGATTTTTAAAATTACACTATTTTAGAAAAGAGGAATTTGTTTATTCTTCTTTTTTAAAATCTTGAGGATATGAAACTCTCTCTTTTATTGTTCCGTCCAGCAAATGGATCCATGTATCGAATTCGCGTTCACCTTCTTTTAGCTCAATTATTCTTGCACCGTTTGTTTCAGGGGTATACGTTGTTTTCCAACCGCTAAAACATCCATACGCCAATGCAATATCGTAGTAATCAACAATATAGTCATTCACATGATCGTGACCTGTAAAAACTCCCATCACATCGCGCATCTCCTTCATCGCTAAAAACATACCGGAATTTAATTCGGGAGCACACTCTTTTTCAAGTCTCACGCCATAGCGAACGTTTTTTTCATCATTAAACGCTGTGCGATATTCAGGCAAAGGAATATGAAAAAAAGCAACTGACGGAACGGGTTGCAAATTATTGTTTATTGTAAGTCGTATGCTCTGTTTTTTGTACCATTCAATAACATCTGTGGTTATCCAACCATAGCCCCCTACTCCACTTATTGTAGAGTAAGCATTTGAATCGATTAAATAAATTGCTGATTTAACCTGCATGTTCTTTTTGCTGCCATAAACAGGAACCACATTGTTTAATGATGCTAATAGACCATCTTCCAAAACTTTGTTTACGTTATATGGATATTGAGTTGTTAAATAGGCTAATTCTGAACGACTTACTCCCTGTTCATCGTCATGATTTCCGAATGTTACGGCAAAAGGTATTTGTCTATCTATCGCAAATTTGGTAATTGTATCCCAGCCTTTTTTAACCTCTTTTGTGGTTACAATATCTCCCGTAAAGACAATTAGATCAGGCTTTTCGGCATCTAATATTCTTTTTAAAATCAATAAAGTGGTGTCCGATTTTGGATTTCCATGCACATAATGCATATCGGTGAACTGAGCAATCTTAAACGTTCCGTTTTCATTGAAGACAAGCTTTTGAGCATTAGTAATCAGAGAAAAAACGAACATTATTATTGAAAATAGAAATGTCTTTTTCATTTTAAAAAAAATAAAGAGTTGTTTAGTGAAAAAAAAGACAAGTTTTGGGAATTACTTATCTCAATGGTTTAAACGTATGAGTCCACTCTGGAAACCCTCAATTGCTAAAGTCCCCTTTACGAGGGGATTTAGAGTCGGAAATCAGTGAATTTGACTTTTCGGAGCGGACTCATCATATTATATAATGACTGTCTCATCCCGATGGCTATCGGGACGAGAGTAACGTGTTGCATTGAGCCAGCCGAAATGTACTATTTATCTTTTTCTTGCAATGACTAAATTATGTATAACGAACTGATAGATTCATTGTTACACACTCTTTCAATAGAGTCGGCAAACATATCAGCTACGGATATTATTCTCACTTTCTCGCTTTTTTGCGAATAAGGTATACTATCTGTAAAGATAATTTCGGTCAAAGAAGATTGATTAACGCGGGTGGATGCAGGATCTGACATCACAGCATGAGTAGCAATTGCTCTCACAGAATTTGCACCATTTCTCATCATTAATTCTGTAGCTTTTGTTATTGTGCCTGCCGTATCAACTATATCGTCAACTAACACAACATCCATTCCTTCTACATCGCCAATTATTTGCATATCCGAAATAACATTCGCCTTTTTCCTCAATTTATAACAAATTACCATGGGAGTACCCAAAAATTTTGCATAGGCACTTGCTCGCTTTGTTCCACCTACATCAGGAGTAGCAATTACAAGATTCTCCAAATTGAGGTTTTGTATATAATTAATGAAAACGCTGGAGGCATATAAATGGTCTACCGGAACATCAAAGAAACCCTGAATTTGATCGGCATGAAGGTCCATGGTTATGAGCCGATGAATGCCGGCTCTGCCAAGAATATCTGCGATAAGTTTTGCTCCAATACTAACGCGTGGTTTATCTTTTCGATCTTGTCGCGCCCAGCCGAAATAAGGGATTACGGCGACAATAGATTTTGCTGAAGCACGTTTAGCTGCGTCAACCATAAGTAACAATTCCATTAAATTATCGGAGCTGGGAAAAGTAGATTGAATAAGAAAAACTTGTCGTCCTCTGATTGATTCTTCGTAAGAAACTGAAAATTCACCATCGGCAAAGTACTCAATATTCATGTTACCTAAAGGACAGTTTAAGCTGTTGCAAACTTTCTCGGCAAAATAACGTGAATTAGTACCGGAAAATATCTTAAAAGGTCTTTCTTCCATTCTTTTGTTGTTTATTGAGGTATTATTATCTAATTAGCATAAATTGCTTACAGATAACAAATGTACAAAAACAATATCTTTATTTAAAATTTATTTTGAAAATCTCTCCCGAATAAGCTTCAATTTTAAGCTTTAACGATAAAGCATCATCAAATGTTAATCCGGTTTTATCTGATTTGAAAATTGGTATTACTTCTATTGGTTTTCTTTTTTCTAACTGAAAAAAAGAATAAGCATCTTTGGGTATGTTTACAGTAATTAGGGAATCTTCATCGTTGAAATTAACAATTATAAGAAAAAGAGATTCTTCGTATCCACGCAAAAAAGCATATTTTTTTGTAGAGTTGAACCCGTTGTTATCGTAATTGGCATACATCAAATCATAGATTTTACCTTTATTTATTGCTTTTTCTTGGTTGCAAAATTGAAGAAGTTTGGAATAGAAGTCTCTTAGTTCTCTTTCTTCGGATGTCAACCGCGATTCATCCCATTTTCCATTGTTGTTCCAACGTTCTATTTTATCAATAGACCAATAATCAAAAATGGTTGTACGTCCATCTTTTCCACTAAATCCTTCCTCGTCCATTCCCCTTTCGCCCAATTCTTGGCCAAAGTACACCATAATAGGATTGGTACCGACAGATGCCGTTAAAATCATTGCCGCTTTTCCTTTTTGGGGATTCCCCAAAAAATAATCGGATGCTAAACGTTGCTCATCGTGATTTTCAATAAAGTTGAGCATTTGGTGCTGTATGTCGCCCACTTTATTCAAGGCAAATGTAATATCTGATGAGGGTCGATAACCGCAAGCCACATCTCTTACTACATCATACAAACCTACTTTGTCGTACAAGAAATCAAAAGCATCGGCCGACAAAAAATTGCGGTATGAATTATGGTTGTAAATTTCGGCAATAAAAAGAATGTTTGGATATTTTCTTTTAACCAGTGGAATTACCCATTTCCAAAACTCCAAAGGAACCATTTCCGCCATATCACATCGAAAAGCATCCACCTTTTTCTTAGCCCAAAACATCAATATATCTTTCATTTTGTGCCAGGTGTCCGGAATGGGATTAAAATATGATTTGTGATTATTTAGGTAATCTATTCCGTAGTTTAATTTAACTGTTTCGTACCAATCGTACTTGGAAGGTGCATGTGTAAAACTATCGTTCCCGGTGGCTTTTGCCGGAAATTCTACATATCTAATTTCATTTTCATTTATCGGCAAACCTCTTAGATCCAACGCTTTATCAGGGATATAATAAAAATTATTGGAAGGCAGAAAGTGATAATTAGAATCATCAGTAATGCCAAACTCAAGAGCATCTTTTGGTATCATAACAGACTTATAATCTCGAGCCAAATGATTGGGCACAAAATCGATTATGACATCCATTCCACTTCGGTGTGTTCGCTGAACCATTTTTTCAAACTCTATCATTCGGTTTTCTACATTTTCAGCAAGATCAGGGTCAACATCGTAATAGTCTCTAATTGCATAGGGTGATCCCGCTTTTCCTTTAATAATTTCAGGATATTGTTTGGGAATCCCATATTGAGTATAATCGGTTTGAGATGCATGAGCAATTATTCCTGTATACCAAATATGAGTGAACCCCATTTTTTTTATTTCAATCAAAGCTTTGTCCGAGAAATTATTGAATTTTCCGCTTCCATTCTCGCTCAGATCTCCATCGACCTTATTATTTCTCTTTTTGTTTCCAAACAATCTGGGAAGTACCTGATATATTATAATTTTATTTTGATTCATAAATGCTTTTTAAAATTTGAACAATTCTAATCGTTTCGATTTGATAATTTTGTTGGTTGCTTTTCTTTCTTTTAGTTTATCAACAGTTCGGCTGTATCCTGTTTCGTAAATTATATCGATATTGGAAAGATCAAACATCCAGAATTTTTCTATTCCTTCGATTTCAATCAACACATCGCAAAGCTTTTTGTCCGCAAAGGTATTGGATATAGACATTAGGTTAAATGTCCTTTCGGCAACGTATTTCAAGTTGTGTTTTTCTTCCGGAGGCATCATGATGTGGACGTTTATTCCAAAGAGAATTTTGCATTCTTCCCGAATGGTTGATGCAGGCAGATTTTTAAAAATACCGCCGTCAACATAGGGTTCATCATCAATGTAAATGGGCGAAAAAATTAATGGCACACAACACGATGCAACAACAGATTCAATCAATTTATCACCTTCCGAAAAATTTACAGTCGTTCCTCTTTCCCAATTGGTTGCAACCGCTATAAATGGAATTTGCAGTTGTTCAAATGTTTTTGATCGTAAATTTCTTTTCAAGAAATTATGCAATCCGGTAGGACGAAAAAAACCGGTGGTTGGAAAAGTTAATTCAACAAATTGTTTGAATTTTGTGTCTTTAAATAACTCGCGAATTTCCTCGGGAGAATATCCGTCTGCGTAAAGCACCCCTGCAAGCGCACCGGCACTTGTGCCTGCAATAATGTCGGGTTTCAAGTTTCGCTCTTCAAGCGCTTTTAGCGCACCTAAATGGGCAAATCCTTTGGCCCCGCCTCCGCTCAGTGCGTATCCAACATTGAATTTGTTGAACTTATTGAATTTGTTGAAAAATATCATAGACTATCTAATTCTATGCTTATAACAATTCTCTCTGAGATGAGTTTAGATTTAAATGGTTTTTAAAATCGATTGAAGCATGTGTTGACAATTTTAGCTCACAGAGGCAGTAGACTTATCGGATTACACTCAGATTTTTTTGTTTATGCACAATGCGCGGGCGGAAGCCGCAATGTGCTTTTTGGTTAATGAATTAGTTTCGATATTTTTGAATTGAACAAGATATTTTTGATTTTGATAAGGCAATAAGGTTGGATTGATATGGATTTCTGCCGATTACTAAGATTAGGGAAAAGAGAAAATAAGGTTTTAAATATTCTAAAAACAAAAACAACTACATTATAACCGACTCAGCAATTCACTTATTGATTTCTTTAAAACAGGATGAATAAAATTTGGTGCAATTTCAGACATTGGTTTAAGCACAAAGTCGCGTTCTTGTATATGTGGATGTGGAACTATAAAATTGGGGTTGTTGTTGATAATAAAATCCTTGTAAAATAGAATGTCTATATCGATAATTCTATCGGTGTAACCGCTTGATAGCAATTTATCTGTTCTCCCCATTTCTTTTTCTATAGATTGTGTTTCAACAAGAAGTTCGAGAGGAGTTAATGCTGTTTCAACATTAATTGCACAGTTAACAAATAGGTTATTTGACTTAAAACCATGTGGTTTCGATAAATAGAGAGCAGATAAGGAAATAATTCGCCCTATCTGCTCTTCAATTTTCTCTAATGCTACTTCAATATTTTTCTGTTTATCGCCTAAGTTAGTTCCCAAACCTAAATAAACCGAAGATAAATTGGTATGACTTTGAACCTCTGCATAGTTATCGGTACTCATTATTATTATTCAATGGAAAATTGCGTGTTATCTTATTCAATTAGTTAACAGGCGTTGCATCCAACGTCTCCTCATTTTGGGAATTGTCCGTCAAATAATTTAGTAAAAGACTAAATAGTATCTGCCAGAAAACCACCGGTTTTTGGGCTTTTTCTTGCAAAGGCTAAATAATTAGCATAGCATCTCCATAGGCACCAAAACGATATTTTTCCTTAATGGCCAGTTGGTAAACATTCATTATTTTATCGTATCCGCCAAATGCTGCAGTCATCATTAACAAGGTAGAATATGGCAAATGAAAATTAGTTACCATCGCATCGGCAAACAAGAATTCGTATGGCGGAAAAATAAATAAGTTGGTCCAACCATCTCTTGGTTTGAGATGTCCATCTGTACTTACAACAGTTTCCACGGCTCTCATTGTTGAAGTACCAACAACACAAATTTTTGATCGTCTATCCTTCGCTTTGTTTGCATTTTTGCAAAATTTTTCCTCAATGATAATTTGTTCAGAATCAATTTTATGTTTTGTGAGATCTTCAACGTCAATATCTCTGTATGCTCCCAGTCCGTTATGAATGGTCAAAAAATCATACTCCACACCTTTTATTTGCATGCGCTTCATAAGTTCCCTACTAAAATGAAGTCCCGATGCAGGAGCAACTACGGCTCCTTCATTTTGAGCAAAGATATTTTGATACCTCTCTTCATCTTCGGGCTCTGCCGGGCGTTCCATATAATCGGGAAGAGGCGTTGAACCTATTATATAGAGCAATCGTTTGAACTCTTCGTAAGGTCCATCAAATAAAAAACGCAATGTTCGCCCGCGAGATGTTGTGTTATCAATCACTTCAGCAACAAGCTCTTCGTTTTCACCAAAGTAAAGTTTATTGCCAATCCGAATTTTTCTTGCAGGATTAACCAAAACATCCCACAAATGTTGGCTGGGATTCAGCTCTCTAAGAAGAAAAACTTCAATATCGGCTCCCGTTTTTTCTTTATTTCCAAAAAGTCGCGCCGGAAACACACGTGAATTATTAAATATGAAAAAGTCTTTTTCTTCAAAATAATCAAGAATATCCTTAAATTGTTTGTGTTCAATTTTATTGGAGTCTTTGTGAACTATCATTAATCTTGACTCATCCCGTTGCTCAACGGGATATTTTACCAAAAGTTCATTAGGCAAATTAAATTTAAACTGAGATAATTTCATATATTGTTGTACTATTTTTTTGAAAATAAAAGTTAGATGCAAATGTTTTTATCGAAAAATTCATCCAATTCATCAACTTGCAAACACTTATCAAGTGTAGCATCGCCTACCCTTACTCTCTCAAGTGATATCAAGTGAGCTCCGGAGTTCAAACACTCACCAATATCCCTTGCAAGAGCTCTTATATATGTGCCTTTGCTACAAAGTATTGAAAGAGAAATAAAGGGTAATTCATAATTAACCAACTCTATACTATCTATAACCAATAATTTAGGTTTTAGTTCAAAAACCTCAGATTTTCGAGCCAACTCGTACGCTCTTTTTCCGTTTACTTTCACTGCAGAAAAATCAGGAGGAATTTGCTCAATTTCGCCGATAAATTTCTTCAAACAATCACGTACTAAATCTTCTGTAATATGATTAATCGGAAATTCAGCGTCAATTTCTGTTTCCAGATCGAATGAAGGGGTTGTAGCTCCCACTTTAATAGTAGCACTGTATTCTTTTACACCCGCTTGCAATCTTTCAATCTCTTTGGTTTTCTTGCCCGTGCAAATAATCATTACTCCTGTAGCCAAAGGGTCTAATGTGCCGGCATGTCCCACTTTCAACTTTTTGATATTCAGTTTTTCGCGTAATTTTGCACGAACAACGCGTACCAGCCTAAAAGAAGTCCAATAAAGTGGCTTGTTAACATATAGAATCTCGCCGTTTATAAAATCCATTATAATATACTTAGTTCAGTTCCCGTAAAAAGCAACAAGAGTAAAATACCTCCTACAATAATTCGGTAATAGCCAAAGGCTTTAAAACCGTGTTTGGTAAGAAAATTGATAAAAAATTTGATAGCTCCCATTGCAACAATAAATGCTACAACATTTCCAATTAGTAATGTTATCAAGTTCTCTTGAATCATGGCAACGCCAGACGGATCTGTCAGCAGTTTTAATAATTTATATCCACCTGCAGCAGCCATTGTAGGCACAGCCAAGAAAAATGAAAATTCGGCTGCATTTTTTCGCGTTAGTTTGGTTGTCATGCCTCCCACAATAGTAGCCATAGAGCGTGAAACACCCGGAATCATGGCAATGCATTGGTAGAAACCAATTATTAATGCACGCTTCCAACCTACTTTTTGATCGGTGATAGGTTTGTTAAACCATTTATCTACAAACAGCATAAGCACGCCACCTAGCACCAGCATAATGGCAACCACCAATACACTTTCTAACAATGCATCAATATAATCAATAAATAACAGTCCGATTATTGCCGCAGGCAAAAAAGCGATAAATAGCTTATAGTAGAAATCCCAAGACTGGAAAAAACGTTTCCAATATAAGACAATCACTGATAGTATGGCACCAAATTGAATATTTACGGTAAATGCTTTAACAAATTCAGTACTTTCAACACCCAGCAAAGCTTGTGTAATTATCATATGCCCGGTAGAAGAAACGGGCAAAAACTCTGTAAGCCCTTCTACAATGGCTATAATAATAGTTTCAAATAAACTCATTTAGGAAAATATAATAGGATACTTCTTACTTTTCAACTTCCTTTTCCTTAACTCCCTTACGATCAGGAAAAAGTATCCCAACTATCATAAGCAGAAATCCAAAAAGACAGGTTGCAGGAGCTACTTTTATACGACGAACGCTAAAAATATCAGGTTCAAAACCACCCTCAACAGTTGTAGCCGGTCCGGTCATTAAAATAAAACCGATAATAATTATTAGTGCAGCAATACCAATAATTATAAAGTTGATTTTGCTTAAAGCAAAGTTTCTTGGAGTCATCTCAATTTTTTTATTTCTTTTCTCTTTCTGATGTTTCAAGGCTCAATAAATTAAATGTAATATAAATGATCTGTTTTCATTCGCAAGTAATTATTTACTGCAAATATAGTTGACAAATATGTAATAATAATACCCAAAACAATGACTGAGGCAAATACGTAAATCAAATCGGTTGTCTGCAATATGGTACGCAAATCTGCGTATTGTTCACCTAAATAATAGAGCAATCCAATAATTAATACATTTGCCAACAATCCGGCAAAAATACCATCCATAATATTTCGAACAATAAAGGGACGTCTGATAAAGCTATTGGTTGCGCCAACCAAGCGCATGGTATTTATGATAAATCGTTTGGAATAAATGCTCAAGCGAATGGTGTTGCGAATAAGTGTAAACGAAATAAACAGCAAAACCAATGAAAGAACCAGCAGAATGGCACTAATTTTCGATAAATTACTGTTTACCAAATCAAGCGCCTCTTGTCTGTATAGCAAATCGTCCACATTAGTTTGTGCTTTTATCTGTTGCGACACAAATGTCAAACTATCCGAATTGGCATAGTTGGAATGCAAATAAATCTCGATGCAATCTGTAGCGGGATTATACCCCAAAAGGTCTTCCGGATCTTCACCCAAATCTTCAATTAATTGTTGCTTAGCCTCTTCCTTGCTTATAAAAAGGGAGGATTTGACAAAAGGCATTGAGTCCAACCGTTTCCTTAAGTTGGTGATTTGCAAATCGGTTACATCTTCGGTTAGCATCACGCTAAAACTCATGTTTTCCTTCACAAAAGATGTAATACCTCTTCCAAGGAAAAATGTCAAAACCGTTAATCCCAATAGTAATAAAACCAAAGTAACACTTACTATGGAGGTGATTTTTGCGTTAATGAGTGTAAGTCGGTTTATTTTATGCTTTTTAGCCATTCATCAAGATTATATGGAACAGTTACGGCAAGAAAATAGCTTTTCGTAAATTAATCTGCAAAGTAACAAAAATAATGACGGATTGCATAATAATTTGAATTTTTTATGGAATGAAATGATTCATGAAGTGATCCGTGATAATTATTCTAATCTAAATTACCAATATCGCAATTCTTTCGCTCGCGCGCATTTGTAACATTTCGGTTTCGCTCAATGCGGGAATTTCAACTTCACTCAATGCGAGTACGTGTGCCACACCAGTGAAATATTTTTTACAATTCGCAACACACGGTTTGCAAAACCACGCGAGCGGTTAGTTGCTCATGGACATTTCCTAAACAAGTATAATAAAAAAGACCATCCCTACATCCAGAGACAGTCTTTCTTCTTTTTAAAAAGTAAATTCTTTCTTAACGATTTATTGCATCCCCGAAGTTGCAACTTCTTCGTTTATCTTCGCTACCAACCCTTGCAAAACTGTTCCGGGACCTAATTCAATAAACTCCGTTGCTCCGTCTGCAATCATATTTTCTACCGATTGGGTCCATTTAACAGGAGATGTTAATTGGGCAATCAAGTTTTCTTTTATAGTTGAACTATTGGTTTCTCCTTTTGTTGAAACATTTTGATACACAGGACAAATAGGAGTTGAGAAATTGGTTGCTTCAATTGCTTCTGAAAGTTCAATCTTTGCCGACTCCATAAATGGAGAATGAAAAGCACCGCCAACTTTTAGCACAAATGCACGTTTGGCTCCAGCCTCTTTCATTTTAACACTTGCCTCTT
>Ga0265293_10009482_pt1 | contig 13970 bp, 12 predicted proteins | sample Munlanlewell138R_FD_192505 | JGI IMG/M metagenome (GOLD analysis project Ga0265293, IMG submission 192505) | Leachate microbial communities from a municipal landfill in Southern Ontario, Canada - Leachate well 138R | ecosystem: Engineered > Solid waste > Landfill > Unclassified | place: Canada...
CCGTCTCAATCCCTTTTGAATCAGGGCTCTTTTGAAATGCGGCCCAGGCGGAGGCGTGTGGGCATGTGAAGAGGTCTCAATCCCTTTTGAATCAGGGCTCTTTTGAAATAAACCGCTACCGCATACCGCAGGAGCTTGACGTTGTCTCAATCCCTTTTGAATCAGGGCTCTTTTGAAATTGGACTACGAAGACAACGTACGGGCTGCGGGTCTCAATCCCTTTTGAATCAGGGCTCTTTTGAAATGAATATATTGTCAATATCGACAATCATCCGTTGTCTCAATCCCTTTTGAATCAGGGCTCTTTTGAAATAGATTGACCGCACTTTTAGTCACCATGGATAATTCGTCTCAATCCCTTTTGAATCAGGGCTCTTTTGAAATAAACAGCGACGTTACTGGGCTTGTAGATGAGTCTCAATCCCTTTTGAATCAGGGCTCTTTTGAAATCGCCGCTGCCGCTGAGCGTCTCGCGGCAGTGGACTGTCTCAATCCCTTTTGAATCAGGGCTCTTTTGAAATCAGGTTTTGTATGCCCCGTCTGCAAAACGTCAGCGTCTCAATCCCTTTTGAATCAGGGCTCTTTTGAAATGGAACTGCTGGCGGAGCTGAACCGGGCTTGCGGGTCTCAATCCCTTTTGAATCAGGGCTCTTTTGAAATATAAGCATCACGCCCTGACGCCTTCCCGCTGATTGTCTCAATCCCTTTTGAATCAGGGCTCTTTTGAAATCTGCATCTGCCGGAATTTATGGGGAAAAACTGTCTCAATCCCTTTTGAATCAGGGCTCTTTTGAAATACCATGACACATTTTAATTTTGAAAAATACACTCCGTCTCAATCCCTTTTGAATCAGGGCTCTTTTGAAATGGGGAAGTATTCCATCACCCCAGACGGCAGGTCTCAATCCCTTTTGAATCAGGGCTCTTTTGAAATACGTGGGTATAATGTGCTAGACTAAAAGTTATTCGTCTCAATCCCTTTTGAATCAGGGCTCTTTTGAAATAATGTCGCTGAGGGATTATTTCGCGGCCAAGGCGTCTCAATCCCTTTTGAATCAGGGCTCTTTTGAAATAGACCCACCGAAAAACTTAGGCCCATTCAAGTAGTTACAGAGGGGTTTGGGCCAGTTTGGCCAAGCATCAAAGTTGTATATTTTTTGATCACTCATTGCAGCCCCCACTTGCCGTGTTGTACCCAGTTGCGCAGCAGTTCCCCGAGTTTCTTATGGTTACCAGCCTCGCAGGTTCGAATATTAACACTTTCGGCACGGACAAGGGTATCGAGGGCGCGATCTTCCCGAGCCTTGTGCCACTGCATGGAAACCAGCACACCCATTCCAAAAGGACCCGCCACATTAGCGGGCAGGTTGTCCATTTTGCCAATCCCGATCACTCCCCATTCATAAATCGTCGGAGTTTGCACGGCGACCATCGCCATTCTTGTTCAGGGCCATTGCTCGCCAACAGGGAATCGACAAGCAAGCGGACTATATTGTTAAAGAACATGGCCAAGGAATGCAGACTGGCCCCTAATCGAGCCATCGCGCAAGTTCGGAGCGGAAATTGTCCAATAGGCGCGGGCCATCCACCAGGGTGATATCAAGGGTAGCTGCACGTTTCTTGTATTTTTCGCCAACCGGGTAAAAGCTCACCAGCATTGCCTTGGCATACAAGCCACCCACTTTACGTCGCAGGGCTTCCAGTTTGTAGAGAGCATCGTCCACTACCGGCTCCGAATTCTTGAATGAGCGTGTTTTACATTCAATCAGGTATAGCCGGTTGTTGTTGAGAAGCACCAAATCCAATTCGTTATCAACAGGCTCCCGTCCACGCCCCTGTCCCTTGATTTCGACACTACGAGCTACCTCCCGCAATGTGGGTATCTGGCTTTTCATGGATTCGGCTTCCTTGTAGCAGAAATCCTCCAGCCAAAGGCCATTGCACAAAGCGCGATTTTCACGGGTTGTAAAGGAAAGTGAATCTTTCTTGACAGTAATTAACTTTTCCTCCTGGAGCTTGTCAAAAAGCGCCTGCAAAGACTCACTGTTGACGAAGTGTGAAGGTAATGCCACATCAAGTTTATTACTCTGTTCGGCCAGGTGAGCTAAGAAGTTGAGGTTTTTTATCTCGGCGCTGTAGGACGGCATGGTGATGATGCTTCGAAAAAGATTCATATGCTCGGGTCTTACCTGGACCGGCTTGCGTGACACGAGAGTAAACCCGTGAGCCTGGATAAAGGGCTCAAGCGGCAGACGCTCTTCAATATCAAAATCGTCCAACAATTCCACGCCAGTTTCCAACCAGTAAACTCGGTCGTTCTGCACATAAAACACCGGGATATCCTGATTGTAGCCTGCAAAATGGGCGGCAATGGACATGGGCTTAGTGCCTCCCGTGGCGTTGATTAGCAGTTGCTGGCCCAACGCCTTGCGCCCCTTGATCTCAGTCTCAAGAATATCCAGAATATTCTGGTAGTTCATGGCATCGTCAACCTGAATAGCGGCTGCCTTGATGCCTCGGGGGCGCAACACTTCCTCCATGCGAGGCATCTGCCACTGCTGCTGGGGAGTGACCACAAATAATACTTCCCCGGCAGTTATATGACTGTCAAACAAGGGGCACAGATTGGGAATGGGTTGCTCTGAGAGCAGACAAATGTGGGTATAGCTTGTCATGGGCAGTTCCCTTGATTTTTGGTATTACGATTACTGAAAATAGAGACAGCTCGTAAGGTTGCAAGACTATGGAGGCCGAATAGTGCCAGAGCCGCTCAACACAGCCGGTAATGACCAAGGCCAAAGGTCGCGTTCTTACCGACATGCAGCCACTGGCCTCTGGCGAGAACATCAGCAAAGGGAGCGATATCACCCTCCAGTTCGACTTTCCCCACCAAACCACCCAGGGTCATGGCTTGCCTTTGACGGCTGGAATAGCGGGTCCAGTCGTGCCAGCGCATATCGGCTTTGAGACTGATGGCGCTGGCGGCCTCGCCAAGTGCGGTAAAGTCCTGCCGGCCAGGCTGTTGCAGATGGCCATCGCACAGCAGTTGATGGCGACGCACCAAGTTGATGAGCAAGATTCGTGCATCCAGCTCGCGCAGGCCCACGCGACCGCCCTGGCGCTGCAGGCGCAGCGGTGTGGTGAATTCCAGCACGGCGCGGCCTGTACTTGTCAACGGTGCAACCGGCGCCGGTTGATGGGAGCGCACACGACCGGCGCCCGCTTCATAGATGGGCTCGTCATCCCCTTCGGCATGAACGGCAAGCAACCGGCAGCGACTGCGGGTATTGGCCAGGCCGTGCTGCAAGGCCCGCTCCCAGGCCAGGACGATCAGCGGTAATTGCGGCAGCGCCTTGCCCATCAACACCATATTGAAGGTAAAGGACTCGCCCACCGCCAGCACCCGCGCGCCACCCTGCGGCGGTTCGATCACGTAGGGGTTGGGCATGGCGCTGAATTTTTGCAGGGCGTGGCCGTCGATGGGCGGCGTTTCGAAAATCATCGGGTAGGGGCAGCTATCCCACAGTTGGCACCCTGTGCATGCCTTCTGCCGGGTCATGCAGGCGACTCGACGCAAGGCATTGCCGAAGGCGCCGCGCAGCATGGAGCCGGCGAACTCCGGGAGGCGCAGGGGTTGTTCGGCGCGGACAGTGAAGGTGTAGCGGCAGAGGGGGAGCTGCTGAGTCACTGGCTGTTCACCTTGGATATGAATATGAGATGGATGGCTTCCCACCCAAAGCTATGATAGCCTTTGTAAGACAACGTAATACACCCAAGGAGGCAAGCCATGGGCACCCTGACCATCCGTATCGACGACAAGCTGGAAGCCGACCTGGAGCGCATCGCCCAGGCCCGGCACCAGACCAAGAGCGAGGTGGCGCGGCAAATGCTGCGCGGCAGCCTGTTGCGCGAGACACTCCACCAACTGCACGAAAACCTGGGACCGCAGGCGCGGGCGGCTGGCTGGTTGACGGAAGACGACATTCTGCGCGATATATCGTGAAGGTTTTCCTCGATACCAATGTCTGGCTGTCGGCCATCGTCTTTCCCGGCCTGTGCGCCGAATTGCTGGCTACCCTGGCCGAAACGGAGCATGAATTGTTGAGCAGCGAGCTGGTGAGGGCCGAGACCCACGAGGTACTGCGGCGCAAGTTCGCGCGGCACGAACAGGCATTGGCGCTTTTTGATAGGCTATGGGCGGAAACCCGTTGCATTGCCGACGTGGATGCACCCTCCGACGACGCCGACGCCCGCCTGGTGACCGCTGCCGCGCAGAGTGGCGCAGACCTGTTCGTGACGGGCGACCAGCGGGTACTGGGCTGGGAGTCGCAAGGTGCGTTGCGCATCGTTTCGCCGCGCGAGGCGTGGGGGACGTTGTTCACGCCTGTCCCTTGAGCGCCACGATGGCGTCTTGCAGTTCCTTCCAGCGTTCCTTTTTGGCAGGGCGGCCCCAATCCTTGGTAGCACTGGCCTCCAGCAGTTCAGCCGCGGCTTTGCGGCTACGAGCTTCCGGCCAGTCCAATGCCTGTTTCATGAACTCCAACCGAACGGGAGAGAAAGTGCCACCGGGATTGAAGGCGCCTGCCGCCCTGGCTTTCTCGAACTCAGTGCGGAAATCATCGAGCACAGGCTGAGCCTGTTCCCATTCCCTGTCTTCCGGGCTAAGTGTCGCCAGCCTTTCGGCTGCGGCCTTCTCTTTCAGCAGGGCTTGCGCCTTGGCCTGCTCTTCTTGCCGCTGCTGGCGTGCTTTGGGGTCTTCGCCCATCGCACCATAGCCCACCGCAGTTTTGGCGCCGAAACCGCACCAGTCAAAAGCATGCTCAAAGGCGGCTTGCAGCAATTCTTTCCATTTGCTGTTTTCTGCCAGTCCAGGTGCTATGCCATTCAGCAGTGCCAGGTTGCATTGCACGTGAAAGGCAAAGCCAGAGCCGGGTGGCACAGTAAGGAAGTTGAGGGGCACAGGTTGGCCGGAGTCGTGCGGAGATTGCCTGTCCTGATAATAGTGTTTCTGATGTGGCGTCATGATTTCCACTTGCAGGGCATCGCCCTTGATCTGGGGGATCACGTCCCAGAAACTGAGCGCGCCGCGCTGGTGTTCGGTGTCGCCGTTCTGGCCTTCACGTCCAAACAGTGCGGTTATGGCGTCGTCATTCCAGTCCTGGTTATCACTCCAGTCACCATAGGCCAGCTCGCGGGCGGCCTGGCGCAATACTCCCTTGACACCACTGCCAGGCAGGTATGGCAAACCATAGGGGTTGAGAAAAGCAAAACCGTTTTCCAACGGATGTTCATTGCCCAAGCCCGTCGTAAAGGGAGAAATAGAAAGAGTCTCAAGACGCAGCAGATTGGCTTTGGTTTGCGCGGCAGCGGCTTGCCTCTCTGTGAGAGCCTGCATCAATGCTTTGTCACGCGTAGTCAACTGAGCGGCGCTACGCAACGCATTGACCTTGTTTTCTTCTTTGACTTCACGCTCCTGATGGCTCTGACCACGGGCTTCATATTTGATATCGTGGGTTGTCCAGAGTATTTCCTTGCTACGCTGATTGATGCCCCAAAGCGGTAGATACATGCCAAAGCGTAGGCCGGGAGAGGCATCCTTGAAATCACTACCCAAATATGAGGGCACGGCGGCAACAGGCATATCAGTTTCCTCCCTTGCGGGCAGCGGCCATCTGGCGCAGCCATTTCAGCCAGGCGAAGGCTTCGGCGTTGATGGCCTGATAATCGGCAGGTTTGGCGCCCATCAGAACTTGCATGAACTTTTCAAAGCCGGGGTCACCACTGGTTTTGGTGAGATATTTAACGATCCAGGTACGTAAATCGGTCGCCACTTCTTTATGCGCACCACCTTTCCCGTGGCAGAAAGCCAATACTTGCATCAACCCACTGTTCATAATCAGGGCGGGCAGGCCCTTGGCGATATTGACGTGTTCCTTCGTGTAATCCGCACATTTCTCCCAGGCATCCTGTGCCCGCTGCTGTTCCAGTGTTTGCCTTGTCATGGTTTCAGCCTCCCGCTACCTTGGCCACAACCAGGCCGCGCCCGGTGGTGGCGTCGCCGCCGATTTGCAGCAGCCTGCCATCGATCAGTGTTTTTATCTGCAACAGCACCACCTCGGCGGGCAGGTGGTCGTCCTGCTTGCCGGTACGGGTCTGGCTGGCCATCAGTGGGGCGATAAGAATGGATTCCGGCGGCAGGTTTTCGGTGTAGAACAGGCCGCCGTCCTTGGCGGTGCCGGTTTTTTCATCGATACGTACATGGGGCTCCACCAGCATGGCGTTTTGCGCGAAGTAGCCGAAATCGGTGTCGGAAAGCACCACCAAATCGGTTGTCAACTTGCCGCGGAAGAATGCATATTCATCCGTGGTGGGTAGTGCCTTGTCCGCCAGATCGACGGCGACCTTTGCCAATTCTTCGGACGCTTTGGCCGTGTACTCAAAGGCTTCCAGGTGCAATTTGTCGGCGGATAGCAGCGTCGGGTTGGCAAACAGGCATTGGCCGTCGCTGACAGCCAATGCCGGCCAGTTGGCTGTGGTTCCGGTCAGTGCCAGCAATCGCTGGGCACGGGACAGCGCCTGCGGACAGGTGGCGTAGACATAGCCGCCCTTGAGCGAACGCACCGGCAAGGCGACCAGCTGACCATCTCCGAAGCTGACGGCTCCGGCGTGCAGGTCGCCACTGCCCGAATCCGGACCGAGCAATCTGTCGATATGTGCCCTGTCGCCGCCCAATGCTTCAAAACTGTGCCGCACCGCGCCCTTGATGCCGGAACCAGCAAAACAGGGGTGGCCGGTGTGGCGCTCGCGCTGGATGGGGTTGTCGATCACGTCCACAGCCTGTCCGGCACCCATATGTACGGGGCTGACGGCGTAGAGGAAAACAGCGGATTTTTGTTCGAACATGGTTGATTTCCTTATATCAGTAAACAGCAACAGTACATTGGTTGAAGCCCTCGGCACGCCTGGCCTGATCTTCGCAGGTTTCGCCCCACAAACCCGTTTTGACAAGCTTGCGAAGGGCCTCCGGACTGCCTTCCAGTTGGTCCAGCCAGTAGACACTGCCGGTGGGGGCTACCCGTTGCGCCGGCTTGGGTTGCCGGTTGGCCAGATCCCAGCCGGAAATGACTTCAGCACGCGGCACGGCGGCGCAGGCCAGGCGGGCGCGAATGCCGCCGAGGGCGATCCAGTTATCTTCGGTCGTGCCGGGTGGCTTCCAGCCCTGCGGGAACAGGCCGGGCGTGGTGAGCACCAGACGACAGCGGCCGGCTTTGCCGATGGCGTCGTAATCCGGCTCCGGCAGGCTGATACTGGCATCGCGGATGGCAGCGGCCCGGCCATCGCCACCCAGGCGCAACAGGCCGTCTCGCGGCGGCTGGGCGCCGATGATGCCGACAACAAAACCCACATCGCGGCACAGCGCCACCGCCTGGCTCGAAAAAAGCTTGCCCTCCGCGACGCTGCGGGTGCCGCTGTCCAGCCCTATGCCGATGCGAGAATCTATTGTCCAGAGTTCTCCCGACGACTGCAGATCACTGGCAGCAGGCGTTTCACCGTTAAGGTATTTCTGCCAGCCGGTTTGCCTCAGCCAGTAGCCGGAGGCGGCCTTGCTGCGCTCACTCTGCGCCAGCACCGGCAACAGAGGCAGGGCCGACGAGCTGGCAAGCGCCGTATCCAGTGTGGTGGGCCTGAGCCGGTTGATGCCGAGCGCACCGTTTTTAGTTTTGCTGATGACCAGATCAGCCGGAGGCGCCACCAGAATTTCGATTGCCTGGTTCTGGTTGCGCTTCGCCAGATAAAAGGCATTGATGGCAAAACTGCCCGGCCTTTCCGGTCTGCCCAGTGCCGGGTGTTCGACCTTGCCTGCGGCAAAGTCGGACAGATCAACCCTGTCGTCTGCCAGCATCCGCGAGCGGATGGCGCCGGCGGCGACGGAAGGCCAGGGTGGAATCAGGCTTTCACCAAAACTGCCAGGGTCGCCGAACAGCTTGTTGCCGCGCAGGAAGAGCACGTCCAGGGGTTCGAGAAAACGGTATTCGACGGCGCTCATACGTCACCTCCTGTGCGGGTTTCACGGGCGAGGAATTCGGCTACGGATAGGAAGTTGCGCAGTTTTTTGATGCGGTCTTTTTCCGGCCAGCCGAGCGTCAGTTTGACGAGGCGCCCGGCCATTTCCGGCACCTTGTCTTTTGCTTCCCTGTTGTCTGCCTGTCGCGCAAGCTGATAGGCCAGCAGGGTTTGCAGCATGTCACCATTGCCCGTTGGCGTGGGCAGCTCCTGTTCGTTCAACCATTCGAGCGTGTGGTACACAGCACGGCGTGATACGCCTTCTTCAGCAAGAAAATCGCGCAGATCGGTAAGCAGCGCCACCGGCTCGCCCCATTTTTCCGTTAAATACAAAGCACCACCGGATCGCTTGATAATGGTGAGGGAAAAGGCATCGCGGCCTCCTTCGTTCTTGGCCCGTTTCTCGGCGGCGTCCAGTTCGCGGCGCACAGCGGCAAGCGGTGCCTGGTGGTGGGCAATAACGGCACCGCAGGAGGCGGTGGCCTTGCTGCCCATCATGCGCATAAGTTTGCCATTCAGGACGGCAAAACCCTGGTGCAGGGTCAGGCCCTTGTGCCGCCCGCCTTCATGCTCCGGGTCATGCCCGGAATAGCCATGCCGCAACCGCTGCATGGCGGGCAACAAATCGGCCACCGGCAGCATGGCCAACACATCGTCGCCGCCGGCATAGATCAGCCGGCCCAGATGTTCTTCTTCCACCACATGGCGCACCACGGTCAGGGAAAAATCGTTGAGCGCACCGGAAATGGCCAAGTGGCGGTTGGGTGACAGCGCCCGCTTCTGTTGGCCATATTGCTGGATTTGCGGTTGCCGCTGGGCGTGCTTGTCGAAGCCCTGCTGCACCTGCGGGTGGAAGCTGTCGCGGTAGGAAATGGAGTAGTCGTCACCGCCGGACAACCAGGCGCCCATCCTGTCGCCATCCATCAGCAGCAGGCTGTAGTAGGTCTCTGGTTTGAAACCAAGCAGTCCTTTAATTTCAGCCTCCAAATCTCGCAATTGTTTCTCATCTTCAGGCTCTGAAGAATCGCGCAGCCGATCCAACGCGGCGGGAATACGTGCTGCCAGAGACCCTCTCAACTTGGCAATCGAACGAGGCAAGGCAGGAGCCTCATCATCTCTACGGATAAATTTCCCGACATTCTGAGCAGCAGCAGTTTCTTGCAAAGCAATATCCAATGCTTTCAGATTGTTTGCCAATGCCATGGTATGGGTGGACACAACAAAGCGGCTAAGACCCTTGTTGCCAAGAGCATTGTCTACCCCTTCGGCAAACAAAGTCGGCCACAGACGCTTGATAGCAGCTAACGCCCCCAAGTGCTCACCTTTTTTGGCCCAGGCCGGTTTCTTGCCGGCCACTTTTGCCCACAGGGTATCGGTTTGCTGGCGGTAGGATTTTTTCAGTTGCTCCCTGTCCGTGGTCAGCCACTCGCTTTCACCTGTCAACGAACAGCGCCAGCCGTAATGCGCGGTCTGGGCAAAGGGGCGCACCGTTTTGGCGGCGGCCAGCACCCGCTCAGCCAGATCCTGTACCGCCGGGTAAAGTACGCCTGGGTTGGGAGCAAAGAACACGGATTTCTTGCCCTGTTCATCGCTCAGTTGCAGTTCCTCACGCAAAAGTTTCCAGGCGTCTGCTTCCAGAAAGCCGCAGGGTTGCCCCGGCTCGACACCGAAAAAGGGCGCCATCGCATCCGATAAAGCCGTTACATCCAGATCGGTCTGCTTTTGTTTATTACGCGGTTTGATCAGTGAAAATGGTACCGCAGCCCAGTGCACTTCCGGGAAGCCTGCAAGCTGTTCACGCATCTGCTCATAGGGTGTGGTAGTGGCCTCTTTGTCATAGCCGGCTTCATGCAACAGCAGCATCACAACGTCCTCGCCGAGCCGTTGCAGCCATTGGCGCACATGGCTTTCCACCGCTTTTGCCAACTCTTTTGCCTGACTCTGGGGCACCACGGCGACAAAACGATTAGGCAGCGCGGCGGAAAACAAAGGGTTGCTGTCGGTTGCGCCCCTGTTCCAGTCACAGTCTTTGAACAGCTCATCGGGCAATTTGCATTCATCACGCAGCCACAGGTCCACCTGCGGCACGCCGCGCAGGCGCGGGAACAGAATCGCATCCGGCCCCAGTTGTTCACAGACGACTTTCATCGCCTCCCAGGACAGCCGCGCCAGCAGGTGCGAGCCGGCCCAGAGGTCTTCCATCTTGCGAGCGGCGGCGATAAAGGGTTGCACCGGGCCGATGGAGAGAGACAGCAGCGCGGCTTCATTCTCCGGATCGGCGGCGAAGGCGCCGGCAAAGGCCGAGGTCAGATCGAGATGATCCCAGATGGAATGGTCGGGGATACGGGTGTCGGCGGGCAGCAGGTTCCACAACGCTCCCAGCTTGCCATTGTCATTTTCTTCAGAAACTTCCGGGCCGAAGCGCCAGAAAGCAAGCACGGATTTTCTGAAGTCCGTAATGCCATTCTCACGCATCAGCAATTTGGAAAAATGATCGAAGCTGCGTTGCTTCAGATCCTGAAAATCGGTTTCCGACAGGCCGCCATGCTTGCCCAGATCGTATCGCTGGTCCGTCAGCGGATGAATAAGGATTGGCTTTTTTGCCCAGTTCACTCGTGCCCAATGCGCTACGCCAAAGGTCTTTTCCTCACCTTTTTTCGTAGTTACGGTGATTTCCTGCATCGGCCATTGCGGACGGTCGGCTGCTGCTGCCCACCAGTCGGCGCGTTGCACGGTTTTGTAGGTGGCGGGCTTTATACCATCGGAGAAGGCCACGGCATGCAGGACATCGGCGTTGTCATTGTCCAACGCACCTTCTGCCGGAATCTCATCGGCGCGAGCCATGCGCCAGAGTACACGCGATGTGCCCCCTTCATGGCCAGCGGGATCGCGCAGCAATACCAGGGCTTTCTCCGCTGGGTCGTGCAAGCGGGCATGAAGTTTTGTTTCCCAGAGGATGTCGTTACTCATTCCGTTATCCTTCAATCTGCAATCCGTGTCACGGGAGTGGATTCCCGATCCAGATAGTCATGGACTTGTTGCCAGACAGAGCTAATGCTCTGCGGATCTGGCCTGAATTCCTTTGGCGGCAGGCATGGCATATGAAAAATCACACCGCACAATTTTTTCGGTTCTTGCTTGTCCTGTCTGACCTTGAAGCGCAGGCTGTTAGGCAGGCGGGCATTATTGCCCCACGGTTTCACAGAATGATTCGTGACCGGATAGCTCAACCAGTGGCGTGCTTCTGGCCTTTCCGCATTTTTTCCTGTGGTGAATCTGAACTTTGTACGCAACCCGATTTTGATCGTAGCCAGTTCCTTCATCAGCGCTTTCCAGTCCTCAAAAGGCTGGGTCTGCCAGATCAGCAGGCCACTGGTGTCTTGCCCAATGGCGTGGGGCCAGTCCAGGGTCAAGGCCTGCTCCCAAGGCCGGGAGCGCAGCGGGCAGGAGATGGGTAGCGTGCCCTCGGCTGGCGCAAGGCTGAGAGACCCCCAACCATTGCGGCTGCGGCCACCAGCGGCGCCGAACCTGTCCATCAGCCAGAGCGCCTGCTCGATCAGGGTAGACGATGCTTCGGGCACGGCCAGCGACAGCTTGGCCGACTCACCGGCCTGAATGGCGGCATTGGCTTTCAATGCAGTGCCCCCACCGCTGTAATTCAGCGGACCATAGCCCAGATAGAGGTCGCTACCGACTGGTGCTTTCACCTCGGGGTGGCTTACTTTCCCCATATTTCCGAGAGACTGCCAGCTTTTCAGCTTGCCTTCATCCCAGCGGTTGAGTCGCATACGAACTGCACTTTTACGGGCAGCAACCTTGTTGCCTTTTTCATCCTTGTCGTCGTCCAGCCAGGCATGGCCAAACAGTAATCCTTCCTCCCGGCGCATTTCGTCCAGTTTGACCATAAACCTACGCTCTGCGGCATAGGCCACCCGCCACCATTGCCGCAGCAGCGCCTTGAACGGCGGCGTGCGCCACTGGGCGGACTGTTCCGCGTTGCCCAGGAACGCAGGCGTCACGAATGTCACGATATATTCCAGTTTTTTCATCATTCACCCAGTCCTTTATTCAATCCACTCAATCTTTTCTGCATCCAGCGTCACCGCATAGCGGGTATAGCCACGCGGGCCAAAACCGGTGATCTGGTAGCGTTCGCCCAGCGTCTTGCCCAACTGCTCCATCAGGGCCGTTTTAACCCGGCTTTTTTGCTCATCAAACCAACCCCTCTCCATGCCACCGCGCATGGCGTTGCGGGTACGCTCTAGGTCGCGGCCCATTTCGCCTTCGATCCGCTCGAACAGGGCGAGAAATTCGCCAGCGAACTCCCGGTTTGCCTCGCACAGATCACGCGCACCGGGCTCCGGACCGCCGTCGAGCTGGCGGCGAATAATCCAGGCGTAGAATGCGAACTGCATTGGAGTCAGCGTTATTGCCTGGCTACCGGCCAGCAGCCGCTTGTTGCTGATATCCATCACCAGTTGCTCGGGATCGTTGAGGCGCTGGGCCTGGCGGATGGTTTCGCTGAAACCCGCCCTGCCGGCCAGCAGTTGGCCCGGCACTTCGTCCCGCAGGCGCACGAAGGGGATTTCCGCCAGGGTCACGACCGCGTCGCGGGCGTCGAGCACCTTGCCATTGGGGCCGTCGATGAGATGGCTGTCGCGGGTGGGAAAGTAAAAGCCGCGCAAGCCCTCGAACGGTTCGGAAACCAGCACATGGGACAGCCTGTCCTGGGCGCGGCCGAACAGGGAGAGCGCATAGCCGGCGTAGTAGCCCATGGTCTTGCGCCCGCCGGCCATGGAGACGTGCAGGGCGGCGTTGTCGTCCCGGGTCAGGTCGCGGATGAAGTCGGTGATGAAGTCGGCCGCCGCTTCGTTCTCCCCAGGTGTGCGGATGTCTTCCAGCTCGCGGCCATCGCCCGTGGTGATGACGTGCAGGGAGTCGGGACCGAACAGGCTGCTGTCGAGTTCATGGTCATGACAGAAGGCCATGAACTGTCCCTTGTGCGGGTCGAGCAGGTTGAGCCGTGCGTTGCGGGCGCCACTGACCGTGGTGAGCAGGTGGATTTCGGTCGGAATGAAGGGCTCATCCCTCTGCCGTATCAAGGCGAAGAGGGTTTCGGTAAGTATTTGGGGCGACATGCCACTGACCACCAGCAGTATCCGGCGGTTGAAGCTGTGCGGTTCATTATGGTTCAAACTTTGCGTCCTTGTTTTTACTGAGTTGCCACCTTGCCACGTTTATGCCGTTGCCGAAGGGTTCACAAGCTTGTCAGCATGGCTTGGATCCATTCTCGATATTTTCACGGCCCATCAACCACTACGGTCGCTGATGATGGGGCTTCATTAAAGTTCTGCGGGAAATGATCGTCAATGATTGCCCCACCATCTTCCGATCAGGTGACGAATAAAGCTGCTGACCGGTCCCTCCCACCATGCCTGGGCAGCCAAGGCGCAGAAAAATTTCCCTAAATCCGCCCACAGGCGTATACTTCGCCCCCATTTGTCCATCGACTCCTCCGGGAGTCCACCCGCAGGTTTCAGCACTCATGTCCTCTTCCCAATTTGCCGATCTCGGCCTGGGCGCGCCCATTCTCAGCGCCCTGGCGGAACTCGGTTACGAACAGCCCTCGCCCATCCAGGAACAAAGCATCCCGCTGCTGCTGGCCAAAAAGAACCTGCTGGGCGTGGCCCAGACCGGAACCGGCAAGACCGCGGCTTTCGCCCTGCCGCTGCTGAACAACCTCGATTCCACACAGCAGTCGCCCCAGGTGCTGGTACTTACCCCCACCAGGGAGCTGGCGATTCAGGTGGCTGAGGCATTCCAGAGCTACGCCCGCAAGCTGAAGAATTTCCATGTGCTGCCGATCTACGGCGGCCAGGAGATGGGCGGCCAGCTGCGCTCTCTGC
>Ga0265293_10009484_pt1 | contig 13969 bp, 10 predicted proteins | sample Munlanlewell138R_FD_192505 | JGI IMG/M metagenome (GOLD analysis project Ga0265293, IMG submission 192505) | Leachate microbial communities from a municipal landfill in Southern Ontario, Canada - Leachate well 138R | ecosystem: Engineered > Solid waste > Landfill > Unclassified | place: Canada...
TGCATGATGTATAACAGTTGACGGTATGGCCAGTAAGGGATTGTCCCGACAAGGGAGACCTTTGGCTAGGGCGATTTCCTATCAAGGTGCACGAAAGTTTATTAGATGCTGAAACGCTGAAACCCGCACTAACTCGGCAATAAAATATACCGCCTGTTATGCACTGGCGGTTCTTGTCTGTCCGTAGGTTCCTGTCAAATTGCACTTTCATATTAAACTTGTCATTCGTTTCGTTTCATTTTCTTTTCTGTCTGTGTCGCCCGTGTGTTGGCGTGTTTTAATTTTTTTTCTTTTTAAGCGTGGGAGAAAAATTTTGAAATTCTTCTCTTGGGCTGGCTTTGCAAGCTCTTTGACAAAGCTTTGGTTGAAGAGTTGGCTCGCGGGGCTTTGGCAATGTGCTTGCAAATGCGCTGGCTTATTCAATTTTAGTCTGACTGTTTATTTTATCTACTAACTGCTTCAATGTTTTCGTTGTCTTTTTATCCACATTGAAGATTGCTTGTTTAACTAGCAAATATTTCCATTCAAAACCTGTCTGTTCTGTTACTGCTTTGCACCAGCGTTCTATCGCTTTATTCTTGTTGTCAAGATCAGGATATTCACGTCCTTTGGTTTCTAAAATCCAGAGTACCTTCTTCTTTCCGACTAATTGTACTGCTACAAAATCAGGAAAGTAATAGCGGATTGCACCAGAATTTGACAAGTAATCAATTCGGAAAATATCAGCTAATGCTGCAAATGCTTCAATGTCTGTTGCATTGTCAAGAAATTCAGCAAATTCAGCCTCAAATGGATTATAAGTAGCTACAAAATTAAACACAGTTTTCTTCAATCTTATGTGACCCCGCCTCCAAGTGAATTTTGGTGTATCTGATAGCTTGATGCTTTTTCCTTTGACTTTTACTTGCTTTTTCTCAACTGTGGCTTTCCCTATTTCTTTTGCCAAGAGTTCGATGATAGCCTCCTGAATAGAGAGTTCTCGCAGGACTTTCCTTAATTCTTCCTTTTCGATATCATCAATTTTAACCTCAAAGCATTTATTCAGAATGTAATCTTCACAAATCGGGTAAACAAACTGAAAGCAATCAGTCAAGCCTGCTTTCTTCATTACCTGCGAAACAATATATGAAGTAAGGTCCCTGCCTAATTCGAGAAACGCAGATTCAACAGCAGTCTGATGAACTTCAACGCCAAGGTTCATCACTTCCATTTTTAAAAGCGTTTTCCTGTCTTCGCTTAATTTTGAAGATGAAAACAGTGAAGGAAATTTCTTGCCGTCAATTCCTGAAAGATTCTTATATGCCCTGGTATATGAAAAGTCAGTAGCCGGAATCTCGATGTCATAAGGTAATCTCTTTTTCTCGGGTGCAATGGTAACAGGAAGTGGTGGCGGTGTTTTGGTTATGTTAATGCCAACTCCTTCGATCTCTAATTGTTTGACAATCTTCTCAAAGTTTTCATTACCGATTACCTCCAGCGTTTGGGTGCGATCAGGACTGATATCTCTCATCAAACGTAAACCTCTGCCTATTGCCTGCTCCGGAAGTATTGCAGAATCAAAAGCTCGCAAGCCTAAAACAATGGTTACGTTCTGAACATCCCAGCCCTCACGAAGCATCAGAACACTAACAATTACCTTGATTTTGTTTTTTGAATTATCAACATCACGGGCTTCTTCCCGCAAACTTTCCAAATCACTTTTTTTGACATCACCTGAATTGTCAGTGTGAATAACCATGATTTCATCTTTATCAATTCCGTAGGTTGCTCCTCTTCGGGCAATTGATTCGGCAATTTTATCAGCAAAGGCATTTTTTTCAGCCATGATAAAAAGCACAGGTTTCTTTTTCACACCTTTATATGCCTCGTTGTGTTCTTTCCAACGGGCAAGGGAAGCTGAAATCCAATCACCATATTTCTGAACCACATTGTCTTTTGTGATTTTTTCCGGGTCTTTCTTATTTACTGAGTGAACTATTAAAGGAACTTTTACAATGCGGTCTTCTACTGCCTGTGCTAATGGATAATCACAAATGATCCATGGGTAATAAGTGTTTTCGGGAGTTTTTGGGGTTGCAGAAAAATCAACCCACATCTTTAATCCGCCCGGTAAGTTTTTGTGAATAGCAAGCAAACTTTCATTCCATTTTAATTCATCATCGTGCACATGGTGTGCCTCATCATTCATCACCAACAGATTGTCGAGTTCTTTAATTCTTTCAAGCAAAGTTTGTGGAGATTTTCCCGGGTCAGTTTGCGGTTTACGGCCAAGAATGGCTTCTATGATTGTATTCGGGTTAAATTCTTTAGTGCGGCTTTCGTAAAGCTGATGAATATTATTAAGAATGAAGTTGTTCTCGGCTGCCAATGGGCTTTCATCATTTCGGAGTTTGATATTCAATTTCCACTTTGATTTCCATGAGCCCGGAATAAAAGGAAGCTTTTCAAATATCTCTCCGTTTTTGAAATCTTTTGCCAAACGTTCGTAAACTATCACATTGGGCGCAACGAGCAGAAAGTTATTGGCATAGCGCCTGTCTTTTTCTCTTAAGCGATTGAAATAACTCCAAACCACCACGAACGCCATTACAAAGGTTTTTCCTGAACCCGTTGCCATCTTAACAGCATACCGCAACAAGTCTTTTTCCGGCAACTCCTGCTCGCCTTCCTGGTCTTTTTCGGGGAAATATCTTTTTACTTTTCGTTTGCCTTCTAAATCTTCACTGAATTCAACGGTTGAAGCAAACAGATTTCCACTAAACTTTTCATGGTACTTTTGGATAAGCGGAATTACATCAGTGAACTTTTTTATTTCATAAAGATAAATGATGGTTTCTACAGCTTCGCGCTGGCAGAAATAGAAATGGAATGGTTCGTTGCCAAATACCGGAGGGTGCGACTGATCGAACCAAAATGCCAGCAATTCCTGAGATGTAGTTGTAGCTCCCGGATAACCGTCATTTCTCCATTTATCAATTTCCGAACGGAGTTTATTCACCAGAAGCATCTTACTTGGCCTGCGACCTGGAACCAATTCATATTCGTTGGCCGTTTTCTTTTTCAGATAACTTATTGGTACTTCCCACGGGTTGCGGTCTTCGATGTAAGGAAGTGTTTTATCGTATTGAACTATTGATTGTGGCATGGCTATTTCACTTTTATTTCATAAACCTGAGAGGTGTCAATTCCGAAAATATCAATGATTTTCACAAAGATTTTGTAAGTGCCCGCTTTCGGGTACTCATAGTCAGCAACAAGCCGGAGTTTGCGTTCCTGCTTGGTGCGGTAGCTGGTCCATCCGTTGTTGAAAGTGTCGTTTTGAAATTCAAAATCAACAGCCCAGTAATCAATCCAGTCGCTCCATTTTTTAATGCTTTCTTTTACATCAGGAGGAATTAAATCGGTATGAGGTATTACAAAATCTTCCAGTTTAACTTTTGCTTTAAGTCCTTTGCTTTCAATTTCTGTTTTGAAGTAAGCCAGTTCAAAAAACTTCACATCGCCTTTGCCGGATGACTGCGGGTCAATAGCATCCATAGGAATAATGCGTAATTTGAGCCGAACAGCCATTTGTTTTGCTACTTCCTGTATGGCATCGTTTAAGCCCATTTCCCATTCCCAGCCCAAAACATGAAGTTCCTTTAATCCCATTTCTTTCGTGTCTTTTAAAGCATCTGTTACCTCTTGTATAGTAACAGGAGCATCCACAGCACCAATATAAACCAGGGCATTGCCTTTCTTGCCGTGTATATGCGATGAACCGGTAATAGGTTCGGCTCCATAAAGTTTTAAAATGAAAGCAAGGTATTCATACAATGCCTGTTTTTCATCCTTTTTCCCAAATGCCTTTATCTGCCAAAATTGACGTTCGTATTTACCAAGATTAAGAATTTCAAATGGTCTAACTTTCTTACCATATTTTTTTCCTTCATCGGTTAAATTCTTGCTGTGCTCTATTTCTAATAAGCGTTTGCGGGTGATATGAATGGAATAACGTCCGAGATCTACTCCAATCCAGCGTCTAGCTAATTTCTCTGCAACAGCACATGTAGTACCGCTACCACAGAAGAAATCAGCTACTAAATCACCTTCATCAGAGCAGGCTTCAATTATCTTTTTTACCAAAGCTTCTGGTTTTTGAGTTGGATAATATACTCTTTCATTATTTGTTGATTTAAGAGGATAAATATCTGTCCAAACATCAACAGGATTAACAAAAGAATACCACATACCCTTTTCATCATCATAGAATTCTTCATAATGCTCACCATAATCATATTTCTTTAAATGATAAGATATTTCTTTTATAAGATTAAATATTCGCTTATTACTTTTCTGATAAAATAAGATATTATCATGTTTTCGAGCCCAAAATTCCTTCGAATTACCTGCGGTTCTGTATGCCCAGATTAACTCATTCACAAGGTTATCTTGACCAAATATTTCATCACAAATTAATCTAAATTGAGAAATAGCCCGATAATCAGCATGAATAAAAATTGCCCCTTTAGGAGAAAGCAAATCATTCATTAATTGCAATCTTTCGTACATCATAGTTATTAAGCTTTCAAATCCATTTCCCCATGTATCGCGATATGCTTTTTCTTCTAAAACAGAATGTTCTTTGTGAATTGATTCGCCTTTATCCCCGACAAGTACATCTAAGGTAAAATCAGCACCTGTAGCAAAAGGTGGGTCAATGTAAATAAGGTCAATTTTACCTGCAAACTTTTCAAGAAGACTGCTCATAACAAATTTATTGTCGCCCCAGATGAGTTTATTTTTCCAGCCGTCCTCAAAGGTGCTGCCTTCATCGCCTTTCCAGATATCAAAAAGAGTTGTTTGTATAGGTACTTCATCACCTTTTTCAATCCTTGGCTCATTAATGCTTTCCACAATTTGAAAAGGAAAGGGACCGGGTTTTTCAACGGGTACAAGTTTGCCTTCATCATCGTATTTGCCACGCCAAACGAGTTCGGTTTTTTTAATTTCAATTTTGCTCATATTGTTACATTATTTAGTTTCAACTCTGCAAAAGTGTTTGAAGTCACATTCCTTGCACACTTTTGTTTTATCGGGTTTGGTTTTAATTTCAAAATCTTTGTTTATAATACATTTTGCTACCGTATCAAAGTGTTTGCCTGCTGCTTCAACCAATTTTTCATCATAATTAATTTCCATCAGTGCATCTTTACGGTTGTCTTCGGCTGTCCAGTAAATGTATAATCTTTCAGGGTCTTTTTGGTAGCGTTCTTTCAGAATATGTGCATACACATGAAGTTGATAGCGATATTTCTCCAAAACAGCATCATTCTTCACAGGACGTGGCTGGCTTTTAAAATCCAAAACTTCAAGCTTATCATCTTTTCCTAATAAAAGATCAACCTTGCCATTAATAATGTAGTCGTCCTTTTCATAGGACACATCAATTTCGGTTTCAATTACTCTGTTAAGCAAATCTTTGTTATTTATGAAATAATTTAAACAGTGTCTTAAAGCCCCTTGCTTTGGCAAGATTCCAAGAGGTCTATAACCATTTGCAAGAAGCCCTTTATAGTTATTTTCAAAATCTTCGGAAATGATTTTCTCCATCACTTTTTCACCATCCAGGATTCTCCGATGAAGGTCTTCAATGGTTTGGTGAACCAGAGTACCAAATAACAACTGCCCGGAACGGCTCGGTGTAAATTCGTATTCCTTGTAAAACAGGTATTGCCTTGGACAGGTTTCGTAAATATTGATATGCGATGTGAGGGACAATGATTTTTTAGGAACATAGGGGTCTTTTGATTCAAATCGCTGTGCTTTCAGGGTTTCCTTTTTAACGTGAGGCCATTGGTCAAGCCCCTCCCAAACAGAATCAAAAATATCCTTTGGTTCTCCACTGCTTGACAGTACCAGAATTTTCTGAGGTCTTGAGAAAGCTACATAAAACAGGCGTGCATGGTCAAACTGAGTAATCCGGTTTTCCGGCTCAAATACTGCCCTTGTATAAAAGGGTGAAAGGAAACGGTCGGTTTGCTTATTCACGCTATACTGTTTATCCAAAGAACTAACAACCACAACAGGAAATTCAAGACCTTTAGACTGATGGATGGTCATAATCTGAACATAACCCTTTGGAATAGGATTGTTTTCATCTTCATACTCGTTCTGTCCTGTATTAAAAAGAAGATTAAAAAAACTGTTGAAAAGGCGGTATTTGGCGGCAACCTTATTCTTTGCATTAATAAGCGGAATATGATAATAAGTCATATATGAGCTGACAAGAGAAGAAAACTGCGATAGGTTTCTGGCAGCATTTTCATCTTTTAAATATTCGCTGAACGGAGCATAAGCAAAAAGTTGGTAAGGGATATCGGAAGGTAGTTCATCAAGACTTTCTTTGTCTTTTAAAATATTTATTTTTTCGTTCATCAGCCGGATATATGCTCCCAAAGGTTTTAAAGCATATTTGCCCAGAAGCTGGATTCCTTCGTTTATAATTTCCTTGTGTGAGTAATTATCAAGGTCACTGCCAACAAACTCGAATATCAAGGCATAGCAAGCAATTAAAAGTTTAATTTCTTCATTTTCGAAATATGCTTTTGCCCGAGGACAAAATGCTTTTATGTTCTTATTGTTTAGTGCGGTAATGAATGGCTCGCTGTGTTCTAATTTCACACTTCGCAATAACAAGGCAACATCACTGGGGTCGTTTATTACTTTATTTTTTAGTAAATACTCTATCATGTCAGCAAAACGTTCGGCTTCAGCTCTTGCAGTATCGGCCCAAATACAAAACACAGCTGGGTAGTCAGGTGAGACTGTTGAGTTTGCAGGAATTACTTCTTTGCCAGGATACCGGAAAGGAACTTTACCTTTCGGATTTGTCCAGTCAATCTGCTGCATGAATGCATTGTAATGTTCAATAATAGTTTCATGGGAGCGGAAGTTTTCAAGTAATTTTATTCTTCTGCATTTTTTAAAATGTGTTTCAAATTCAAGAATATTACGAACTGTAGCTCCTCTGAACCGATATAATGCCTGGTCTTCATCTCCGACAACTGTTATGTTATTATGCGGTTTGACCAGCGTTAAAGCAATTTGCTCCTGTATGAAATTTGTATCCTGATACTCGTCAATGAGCATGTATTTGATTGTACCGGCAATTTTATCTCTGGTTGTTTTATTCTGCAGCAGGTCATAGAAAATCCTTTGTTGGAAGGAAAAATCAACACGATTATTTTCAAACATCAGGTTACGATAACTTTTGTAGGATTCTCCAAGTTGTTGCAAGAAATCATCTGAGGAGTCTGTTAAATCATCAGGGTCAATAATCTCTTCAGTAATCTTATCATAAAAATTTTTGATGCGACCAATCGTATCCCATTTGCCTTTCCATCTGCCGAAATATTTCTCTCTATCATGAAAAGGTTCAATAATGGTTTCAAAATGCTCATTAATAAACAGAGAGCAAGTAAGATCGTCAAGTACGGTATAGTTTTTCTTGAGAGGTGTTTGTTTAATAAAAGTATTGTTAAAGCTGTCGCAGATACCGTGAATCGTGCCGGTAATTAGTTCATGCAGGTTTATTTTTTCGCCTAATCTTTTAGAAAATAAACTTAATCGGTCACGCAATTCAAAAGCTGATTTTTCAGTAAAAGTAGTCAGTACAATTTCTGATGGCTTTGCTTTTCCTGAAAGAATCAAATACAAAGTCCTTAAAACAAGAGTGTAGGTTTTTCCGGTGCCCGGACCGGCAATAATTAATGTTGGTCCATCAGTTTCAAAAACTGCCTTTTGCTTCTCTTTATCAGAGCCAAGTCCAAAAGTTTCGATAAATTTAGTTTGCAGTTCTGTCATAATTAAAGGAGCTTATTTTCTTTGAAACTGAAATACTTGTCTTCGGCTACTATGATGTGGTCATAAATTGATATATTCAGAACTCTTGCAGGAATTTCAATTGCTTTTGTAATGGAGATGTCTTGTTCTGATGCCTGAGGATTTCCGTTTGGATGATTATGCAGCAGTAAAAGTGAACTGGCTCCGTTTTTCATCGCTTTTTCAATCACTTGTTTTGGATAAACAGGAGTTTTGTCAGACAGCCCTTTTGAAATCAGGTTTTCTTTTATTATAGCCTGTTTGCTGTCAAGGGAAATTATCCAGAATTCCTCGTTCGGCTGAAATCCAAGTTTTGCTTTACAGTAGCTGATTAATTCTTCTTTTGACTGTGTTACAGGTAATTGCTCAGCTTGCTGCTTATAATAGAGCAGAGAAACCTCTTTAATGAATTTACGAAGTGCAAGAGCTTTATCTTTGAAAAAAGGAATCTGACTTAATTCTTTCTCATCAGCATCAAAAAAACCTTTAACTGAACCGAATTTATCTATTGCTACTTTTGCTGCTGGCTTTACATCTTTTTGAGGAATTACGAATGTGAGAAATAACTCAATTATTTCATAGGGCTGTAAACCGCTTATTCCTTGCTGAATAAAACGATCTCTTAACCTGCTCCGATGGGCAATGTAATGAGGTTTATCTGTATTGCTTTTATTAGTCATAAATTAATCTTCACTATGCAATTTGATTTTCATAACTGCATTTTCTTTGTGGGAAAGCAAGATTGCACTCTTTGACAAAGCTTTGGTTTCAGCGTTGGCTTGTGGGGCTTTGGCAATGTGTGCAATGTGGGTCGGCAATTTCAAAATTTTTGTGCGGTGGGTCAAAAAATTAAAACACTTTTGGGTCGGCAATGAGTGTCGGGTTATTTGTTTGTCAGTTTCGTTTTTCATTTCAAGTTTAATATTCCATTTTCATTGTCAATTTGCTGTGTCGTTGTTTTTTTCCGCTTGTGCATAACGTATTTTTCACGCAATAATATTGCGTATAATGGTTTAAATGTATAAAATAGATGCGTGATAACCTAAATATATAGGGGTATTGATATGAAACGCAACGAGTTGATCGTGAAATTCCAAAAAGAGCTGACGATCCGCAACTACAGTCCGAATACCCAGCGAGCATATTTAAGCGGGCTACAGCGTTTTCTGGAGTTTTACGATCGGAATCATCCGGATTCGATTTCCGGGGATTTTCTGAAGAATTATCTGCTTTTTCTGAAAGAGGATCGTCATTATTCATACTCGTCATTGAAACACGCCCTGGCAACGCTCCGTTTTTTATATGAGATTGTTCTCGACCAAAAAGTCAATTTCGACTTCGATCTGAAAATCAGAAAAACTTATCCATTGCCGGAAGTGCTGTCCGTTCCGGAAGTCAGGAGCCTTTTTGAGAAAACTCTGAATCTGAAGCACAAGACGATCCTGATGACAATCTATGCCTGCGGTTTGCGAATTTCCGAAGCCGTCAATTTGCGGGTCAGCGACATAGATTCGGAAAGGATGTTGGTGCGGATTGCGCAGGGTAAGGGACGCAAGGACCGCCTGGTGATTTTGCCGGCAAATCTGTTGATTGTGCTGAGGCGCTATTGCCATGAATATCATCCGGAAGAATTTCTTTTCGAAGGGACGAAAGGCGGTCAATATTCCACGCGCAGTATTCAGGCGCTATTCAGGCGGGCTGTCAAATATGCGAAAATCCGGAAGAAGGTTTCAGTTCACTCCCTGCGGCATAGTTTTGCCACCCATCTGTTGGATCAGGGTACGGATATTCGCTACATTCAGGAATTGCTCGGGCATAAGCATCTTTCCACGACCCAGATTTACACTCATATCAGCAATTATAATCTGCAGAAAATCAAAAGTCCGTTCGATGCAAATGAGTTTCAATCGCTCGTTTAGCTAATAACCGGGAATAGTGCGCGAATAATTACCATTTTTTTCAGCTAAAGATGACCATCGTTTCAGTCGCATCTGAGAACTAAACTGAACATAATTATCAATCCCCAATTTAAGTGTCTGAAGGCTTCCTGACAGGGCTGATTTTCATGCAGTTCAAGTGTAATCATTCAAACAGTTTCAGATCGACGGCTTCGCCCAATATTTTATGTCCCATCTGGCTCGGATGCAGGTAGTCGCCGTCGTGCAATCCGTCCCTGATATTCGAAGGCTCGGCGGGATTGCGCGTTGCCTGATCGAGATCGATCACCGCATCGAAGCGCCCGCTGGCGCGAATCCATTCGTTGACCATAGTGCGAGCCTTTTCACGAAAGTCCTTATAGTAAAATGATTTTCCAATAGGGGTAATAGTCGCACCGTAAACCAGCAGACCGGCGGCGTGCGCGTCGTCAATGATTTTACCGAAAGCCTGTATCAGATCCTGAGCAACCTGCATAGCCGCCGGCTCGTCGGGAGTCTGACCGATATCATTTACCCCTTCGAAAACGATCAGCCAGCGCACTCCGAACTGTCTGAGAACATCACGCTCAAAGCGCTCTAGTGCGGAAGGCCCGAGGCATTCGCGCAGGACGCAATTGCCGCCAATCCCCAGGTTGAGAACGCCCACCTGTTGGGTAGCGGGATTGTTCAGCAGACGCTCGGCCAGAATATCCGGCCAGCGATTCTGCTGGTTGGTGCCACTGCCCCGTCCGTCGGTGATAGAATTGCCGAGAATCGCAATCGCCGCCGCGGATGGTGGCGCTTTGACATCAATCCCGTTAATGATATACCAGTGATCGGTCTTGATCGAACCTTTAAAATCAATTGACGAAATCTGATTGCCGGCGAGCAGGTAGGAGGTAGTGCGCGAGCCAGGATGACCGGTCACGTCCGGTGAAGTCTGACCAAAGTAAATTGTGATCGCAAGTTGCATACGCGGTCGCAGAGCGAAAGCGATCGGATCGGAAGTAATCGCGCCTCCCGGTTGCATGGTGACTGTCGATATTTTGTTGAATTTCAATTCCTTGATTGTATCCGCGTCGATTATGCCGCCGCCTGTTGAAACGGCGATCTGGACCGCTTTCATTGTCACCGGACCGGAGCTGAACTCATTCGAGAATTTCAACCGCAGAGTGTCACCGCCAATTGAAACGCAAACCACCTGCCGCAAAGTGTTATTACTAAGACCCGGTTTGGGCGGCAGATTATGCGGCTCCACCAATTGCGGCGCAGTGCTCCAGGTGCCAACCCAGACCTCCTCTGAGTTTTTCGGTTTGGACTTTCCCATCACATTGGAAGTAACAAACGCGAAAATAATAAATGTACCCAACAATATTCTCCGCATCAGGCGCGCTGAGAATGGAGAGTGGAAAGTGTAATTAGGCAAATTAGTCGTTTCGTAAATCATGGTAAATCGTCCTATGTTTTTGTTGATGATTGAATTTTAATTACAGGTTCTTACCAAGCCCGCCACATCGCACCGGCGGTGTAGCCTAAATCTATCCCGGCAAGCTAGATCCCACAACCTGCGTCATAACAATTTTTTCGGGCTCCTTCAATCCCATAACTTTATGCAGTTTTTCCCGGTTGACCAAGCCAAGTACGACGGTATTCAATTTCGCCGCCGCACAGTACAGGTAAACATTCTGACTAATGAAACCGGCATCCACGCCCGATATAAACCAGCGCTGGTAATTATTCCTGAAAAAGATACTCGTCATTCGGGAATAATCGGTAACGTAAATGAGCCCGAGCGGAGCGGAATGCATCATTTTTTGAGTGCCGCTATTCGCGCGGATGTCCTTAGTCAGAATCTGTACCAATTGGTGTTCTTTTTCAGCAAAAAGGAAAAGACCATCCTGCCTGGCGACATATATTTTGATTTCCTGCGAATTACAGGCTGACGGAGCGGTTCTTTTACTTTTGCTTTGTTTTGTTTCTGGTTTGGTAATTCCGCAGGCCGCCCAGAGCAGATTTGAGATATCCTGTTCAGAAAGAGGTTTATCCGACCACTTCCTTTTTGAACGGCGTTCCGCGAGAGCTTGCATCAGCGGGAAGGTGAGGTCTTTTCGAGGTGCGGGTAATTTTATCGAGTATCCCATAAATCAATTTGGATTATAATTTGATACATTACTTGTATAATTGCGGTGGAGAAGAATGGGGCTGATTTTTTCTTTTCCGGAATCGCATATTACTCATTATTCAAGGAGTTTGAAGGCTTTCTCTTTCGCAAGTCGGGCGGACATCACCAGTTCGCGGATTTCGGTCGGCAATTGAGCGTTTTGCCAATTTCGTTCGGCTTCGATTGATTGACCGGCGAGTTGCCTGGCTTTCAGGGCATAGAGAGCCGGACCGAGCGCATGGTCTGCCATGTGAGCCGTTGCAACGGCATGACCGACCGCCCGGGCGACCGCGACGGAGACCGGATTGATGGATGCCCTGGCAACCGCAATTGCAGCAAAAGCCGCCTGGCGGGCTTCTCCCACTGTCGCCTTGCCGCGTTGCCATTTACGGGCTATCTCTAAAGCCTGCTCAAGGAGCGGATCAGTCTTATCACCATAGAGTGGCAAAATATGCCGGGCGCAAACGCAAGCCCATTGCATCAGCTGGCGGTGTTGTTCCTTTTTAAGAGGACCGCCGCGGTGTTCGGCTACGAAACGTTTATCGCGCATTTATAAATCTAAATTCAATCGGCGATATCGTACTCGACGTCGAATCCGAGAGTTTTAATCGGACACAGCTGTTTGCCGAGGGAAGTCTCGATGTCTATATCCGAAAACCGTATTTTACCGGTTTCGGCAGGTACGATATTGTTACTGTACATAAGCCCAAAAGTGCCTGATTGACCGGGATCCAAATTGAAAATTACAGATATTGTAAAGCCGATGATATCATCGGCGACCCGTCCGAATCCGCCACCGGCTTCGGCGGTGGAAGATTTCCCGAAAGTGCTTAAACCGATATCGCCATTTAGAAAATGGCTGTCCAGATCCCGGGTAAATTTGATTGTTATATGTGATAAAGTGTCACTGGAGGGGCCAATTCCGGCGTCGCCAAATACCCAGAAGAAAATATTTTCCTGGCGGGTGTCAAACAGTGCGATTGTATAGGTATGTTTAGTCGGGTTGGTCGGATCGGATGGATCGACATTGACTTTATCATAAATGAATTTCCAGTTCGCCTCACCCTCTTTTTTAATAATGACATCCTTATCCCGGTAATTTCCCGAATTGTTGCAATACCATCTGATACGGAAATCCTCGAGCTTGAACTCATAATAGACTATCTGCGAGATCATTCCCCAAAAACGGTCGTCCTTGCCAACATCCAGAGTGTCCAGAGTTATCATAGTCGGATTATCCAGACTAACCACCATTGGATTGTCGGTCGATTCATTATAGGCGACAATCGCATTGGCTGAATACTCCTCGTATTGTTCCTGATCGATCGGCACAAACTGATAACCAGTCAACTGCTCGGCAGTTGCATTCTCCATAATTGCCTGGGCGTCAGCCTTACTCGGGAAAATGACTTTCGATAGAGCAACGATGGCTTCATCCGGTCCGATATAATTCGCAGTACCGTTATTGATTTTGGATAGAATCCTAGCCGATTCAGTGCAGTAATTAATCCGGGCGACTGGCTGTCCGCCTCCTCTTTTAATCTGATATTGAACCCCTTCGAAATCATATTTCTTCTCACAGTTTGTCAGCGTGACAAGGGCAATCACCATAAACAAATTAAGGATTTCTCTGAAGGTGTTTTTCAAAGTTGAAAATGCGTTAGAAGCCGGCATAAGCCCTCCTTCTTTTTGGAATAATTTTGAAATTTTCAAAATTGATCAAGCCATGATATTATAAAGCATGCAAATCAAGCATCATAGTAAAGTGTTTGTTTAAAGAACAGCTGAATTTATCTGGTATTTTATCTCATTTCAAAGCCGTTTCTTTTCAGGAAAAACGGGGTTGTAGTTGTTACCCTCGACGCTTTCGGTGGGAATATCCGAGTGATCATGAGCATTTTCATTTTTCTGGCTACCCGATTCCGGTAACCGATATTTAAAAATACTTAAGCGTACTTATTTAAGGCTTAGCTTTCGTCGTCCTTCTTGATTTCCACTTTGAATCCGCCAGCCCGGTATTTTTTGGGTA
>Ga0265293_10009485_pt1 | contig 13968 bp, 6 predicted proteins | sample Munlanlewell138R_FD_192505 | JGI IMG/M metagenome (GOLD analysis project Ga0265293, IMG submission 192505) | Leachate microbial communities from a municipal landfill in Southern Ontario, Canada - Leachate well 138R | ecosystem: Engineered > Solid waste > Landfill > Unclassified | place: Canada...
GAGTATTACAACGTGCAGAGCGACTACCTGCTGGAAATAGACATCACCCCCAACCGGGTGGATGCCGCGTCGCATTTCGGGGTGGCACGCGACTTGGCGGCCTACCTGAAACAGGCGGGCAAGCCGTACCAATTGAAGAAGCCGTCGGTAGAAGGGTTCGAGGTGGATACCGAAGAAGGCGGCATCGAGGTGATCGTGGAGAACAGCGAAGCGTGCCCCCGCTACTCGGGACTCACCATCCGGGGAGTGTCGGTGAAGGAGAGCCCCGGCTGGTTAAAAAACAGGCTCACCACCATCGGCCTGCGTCCCATCAACAACGTGGTGGACATCACCAACTACGTGCTGCACGAAACCGGGCATCCCCTCCACGCGTTCGACGCGGCCTATATTACCGGAGACGAGGTGGTGGTACGCACGCTACCCGAGAAGACTAAATTTATCACGCTCGACGAGCAAGCGCGGGAACTTGACGAGAACGACCTGATGATCTGCAACTCCGACGAAGGGATGTGCATCGCGGGGGTGTTCGGCGGGCTTCACTCGGGGGTGACCGAAGAGACCAAGGATGTGTTCTTAGAGTCGGCCTATTTCCACCCCACCTGGGTACGGAAAACCGCCCGGCGTCATGGACTGAATACCGACTCGTCGTTCCGTTTCGAGAGGGGAGCTGACCCCAACAACACGGTGTACGTGTTGAAACGGGCCGCGATGCTGATCAAGGAGATCGCCGGCGGCACCATCGAAGGGGCGATCCGGGATGTGTACCCGACTCCCATCGAGCGACCAAAAGTAACTCTCTCCTACCCCAAGATGGCATCGCTGGTAGGGAAAGAGATTCCCAAGGAGAGCGTGCGGAACATCCTGCAGAGCCTCGAGATGGAGGTCGAAAACGAGACAGGAGATGAACTCCAATTGCGGATACCGACCTACCGGGTGGACGTGATGCGCGACGTGGACGTGATCGAGGATATCCTGCGTATTTACGGGTACAACAACGTGGAAATCAGCGACTCGTTAAAAGCAAACCTCTCGTACCAAACGCCGACCGACCGCAAGCAGAAACTACAGACACTTGTATCGGAACAGCTCACCGCCAACGGGTTCCACGAGATCATGAACAACTCGCTCACCAAGAAGAGTTACTACGAATCGTGCGAATCCTACCCGGCAAAGAACAGCGTATCGTTGGTCAACCCGCTGAGCAACGACCTCGGGGTCATGCGCCAAACGCTCCTCTTCGGAGGACTCGAAAGCATTGCCTACAACCGCAACCGGAAGCACCTCGACCTTCGCTTTTACGAGTTCGGGAACTGCTATTTCTACGATCAAGAGCGAAAGAAAGAAGATAATATACTGGCCGAGTACTCGGAAGAGTTCCATATCGGACTATGGCTATGCGGAAAACGCACCCATAAGAACTGGGCGGCCACCGAAGAGGAAAGTTCGGTACACGAGCTGAAAGCACACGTGGAAAACATCCTGAAAAAGCTGGGGATAAACGAGAAAAGTTTGGTCTTCGAACCGATCGAGAACGATCTTTTATCCGCGGGAATGAGCATCGCCACACGGAAAAGCTCCATCGGCAGCTTCGGTATCGTCTCCCGTGCAGTCCGTAAATCGTTCGATATCGACACCGATGTCTTCTACGCCGAGCTGAATTGGGATCGATTGATGAGAGAGACCGAGAAGCAGTCGGTGCGTTTCTCTGAAATCTCCAAGTTCCCCGCCGTGAGCCGTGACTTGGCGTTGCTGATCGACCGGCAGGTTCCCTTCTCCAAGATCAAGCAGGTAGCCCTCGAATCGGAAAAGAAATTGCTGAAGGAGGTGACGCTGTTCGACGTGTATGAAGGAAAAAACCTGCCGGAAGGCAAGAAATCATACGCGGTGAACTTCGTATTGCAAGACGAGGAAAAGACACTGACCGACAAGCAGATCGACAAGGTAATGAAGAAGATCCGGCAAAACTTGGAAAAGGAAGTGGGAGCACAATTAAGGTAACCCCTTGACAACTATTAAACAACAACTTATCACCCTGGTACTCTCAATAAAAGTGTCAGGGTAAAACGGATAAACATGGGAAGAGCATTTGAATATCGCAAAGCGCGCAAGATGAAACGATGGGGCAACATGGCCCGCGTTTTCACCAAACTGGGAAAAGAGATCACGATGGCGGTCAAAGAAGGCGGGCCCGATCCGGATACCAATCCCCGGCTGCGGGTACTGATGCAACAGGCAAAGAAAGAGAACATGCCCAAGGATAACGTGGAGCGGGCTATAAAGAAGGCGACGGACAAGGATTTCTCCGACTACAAGGAGGTGGTGTACGAGGGCTATGGACCGTACGGCATTGCCATCGTGGTGGAAACGGCCACCGATAATACCACCCGCACCGTGGCCAACGTGCGCAGTTACTTCAACAAGCACGGAGGGTCGCTGGGCACCACCGGCAGCTTGGAGTTTTTGTTCGACCACAAGTGTGTCTTTAAAATAGCCCCCAAGGAAGGAGTGGCACTTGATGAGCTGGAGCTGGAACTGATCGACTTCGGGGTAGACGAGGTGGTGGAAGAGGAAGAGGATATCCTGCTGTATGGCGACTTCAAATCCTATTCCGGGATACAGACCTACCTCGAAGAGAATGGCTTCGAGATCCATTCGGCCGAGTTTGAGCGCATTCCGCATGACACCAAGGCATTGAACGCGGAAGAGCGGGCGCAAATAGAGAAATTGCTCGAAAAATTCGAGGAGGACGAGGACGTGCAGAACGTGTTTCATACCCTGTCCCCCGAGGAAGAGGAAGAGTAAAAACACACTTTTGGTGTACCGTCATACAGCGAAATACAAGTGATGTATCAATGTCTTCACCGGGTACCGTCCAGCCTTTCGCGACGGCGGTTACCGCCAATTACGGGGAGGGTTTATCGTGTAACACGATAACGTTCGGAATACTTATCGAGTGCTTCCCGCGCGGCCACGAAGGAGCTCTTTTGTGACTGAAGCACTTCCTGTTCAAGCTTGACAAGCAGCGTGGCGATTTCAGGGTCAGTATAAAAATTGTCACGCAATTGTTCGTTGATTGTCTCGAACATCCAGTATTTGGATTGCTCTTGCCGTTTCCGCTCAAAATAGCCGTTCTGTTTCACGAAATCTATATAGCGGTGTACCATCTCCCACACCTCGGTGATGCCCAGCCCATAGTAACCGGAGTAGGTCAGCACCTCGGGCGTCCATCCCGATTCGGCGAGGGGAAAAAGGTGCAACGCGTTGCTGAAATGGCGCTGCGCCATCTTGGCTTTTTTAATGTTGTCGCCGTCTGCCTTATTGATCACGATGCCATCGGCCATCTCCATAATGCCCCGCTTGATGCCCTGCAGTTCATCGCCAGTTCCGGCCAGTTGGATCAAGAGAAAAAAATCGACCATTGAATGTACGGCTGTCTCGGATTGTCCCACTCCCACGGTCTCCACGAAAACATAGTCGAACCCGGCCGCTTCGCAGAGCACGATGATCTCCCGGGTCTTGCGCGCCACACCTCCCAACGACCCGGCGGAAGGGGAAGGGCGGATGAACGCGTTCTCCGCGACCGAGAGTTTTTCCATCCGGGTCTTATCCCCGAGGATACTTCCTTTGGAGCGCTCGCTTGAAGGGTCAATCGCCAATACTGCCAGCTTGTGTCCCTTTTCCAAGAGGTGCATCCCGAACGAATCGATGGAGGTACTTTTCCCCGCGCCCGGCACGCCGGTGATGCCTACCCTGATGGAATTCCCGGCATGGGGCAGGCACCGCTCGATAATGGCTTGCGCCGTATCGCGATGCACGGGCAAAGAGCTTTCTACGAGCGTCACCGCTTGGCTGAGAACCACCCGGTTTCCGGCCAGGATACCCTCCACGTACTCGTCCACGGTGCGTTCCCCGCTTCTTTGCCGTTTTTTCAGGTAAGGGTTCACACTGGGAGGCTGTGCCACCCCCTTGTTCACGTTGAGTCCCACGTATTTCGGATCGTTTTCAGGATGTTCCATTGAAATTCTTTAAATAAAAAAACCGGACGAAGTCTCTTCGCGAAGATACTTCATCCGGCTTGTATTTACAATCCGGGAAAGGTTTTTTATCGCTTCGGCGTTACATTCCCTTTAATGGTAAGGACATACACGGTGTCGGGCACGTTGGTGTATACCCGTATGGTTTTGTTGAACGTTCCCGGGCGGCGCACGGTGGAATACTGCGCGGAGATGGTCCCCTGCTTACCCGGCAGGATTGGCTCTCTTGAATAGCTGGGTGTGGTACATCCGCAAGATGCCGATACCCGCTGTATAATGAGGGGGCTGTTGCCTTTATTCGTGAATTCAAACTGGGTGGTTACCGCCCCTATCTCTTCTTTAATAGTACCAAAATTATGTTCTGTCTTTTTGAATTCCATCGCGGGTTTCTGCTGCGCGAGCGCCACGCTTCCAAATAGAACAGCACACAATAACACTAAACTCAATTTCTTCATATGATTGATTTTTATTTTTCTTTATTTAATTTGAGAATTTCTTCTTCTACATTTATCGACATTCTAAATCCAGCTGTTTTCAATTTATCGATATATGGTTTGATTCTCTTTATATAACCTTCTTTTTTAGCTCTATGGAGAACGCCTAACGTTCCAGTAAAAGGCAAACCTAATTTTTCTGCCTCTTTTCGACCTTTTAAATCATCAAGGATTAATAAAATATTCTCCTTCTCAAGTGCTAAAGCAATAGCAGACGCTTCACCCAAGTCTAAATAGAGATTCAATAATCTTATTATTTTTTTGTTCGAAACTTCTTCTACAATTATCCATGTTGGAAGTTCCTCTCCAAACTCTGCTACTATTTCGGAAGTAACATACACTTCACGATACAGGGATTCCAACAATTGCAATGCCCCTATTTTTGTTAGGGCAATGAGACAACTCGTATCTGATATAACGATTTTTTCAAGCACTCGCGATATCTTTTTGTAAATCCTCTACAGAACTACTAAATAACGAGACGCCGTATCGCCCAAGTATTTCCACGAAAGCACGTTTGGACATTCCCACCATTTCGGAAGCTTGCCCTGCCGATAATAGACCATCCTCGTATAGTTTAGCCGCCAAATATACCGAAACATCAAATTGCTTGGTATCTATAGAGGAGGGTATATTTAGAGTTATTTTATTCATATTAAAACATTGACTTCGTTGTTGTAGTCCGATACAAAAATAACAATTAAGTTTAACGGGGGTTTATTCTTTAACAATTATTCTACTTCCCGCGGTATGGGAAGTGAACTCCGGCGCGTACATGCATTGAACCGTGGTGATGCCGTTGGAATAGTCGCCCGCGCGGTTCACGTGAACGCTGTACTCAAAGACGTAGGTGCCCCGGGGCAACGTGTCGAAATAGAAGTTGGTGGAGGCATCCTTCGAGGTCCGGTAGTAGAGGACGCCGTTCTGCCAACCAATGCCGGAGACTTGATTCACCGGTTCGAAACTGGCGGCGCGGGTATCCTTCAAATGCACGAATTCTAAATCTCGATCCGTTCGTAAAGTGAGCCGTACCACCACCTTGTCGCCCACCCTTAACGGGCGTTCGTCGGTGACCCGTACCAGTTGAGCCCCGGAAGAGGTCACCTCCTCCGCGAAGAGTTGCTTCTCGATATCCAGCGACCCGTCTGTTTTCGTGATCTTGTCCATCTCCTCGTAATACTGCCAGTAAAGCGCTCCCCACGCGGGAGTTGCCCCATGGTGCGTGACGGTAACCTCACCCATTTCCGGCCCTATTTCCGGGCTGCTCCACGATGTTTTGATGTAACCGGTACCCGGTTCTTGGGATTCCGCTTCAACTTGGCGGTCACCCAAATGGATGGTAGTTTCCCCGGTCGACGAGAACCAGTCGCTTCCGGTGCTCAACAGCGCGTACACCGCGTCCATCGTGGCATGGGTGGATTCCCATTGTTGGGTTTGCTTTTGTTTCAGCAGCCAGCGTTTCATCTCGTCCATCTCGGCAGTACCGGCGCCGCCCGCGCGGAACGCGTCCATGATAAAGGTGTGCACCGTAACAGCCGATTGCGACATGAATACACGTGCACGGTTGTTGGCCCAGTACATGCCCAGTTCATCGGAGAGCGTGGCATGCTCCCTGAAAGAATCGAGAATCGCCTGTACCACGTGCGCTTTTTCCTCCCGTTCCATCAAGAGAGCGATAAGCGAGCGTTCGTATAACCCGTGGGTGGCCCAGTTTTTCTCGATCACCGACAGGTAAAAGTCGACCATCTCCCTGGTTTCCTTGTCCAGCGGGTACTCTTCGTAGGCCGCACGCACGAAGATATATTCCAAGTCGGTAATGGAAATGGTTTTGATACTCTTCCATTCCTTATTATACCGTTTAAGCGCGTCGAAGCGCCGGATCGCCTCCGCGTCGATAAAGGCGATGGCTTCTACTTGCATGGATTGGATATCGCCGGTGAATTCCACGGCGCCCAACTCCTTCAGTTGCTGGAAACCATACAGGATATAATGTGTAATGCCGATGCTGGGGCGGAAACCTTTAAACCAACTCCACCCGCCTTGTCCGGCCTGCAGCTCTTTCAGCTTATCAATGGCCGTCGCGGTGAGGTAGCCGCTCCGGTTCAAGTCGAACAGCAACGACAACCGTTGCTTTTGTTCCGACTCATTTCGCGCTTCCAGCACCCAGGGTGTCTCTTCCAGCAGCACGTTCTTCAACTCCTGGTTCTTTTCCAAGTTCGAGAGGAAAGTTTCCTCGTCGCCCCCCTGTTTTTTCCACGCTTCTACCATCGCCGTCACCTTGGGATACGCCCGCCCGATATGGGCGCCCAATGAATTGGCGTAGTAAGAGGCGAACCACGCCACCGCGTTGTCGCTCGTTGGCTCACCCAGCACCGGCAGGGCTTGTACCGCGTACCAAGCAGGGTTAGAGGTAAACTCGAGCGTTAACCGGTAATCTTGGAGGGTAGTCGAAGCACGGTTGGCCAGCCGCTCCATGGTGAACGTTTTCGTCTCGTTGGCTTTCACGTCCATCCGCGTGCTTTCGGTCACCAGCATCCGGTTAGGCAGTACCGCGAGTGCGTGCTGTTCGCCGTCGCTAAACCGTTCGCTCCGCGCGACAATCCGTACCCCGATCAGGTCGATATTCTCCGGTACGTGGAACGTCCACGAAGCATCGGCAGAAGCGTTGGGCGCTAGTGAGAACGGCTGCATGGGGTTCTCCAGGGAGATAACATCCACTCTCTCGTCGGTTGCCGGGTCAAAGAACTCCAGTGTCGCGTTGCCGTTGATCGTGCTGTCCGATAAGTTGGATACCTTGGTCGCAATGGAAGCCCGGTCACCATGACGCAAGAACCGCGGCATGTTGGGCGTCACCATCAACTCTTTCTGGGAGACGGTGAATGCTTCTGCCTTGCCGATATTCAGCTCTTTGTCGTGCGCCAGTACCCGGAATCGCCAGCGGGTGTTGCTCTCGGGCACCGTGAACGCGATCAGCGTTTCTCCTTTCTCGTTTGTACGCAATCGCGGGTAAAAGAAGGCGGTCTCGTTGAAATCTCGGCGCACCTGGGGTGCTTCAGCAGCCGGTTCCATCGCGGGAGACTGTGGAGACGGTGGAGGAGCCGCCGCCCCGTCCCGGGCAGAAGCACTCGTATCCATTACCGTTACCTCCTCTTCGGCCAATACCATGTCAAAGGCTTCCCTTTTGGGTTGTCCGTACCCGATCACCGCATTTTGCTGAAACTGTGAACTGACACCTCGTATCATCACTCTACCGGCGTAATAGAGCGAGTACCCGAACCAGTTAAAACGGTCAAACTCCAAGGAGGGCACTTTTTTCGTTTCAATAGCGATGGAACCCCATCCTCTACCCCGGTCAAACGACTGGTCTCTCGAAAAACCCACCCTGGAGTGATACCGGTCGAATATAAATGCCGGAAGATTCCAAGAGGGCGAGGGATAAATGTTATCCAACGAGAAGTCGTACATCGAGGCCAGTACCTCGGCAAGGGCGGGATTCCCGCTCGCGTCAGTGACCGTGATTCTCCACTCTTCCTCGCTTCCCGGACGTATCCTATCACGAAAAACGGCTAACTTCACGTTCAGCTCCTTATTCTCTTGCAAGGGACGTAACTCCGATCGATGCGTGTAGAACTTCTCTTCCTTCACGTAAGTGAGCATCAGGGTAATTCCTTTGCTATATTCCGTTTTGTAGGGTAACGAGAAAAGACGATTTTCATTGTCCACTTCGATCCATTTCCGTTCGATCAAGTCGTTCTCTTGCCACAGTTCGTAGAGGACATGTACGCGGGAAGTAGCCCCGAGAATCACTTCGGCCGGTTTCCCGGGAGCGAAACGGGTATTCTTTTCCACGAACCACGCGTCGGTCTTCACGGGGGGCCGCTTATCGGCGTAGGAGAACAGGATCGCGTCTTTCTCCGCCTCCACGGGATTGCCCCGGTCGTCCTTCGACTGCAACTTCACCCTGTACTTCCCCGAGGGCAACGCGGCCAACACTTTTTGCAGCCCGGGTTGTTCTCCCGTGACGAAGTCACCTTGACCAACCAGTTGATGGATGGAGTCGTTCTCCTGCAACGAGTAGATACGATAGGTTCCTTTGGCAGCCACGTCGCTCCCGTCCAAGTTCTTGGCAGAGATCACTATCTTCTCTTCGCTGTTTTTTTCCCATTGGTCCGCCATCTCCAAGTTAAGCATCATGGAGACGTCGCCCACTGAAACAGTATAGGTTCCGGTACGGGTCTCGCCATTGATATCGGTCAGCTCTACCTCCACCACGAACGAATAGATCGACCGGCTATTACGACTCGACAGCTCGTTATCAGGTTTCTCGGGTGTAAAAGCAATCTCGAAACGGCCCTCGTCGTCGGTACGAACCGTTCCTTCCCCGAAGTGATCCGTGGCCCCTCCCCATGTCCACCATGCAATTTGCCGGCGAGTGATCCGGTAGCCGGCCACCACATCTTGTAGCTTGATGCCCGAGAAGCTTTGGGCTTTGCCTCTCAGCATAACCTCTTCACCAAACTTGTAAGTCTGCTTGATGGTATCAAACGTGATCTCGAAAGTGGGCCGTTTGTATTCTTCCACTTGAAAATAGATGCTCCCCCCTCCCGCTTCAATGGTGAAGCCTCCCGGCAACGTACCGGATGGCAGCACGAACTCGCCGGCGACCGACCCAAATTCGTTGCTCCTCAGCGACTGCTTGGATATCTCCCGGCGATTGGCGTCCCGCAACGTGAACTCGATGCTCTTGCCCGTTACTATTTGGCTCTCTGGCTCCTTGGCCTTCGTCACGATAGCCTTGTAGTGCACGGTCTGCCCGGGTCGGTAGAGGCCACGGTCGGTAAAAAGGGTGACCACTTCCCGATCAAGGCTCTTTTCACTGCTATAGCTCCAGTATGCATACGGGAGGCGATTTAATAAAGAGCCGTTATCGTTGCCGGCAACGGCATGATAAAAGACATCGTTGTTGGGTATATCCTTGTGATATACTGCCATTCCCTGGTCGTCCACAGGCAAGGATACCACCTTGGTTAATTCGGAGTTACGCCAGTTACCCGGCAGCTTGTAAATCTCGACCTTCGCGTTCGGGACTGGTTTCCCGGTGTCCCGATCCACCACGAAGAAGTCGTACCGGTCTTTCGCGGATGAACGGGAAAACACGGCAAGATCGGAAACAGCAAAGTAATATTCTGTTGGCCGGGAACTGGTTGTCGCGGGTGACGAATCGAAAACTAACATATAGGTGCCCGGCTCCTTCACTTCAACCGTGAAAGTGGTATTTCCTGGGAGATAAGCTGGCATTTCCGGTAAGTTCACGACGATATTTCTCATGAAACGCCGTTTTCCCTCGATGCTCTTTCGTACTCCCGACCCTGCCATTTCTACCTCCATGGGAGAATCTACACGGTACAATTTAGCGGTCAGCGAATGAATATTTTGAAAGGCTACCTCGAAGCGCGCCTCTTTGCCCGGGTAAAAAGTTTTGTCTCCCATCACCGTGAACTCGGAGCGAGTAAATTGTTTCAGCCGGTTTTCAAGGATACCCACCCGATCATAACGTGGGTAAAGCTGGATGGCATCATGCAGGAGGGTATATAGTTCCTCTCGCTTCTGTTTGTTCCTGATGCTGTCTTGTACTGGCAGTTGAAAGATTTCGTTCTGGTAGTGAACTGCCATCTTATCGATAATCTCCACGCTTAATCCTTCGCCGTCCCATTGCTCCAACAACCTCTGTAACGATGGGAGGGCATACGTTTCACTTGCTGATCGCAACCTCGATAAGTAGTCCAACTTATCCAGTTCAGTAAGCAACACGGAACTGTCCATTCCCCTTCCCTGCAACGAGGCCATCAGCTTCCGGTAGGTCTCCAGTGTCCACAATTCGTGCTCGTCCTGTCGCGGGTCAAACGGTAATCCCGTGAATTGATCCGCGGGGGAAAACAGGGCTTCCACCGCGATGCCTTTCCGTGCCAGTAGACGGTTCAAATCCTCCGCTGCATCAACCTGCCCGATCACCTCGATGGCACGGCGTGCCAAGAAGTCGTACATCGAGGGATAATACGCGCGGGAATCCTTGCCCAACTCCACCACGGCCAAATAGGATTCCACGTCCGTCGTCTCCAACGCCGGTCGGTCAACAATAGACGCGTTCAGGTGCTCGATCACTTTATTATATAGAATGCCCCGTGTCCACTCCTTCATATCCTCCGGCACGAAGTCCCCCAGTTCGGTGCGCCGATCGATATTCCACCGGTCTTTCCGGTAGTACTGCATGTAGAGTTCTCCCAGCATGGAATGGAGCACCGACCGCTCCACCACATCGTTGCTCGCCTCCGCCATATCGAGCAGGTTCCGGAAAATCAACGTGTCGTTCTCGGCGTCCAATGCCAAGTCGTACTTTCCCTGGTGGATCAGCGCTTTGATCACCTGCGGGCTATTTTTTTCTTGTACCGCCCGGCGCAAGATGTTATCCACTTCCCGCGCGGCTGATTTAGGCAGGGACTTTTGTTCAAACTGGGCCACCGTTTTCCATTGCTCCGCGTAAGGGGCTTTACCCGCGGGCGGGTTCGACTGAGAAAAAACTCCGGAAATATACATACAGAGAGACAGGGTAAGGAACAACTTGTTCATACGGATCGGTTTATTTTTTACAGTTAAAGGCAAAGGCGTCATACCTGGTTATTCTTCAGATTTCAATCGCGTCCACCAGAACCTACGGCTGCCGATCAGCGACATAAACACCTTACTGTTTGTTGGTTCTATGAAACACGCGTGAAACTTGAATTATCTATTTAACAATTTCTACCGTGATTTTGTTTCCTAAAAAACCGGCACCGACTTTCGCGTGATGCACGACCTACTATGTTAGAAGATCATGCGCGCGAAAGAGGATGCCGGTACGGCGTGTACTCGATCGTTAGATTGGTTTATTCTTCTGCCACGGTGAGGGGAGCCACGAAAAGCCCCGATTTGCCGTTAGCAGTAAAAGCTACCCAATACGTATCCGCGTCTCCCTCTTCGGCAGGCTCGGCTTGTACCAGCCTCCAGGAGGCGACATCGTGTTGTTCGGTGGTTTCGCCATCAACGATGAGGGTTAGTTCACCCACGACCACCGGTGATTCCTTCGTGGAAGCAGTTTCGGCTTCGGCTCCGATTTTCTCGTCCGGATCCTGTAGTGTTAACACGAACGAATCGGCTTCCGCCTCTCCCTCTGCTTCACCTGTCCATGTGAAGACAACTGTTTTATTTTCGCCTTTGATAAACGTATAGCTGCCCGCGTCGGTGCCTTGCACTTTTTCAAACGTGTCCCAAGCTACCCGCACGGTCGCGTCTCCTTTCTCATCCTCGTACGGGTCTTCGTTCACCTTCACGGCAATCGTGGCTTGAATACCGTTCGCGTCGGTTACCTTCACGGTGGTAGCCCCCTCCTTCAATCCTTTAAGGGCAATATCGCTCCCGCTCACGGTTGCCGTCACGACCGTCTCGTCGGCCTCTTCCACCGTGTAAGGCGACACGCCACCGCTCACCTTCACGGTGGTGGTTTCTTCAATAAGTATCTCTACGTTGTTTTTATCGAACGTTAGTTTATCCGTCTCGTCGTCATCGCAAGCGATGAATACAAGACCTAACAACATCATACTACTCAATAAATAAATGGTTCTTTTTTTCATAATAATTTTTTCTTTTCTACGCGTTTAAAAAATCGTGTGGTTTGTTCGCTATGTCGAGTACACGTAAGGTTAGATGCGTGGGAATAGTAAAACGCTGCATATTCCGCTTACTTTAACCATATTTAAACAATTGAAAAGACGGCTTCAACAGGAAGAGTTGTCCGGTTTCATCACTACTCCCATTCTTTTTTTCCCGTTGATTTTTATGCATATCGGGTGCTCGAAGCGTACTTGTCGTATATATTCTGTTTCATGCACGGCCGGATGTTGATTGAGAAATGCCTCGTCGAAAAAACCATCGTTTTCAAGAAAAGGATTGATCGTGAAGTAGCCCACGCCAAACGAGGTAAGGTTCTGAAAAAAATGGGTACCTTGGCTTGGCTCGATGCGGTAGTGCTCCATCCCCGACTCCACGATCACTCGTGCTTGGCTGATGTGCGTCCATTTCACGGGTATGCCCAGCCATGGGTCCGACGAGCCCCAGCGGCCGGGGCCAATCAGCACGTAGTTAGCCCCGGTCTCCACGAAACGGCGGTTCAGCAGCTCAATCTCGCGAGCGACCTGTAATGTCTTGGACGCGTCAAAGGCTTCCGATTTCACGTAGACCACATCATGCACGTCGTTAGAGATACCATTGCCCAAGGCGCTTTTCGAGAAGAGGATGGACTCTTTTTTGTCGATTTTTTCCAGATCTTCATTCATCACTTCCTTGCTGTCCACGATGGGCCGTATCTGCAACACGTAAAACGAGGCGTTCGACTGGTCCTTGATGTCCACCGCGAACTCGATCTCTACCGGCCTGCCCATCTCTTTTTGCCCTGCCTTCAAAAGCCGTTCCAAGATCTCGTTGAGCGGGAACATGTCGTGCTGCAAGATATTGGCGAAAGAGATGATCTTGCGGCCCCCCTCGTAATAGCCGTCCCGGATAATTTGATCATGGTGGTCGTACGTTGACGCCACGTACCGGAGGGGACCCTCTTGTTCGGCATCCCGCACCCGCGGCTTTTGCAGGTTAAATCCCTCGTCTACCGAGAACTCCCGTGCTACGGAATCGAGGTCGAGCGCGTAAAAACGGGTCTGGGTATCTCTCAATGCCAGATCGAGCGAGCTCAACTGCAAAATATTGGACGCGTGGAGGGGCGAGAAGCGTAGCCCCGTGTTCCCGTCCACGATATATTTCCCCAGTCCGAGCGCCATGTTCACGATCCCGTCTTCTGTCCGTTCGTTGCCGATCGGGTAGTAATTGATCGAGCGTGCCACTCCCGAGATAGCAGGGTAATAGAAGCTCCCGTACTGGGAACCCACCACTTCCTGCAGGACGATGGCCATCTTTTCCTGGTCGATGAGATTATGCGTGGCATCCATGTATGCCTTGCTATCGCTATAGAAGACCGAGGCGTATACCGCCTTGATGGCGTTGCTCAATAGCCGCACCATCTCGTATTTATCCTGCACGAGCGGGATCATGTAGGTAGCGTAGATCCCCGCGAAAGGTTGGTACTGGGAATCCTCGAGCAAGCTCGACGAGCGGATGGCTATTGGCCCGTCAATCGCGTTAAAGAAGACAAGGAAGTCGCTCACCAGCCGTTTTGGGAGTTTTGCCGCGAGAAACTGCTTCAAAATCTCTTCGTCCGATTTATCGGACAACGCCAGCGGGTATAGTTTGTTCGCCTCCATGAACTCGTCGAATAGATCCGTACAGAGTACCACTGTCTTGGGGGAGGTCACGGGGAAGTTAGCATGGTTGTTGAGTTCCAAGTGGGTCTTCACCAT
>Ga0265293_10009486_pt1 | contig 13968 bp, 13 predicted proteins | sample Munlanlewell138R_FD_192505 | JGI IMG/M metagenome (GOLD analysis project Ga0265293, IMG submission 192505) | Leachate microbial communities from a municipal landfill in Southern Ontario, Canada - Leachate well 138R | ecosystem: Engineered > Solid waste > Landfill > Unclassified | place: Canada...
CGCCCGCAGGACTTCGTGTTGCCGCTGCGCGCGCCGCACCCGGCACGCTTTCCACGCCTCTTCGAGTTCAAGATCCGCTATCTGCTGGTTCCTGCCGCGCGTTGGCTCGATCGGGTCCGAGCATCCTGATCGCGCGGGATGATCGTCCTTCCGTCGCAGGTCAGGTAATCACGAATCGCGGGGCGACTTTCCGGGTCGCCTGGTCCGAGCGCCTGGCGTACACCCGGAGCGGCGCCAGATCGCCTACCGATTCTCGATCGGACCTACTCCATCACGGCTGACAAGACCGACAATCGTCTGCTGGCGGTCTCGCCTTCGTTCAGGATTTCTTGCCCGGAGAAGTAGCAGGGCCGTAATGTATACTGAACTGCGCTTGGCAGGAGTACACGCATGGATCTCGAAACGCTGATCGCGGAGCGCGAAATCGGTCGCGCGCTGTACCGCTTTGCACGTGCCATGGACGAGCGCGACTGGGCGGCCCTCGATGGCGTGCTTGTCGAAGATGCCACCGCGGACCTGGGCCTGGGAACGGTGAGCGGGCGGGCAGCGATCGTGGCCTTCATGCGCAGCTTTCTCGATGCGTGCGGGCCGACTCAGCATCTGCTCGGCAACCTCGTGATCGAGGTCGAAAAAGACCGGGCGACGAGTCGCTGCTACGTGAGCGACATGCACAAGGGAACCGGCGACAAGGCACATCTGACCTTCTCGACGCTCGGGGAATACCACGACAGCTGGGAGCGCCGCGGCGGCCAGTGGTGGATGATTCACCGCCGCAAGCTCAACCATGCGCATCTCGGCTCGATCGAAGTGCTCGGCGCCGGGCCGGGATGAGCCGGCCGAAGCCGCCGCAAGCCGTCCAGTCCCAGGCCGTCCAGTCCCAGGCCGTTCAGTCCCAGGTCTGCCAGTCGACCAGCAGTAGGTTGCGCTGCCGGGATGCGTTCAATCGCGTGCGCCCGGCGTGTGATCCGAACGAAGCCGTGAATAACAGGAGAATAATATGTCCATCGGTTTGACGGGTCTCGAAGGCAAGATCGCTATCGTTACGGGCGCCGGGCGCATGAGGAGCATCGGCCGGTCGATCGCAGTGACCCTCGCTCGAGCGGGCTGCGACGTTGTGCTCACCGGCACCGGCCGATCGCCCGATCGCTATCCCGAGGACGAGCGGGCCGCTGGCTGGCGGGATATCGAGTCGGTGGCTGATGAAATCCGCGCACTCGGACGTCGGGCGCTCGCAATGGTCTCCGATGTATCCAAACCCGAGGCGGTCGAAGCGCTACTGGACCGTGTGACCGGCGAGCTTGGGGGCGTGGATGTACTGGTGAACAACGCCGGTGCCACCCGGGGGACGGACCGCGTGCCCATCATCGATCTGTCGGTCGAGGAGTGGCATCGCGTCCTCGGTACGAACCTGCACGGCGTCTTCTACATGTCGAAAGCCTGCGCACAGCGCATGGTGACGCAGGGCCGCGGTGGCAGCATCGTGAACATCTCGAGCCTGGCGTCGCGGCTACTCGCGGCGGAGACGGGCGCCTATGCGGCTTCCAAGGTCGCCGTGAACGCGCTCTCGACGGTGATGGCCGCGGAACTCGGGCCGCACGGTATCCGCGTGAATTCCATTTGTCCGGGTATCATCGATACCAGCCGCCTCGACGATATCGGCCGGGGGGAGATGTGGGCCACCATGCTGAAGGCCTACGTGCCGCTCGGGCGTGCCGGCACGGGCGAGGACATCGCCAACGCGGTCACCTTCCTCTGCAGCGAGCAGGGTGCCTGGATCAGTGGCCAAAGTCTTTACATCGACGGCGGACACAACTTCACGCCGCGGCGCCCGCAGTAGCGCGGCGGAAGATTCCAGGCGCCCGTGAGACGCGCGCCTGGAATCTCAGGCTGCCGAAATCGCCGCAGCGGCTTCCGCGGCGCTGCGCATTGCGCCCTCGATGTAGCTTACGCCGCGGCAGTCGCCGACCAGATGCACTGCGAAACCCGCGGCTCGGAGCTGATCGGCGAGCGTGAGATCGCCGCTCGCGCCCTTGGCGACGATGACATGATCGGCTTCGACCGACTGCTCCTGGCCCTTCGCGTCCGTGAAGCGTATCTGCTCGGACTCGATGCGGATATTGGCGGCGCTCGCGTGCAGCCCGACGCCATGCTCCTGCAGTTCCTCGATGAGGCGCATGCGCCGCACCAGGGTCAGTCCCGCGCCGAGGCGCGGAGCGTCGTCCACGACGTTCACCATGCGGCCGCGTTCGCTCAGAAACTCCGCGAGTTCCAGTCCCACCAGTTCGCCGCCGACGATGGCGATGCGCTTGCCCAAAGGCATCCATTGGCGCGTCGCCTTGCGCACGAAGTCGAGGTTGGAAGTCATGCCGGTGGCCGCGCCGATCTTGGTCGCGAGCCGCGTCGCCCAGCCGGTCTTTTTCTCGAGCGCTTCCGAACTCTCGCCAAGTACGAGCCGGCGCAGATCATCGCCGCTGAAGACGTGCGGCAGCTCGCCGCCCGGCAGCGGCGGCATGCTGCGCCGTGCGCCCGTCGCCACCACCACCGCGTCGGGCGCCAGTGAGCGCAGGAGCTCAGGCGTCGCTGCCGTGTTGAGCCGCAGCTCGATACCCGATGCTTCGATCTGCCGGCGCAGCCATTCGAGCAGCCGCTCGTTGGCCGCGTAGGCGAGCGCGGCGAAGCGCAGCGTGCCACCCAGATGTTCGGCGCGTTCGAGCAGCACGACTCTGTGGCCGGCCGCATTCAGGCGCCGCGCCGCTTCCATGCCGCCCGGGCCGCCGCCGATGACCACGACACGCTTGCGCGCTGCGGTGGCGGTCTGCGAGGGACGGCAGGATTCGAAGCCGGTCTCGGGATTTACTGCGCAACGCACGTGATCCTGCACGTAGATTGCACTGATGCAGGTGTAGCAGTAGATGCAGGGCAGCACGTCCTGCGCCCGCCCCTCTTTGAGCTTCCTTGGCAGATGCGGATCGGCAAGCAGCTTGCGGCCCATGGCGAGGAAGTCGATCGTGCCCTCGGCGATGCGCGCGTCGCCGACTTCCGGCTCGACACGGCCCGAGGCGATCACCGGAATGTTCACCACAGCCTTGATTGCCGCCGCGTAGGGCAGGTTCACGCCAGGTTCTTGCGGCGTGTGCGAACCCGAATGCAGCTTGCCTTGACTGGTGTCGTGATAGCTGGTGACGGTGATTGCATTGGCGCCGGCATCTTCAACCATGCGTGCGGTGCGCTTTGCGTCTTCGAGGGTGATGCCTCCTTCCTTGCCGACCTCGAGCGAATCGAGCTTGCACCACATCGCGAAGTCCGGTCCCACGGCCGCGCGCACCGCGCGCACCGTCTCGATCAGAAAGCGCGTGCGGTTCTCCAGGCTGCCGCCGTACTCGTCGGTGCGCTTGTTGGAACGCGGAGAGACGAAGGACGAAAGCAGATAGCCGTGGCCGCCGTGGACCTCGACACCATCGGCACCGGCGCGCTTCGCGCGCACGGCCGCTGCCGCGAACTGCTCGACGACCGTGCGGATGTCCTCGGCCGTCATGACCCTGAAATCCACACTCTTGATCTGTGGACCCGGCGATTGGGCGATCTCCTCGAGCAGCCACATCGCAGTGATATCTTTCTTCGGCGCCTCGGGTAGCGAGGGCACCCATAGCGGCCGGCCGGCCTTCATGTCTTCAGGTGCGGTGAAGCCGCCGTGGTGCAGCTGAACCGAGAACTTCGCACCGTGTCGATGGACGGCATCGGCCAGCGAGGCGATGCCCGGAATGAAGCGGTCATCGGAGATTGCGACCTGGCCGGGCTGATTGCCGCCGACCGGCCAGGCAACGCCGCCCACGCCAGTGTTGACCAGCCCGACGCCGCCGCGCGCGTGCTCTTCGTGAAAGGCGCGGATGCGCTCGCCGCAGGTACCGTCGGGCTCCGCGAGATTGACGCCCATGGCCGTGACGATGATGCGATTGCGCAGCTCGAGCGGTCCGATGCGGCCGGGGGAAAGTAGATGTACAAATGCTTCCGAAGGCATGCTTTACGCTCCCTGCTTTCGATCGATCTGTGCGAGTGTGACACTGAAGCCGCAGCGTCCGGCTGTATCGAGGATGTGCTCTTCGTATTTGCTGAACAGGCCGTCCAGGTGTGCGTCGATCTCGCCCTGGGAATAATCGAGCGAGTGAGTCGCACGCACTCCGGCGGCCTCGGCATGCTCCTTTGCCTTGCCACCGTTGCTGACGCCGAACACCACGTTCATTACACCCTCGCCGCGGTGTTCCAGAAACGGTGCTATCACGCAGTCGCGTTCCCGGCCGGGGAGGGGAGCGATGAGTTCGATACCGGCGTCCCAGCTGATGGCCACTTCGATGCCAAACGGCTCGCCGGTCCAGTTGGCCTGGTGAAAGGTCGCACCCAGTACGCCTGAGTAAAATTCCTTTGACGCTTCGAGATCGTTGACCGCGATGATGACGCGGTTTACTCCCCTGATCTCCATCAAACCTCCCCGTTATTATAGTGTCGCGGTTGATCCGCCAAAGTATAGGCGTTCGGCTTGAACCAGCGCAAAGTACTGTTCCGTCGGCCCAGGTGGGCTACCGACAGCACCGGTTTGAAAGCGACGACTTGCGCGACGGCAGGCCCCCGAAAACCTTCCCGTAGAAACTCGATCCTGTCGAAGCTCGATGCCACGCGCAGGATGCGTGCATACCGCTCGGCATGGCTACAAATTGGGCGCGCAGCGTGCCTGGTCGGTACGAGAATTTCTTAATGCCGGGCCTCATGTCAGGCTGTCATCAGGGACGACTGGCCGAGCCGGAAGGTGGCGCCTCGTTCCGCATGAACGCTCGCAGAAGCACATCGACGATGACGTCGATGTGCTTGGACGTGGCCGCGGCCCGCGTAAACAGCGGATTCATCACGAAGGGTCCCAGCAGGAGTTGGATGAAGGCATCGACGTCGGTGTCTGCCCGCAATTGGCCGCTCGCGATGCCGGAGCGCACCAGTGCTGCCATGCGCCGCCGTAGCGGAAACCAGTAGGTTCGCAGCAGCTCGATGAAGTCTGTCTCGCCACCTGCGATGGCCATGCCGTGCAGGGTTCGCTGCGCCGGCTCCGCGAGATATCGGGCGAGCTGATGAGTGAGCGTCCTGAGATCGGCCGCGAAGTCGCCGGTCATCGATACGGTGACGCGGCTGTAGCGCAGCGCGAGCGCCTCGCCGAGCAGCGCCGCTCGCGTCGGCCAGCGTCGATGCACGGTCGTACGATGGACACCGGCGCGCGCGGCGACCTCCGCGATGCCGAATTCCGCGGAACCCTCTTCGAGGAAGGCGAGAACCGCATGCGCCACGGCGAGCCGCACCGCGGCATTGCGGCCGCCGGGTCGTCGGCGCGGGGTTAAAAGAGACATATCGAACTCCGATGCTGCGCTAACGGCCGCCCTCGTCCGGCGCAGCTATGAATCTAATAACGACTAGTGTAGATATTAGCGTTTCGCCGCGCGGTCATCGTTCGGATCGAGGCCAGGGCCGATGCGCTCGGGGTCGATGTCCTCAAGGTCGACGCCCAGGCTCGATGCCCTCAGGATCGATATCCTCAGGCTCGATGTCCCTTGCCCGCAGATGCCCTCACGCAGATGCCCTCATAGGAAGGCCCATGTTCGAAATTTTTGCTGCGACCCCGGAGAACCTCGGCCCCGAGGGCATCGGCGCCTATGCCAGGCGCGTGGAGGCGATGGGTTACGATGGGCTGTTCGTGCCCGATGCCGTGCACGATGGATTTTTGCTCGCCGCGCTGGCGCTTGCCGCGACCTCGCGTATCCGCGTCGGCATCTCGGTGCTGGTCGCCTTTCCGCGAAGTCCCATGAACGTGGCGCTCGCCGCCTGGGATCTGCAGAAGATGTCGGGCGGCCGCTTCGAGTTGGGGCTGGGTACGCAGGTCAAGCAGAACATCCAGGATCGCTACTCCGCACGCTGGTTGCCGCCGGCCAAGGGCATGAAAGATTACGTCGGTGCGCTGCGGGCAATTTTCCGCAGCTTCCGCGATCCCCGCGAGCCGCTGAACTTCGTCGGTGAGTATTACCGCTTCACGCGCCTGCAGCCATTTTTCAATCCCGGGCCCATCGATGCGCCCGACGTGCCGATCATGCTTGGGGCGGTCGGCCCGAAGATGCTCGCACTGGTGGGCGAGGTGGCCGATGGCATGCACACGCACCCGACGAACACCTCGACGCGCTATCTGCGCGAAGCGATCCTGCCGAACGTCGCGGTCGGCGCCCGCAGCCGCGACGCTGCCTTGGGCAAACCCAAGATCTGCTTGAACGAACTGGTGGCCACCGGCCCGGATGCGGCGACCGTGGCGGCCGAGCGTGAACGCTTCCGCGGCACGCTCGCTTTCGTGTTCTCCACGCCCGCCTATTGGCCGAGCCTCGAGCTGTTCGGCTGGAAGGATATCGGCGAGCAGCTGCTCGCACTCACCCGCGAAGGACGCTGGAAGGAGATGCCTGCCGCGTTTCCCGATCATGTGCTCGACGAGTTTCTGGTCAGCGGCCGTTACGAGGATCTCCCCCAGGTGCTCGAGCGCCGCTTTGGCGGGCTGGCGGATCGGATCAGTCTTACCGTGCCTGCCGATCCGAAGGACGATGCGGCTTGTGCCGCAGCCATTGCTGCCATACGTGCGAAGTAGAACATATGACCACCTGGAAAGTGCTCGAAGGCAAGACGGCGATCATCACGGGCGCCGGCGGCGGCATCGGCCGGCCCACGGCGCTCGCGCTCGCGCGGGCCGGAGCCCAAGTCGTAGTGAGCGATATCGACTCAGGCAGCGCAGAGGAAAGTGCCGCGCTGATCAAGGCCGCGGATGGTCGGGCGATTGCGGTTGCCGCCGACATCAGCGAGGAGAGCGACTGGGCGGTGCTCATTGCCGAGGCCGTCAAAGCTTTCGGGAGCCTGGATATCCTCGTGAACAACGCCGCCGCCACGTCGCCGAAGGATCGCGACCTCCTGTCGATGGAAGTGGACGTGTGGGACTACACTTTCAGCATCAATGCGCGCGGCACGATGCTCGGCTGCAAGCATGCGATTCCGAAGCTGCTGGAGCGCGGCAAAGGCTCGATCGTCAACATCGCTTCCGGCTCGGCGCTTACCGGGCAGTTGGGCGTACCCGCCTACAGCGCGGCGAAAGCCGCCACGATTTCCCTCACCCGCTCGGTGGCGACGCTCCATGGCAAGCAGGGCATCCGCTGCAACGCCATAGCGCCGGGCCTGATCATGCACCCGAGGCTCGCAGCGCACTTTCCCAAGGAACAGATCCAGATCGACGCGGAGAATCTGCTCACGCCGGAGTCGGGAGCGCCGGAGGACGTCGCCCACGCCGTCGTTTTCCTGGCTTCGGATCAGGCACGTTTCATCAACGGGCATGTATTGCCGGTCGACGGTGGCATTCTCGCCCATACACCGTTCTACGCACAGGTGCGAGCGCTCGGTCAATCGAGTGTCACTTACGTCAGCGAGGAGTAACCGCGGCATGCAGAAGGTAGCCATCGTTACCGGAGCCACCCGCGGCATCGGCAAAGCCTGCGCGCTCAGTCTTGCGCGCCAGGGCTTCGACGTCGTGGTGACAGGAAGGACGCAGAAGGAAGGGGAGGGCACGGCCACGATGCCCTTCTCGCGCGAGGGCCAGCAGGTTGCCGTGCCGGGAAGCCTGGAGACCACCGTGAAGGCGGTGCAGGCGCTCGGGCGCCAGGCGCTGCCCGTGCGCATGGATGTGCTGGATCGCGATTCCATGGACGCCGTGGTTGCGCAGACGCTCGAGGCCTGGGGCCGTATCGATGTGCTGGTGAACAACGCTCTCTATCAGGGGCCGGGACTCATGCACGCCTTTGCAGACTTCAGCTTCGAACAGCTCGAGAAAAGCGTGCTCGGCAATCTCGTCAACCAGGCTTACATGGCACGCATGGTTCTACCGGTGATGATTCGTCAGGGTGGCGGCTACATCGTGAGTCTGAGCTCCAATGCCGCCGTCAGCCCACCCTCGGCGCCGCCCGACAACGGTGGCTGGGGTTTCGTCTACGGTGCGCCGAAGACCGGGTTTCACCGGATTGCCGAATTCATCCATGTCGAGCATGCGAAGGACGGCATCATCGCTTTCAACGTGGAGCCCGGTTTCACGGTGACCGAGGCGACCGTGGCCATGTTCGGCGCGAACGCGGCTGCGGATTTCAGCCGGGATGCGACCCGGCCGCAGACCACCGGCGATGTGGTGGCGTGGCTCGTGACCCGGCCGGAGGCGAAAGCGCTTGCCGGCACGCTGATCAGCGCGCCGGGCTTTTTCGAGATGAAGGGCATCGACTTTCCCTGACTGCTGGAGACGACCATGGCTGCATCGGTTCTGCTCGTGGAAAAGCGCGACATGGTCGCCACCGTCACGCTCAATCGTCCCGAAGCGATGAATGCGCTCTCGGCCGACCTGCGCCTCGCCCTCGGGCAGACCTTTCGCGAGTTGCAGGCCGATCCGGACGTGCGTGCGACGATCGTCACGGGCGCGGGGCGTGCCTTCTGCGCCGGCATGGACCTCAAGGAGCTCAGCAGCGGTGATGAGGGAACGACCGGATTCGACAAGGGCGTCGTTGGCCAGGACATGAACGAGGCCATTGCCGCCTTCGAAGGACCGATCATTGCCGCAGTCAATGGACATGCCGTGACTGCCGGCTTCGAACTGGCGCTTGCCTGCGATCTCATCATCGCCTCGACCCGCGCGAAGTTTGCCGACACCCATGCGCGCGTCGGCATTCTTCCCGGCTGGGGCCTGAGCCAGCATCTGCCGCGACGTATCGGCATCGCACGTGCCAAGGAGATCAGTTTCACCGGCAACACCGTGTCGGCCGTGCAGGCGTACGAATGGGGATTGGTGAATCGCATCGTCGAGCCCGAGGCGCTGCTGGCGACCTGCCAGGTCCTGGCAGCACAGATGGCGAGCTGCGTGCCGCATGTGCTCAAAGGCTACAAGCAGCTCATCGATACCGGCTTCGGCATGCATCTGCCGGATGCACTACGCTACGAGCGCGCTGCGAGCATCGAGTCCGCCAAACAGATCAGCGCTGCCACGGTGGCTGCGCGCCGTGAGGGCGTGTTTGCGCGGGGCCGCGAGCAGAGCGAGAAAAACTGAAGCCTGGCATTCATCTGATCGTCGATTCGCTGCCGGATGTTGCCGCTCCGTCCTGGCGTATCCCGAAGCCTGACTTCGAGTCGCTCAAGCGGATCAGCACTTTTGAACAGCGGCCGGAGAATGAAGCGGCTTCACACCGTCCGCTTCATCCTTGCGGAATTTTCATGTGCTCCGGCACGTTGTGCTGGAAGCCGCTTTCTTCGACGCGTTCGCTGATACGCCAGCCTTCGGGTGTGCGTACCAGCTTGTCCACGTACCACAGGCCGAGAAACATCACCTGCATGCCGCCTCCGGGCAGAGGCACTTCCATCGGGTTGAAGCACACGGTGCGGGCATGGGCACGATCTCCCTCGAGCGTGATATCGGTGTTCGAAACCATGTGGTAGTAGCGCGGGAAACCCTGCATTGCGGGTCCGAGCCAGGCTTTCACCTGCGGATAGCGTCCATCGATGCCGCCCATGGCGCGATAGTCGATGTAGGCGTCGGGTGTGAAGACTTGATCCAGCCGGTCGTACTCACGGCGATCGATCGCACCGCTGTAGGTGACCATCAGCTGCTGAATCTCCATACGATCGGAAATCTCTTGAAGGCTCAACATCGTGTCTTCTCCTTCAGTCCGGCAGTGCGAAGGCGATCAGGTGATCGCCGAGTTTCGAGCCGAGATACTTGTGGCCACCGGCTGCGACGACGACATACTGCTTGCCGTCGGGGCGCAACCGATAGGTCATCGGTGTCGCCTGCGCGCCGGCGGGCAGATGCCGCTCCCAGAGCTTCTTACCGTTCTGGATGTCGAAGGCGCGGAAGTAACCGTCGGTGCTGGCGCCGATGAAGGCGAGTCCCGAGGCCGTCACCACCGAGCCGCCGATGTTCGGTACGCCCAGTCCCATCCACAGGGGCCAGGGCGCAAGCTCGCGCGTGGTGCCCAGCGGTATTTCCCACAGGCGCTTGCCGGCCTTCAGATCGATGGCGAGCAATGTTCCCCAGGGGGGCGGATTGCACGGCGCCCCGAACGGCGAGAGCATCCATTGATGTTTGAAGGCGTAGGGCGTGCCGAAAGCGGGATAGAAGCGCTCGCCACGTGCGAGGCGCTCATCGGCTTCCTGGCGCGGGATCATCTGCACGATGGCGGCGACGCGCGTGGAGTTTGTCACCAGGATCTGGCGCTCGGGGTCGATGGAGACCCCGCCCCAGTTGAGCAGCCCGTTGCTGAAGGGGAACGTGATCGTGCCCTCCCTCGAGGGCAGGGAGAACTGGCCATCGTAGCGATGTTCCCGGAAGAGTTTGCGACATTTGCCTCGATCCCAGGGGGTGAAGCCCCACATGGTTTCCTCGCTCAGATTCCCGGGATAGACACTGTAGGCCTCGTTCACCGGGAAGGGCTGGGTGGGAGAGGGCGTTTCGCCGTCGACGGCACCGGCCTGTGGGACGGGTCGCTCCTCGACCGGCACCAGCGGCTCGCCGGTCTCGCGATTGAGAATGAAGATATGGCCCTGCTTGGTCGCCTGCGCCACGGCCGGGACGGGCCCGTGTTCGCCGGGAAAATCGAACAGTACTGGCTGGGCCGGCACGTCGAAGTCCCATAGATCGTGATGCACGGTCTGGAAATGCCAGACCACGCGTCCCGTAGCGGCTTCCAGCGCCACCAGCGAGCTGGAGTAGTGATCGAGCCCGTCGCGCAGGCCTCCGAAGAGATCGGGTGAGGTGTTGCCGGTGGGTACGAACACCAAGCCGCGCTCAGCATCGACTGAGAATACCGTCCAGGCATTCGCAGTACCGCGTGCGTATGCGGTTCCCGTACCGGAAATCTTCGGATCTGCCCGCTCCGGCGGCAGCGAGTTCCAGGCCCAGGAGAGTTCGCCGCTGCGCACGTCGAAGGCACGTACCACGCCTGCCGGCACATCCAATCGAGTGTTGTCGGCAACCTGGCCGCCGATGACGATCAGTCCGGCCGCGACGACCGGCGGTGAAGTCACTGCGTACTCGCCAGGTTTTACTTCGCCCATTCCCGCCCGCAGGTCCACGGTGCCGCGCTCGCCGAAGTCTTCGCAGGGCTGGCCGGTGACTGCGTCCAGGGCAATGAGACGCGCATCGAGCGTGCCGGTGATGATGCGGCTGGCGCAGCTGGCCTCCGCCGGCGCGGAGTCGTCACGATGCCAGGTCACCCCTCGGCATTGCTGTACATGGATGCCATCGAGGTTGGTCTTCGGATCGTAGGCCCACAGCTCACGCCCGGTCTCGGGATCCAGCGCTACCACGCGATTGAGCGTAGAGCAGAGATACAGTCGTCCTTCGGCGAGAATCGGGGTCGCCTCGAAGGCGGGGAACTGCATCGGTCCCGGGTTCTCGAGCGTGCCGATACGATAGGTCCAGGCGATATCGAGTTGCCCGACGTTCTGCGGCGTGATCTGAGTGAGCGGCGAATAGCGCAGCCCTTCGGCGGTGCCGCCCCAGTGCTCCCAGCCTGAAACCGGGCCGCTGTAATCGGTCGAGTCGGTGGATCTGCAGCCGGCGAGCATCGCCATTGCAGCGAGCACACCGCATGTGAGCCTGTGCATTCTCTCTCCCTGGATGATGGATGAACTCAGGCCGCGCCTGTCCCTGGACCGGTCAGCGGCATCTGCAGGAATTCGATCAGCGTCGGATCGTTCGGACGCTCGAGATACGCGAAGGTCGTATCTGCGCTGTAGCGTTTGTACCAGATCACTTCGTAGCCGACCGGTTTCACTTTCTCGATCCAGCCGTCGCAATCGTCGACGCGAAACTGCACATGATGGATGCCTTCGCGGCCGCGCTCGATGAATTCGCGGTGTGGACTTTCGCCGCCCTGCCATTCGATGAGCTCGATCTCGAGATCGCCGCTGCGTCCGAAGGCGAGGGCGAGCTTCGCATCCGCGAGGCGTCCGCGATACGTGACTGCCTGAACCGAGCCGTCCATGGTGGTGAAGGGACCATAGAGCGGTTCGTAAAGCGCCATGGCGGCACGCAGATCGCGGACCACGTGGCCGAGTTGCGCGATCGGCGGCAGGCCGAGTTGCTTGAGGACATCGCTGGTCATCGAAATCTCCTAAGGGGTAATGCCGGACCGCTGCACCGGAGCATACGGGCCGGCGCTGCGCCCTGACGTGAGCACGAGGCCCTGCAGCAGGGCGTTGCGCAGTTCACGGGGGTCGATCACTTCGTCGTAGCCGAGCCGGTCCGCGACCTGGAAAGCGCCTCCCGCCTGCTCGGCCGCGATGCGCGCGCGCGCAGTCTCGTCGAGCTTCGCCGCCGCCGCGCCGCTTGCGGCGGGCATGGAGCCGAGCGTGATCGCCGGGAAGGCCAGCGACACGGTCTGTCCGTCGAAGGGATTCATGGCCATGATGGAAGAGCCGAAGCCGAACGCCTTGCGCAACGTCACGTGCAGCTTCGGCACGCGCAGACGGTGCTGGGCCACGAACATGCGCGCCGCGTGACGCAGAGCGCCGGATTTTTCGGCCGCTGTGCCGGCCATCACGCCGGGGTTGTCGGTGAGAAAGATCACGGGCAGATGGAAGGCATTGGCGACATCCAGGAAGTGTGTCGCCTTGTCGGCGGCAGCGGCATCCACGGCTCCGGCATTGACGCTCGGATCATTGGCCACGATGGCCACGCTATGGCCGCCCAGGCGCGCGAGCGCCGTGACGATCGCCGCCCCGTAGCGCGGCTGGACTTCGAGGAGCGTGCCTTCGTCGACCAGCAGCTTCAGGACGCTGCTCATCCTGAACGCCACGCGCGGGTCGGGATCGATGAGTTCGAGGATCGCATCGAGGCGCCTCGGTCCGGTGTCTTCGCCGGGGCGATGCCGTGGCGCCTCCCAGGCGTTCAGCGGAAAATACGAGAGATAGCGGCGCGCGAGAGCGATCGCCTCGCCATCGTTGGCGGCGAGATTGTGCGCGACACCCGATTGCACCACATGCACCTGCGGGCCGCCGAGCTGCTCCTTGGTGACGGTCTCGCCGATCGCCGCCTTCACGATCGGCGGGCCGGCGGCGAACATCGAAGCCGCCTCGCTCATTACTACGAAATCCGACAGCGGCGCAGTGAGCGCCCCGTGGCCGGCAGAGGCGCCCAGGACCAGGCACACCATGGGCACCAGACCCGAGAGTTCGGCGAGGCCCTGCAGATCGTTCGGGCGGCGGCCCGCATGCTCGTTGGTGAGGCGGTGGCCGGCGCCTTCCAGCATGAACACGAGGGGCACGCGCTCCTGGGCGGCGAGCTGCGTGAGCCGATAGCGCTTGTCGGCGCTGCGATCGCCGATCGAACCGCCCAGCACCGTGAAGTCCTCGACGCCTGCGAGCGCCGGGCGGCCTTCGATGAGCCCGAAGCCGGCGATCAACCCGTCAGCGGGCGCCGGCGTCTCGCTGGTTTCGCTCAGTCCCGCGGCAAACGTGCCGATCTCCACGAAACTCCCTGGATCGAACAGCGCCTCGATGCGCCGACGGGCATCGAGCTTGCCGCTGTCGCGCTGGCGCTGCACACGTTGCGCACCGCCCATGCTGCGGGCAAAGGTACGGCGCCGCTCGAACTCGGCAAGAATCTGTTGCCAGCGGCCATCGGCGGGCGCACTCATCGGCAGTGACTCAGGATGTTTTCGACAAACCGATCCATATGGCGCTTCTTCGGCTCCAGGTGGAGCGCTCCGGGATTCTACGTGAAGAATGGTTGATGCCTGTGTGCCGGCCGCCGTTCGGGCTCCGCTCATGGCACGGCCTGCCAGAACTTCATCGGCGATTCGGCGTTAATACGCTGTTTTTAAATTTACCGGAAACCCGATGGTTTGTGGAGGAGAAACGGTTGGTTTAAGAAAG
>Ga0265293_10009487_pt1 | contig 13967 bp, 12 predicted proteins | sample Munlanlewell138R_FD_192505 | JGI IMG/M metagenome (GOLD analysis project Ga0265293, IMG submission 192505) | Leachate microbial communities from a municipal landfill in Southern Ontario, Canada - Leachate well 138R | ecosystem: Engineered > Solid waste > Landfill > Unclassified | place: Canada...
ATTCCGATAAAAGGAGGATTACTCGTTGACTATCACATGTAATTATATTGGAATCGGAATAAACCCAGAATCGGAATACTCGATGCTATTCCGATATCGGAATAGTATAGACCTGCTTTTCTATAACCGTGAACTCTCTTGTCTTGTGGCTATCGAACTTAAGGTTGGCGAGTTTAAGCCGGAGCATTTGGGACAACTGGAATTTTACCTCGAAGCTCTCGATAGTGATATTAAAAAGCCGAATGAGAATCCGAGCGTCGGGCTGATTCTATGCACAGATAAAGACGATACAGTTGTCGAGTACGCACTGAGAAGGAGTTTGTCTCCGGCACTCGTTGCTCAATATCAACTTCATCTGCCGAATAAGGCACTTCTGGAGAACAAGTTACGCGAGCTGACTGAAATCGCTGAATTAGAAGGGGAAACCGATGATATAGGCGATGACGACGAATGATTCACTGAGATAAACTACGACATATCTCTTTCAGTAAATATAACTCGCTGAAATTGATAGCGAATTCTGTTTCATGCAGTTCATCACGTTCAAAGCCTGGACAAGCTCCGCATTGTGGTTGTTGTTCGCAATGTATTGATAGGCGATTGTCTTTATATGCTTCGGGGTTAAATGAATATGACTCAGAGTACGCAAGCGACTTTATTCACGCATTCCCAGTTGACGACAATAATGAAACAAAGCAACGGATTTATATTACGATGCGACTTGCGAATCTTGAAGATATTTCAACACAGGACGCTTTTGTGAAAAAGTACCCTGATGACGTAACTGATTTGGTAGCTTATTGGCAACGCTCAAACGCTGATGATAAGCTGGATGAAATATATAATCTGGTATGCCGCTATGGAAAGTCTGTGATGGATGCGGCAACGAGAATGAGAAACAAGTTTGATGACCTTTCCCTGCCAATCAATAAAAATTCACTACTTGGTGTTATCTCTGAACGCCAGTATAAGAAGTCTCCTATAATCAACCGCGTAGAAGAAATCGATGCCTTTCTTCGCGAAACAATCCCCACAATGTTTCAAAGAGAAAAGCCGACTGGCGAAAACGATCTCAATGACAAAATAGAGGCTATACTCAAGGGACAAGGCTCGTTTACTCGTGAGCATCCCGCTCTGCAATTCTGGCGCACAGAATATAAACCAGATCTTGCGCAGGATGGTCTTTTGATAGAGTCAAAATGAAGTTAGCTGAAACAAAAACTAAGAATAAGGGATAAAAAATAGGCCTCGCTTCCTTGCTCAGTATGGGTATGGTAACGAGATCTTTACTTATCTATGGGTATGGTTGTAACAATGAAGTGCTTTCGTTTTATAGCCGCATATATACAATAATATCTTGAATAATACCATTTATCATAAGCTTGAATAAATGGCTGTTTACTCAGGATGGTCTGTTTTTTCCATGGGCTATGGAAGTGCTCATGGTGAACCTACAAGGGCAACCTCTTGATTTAAGAGAGCTTAACGGTAAAAAGAGCAATCTTTTATGCAGTAGCCTGAAATATAAACCAGCCATCCTTAACCGAAAACTGAAATACACCTCCATGCTTTTCCACAATATGAATCATGCTTTTTGTGCCAAAGCCATGCCCATGCTCTTGTGATACTGGAAGTCCCTGATGGAATATTGGCTCTGCCTGATAGCTGTTGTGCAGATCAATGCACAGCTTTTTATTTTTGGAATACATACGCAGCCGGATGATGCGTTTGTTGCTGTCAGGTATCTGTTCACAGGCATGGATAGCATTTTCCAAAGCGTTTGACAAGAGCGCGCAAAGCTCAGTATCGCTAAAGGGAAGCAAATCAGTCAGTTTTGCATCCACCGTCAGCATGATTTCCGCTTGTTTCGCTTTATTAGCGAAAGCGGACAAAATCAGGTTAACGGTTTCGTTTTCGCAAAAGCGTGTGGGTGTGATGTCATCCATGTCAGACTGGGCAGTTCGTAGGTACTCTTTAATCCCCTCTATGTGTTCCTTGGAGGCCAGTCCCTGTAAAAGCGCAAAATGGTGGCGCATATCATGCCGATAGGATGCAGCGTTCTGCTGTAACTGCCGCAGAGAAGCAAACTCTGTCTGCGCCAGTCTAAACTGTGCATCCAGCATATCCCGCTCTCTTTGAAGGCTTGCCTTTTTTTGTGTCTCAGCGTAGTAAAGGATAACAAACACAAAATAGAAAACGGATATTATTGAGGGCATGAACTGTACCGCCCATTCGGTGCCGCTGTAAAGCACATCGGTGTAGATGGTGGTCACATAGTCAAACAGATAGTAAAAAAGCGGGACTCCGCCTAAAAGTAAGCAAGATTTCGTGGACTTCTCCATCAACTGCCGAACAGATCCGGCTACATATCTTTTCAAGAAATAATAAGCCAAAAATACAGAGGCTATGTAAAAAATATGGTCTGCAAGCCTGCTGTCCAAAGCGGCTCCTGCAAGGAAACCAAACCAGCGTGGCGCTTGACAGCAAAGATAACCGGAAAGCACGCTGACGGCGGAAATGAGCCACGGCCGTTTATGGTACAGCGAGAATATCACGATTAGCGGCAGGTGGATAATCAGCGGATACAGCTTTGATGTCAAATCCAAGCCCAAAAGCCACCAACTGGCAGTTTGAACGAAAAGGAAAATGACACAGAGCAAGCCCGTGACGATCCTGCTTTTCTTTGTCCGTTCTATTCCCGCAAAGAGAACGGACACCGTGATGCCAAAGACCAAGGAAACCCCAAATCTCAAGAGTCCTATCACTGTTACTGCCATTTTAAGCGCCCCCCTCCATTTGATAATTCAGATATTGCTGCTTCATCTCCTTTGCCTTGCCCTGTGCAATAGGAACAGAGGAGAGGGTCTGCAAGGTGATCTGATGGTTTTCAATGGTATCCACATACTGCATATTCACCAGATAGGAGCGGTGGGGCTTCATAAAACACCCATATTTCATCAGATTATCGCAGACAGGGGAAAAGGCTTCCGTACATTCGATGACTTTACCGGAGCGAAGATGATAGAGCACGTTTCTGCCGATGACCTCGGCAAATATCAAATTGGAGATCAATATTTTTTGAATACCCTCATTGCCCTTTATGATAACCGCATCCTCATCCTTTTCCAATTTAATCTGCTCCAGCAGTTCATCATAGGTGAAGAACAGTTTTTCTTTTGAGATTGGTTTGAGTACATAGTTGATAGCCTTCACTGAATAGCTTTCCAAAGCAAACTCAGGCGATGAGGTAAAGAATAAAACCGGTGCGGTTTTGTCAAAGGTGCGAATTTCCTTTGCCACATCAATGCCGGTAAAGCCCGGCATCATAATATCCAGGCAGTATATATCAAACCGCTTTCCTTTTTCCAAGGCTGAAACCAGGTCAAACCCGTTTGAAAAGACGGCGTATTCACAGTTTAGATTTCTTGATGTTCGGTACAGGTTGATGAGCTGTACCATATTGGATAGCTCGTCAATATTGTCATCACAGACCGCAATCTGCAGCATAAGCACCCCTCCATGTTCTATTAGACTTCTTCGGAAACTCTCGCAGGCTCTCCCCCCTGCAAATCGGGTAGTTGCCGATTACCGGGTTCAGATTTTATAACGGCATTTTCATCAGGAATATACTCCATGATGTCGCCGAAGTCGCAGCCCAAAACACCGCAAATCCGAACCAAAATGTCGACATATATGTTTTCATCTTTTGATATTTTCAGAAGCGAGCCGCTGCTGATGCCCGCCGTCTTGCATAGCTCGCCTTTTCTTATTTTTTTGTCGATCATCAGTTTGAATAATTTGTTATAACTGACACCCATAACACGCCTCACTTCTTTCTGAAAAACGAAAATCATTCGTTAATCATTCATGCTAACAGTATCATCAAATTATGACAAATACAAGATAAAATACATGTGAACTCGTCGATTTTCGTGTGATATTGTGTTTATCAAAATCTAAAAGCAAAAAAGACAGGAGCGAGATTTCTTCCAAAATCATGTTTCATGTCGAAAAAATCATGTTTCATGCAGCGGACGGTTTTGCAGAGAGATTTCTGATAGATTGAACGTGGAGAAATAAATGTTATTTCGTTCAAATAAAAAGGAGGAAAACAATGAAAAAGCAATTTATGGGCATCCTGCTCACCTTATGCATGGTGCTTACTCTGCTGCCGAGCACGGCATTTGCGGCGAGCTATAGAGCCAATCCCAGCACAACCACGTTCGTTATGAACGGACAGACTGTCAGCGTACCGGAGGCGTATGACGTAAACAACGGCAACAACTGTCTGCAACTGCGCGGCATCGCGGTGTTGCTAAGCGGCACAGCGGCACAGTTCAACGTGTCGTGGGACGGCACGTATGCCGTCATTGAAACGGGCAAGCCCTACACAGGCACGGCAAACCCCGTCACACTCAAGGCAACTACCAACGTCCGCAAGAGTACAACCAAGTTCAACATTGATGGCAAGGTCACGAGCTTTGACTACGCCTATTATATTGACGGCGACACCAACTACCTCAAACTGCGCGAGGTAGCGGCGCAGCTTAGCGGCACATCGTCGCAGTTCAACCTGTACTACGACGCCACCAAAAAGCAAGCGGTTATCGAAACCGGCAAGCCGTACACGGGTGTAGCACCGACAGCGGCTGCGGCGCAAAACTGTCTTGAAGAAGACGTAACGTGGATTGGGACGACAGCGGAGTACCAAAAGACACTTGCGGCGTTCTTTGACCATGGGCTTCGCAAAGTACCCGTAGGCACTGTTGCGGAGGACGGCGCGTTCATAACCGGCAAATACGGCTTGGTTGACAGCAGTGGGCGGTGGGCAGCTCAGCCTGTGTATGACAAAATACAGGCTGAATATTGGACGGGCGATTCTAGTTGGGGCACGGGCGTATCCGACTATAATAAACCCACCGAACAAATCTTTGTTGACGGTTACGTTCAGGCAACAAAGAACGGCAAAATGGGCTTGCTCGACAGCACGGGCAAGGAAGTCATCCCCTGCAAATACAAGGCGGTAGGGCTGCCTGTTGAAGGAGTTAGCCGTCTGATACAAGAAATCAATGGCAAAAGCTATATCGGCTATTGGAATTTGGAGTTAGGCAAGGAAATAGTGAAGCCCAACAAATACATCGCCGATTACAGCAACAGCGCGGCGGGTACCGCTATCGATTATGGGTTTTATTACAAACCGGCAAGCGATACCCGTATGGTTTGCAAGTTTGACTTCAGCGGCGGCTATGCGTTGGTGCTGACCGGCAAGAGCGAAACGATAGCGCAGAATTCATACACCGACGAAGGCGGTGGGGTGAATGGCATCAAGTGGAACGGCGAAGTTTTCGATACAAAATACGCCAAAGTGGAATACGCACAGTTGATTGACAAGAACGGCAAGGAAATATTGCCGCAGGCATATCCCGTTCATTCTGCGAGTTTGGGGACGAGCGGCACATATCCGCAGAATGGCCCTTATATGGTCTATCAAGCGGTGTCAACCAATCGAATAATGATTCAGTCCGACCAAGGCGGTGACTGGAAAGGCTTTGACAAACACTTAGAAGAAGGCGTGGTCGGAGCAAGCGGTATAATTATACCCGCGAAATACTGGGGCGGATTTTGGGCAAATGACGGTCCGGGTTTGTACAGATTTAAACCAAATCCGTATGGCGCGAGTACCGCGCTGTTCGTGGACGAGGGCATTATCGTAACGCACAATGCCGATTACCAAACAAGCGAGTTATCGCACAACATTACCGGGTATCAGAAAATCATAGATTTCAAGGGCAAAGACATCAAAGCGGAAATGCCAAAAGGCACACCCGCAAAAGAAGTCGACCCCGACGGCAATCTGCACAAAATCGAAATAGGCACCGGGATAATCTCAGGCGTTCAGGTAAAACAATCAGGGGACGATTCTCGCGTGAAGTATCTCGTAGACGTCAAAACAGGACAACGACTGACAGACGACCAATGGGCTTTGAAATCACAAGGCCGCGGAATGTTTGTCACAACATACGGCGACTATTTCGGACCGGACGGTAAGATTGTGTTCCCAAGGGCGGAAACGACGACAGCCGTTAAGAACAACCCGAACGCCAGCGAACAAACGGTGGGCTATGACCTGACTCTGTTGGTGCGCGACGGTAAGGTGGGCTTCGTCAACGCTTCACGGCTTGCGATTAACGGCAAACTGCCGTCAACGCCGCGTGTGAAGCCCTCGCCACCCCCAATGCCAGATTGGACCCAATGGATAGAGAAGCCGGAACCAATCGTTATCCCTGACGGCGTCGACGTAGTTGCCGACGGCAGCTATTATCTGCAAATCTTCGGCAAGTACCTCGTTCCGGTAGAAACCGACTTCAACGAGTATTCGGCGCAGCTTTCAGCCGCAAAACCGGACTACCCGTTTGTCGTGAAACTCGTGTCGTATAACGCCGAGCGCGGACCCGCATACGACATAACCTACAACGGCGGCGCGACTTGGAGCGCGTCTAAGGACGGAGCTGCGTTCAAATTCGGGAAAGGCGGTGTGGACGCAACCACGCCTAAATGGAAAATTAGTAAATACTCCACGTTCTGCACTATCCGCAACTACGCAAACCAAGCGTTAGCGGTGAACGCAAGCGGCGCGAAAAGTGACGACAGGACGAAGGTGACGGTGTGGACATATAAAGGCTCTGCTCCTGACCACGCGAAGATTACCTTTGTCAAGGCGGATTAGGAAGGCGAAACCGTGGCTAAGAGATTTTCAAAACGCGCGCGCGACGCGGCAGAAGTGGGCGGCGCAGCAGCAAGCCCTTGCACAAGATTTATGAGCATGGCAGAAGAATTTGATGCAATTGCTGACAAGGTAAATGCAAGCCCTGAAACACTCACACCGGAAGTTATGGGTGCCCTGGCGGTAGCCATTGAGGTAGGCCATTCCTTCATTGCTGAAGTCGGTGCCGCTTTAGATGAAGTCAGCCAGTGATAGTCTACAGTCAAATCTGCGAAATAGCGGAAGCCACAAATTGGGCAGACGGACAAAATCGTAGTCTGTCTGCCCATTAAAAAATAAAAAAAGGAGACTTTATTATGCTACCAACTTTCATCACAATCGCCGTTATTATTGCGGTCATTGTTCTATGGATCATCTCCACCCAGCGCAGACTGGTGGTGCTGGATGAGAATATCAGCAATGCCATGAGCCAGATCGGGGTGCAGCTTTCCAGCCGCTTTGATGCGCTGACGGCCCTTTTGGATTTGACAAAGGGCTATGCCAAACACGAAAGCGAAACGCTGATTGAAACTATCAAATCAAGAAGAAGCGTCATCACGGCAAAATCCACGCCGGATGATGTGATGCGTCAGGAAGGGGTTATTTCCGAAGCCCTTGGCAGGATTGCCATGGTAACGGAGCAGTATCCCGATTTGAAAGCCAATCAAAACTACATCAAAACCATGGACGCAGTACAGACCTTTGAAAACATGGTGCGCACCAGCCGCCTGATTTACAACGACAGCGTGACCAAGCTAAACCGTGAAATCCGAATGTTCCCGGTCTCTGCCATTGCCGGAATGCTGGGCTTTGGGCAAAGAGAATATCTTGTGGAGCAGGCTCAGTCGCTACGCTTTCTCTCCAAGGTACCGGGTACCCAATGTCATTAGGCTAATATGTAAAATACTGGGCAATAATTTGTAAAAACTATTTCACATGCATGTCAATAAATTTGGCATGCTTTTTCTTCTGCCAGTACTTTTTTTATGCATGCATAACAATACATCTAAAATGTTAGCTTCAGGCAACACAAAATGCAAGGGGTGTTTACTTTCCACTTCCACTACCATATTATAACAATTTGAACAAAACGTCAAGTATGCTCTGGCAATTCAAATGTCCTAAAATTCATATTTTGTTGGGACCAGTAAATTAAAAGCTCACTTTCACATGCCCAACTTAGTTAATTTTTTAACAATGGTAGGCCTAAAAAATAGTATCCGATCCGGTTTAATGTAGTGTAAAATACAACAACGACAAATTTCGACAAATTTCGGGTGGAACCCGGTACCTTTGCGAGGAAGCGCAGCAACTGAGCTTGCTCCCATTGCGAATGAGCGCAGCGACTGAGCTTGCTCTACCTATCTTCATTATAGGATCTACTGACTAGACTTAGCCCTCGTGAATATTTGGATTCATGGGTGATTTTTAACCCACTTATCTGCTTTTCTAAATTATCCGTAAATAATTTTAGACTTACACTATGTGGAAAATCTGACTTCAATTCAATTTCTACTTGATAATCAATAGCAGTGCTGCCCCTATTATCTTTATATTTTACGCTATCAAAAACCATTTCAAAAGTTATATTGTTTTTCTTTAAGGTAATTGGCTTCCTTAAATTTCGTATTATTAGACTTGTCTTAAAGATAGCATCTTGATCTAAAAAATTCAAATGCTCAAAGATAAAATCAAGGTGACCCTTTATGTTGTTTTCCTCAATTGGTTTTTGAAATTCAAATCGTTTGTTCTGATCTTCATCTACTATATCTTTAACTGGCTTTTTTATCGTTAACTCATAACTATCCCCTTTACTCCTAATACGTAGTGAAGAGTTATTTTTATGTATATCTGAAAACTCAGTATCGTAATAATAATCAATTTGGTTAATTTCATTCTCAATTTCCACAACATATTCATTTTGTTCTTTCAGGTAGTTCAAAATACAGTTGAAAACACTTTTATCTTGGATATAATACTTTTTCTCAATTTCTATGCTATTTCTAATATCATAATTTGCAATAAGAGCTTTTAGTTCAGTAACTAAGCTTTCAACGTTGTTTATTAGTTTAGCTCTTAATATACTATAATTGATAAATATCATATTCCTATCATCTTTCCATATGATTTCCTCGTTATTATAACCTTTAACAATCTTTGATACTTCAGATATATCGACAACTAAACCATTATTTTTTTGTACCCAGATATTTTCTTTATTTACTTTATAGGCAGAAAAACCCGTGCTACTTTCTATCCAGAAAAATTCTTGTCGTAAATCATTTATATGGTATTGATACCGATCAAAAATTAAACAAACATCCTGTTTAAGCCTACTAAGCATCGGATCACTATTATTGATAATGTTAACCTTTTTAAATTTTCTTCTATAAAGTATAGAACTGCAAAGTTCTGCTAATTCATAGTTACTTGAGTAAACCCATTCTTGAAATGCACAAATGAATGTAGAATCATCAAGACGTACATAATCTAATACACTTATATCCTGTGAACTAAACAATTTTTCGATAGCAGATGGACAAAATTCCAGCTTATTCTCTTGAAATAACGTATACGCCTTTTTAAATATTAATTTTATTATTTGCTCCATCTGTATTTTAAAATCATGGTAGTACACAACCTTTTGCATGTGATATCTAGCTAAAAGGTATGCTTCAATATCCTGCAAATACTTTTCTGGTACACAAACATAATATTTGTTTTTGTAAACGGTAATTTGTAAAGCTGATATAATAAGTAAAATATCTATATTACCAAATGCAATCCCTGAGCTAATACTATCACGCACTAAGTAATCTAGCCGATCAGCATCCAATTGGCTACTTATTAATGATGAAAGTATAGAAAATAAATCAATACTTTTTAGTTCGTATAAATTCTCTTCTCTGGCTTCTTTTTGTTTACTAATAATACTAGCTGTTTTTTGAGGTGCTTCCTTTCCAAAGTTTCTAACAATCTCTCTATTTAAGTTGCTTTCATTATCAGTTATAATTCTCGTAGTCCATTCCTCATGAGGAATATTTTTATCCTTTTCTACATGTATATTTTCAAAGGCATGAGAAAATGGTCCATGTCCAATGTCATGTAACAATGCCGCCAGTAGAGCTAAATCTTTATCTTCATTATCTAGTGGAACTCCTAGTTCCTTGAATATATTTCCAAAGTGATTTATCATTAAAGTCATTATGTGAAAAGTTCCCAAGCTATGGGAGAATCTTGTATGCTCTGCACTAGGAAATACGCTGTCAGCTACTGAAAGTTGTTTTATCCTTCTGAGTCTTTGGAATTCCGGTGTGTCTATGATATCTAAGAATTTTTCAGGTACAAATATATCCTTATGAATTGCGTCTCTAATCACCTTACCTCTTGGTGTGATCTTCCGTAAGTCTGAGTCCATATACATGACTTACCCCTCCACTTAAATTTATGATTAATTAAATTACTAATAGCTCCCTTTTAGGTAGGAACAATATATCCATCTTTCCTTACCAAGCCTATATTAAAACATATGTTTGTGTCAAGTGATTTTTTACACATATGGATCAATGATGTATTTACCGAACTGTATGTACATTCATTATGCATATTATTCACACACTAAGACTCCAAATCGCATTGCTACAGATTACTTACCCATTCATGGTTTTCGCTTTTTCCTTTGCCTTTTCTTTTAAAAAGAATATTAGCTTTTCAAAATTATCTTTCTCAATTAAATCTCCACTATAGTAGAGGTAAAACAAATTAATCTTAATATCTTTTGTATTAATTACTGAAACATCTTTATATCTTATGGGCTTACCTTTTATAAGAATGAATGTGTCTTCAGGCTTCAAGTCTCTCATACTAACATCAGCATTGACCCAGACAACATCCTCCAATCCAAATTCAGAAAACCTATTACTCCATTCTTCGTTGAAAAAACCATATAATTTGAAATTTCCCGATGAATTATCTTTAACAGCTCCTAATAAACATTTTTTCTCCTGATCAGTCAATTCACCAAAAAACAGGCAAAATTCAGCATATGACTTCCAGACACTCCTCTTATATTTTCTTGAGAAAAATTCATTATATAATTCATCCAGTTTAGAATCCCTATGCTTATTCTCTTTATTTTTTATGTAACAATCCTTAAAAAAGGCAATAAAATCACTATCATTAGAACGATAAAAAAACCTATTATTCCATTCGTAAACATAGTCCATTGAAACAATATTCTGCAATACCATGTCAGTAGCATTTGAAATATCCTTTGTCTTAGTTGCATCGTATAATTTTTTAAGTACAAATTTAATTGATCGTCTTAAGACATAAATTAACAAATAATTAGAGTAATAAGCAACTTTATGATGACTATATATCCATAGATATTCATAATTCCTCGCAGAAACCACGTTTTGTAATACACTTAATGAGCTTTTGTGAAATGCTGGTACAACCTTTACGTTATCTTTAAACTCATCAAAATATCCTAGTATATCTCCATTAAAAGCTCCACTAACAGAGCCTTTCAAATATACTGATGAAAATATGACCTGTGAATCTTTTTCCGATATTATCTTAGCATTCATCTGATCTTTACTTTTGAAACTTCCAAACATTAATTTGAGATCATCTGAAAATTCAGCATCAATATCAAGTTTCGCAGGTTCTAATATTTCTGTTGCTTTTTTATAAAGTGTTCCACCTATTTTGATATAGCCATTTTTAATTTCTGCCTCCTTGGTAATCTGACCTAACCCGTTAATACATATTTGACCGTTCATTGTACCCTTAAAATTAACCGCATCCATTACTCCGGACACATTTGCATCAATCTTGCCCATTAGAGTCCCATTTAAAATAACAGAATCTAACGGGAAATTGTCTAGTTTGCACTTATCAAAGTGTGTAATTTCAACGATAGTTAGGGAATCTATCAACCGATCTATATCAATAGCAGTATTATCAAAGCCTGATAGGGTTGCATCCCTTACTATATAATCCAATTTGTCTACATCAATAGAACTTGAATTCAATAACTGAATGGTACAGTTTTTTATCTGGTTTTTCTTACAGGAAGTGTCACTATATTGACAACCAATTATAGCGCGTGCAATAAATTCGATTTCCTCATCACTAGAGTTTCCAAATTCCATAATTGATTTGATCGCATCACCAAATTCAGACTTGACTAACAAAGCGCTCATACGTTCATGCTCTTTACCTACCCCATTAGCAAAGTCCTTAGTAAACGCATCACTGTTATACTGCTTCAGTAGCTTACTGTTTAATTCAGAAATATCACCACTTACTGTCTTTACACTCCCCATATCATAGATATATTCAAGAGTATGGGAGAAAGGAGCATGTCCACAATCATGAAGTAAACAGGCAATAGAAAACAACACTCCAAGCTCTTCCCAGAAACCTTTGTTCTCATCTTCATTGTCCATAACCAAGTAGTGATTACGTCCACTCTGTTCCTTATTAGAATAATGTCTTTTTACATTTTCCTGAAAAGCTCTATAAGCTTTGACTCCAAGATGATATGTCCCTAAAGAGTGAATAAATCTGTCGTGCCTAGCAGAAGGGTATAGTGTTCGCATACCAGTTTGTTCAATGTATCTCAATCTTTGAAATACCTCAGTATCAATTAGTTTATCAACAAATGGTTTAGGTATTTTTAAATAACCATGGATATTGTCCTTGAATGTCTTATAACCCCAATTTCGCATATAATCACTCTTTCATAAACAAATAAATATGAGTATCTATAATAAAGCAAAGAGGCTCTACTCTGCTATAATCCATTAGTAAAACTTTAATGTGATTTAAATGAATTGTCAGCTATTATGGAGTTAATTGTTACTTTTTGATCTTCGAACAATAGTTATCTGCCGCTTTTTTTAGGGAATCAGATATTTCGTTCTGAAATCTTGAGTTGAAATAATCAACATTTATTTTTTTATAAGAACATATTCTTCCGCCTATCTCAACAAAGAAATCCTGATATAACTCAATTGCGTTTTTTATTGATTGTGATGTTATATCAAAATAGACATATTCTGATGCAATATCTTTCATTTTTGACAATTCTTTTTTTATTTCCATGCAGTACTCAGTTATGCCATCCCTATCGATGCCATATTTACAAGTTGGGTTTGATAAAACATTTGCAAGGATTACCTCTGATTCTAACATGAGGCACATATTTTTCATCCTCCTCTTATTATATTGCTATCCTTCACATTGATTCTAGTCAAGTATAATATTCTGCATATCAAAATATTATTCTAATACAAAAGGTCATTAGATATTCATTTCCGATCTGTCAATGTAACCATCCGTAGTAATACAACATCTTATCTAAAAACACACATGAAGTGTTGCATATTTTGTTTTAAAAGAATCATGTTAAGTAATTCTACATATTTCAGTAAACTCCTGCTATATCTATAACATTATATGCGAAATATATTCAATTGTAGTACGCTGTTTTTAATTCATCAAATCGACAAGCTAACTGAAGACATCCCCCTCATTTATACTAAACTCACTCATCTCACTTACCTTAACTAACTTTAACCTTCAGAAGCGGCATGTTGTATTTTTCTGCCAGGACATTGATAGCCGTGAACAATGAGAGGAAGTTCTTCTCTGTATCAATGTTCTCCTCACGATGTGCCGATAACAAAATATACCCCTTCGGCTCCAAACCCAACTTCCCCAAGATCCCACTATTCTTGATATCCTCCAAATTAGCATGCAACACTTCTGCCATAGGTGAACCTATGACATAAGTGCGTTCTTTCGGTAGCCCACATTCCGCCAGATACCGGCGAGCATGCTCAGAGTATGCCATATTCACATCGGATATAATATCGACAATTTGGCGGTTCGTTTCCTCCGGCAGGCATTCATCTTTGCATCTATTCCCTGCTTCCATGTGAAATATCGGAATATGCAAGCTCAGTCGCTACGCTTTCTCGCAAAGGTACCGGGTGCCCAATGTCATTAGGCTAATATGTAAAATACTGAGCAATAATTTGTAAAAACTATTTCACATGCATGTCTATAATTACATGGCGTGCTTTTTCTCTATTAGCAACTTTTGCATAAATAATAATGCGCTGTATTATTATTTTCAGGCAACACAAAATAGACTAAGCTTTTACTTAATATTAATCAATACCACTGTATA
>Ga0265293_10009489_pt1 | contig 13966 bp, 13 predicted proteins | sample Munlanlewell138R_FD_192505 | JGI IMG/M metagenome (GOLD analysis project Ga0265293, IMG submission 192505) | Leachate microbial communities from a municipal landfill in Southern Ontario, Canada - Leachate well 138R | ecosystem: Engineered > Solid waste > Landfill > Unclassified | place: Canada...
CAAGTAAAATGGAGAATAGTTTTATATATAAGCTATTGATTAACCAGTACTATATTCCTCATTTTTATGAAGAGTATTTAGTAAAACCTTATAGAGAACTCTCAACTGTATTCTGGAAGCAAGTAGACCAAAAAGTAGTAGATGCTACGGTTGATGGGATCGCAAATGTTATCTATGCAACTGGTGAGAATACTAGAGAAATGCAAAGTGGTAATCTCTCAACAATGTTAAAATGGATGGTAGCAGGCCTTGTTGCTCTTCTATCTTTAGCGGTTGTTTTTGGATTAGCAACTAGACACTCTGATGAAATCATGACGATTTTATCGGGCTTAGGAGTTTAATAGATGTTAGATAATATATTATCAATTTTGGTTTTCTTTCCAGCAATAGCAGCGATTTTTGGTTTTGCTGTTGCAAAAGATAGTATAAGAGCTTATGGTGTTGCAGTTGCTTTTATAGAGTTTGCACTATCTTTGTTGTTGTGGTTCTCATTTGATTCTAGTGTGTCTGGAATGCAGTTTATGGAGATGGTTCCACTTGTCCCTGCTTTTGGGATCAACTATATACTTGGAGTAGATGGGATCTCTCTTTTTATAGTAATACTTGCTTCATTTTTTACTATGATAGGTATAGCATCTCTTGGTGAGACTAAAAATGTTAAAAACATGATAATCTCGCTTCTATTTTTACAAATGACTATGGCTGGTGTTTTTGTAGCGCTTGATGCTATTGTATTTTATGTTTTTTGGGAACTATCCCTTGTTCCAATGTTATACATCATAGGTGCATGGGGTGGTCCTCTTAGGATCTACGCATCAGTAAAGTTTTTCCTTTACACTTTTACAGGTTCACTTATCATGCTAGTTGGTATGCTTTTTATGGCGTATTTTTACTATCAAGCAACAGGCACTTGGAGCTTTGCATTTTTAGAGTGGTACAGACTTATACTTCCTGAGACATTTCAACTATGGTTATTTGGAGCATTCTTTATTGGTTTTGCCATCAAAGTTCCAATGTTTCCATTTCATACATGGTTACCATATGCTCACGGTCAAGCGCCAACTATTGGTTCTGTGATACTAGCGGCAATTTTACTAAAGATGGGCACATATGCGTTTATTCGTCTATCGCTTCCTATGTTTCCTGATGCATCTGTATTTTTTATGTTTCCTATAGCGATTATTGCGATTATTATGATTATTTATACAGCTATGGTGGCTTATGCTCAAGAGGATATCAAGCAAGTTGTAGCTTACTCTTCCATTTCACATATGGGTGTTATCATACTAGGAACTTTTGCACTAAATGTTGAGGGTATTACTGGATCTATCTTTTTGATGATAGCTCACGGTGTAGTCTCAGGAGCACTCTTCTTGCTCGTTGGTGTTATATATGATAGAAGACACACTAAGATGATGGCTGAGTTTGGCGGGCTTGCATCTGTAATGCCAAGATATGCAACAATCTTTGGAATTATGCTTATGGCATCTGTGGGTCTTCCACTTACTATAAACTTTGTTGGAGAGTTTTTAAGTCTTTTAGGTTTCTATCAACAATCACACATCTTAACTCTTCTAGCTGGAATAGCTATTATAGTTGGCGCTATCTATATGTTAGCAGCTTATAAAAAGATGTTTTTTGGTGAAGTTACAAATGAAGAGAATAGAAATCTGCCAGATGTAAACAAAAGAGAACTTACTGCTCTTATTCCTCTTGTTATCATCACTGTTTGGTTGGGTGTTTATCCTAAGCCTCTTTTAGAGCCAATCAGCAACTCAGTTGAATCAGTTGTTCAGTTGATGCACGATAAAGCTATAACAGAAGAAGCTAAAAAGAGAATCCCTAACCTCGCTGATAGAGATTCTAGAGTTAAGGAGGCAAACTAATGTTAGAGCCAGTAAATGTATCATTAGAGTCACTAAACTTAATGACTCTCGCACCAATGTTAATTCCTATAATTGGTGCTTTACTAATCTTGATTATAGATATTATCAAGAGTGATTTAGACAAAACTCTTTATGTAATGATAAGTATCATTTTCTTACTAATGGATCTTGGTGCAATTTCACAAACAGCAGGAATATTTAGTGAGAGTGGCACTATTATGGGTGTCTTTGATGTAATGCTCATAGATGGACTTGCGATTTTAGCACAGCTCATCATCGTTGTTGCGTCACTGCTCTTTATTCCATTAGCACTAACACACAAGAGATTTCATGAGTTTTCTTACTCTGAGTTTTTTGCACTCTTCTTGTTTATGCTTGGTGGTTTTCAGTTTATGGTTGCCACCGACAATCTAATTCTTATCTTTGTAGGACTAGAGACTGCATCGTTAGCTTTATATACTATGATCGCTATGCACAACCGTGACAAGTCTTTTGAAGCAGCAGTTAAGTACTTTACTATGGGTGCACTAGCAGCTGGTTTCTTTAGCTTTGGTTCAATGGTATTTTATGCACTAACTGGATCTATAGAGATTAACCAAATAGCTACAGTTCTTACAGAAAATGGGTTTGCAGATATGGGCTTTGTTCTTGTTGGCGTTACTTTTATCTTAGCGGCTCTTGGATTTAAACTCTCTTTAGTACCATTTCATACATGGGCACCTGATGTTTATGAAGGCTCATCTGCAGCATTAGCTGGGTTTATGTCTATCGTTCCTAAAATAGCGGTATTTATAGTGGCTATGAGAATGTTTGAATTTTTGATTCATAGTGGTGTAGTATGGTTAGAGATAATTCTCTACATTGTAGTAGTTGTTACAATGACTGCTGCAAATATCTGGGCACTAGTACAAAATGATGTAAAGAGAATGCTAGCGTATAGCTCTATTTCTCACGCTGGTTTTGTAATGGCTGCGGTTCTTATAGGAACTACTCAGTCAAACAGTGCTCTATTTTTGTACTGGATACTATTTAGTTTTACAAATCTAGGTGCGTTTAGTATGCTTTGGATCTCTCGACAAAAACATCTACCACTACACCAAAGTTCAGATCATAGTTATAGTAAATTTGCGGGAATGGTTCAAACTGCACCAGTTGCGGCAACTATTATGGGGCTTTTTATGCTAAGCCTTGCGGGTCTTCCTCCATTTGCACTATTTTGGGGTAAACTCTATATGATATCTTCAGCGGTATCTGGTGGTTATACAGTCTTAGCACTTATTATGGCACTAAACTCTGCCATAGCTGGGTATTACTACTTAAAACTAATAGTATTTATGTTTATGAGAGATCCAGTTATTAACAAAGATGGACATGTCTTTGTATCAAATGCAACACATCCACTAAGAACTATTATCGGTTTTGCAGCAGTGGGAACTATTTTTGCTTTTGTTGCTATAAATCCTGTTTTAGAGTTTATCACTGCTCTAGTATTTAAAAGCGGATATTAACTTATACAGTAAAACGAACTCGTCCGTTTTACTGGCAGGGATATTCTGTCCCTTGCAACCCCCTGAAGCTACGAAAAACAAGGTTTTCGAGAGTACAAAATCTTTGCTTTAGGATAGATTATTTATTAACAAGCAAAGGAAGAAGATTTGTTAAAGTGGATGCTTTTAGCCTTTTTCTCTATTAATCTTTTTGCACTTGATGTCTCTCTTCAAGGTGCAAGAGCAAATTTTAATGACTACTCAACACTTCATATCAAAGACAAAGATAGATTTTTATGTCAAGAGATGAAGGATGATTTTAAAGAAGTCACTCAGATAGTTTGCGCATTTTCAAAAGCTCCATCAAAAGATCTAAAGCCAATCCAAAATGATTTCTTCAAAATAGAATCCCAGATAAAGAAAAAAACATTTTTTCTAATCATAACGCCTTATAAAAAGATGAAACTCTACCCAGTTGTTTTTAATTTAAGCCAAGACGATACTATTTTTGATGCCAACGCAGAACTTTCTTCTCACTGGATGATAATTGGTTATATAAAAGAGATGCCATTTTTAAAAAATCAAGATAAAACAGATGTGGCGATAAACTTTCCATTTTTCTTAGATAAAAACAAACTTCCATATGTAGGAAGTCTTGATATGGAAGGTAAACCTGTTCATATCAAAGAAGTTAATGATGTTAGTGAATATTTAAAGATAAAAAACCTATATGCAAATAAAGATTATGAAAGCTCTTTAGAACTTATAAATGAAGTTATGCTTAAGTATCCTTCTTCACTTTTTAAGGCTGAACTCCTCTATTATAAGATAAAAGTAAATGCTAAACTTGATGGTAATAATGATGAGGTTATAGCCTTATCAAAGATCTATTTAAGAGAGTATTCATCAGATGATAACGTGGCTGAGGTTTTATCTCTTATTGCTAAGGCTTACTCAAAAGAGGGTGTCTCTACTCAAGCTGATTACTTTTTTGATAGGTTATTTAGTGAGCACGAAGAGTCACCTTTTGCAAAATGGGGTTATATATATAAGGCTGAGATGCTAGAAGAATCTGGTGCAGCCTCAAGAGCTCTAGCTTTTTATGAAAAAGCTCTTAATGAGACAAATGATATAGATATAGCTGCAACGGCAGCTTTTAAACTTGCACAACACAATATCTCTAGAGAGAGACATAAGAGTGCGAGTGAGTATGCTATGAAGATAGTAAATGCTAAACCTAGCTTCTTTGTTACAAAATATGAAGAATCTTTAAGAATAATGGATTCTCTTTTTGAAAAAGAAGAGTACCAAACAGCGGCAGCTATAGCACAAGCACTTTTAGATGAGATAAATGCAGAATATATTGAGTATGAATCTTTAGTTAAAGATGTCGGTGTATGGCTAGCAAAAACTCCTAAAAAACAAGAAGCACTTCTAGCTCTTAACAAGTACTTTGAAATATTTCCTGATGGAGTTTTTGAGCCTGAAGTTCAAGTTGCAAAAGATTCACTATTTTTTGATGTAAGTGATACAAATGTTTCTACAAAACTAACCGACTACGATAAGCTTGAAGAGACTTATAGAGATGATAGTATAGGTAAAAGAGCTATATATGAAAAAGCAAAGTTGATGTTAGAAAACTCAATGTATAAAGAAGTTCTTGCAACTAAAGAGAAATTATTAGAGCTAGATCCAGTCAGTTATGTAGATACTCAAACTATTATAAACGATGCAGCAATAGGAGCTATGGAAGAGGCGTTAAAAGCAAAAGAGTGTCATAGTGTTTTACATATAGCAACCGAGTATTCTATAAAACTCTCAGATAGTTGGGATGATGGGATCTATGAGTGTGCTATGAAAGGGGCTGACTTTTTACTTGCAAAAAACACAGCTTTAAAAAACTTAAAATCAAAAGATTTAGAAGTTAGAAAGAAGTGGATTTATCGTTATATAAAAGTTGATTTTGCAACAGGAAACTATAGTGATGTACTAAAGGCATCAAAAGATTTAGTAATACTTATAGAGCAAGACAAAGACTCCGAGTACAAAGATGTTTATAGAATTTTGTTTGACACGTACCAAAGACTTGAAGACACCAATAAGATGATAGAAACTATTGTAGAGATAGAGAGGGTTTATGGAGATAGTTATATTGACATAGAGAGATATGTCTCTGTTATGGCAATAGGCAGTCAAAGAAATGATGATAACTTAGTCATAAAGTATGCAAAAGAAGTTATGAAGATACAAGAAGCATCAAGCTCTTACGCACAAAGTCCTTTTGTTGAGTTTACACTCTATCAAGCCTATATAAATAAAGAGGAATTAAATAGAGCATTAGAGATTATAAAGTCTTTGGATGATGTAAAAATCTCAAACGCCGATAGATCTAGACAAAAATATCTATTAGGAACTACATATGAGAAACTGTGGAGAGGTGAAGACGCACAAAGAGCCTATGAAGACTCCATAGAAGCAGATAAGAATTCGGCATGGGCAAAGTTAGCCCAAACGGCTAAAGGATCTAAGTAGTTTTAAGCTCCTCATGCGAGGCTAAAGCCTCACTTTTAAATATAGTTTGAGACTGTAAAGGTCTTGAATGTATATCAAGTTAGACCCTGAATCAAGTTCAGGGTGACGGAGTTGGAGAGTTCAGGGTGACGAGTTGGTGTTCAGGATGATGGAGTTGGAGAGTTCAGTGTGATGGAGTTGGTGTTCAGGGTGGCGGAGTTGGAGAGTTTAGGGTGATGCTAATTTCTCCATTGCGTGCTTCACTTTTCGTCATTGCGGGCTTGACCCGCAATCTCATCAAGGCTTTGAGGCTTGTAGTTTATTTACAAAAAAAAACTAATCTAGGGTTTGAAAAAACTTATTAAACATAGCAAGAAGTTTTTTATCGTCTGTTATGTAGAGAACTTCGTAGTTATCTTTAAAACTCTTTTTAGTCCAGTTTGGACTTCCAAAGACAACTATTTTTTTATCAAAGATAGCTATCTTTGTGTGAAGCTTTCTCTTTAGTGTTTTTGCATCGATATTTTTAAAATCAACATCTTTTTTATCATAAAATATCTTTACACTAACACCTCTTTTTTGAGCTTTATCTAAGAGTGTTGCTAGTTTTTTATCTCCAAAATTGTACATAGCTATATCGATACTATGTTTAGAAGATTTTATGAGCTTTTCAATGTCATCTTTAGCAATTTTAGCATCCTGTGGAAAAAAGTAAAGTGAGTCTTGAGCATATATACTTATGCTTAGAAGTAAAATAATAAATAGTCTCATAATAGTAGATCCTCTAGTTCATTTAGTTTTGCAGATCTTACATTTTCAAACTGTGTACGATTAAAAGTCTGTTGTCTTTTTGCTAGTTGGGAGGTGTGTGTTGAGATAAGTTCACTCATCTTCTCTTTTGTAATCTTACCATCAAGATAGTCCAAAACTTCAACTATACCTATTGCGTTCATGGAGTGGGGCGATCTTGTGTACTTTTGCTCCAAATAACAGATCTCATCTATAAGCCCAGAATCAAGCATCTTGTTAGTTCTTTTTTTTATGCGCTCTCGTAAAGTATTTCTCTCTATATATATGTTATAAATATCAAGATTTTCTATGATTGGTTTTGGAGGATTTGCTCTAAAATACTCACTTGGAGCAAGTCCAGATGCTCTATAAATTAGTAGAGCTTTCTCTATTCTATATGAGTCATTTGGACTTATGTTTTTCATATATTCATAATCAGCGCTATAGAGCAGATCATAACACTCAGTTAACTCTTCTAACTCATTTTTTACATTTGAGCTTGTTTTTGCATCTATGTTTGGAAGAGCAGAGAGTCCGCTAAGAAGTGACATAAGATAAAAAGAAGTTCCTCCTACGATAATAAGGTTTTTACCTTCATTTTGGCATAAATCTTTTACTTGCTTATAAAGATTTATAAAAATCTCAACGCTAAAGTACTCATCAGGATAGAGCTCATCTATACCAAAATGTTTGATGCTTTGTAGTTCATCTTTTGATGGTTTTGCAGAGACAATATCGATCTCTTTGTAGATGCTAAGAGAGTCTATGGAGAGGATATAAGCGTCGATCTTTTGCGCAACCTTGATGGCTAAATCACTTTTTCCAGAAGCAGTTGGTCCTATGATTGAGAGTTGTTTTATGGGAGTGTTCATGGCAAAATTATATCATTTTAAATCAACTTTGGGTAAAATAAACTCAAAAATCTCTCAAGGCAAAAACTTGCAAAAATATATCAACAAGATAAAAGACTTTAATGAACTTGTAATGTTTGAACACTCTATATTTTCTCTGCCATTTATATTTATAGCTATGATAGTCGCTGCTGATGGGTGGTTTGGCTTTTGGTTACTTTTGATGGGAGTTTTAGCTGCTATTAGTGCTAGAAACTTCGCTATGGGTTTAAACAGATATGCTGATCGTGATATAGATGCCACAAATCCTAGAACAGAGTCACGTCCAAATGTAGATGGTAGACTCGATAGCACAAGCATTATGATATTTGTAGTTGTAAATGCTTTAGTTTTCGTAGCAGTTGCATATATGATAAATGATCTGGCATTTAAGCTTAGTCTTCCTATCTTGTTTGTTTTGGGATCTTACTCTTACTTTAAAAGATTTTCCTCTCTTGCACACATTGTTCTTGGGATCTCTTTGGGTTTAGCTCCGATTGCTGGAGTTGTTGCAGTTGAAGCAAATATTCCACCTTGGTCGGTAATTCTTAGTCTTGGGGTTATCTTTTGGGTGGCTGGATTTGATCTACTCTACTCATTGCAAGATATAGAGTTTGATAGAGAACATTCACTCTATTCCATTCCTTCAAGATTTGGAGCTGATGCTACTCTTTTTCTTTCATTTTTCTTTCATATGTTAAGTGTCGTTTTTTGGGCTCTGTTTGTTTGGATAGCAGGACTTGGGCTTTTTGCTTACGCGGCAGTTATACTTAGTGCTATTATGCTAGGATATGAGCATAAGATAGTAAGAAGAGATTTTACTCAGATAGATCGTGCTTTTTTTACAGTAAATGGTTATTTGGGAGTTATGTTTTTAATTTTTATCATCTTAGATAAGGTCGCATCATGAATGTTCGTTTAGTTCCCTCTCATATCAGTATGACTTTTGATGAAGTTAGTGTTAATGAAGAGGGGTTTAACAAAGAATTTTCTCAACTAAGTGAGAGTGATGATGATCCGATAAGCCAATGGCTTAAACTTGCAAAAGGAAGAGGTGAGACTGCTGAGAGTGATCCAGTTTTGCTCAACTTAGTGGTAGAACTTCATAGAAAGATAGATGCCTTAGAGATGTTTTTGAAAAATGAAAAGCCAAAAAGGGTGCATCTAAAGCACGAAATAGATATAGAGTCTATCGGTTTTGAGCATTTTAAAATAAGTTCAGATCTATTTGAGAGTGGAGTAGAATACTATGGGCGAATAGAGATGCCAGTTCATCCAAAAAGAGATGTAGCGATTTTTTTTAAAGCTGTAGATGCATCACTTGCTGAGATTACAAAGATACATGAGAGAGATGAAAAAGAGTGGGGAGCATATTTGACAGCTAGAGAGAGAGTTTTAATCCGCGAGGCTAAAGCTAAATGAAGTATCTTGAACTTCTAAATATAGAGTATATCGTAGTTGCGATGGCTGCTATGATTTTGTATCTTATATATTTTATAATTTCAAAAGACTCAGAATCACATAAAAATATCCGCTCAGTAGCATCAGTAGTAGAAGATCTAAATAGAGAGATTTTTTACTTAAAAAAAGAGCTAGAGAGTACTAAAAAAGATATAAAAGCTCACAACACTCGCATGAGCGATGAAGATATTTACGCAGAAGTTGAGAGAACTACATATGATCTAGTAAAGCCACTGTCTTTGGGGCTTAAAAGAGTTGAAGAGACTATAGTTGTTATGGATGAGCAGTTAAATCTTAGAATTGCGACTATACAAAGTGGAGTAAAACAGATCTCTATTCCTACCTCAGTTCATGGCAATGATGATGAAAAAATCATCTCACTCTTCAAGCAAGGTGTCTCACTAGAGACCATCTCAAAAGAGCTTCATATCTCAAAAGCAGAAGTAGAGTTTGTCCTAAAGATAAATAAAATCAAATAATGGCAGATAGAAAACTCTTTACATTAGTCTCTTTGATGATTTTAATAAGTGTTATTCTTACTTATTCACTCTCAGCATACACAACTCTACTTTTTGGAGTAAATGAGTTTCATTTTGCTCTAAGACAAGCTATTTTTGGCTTTCTTGCTATTGTCATTATCTGGTTACTTGCACAACTAGATCCAGATAAATGGTTAAAAAGAGTAGGGTTGACTCTCTTCTTTGGATCTATGATTATGATGATAGCGATGCCATTTTTACCAGAGTATTTAGTCTCAGAAGTTGGTGGGGCAAAGAGATGGATAAAGCTTTTTGGATTTTCACTTGCTCCTGTAGAGTTTTTCAAAGTTGGTTTTGTCTACTTTTTAGCATGGAGTTTTTCAAGAAAACTAGGTCATCACGATGGCATGGGAATTGGTGCCGAGTTTAAACGCTTTATACCTTACGCCTTGGTCTTCGTTGGAGCTATGTTTATGATAGCTTTTATCCAAAACGACTTAGGGCAAGTTGTAGTTCTTGGGATGACTCTTCTTTTTATGCTGATGTTTGCGGGAAGTAGTTTTAGATTTTTCTTCACTCTTCTTTCAATATCTATACTCTTTTTTATATTTTTTATAATGACAGCAGAACATAGAATCAGCAGGATAAAATCATGGTGGGCATTAGCACAAAACAGTGTATTAGAGCTTTTTCCAGCTGCTATTGCGCAAAAGTTAAGAGTTCCTACTGAGATAGAACCCTATCAGATAGGACACTCCCTAAATGCTATAAATAATGGCGGGATCTTTGGAACAGGTCTTGCAAATGGAACTTTTAAACTTGGTTTTTTAAGTGAGGTTCACACAGACTTTGTCTTAGCAGGACTTGCAGAAGAGTTTGGTTTTGTAGGTGTTTTAGTTGTTGTTATACTTTTTATGTGGATACTACAAAGAATCTTCAAAATTGCAAATCGTTCAAAAGATAGATGCGCATATCTTTTCTCACTTGGGGTTGGCTTACTTTTGTCATTTGCATTTTTGATAAACGCCTATGGCATAAGTGGAATAACTCCTATAAAAGGCATCTCAGTTCCTTTTTTAAGTTATGGAGGCTCAGCCATTATAGCTGCTTCAATGGCGGTTGGAATGGTGCTTATGGCATCTAAAAAAGCAAAGATGTGAAGAGGAGAACTATGAAGTTATGTATAACAGGCGGAGGAACAGGCGGACATCTTATGATAGCAGATGCACTCGCACATAAAGCACTAGAAAATGGTTATGAAGTGATTTTTATAGGCTCTACAAATGGACAAGATAGAAAGTATTTTGAGGGAGCTAGTAATTTTTCTCATGTCTATTTTTTAAAAACTAGCGGTGTGGTAAATCAAAAAGGCTTTGCTAAAGTAAAAGCACTATGGAATATTTTTCGTGCATTTTTAGCTTCAAGAGAGATACTTAAAAAACATAAGATTGATGCTACTTATAGTGTAGGCGGTTTTTCAGCCGCTGCTGCATCTTTTGCAACGCTTAGTCTTAGAATCCCTCTTTTTATGCATGAACAAAATGCAATCAGAGGGAGACTAAACTCTCTTTTAAAGCCTTATGCAAAGAGATTTATCTCAGCTTATGATAAAGATTCGCCTATAAAAGGTTATCCTGTAAAAGATGTTTTTTTTAAGAGCCAAAGAGTAAGAGAGAGTTTAAAGTCTATTATATTTTTAGGTGGTTCTCACGGTGCAAAAGCTATAAATGATTTAGCCTTGAGTGTGGCAAAGGAACTAGAAGGTAGGGGTATAAAAATCATTCATCAAGCTGGAGAGAGTGACTATGAAAGAGTAAAAAAAGAGTATGAGATCTTAGGTATAGAAGTTGAGCTTTATGGTTTTACAAAAGATCTAGACAAGCTCATAGCAAGAGCAGATCTAGCAGTTAGTCGCGCAGGTGCTAGTACGCTTTGGGAACTAAGTGCAAACGGGCTTCCCGCTCTTTTCGTTCCATACCCTCATGCGGCATCAGATCATCAATATCATAACGCTAGTTTTATAGTCAAAAATGAGCTTGGTTGGTGTCAAAGAGAGGGAGATGGTTTAAGAGAAAAACTTCTTAATATCTTGGATGAGGAACTTGCGCAAAAAAGTAAAAAGCTTATGGAGTGTTCAATAGATGGAGTTGCAGATCTGATGATAAAAGATATAAAAGAGGCTTTAAGGTGATAAAAGAGTTAGCGCAAGATCTAGTAGATCTTATATTTGATTGGGGATATCTTGGCATCTTTTTTTTGATGGCAGTTGAGAGTTCTTTTATACCTTTTCCTAGTGAGATCATCCTTGTTCCTGCAGGATATTTGGCATCACAAGGGCAGATGAGTATATCTATGATAATGTTTAGCGGTTTGGGTGGTTCGATGCTTGGAGCCTTTATAAACTACTATCTTGCTCTTAGTTTGGGCAGGAAGTTTTTAAAAAGATATGGAAAGTATTTTTTTATTAAAGAGAGCGCCCTAGATAAGATGGATAACTTCTTTTATAAGCATGGACATATCTCTACTTTTACAGGAAGGCTTATCCCTGGCATAAGACAACTTATATCCATCCCAGCGGGTTTAGCTCGTATGAATTTAGTTACTTTTTCAATCTATACAGCACTAGGAGCTGGGATCTGGGCTCTGATACTTACAATGCTTGGATATTTTATAGGCGAAAATCAAGAGCTACTAAGCATTTACTTAAAGCAGATTACAATTGCGGTTTTAGTTGTCTTAGTTATACTAGGTTCATTGTATATTTATTATCAAAAAGGAGTTAAAAATTGAGCAATTTAGAATATATGTTTCAAACAGGATTTTTAGGAACAAGAGCACCTTTTTTTATGGACGTTGTCACGCTAATAGTAGCGTTGTTACCACTTTTAGTAGCAAGTGCAATCTTCTTGGCTAGAGTTAAAAGATACAAACTTCACTCTTATGTACAGATATTTATATTTGCATTTTCTGTAATAGTTTTAGGATATTTTGAGACAGGTGTTAGGATGATGGGAGGATTTGATGCATTTATGCAAAAAAGTTCAGTTTCTTATAATTACGCTTTTATAGTCTTAATATTTCACATAGCAGTTTCTATTATTACTATAATCATTTGGGGTATGGCTATATTTATGGCTAAAAAACTACTCAGACAAAACAAACATAAAAAGATAGGGATTATAACATTTAGCGGAGTTGTTCTAACTTCACTAACAGGGATCTGGGTCTACTTTTTGATGTTTGTGTATTAAGTGGTTGGTAGTAAGTAGTTAGTTGTAAGAAGAAGAGCAGTGGGACTTTTTCAAAACTTGCAAACTCGCATGGAACCTCGAACTTTAAAGCCTAAAGCCCCGAACAAGTTCGGGGTTCCGGGATATAATAGAAGTTTTAAAATATTTGTAATATCAGTTTAAGAGGCACTAGTGCCGAGGGCTTTCCGCCGAGGGAAACCAAGCGTTAGCGTAGTCAAAGGGACTTGTTCCTTTGGCGTGACAAATAATAGGGAAAAGGTTCCCTTAAATTTATGAAATAAATTAAAGGAAAAAAAAGAATGTTAAAGATTAACGACAAAGCACCAGAGTTTTGCTTACCAAATCAAGATGATATTGAGATCTGTTTACGAGATCTTAAAGGAAAGTGGATAGTTTTATACTTTTATCCAAAAGACAACACTCCAGGATGTACAACTGAGGCTTGTGAGTTTACCGAGGCAGCACCTGACTTTAGTGAATTAGATGCAATCATCATAGGGGTTAGTGCAGACTCTACTCAAAAACACCGTAACTTTATAGAGAAAAAAGATCTTGGCATTACGCTACTAAGCGATGAAGAGACTACTATGATGCAAGAATATGGAGTTTGGCAACAAAAGAAAAACTTTGGTAAAGAGTACATGGGCATAGTTCGAACTACTTTTATAATAGATCCAGAGGGTATTGTAAAAACTGTGTTTGAAAAAGTTAGAGTAAAAGATCATGTTGCAAAAGTAAAAGAAGAGCTACAGAGCCTGCAAAAGCTTTAAGAAAAAGCTATTTTTAAAATAAACTTCAGTATAATTCGCGGATTTTTCTTTTTCGTACAAGAAAATATTAACAGAAAGTGTCAAAAAGTTAGTGCAACTCTCTTTTTTAAGAGATGCTTGTTCGATACTCTCAAAGCTAACTAACTATAAACTAAGGCCAAAATGAGCCTATTTAAGGATACCTAATGGTAACTATGAAAGACCTATTGGAATGTGGTGTACACTTTGGACACCAAACTCGTCGTTGGAACCCGAAAATGAAAAAATACATCTTTGGTGTTCGTAAAAATATCTATATTATTGACTTACAAAAGACTCTTCGTTATTTCCGTAACACATATACAATCGTTATGGACGCAGCAGCAGAGGGTAAAACTGTACTTTTTGTTGGTACAAAAAAACAAGCTCGTAACTCTGTAAAACAAGCGGCAATCGATTGTGG
>Ga0265293_10009490_pt1 | contig 13964 bp, 10 predicted proteins | sample Munlanlewell138R_FD_192505 | JGI IMG/M metagenome (GOLD analysis project Ga0265293, IMG submission 192505) | Leachate microbial communities from a municipal landfill in Southern Ontario, Canada - Leachate well 138R | ecosystem: Engineered > Solid waste > Landfill > Unclassified | place: Canada...
AGTGAGTAATCTTTTCGATTGAATCGCTTTGGCCATGTGCGTAGTCGTACATAGGGTAGATACACCATTTGTCGCCGGTGCGGTGGTGATGGGCATGGATAATCCTATACATTATTGGGTCTCTAAGAAGCATATTGGGATGTGCCATATCTATTTTAGCCCTCAACACTTTGGCACCATTTGGATACTCTCCTGCTCTCATCTTTTGGAAGAGAGCTAAATTCTCTTGTGGAGTGCGGTCTCTATAGGGGCTTGGCGTACCGGGAGTAGTAACGCTCCCTCTGCCGGCTCTAATCTCCTCTTGACTCTGATCATCTACATAAGCATCGCCATTTTCAATCATACGGCACGCCCAATCGTAAAGTTGCTCAAAGTAGTCGGAAGCATAGAGTTCACGAGCCCACTTAAAACCCAACCACTCAATATCCTCTTTTATTGAATCTACATACTCCACCTCCTCTTTGGTGGGGTTGGTATCGTCGAAACGGAGATTGGTCTCACCACCATATTTTATAGCGAGCCCAAAGTTTAAACAGATACTTTTGGCATGACCAATATGAAGATAGCCATTGGGCTCTGGAGGAAAGCGGGTCAATACATTTTTGTGTACTCCACTACTTAAATCTCTCTCAATAATCTCCTCTATAAAATTGAGGCTCTCCCCCTCTCCTCTCTCCTTTCCAAAACTACCCGCCTTAAAACTCTCTTTTACCATCTTGTCAAATTAGATTAGAATTTAGAATCAAATAACCATATAAATCATCTGGAACCTACAAATATATAAATTCTTAAGAGCAATTTTGTAACTTTGAACCCTAAATTAAAGTTCTGCTATGATAGAGTCGATGACAGGATATGGTAAAGGGGAGAGAATTTGCGACGGTACCCTCTTCAAATTTGAGATAAGAGCCGTTAATAGCAAGTCGTTAGATCTTGCAATTAAAGGACAGCTGCTCCCTCGCGAAAAAGAGGCTAAAGTTAGAGAAGTTGTTGCTGCAAAATTAAAGAGGGGAAGCGTAGATCTATATCTGTCGGCAGAGAGAAGCGAAGTGGAAAGCGGATATAGAATAAACCGAGAGGTGGTGGGAGGCTATCTAAAGGAGTTGCGTGAAATTGCAGAAGAGGAGGGCATTGAACAGAGCAATAGTACTCTTTTAGAGCTAACTGTGCGTCTACCAAAAAGTGTTGAGAGCGATTGTGAAGGTGAAACTCTTCAAGAGTTGGCACTTCGTCATTGGCACTCTTTAGAGGAAGCTCTCAATGAAGCTCTTGAGATGGTATTGCAATTTAGGGTTGCAGAGGGAGAGATGCTCAATAGAGAACTCTCAAAAAGGGTAGAGACTATTCTCCAACTATCTAACCGTGTAGAGCAATTTGAGAAGGAGCGGGAACTCTCTTTACGAAACCGACTATTGGAGCGAAGCAAAGAGTTTAAAGAGAGCCTCGATCCCGGCCGTTTTGAGCAGGAGCTGCTCTACTATACAGAGCGGGTAGATATAACCGAAGAGAGGGTGCGCCTAAAGCAACACTGCAACTACTTTATAAAGACAAAAGAGGAGAGTGCCCCGGGTAAAAAATTGGGATTCATCACCCAAGAGATGGGAAGAGAGATCAATACACTCGGCTCCAAAGCAAACCATTTTGAGATTCAAAAAATTGTGGTAGAGATGAAGGAGGAGTTGGAGAAGATTAAAGAGCAGCTGCTCAATGTCCTTTAATCTCCCAATAGATGCCTACGCCAAAACTTGGCCACTTCATTACTAAAATGCCTCCCCTGCACACCTCTATAGCCGTGCAGTGCGCCGGGGTAGAGCATCAGTTGAAACTCTTTTTCATTCAACTGCAGCTGCTCTACCAGTTGTAGCGTATTTTGCAGATGTACATTGTCGTCTGCCGTTCCGTGCGAGATAAACAGCCTATCGCCATCTTCGCTTCTATATCCCGCAATTCCATTTAAAACAGAACTTTCATGATACCCTTCGGGATTTGATTGAGGAGTATCCATATAGCGTTCAGTATAATGGGTGTCATATAGCATCCAATCGTATACCCCGGCACCGGCCACTCCAAATTTAAAGAGCCCCTCCCCTTGTGTAAGAGCAAGCAGAGTCATTGTGCCACCATAACTAAAACCGGTGATTCCCATCCTATTGCCATCTATAAAGGGAAGAGAGGCCAAATGGCGCCCCCACAATATAAAATCTTTCAACTCCCAGTAGCCCAAATTTCTATGAACATAGTTAATTCCCTCTCTACCAAAGTGGCCCGAAGATCTATTGTCTAACCACACCTGTACTACCCCCTCTTTTGCCCACTCTATAACAGAGGGGGAAGGGGTTTTCCATCTATCCATCACATTTGTAGAGTTTGGCCCACCATATATGTTGGCAATCAGGGGATAGCGGCGGGTAGAATCGAAATTCTCAGGTAAAATCATAACTCCAGGGAGCTTAAATCCTTCTGGAGTTGTTACAAAAATCATCTGAGGAATTAGGTATGCAAAAGAATCAAATTTAGAAGATTGGCTCTCCTCTACTACCCGATAGTCCACTTTATTGCTCCCCTCCTCTATTGGTATCAACAACAACTTGGGGGGAACAGAGAGCGAAGAGCCTACAGCAATCAAATTTCTTCCATCGGGAGAGAGCAAAGATAAGGAGTGGTTCAGTTTTTCGTTTGAAACTCTCTCTACCCTCACCTTACCCTTAGTAGAGAGAGAGTATATCTCATTTCTCAAAGAGCTCTCCCGCCTTGCGCTAAAGAGTAACCTCTTACCCCCCTCCACCATAGAGAGCAGTTTAATATCCCAATTGGCACCATCGGTTACCCTTCTAACCTCTCCCCCTCCTATATTTAGAGAGTAGATATGTTGCCACTTCTCAAAATCGCTTACAAAATAGAGATTCTCTCCGTAGAAGATCATCTCTTTAATCCAATTGACCCAAGTTGGCTGCTCCTCTATATAGAGTTTTTCAAATAGCCCGTTGGATGGATCTACCTTATATAGAATAAGCCTCTTCTGCTCTCTGTTCATCCACTGCACCAAGAGAGAGGAGTTGTCGGGGCTCCAGAATGGCTCTCCAAAATATTGATCGAGCTCTCTATCAAATTTCCCCCACTCTATCTTCCCATTGTCAATTGAGACAACTCCAAGTTGCACCTTAGGGTTTCTCCCTCCCGCCTTTGGATAGTTCATATAGTGTATCTGGCCATATTGGCCGTCGGAGTTGAAAATAGGAAAAGTGGGGCTTTCACTCTCGTCAAATTGATAGAAAGCTATCTTCTTACTGTCGGGCGACCACCAGAATGCTTTATAGCGGCTCGAACGGCCAAAAATCTCTTCGTAGTAGATCCAAGAGGCCCTGCCATTTAGTGTAGTAGGAGAGCCATCAAAGGTGAGCTGCCTCTCCTGAAGAGTAGCCAAATCTGCTACAAAAAGATTGTTCTCTATAGTATATGCAATGGCTGTAGAGTCTGGAGAGAGAGTTATATTTTGGAATCGCTCGCCCCCTTTAAAACGGCTACCTATTGGGGCCTTCGGCTTTGGTGTTGGAAGCTGATTCATCGCTCCACTATAGATGTTGTAATCAAAATAGAGAGGGCTCTTACCAACCATTTTTCGGAGCATTACACTACTATTGTCTATCCAGTAGAGGGGAGTTGGCAGAGGTTCTACCGGAGAGTCTCCCCTACTCTCTATAGGAACTATTATCTGCATAATAATAAAGAGAAGCAGAGAGAGTTTAAATACTCTTTTATTAATCTTCATAACTCAACTATTTATCTAAACATAAAATCTCTAAAATTAACCAGATAAAGTTTTTGGGTAGCCCGAGTAAAAGCTGTATAGAGCCATTTGAGATCCTCTACCTCCAACTCCTCTTTCCAAAAAGGGTTATCTATAAAAATATTTCTCCACTGCCCTCCCTGTGATTTGTGGCATGTAACTGCATATCCATACTTAATCTGTAGGGCACCATAATAGGGATCTTCCCGTATAGCCTTCAACCTATTTGCCTTACCTCTTATGTGTAAATAATCCTTTTGAAGTTCAAAAAATAGCTCTCTCTCCCTCTCTCTGCCCAAACTTGCACTCTCACTCCCCAAAACATCTACTATAACTTTAGAGGAGAGCTCCAATCCGTCGTAATCGGGAAAAGAGAGTAGAAGGTCTCTATATTGTAAATTGTATAGCCTCTCGCCCCCTCTTACAGAAAGTACCTCTGCCACATCGCCATTGGCTATAAAATCGATTCCTTCAAGTTGGTCGGCTTGGCGGTAGGAGTTTTTTACCACCATTACCAAATCGCCCCGAGACAACTCCTCTTCAGAAAAAAAGAGGGAGCTGCGAATAGCCTTATTATACTTTACCGCCATTCTATTTGAGCGGCAAATAACCAAGTTCTCACCCCTCCCCTCCTTTTGGTAGCTACTCTCCAGTACCTCTATAAAATCAGCACCATTTATACGCTCAATATCGTTGAAACGATCCAGCTCCAAACTAATTTTTCTCTTCTCTCCACTCTCTATCAACTCTCTCAAGAGCGTTGCATTATATAAAATTCCCGAATCTTCTGCCTGTCTTACCACCGAAGTGAGTAGCACCTCTCTCACCACTCCCCAATTGGATAGATAGGTACCACTGAGCGACTTTGAGAACTCCTCTCCAACAGGAGGAAGTTGGGCAGGATCGCCTATCAAGATCAATCTGTTACCTCTTCCCCCTCTAACAAATGAGATTAGATCTTCCAACAGGTCGCCGCTACCAAAAAGAGAGTCGCCACCTTGTGAAGAGGCAATTAGAGAGGCTTCATCTACAATAAAGAAGGAGTTCTTTTTTTTATTGAAAGAGAGTGCAAAACTTCCCACTCCATCCTCTATGGAACGCTCCCTATAAATCTCTTTATGAATAGTATATGCTCTTTCGTTGGTATAGGTAGAGAGTACCTTGGCCGCCCTTCCGGTAGGTGCCAAGAGGGTAAAATTTTGGGAGGTGGCGCGCAACACCTTAACAAATGAGGCAATGGCCGATGTTTTTCCTGTTCCTGCATACCCTTTAACCAAAAGAAGATCTTCCGAGGGGTGGGCCACAAGAAAGGAGGCCAACTCCTTAAAGAGCCTCTCTTGGCATTGAGTAGGTTCAAACTCCAAGTTTGAACACAACTCCCTATATATAACAGCTTCACTCCCCATCCTTAATATCTTCTTCTAAAAATAGTGAAAATAAGAAGAAAAGGATAGATCTCCAACCTTCCCAAAAGCATCTGAAAAGTTAGAACAACCTTAGAGAGGGGCGGCAGAAGGTGGTACTCTATTCCCCCCTCAATGGGGATAAACCCCACATTACCCATTGTTACAGCAGAGGTAGAGAGCGAAAGCTTTATCTCCATTCCTGTAGCGGAAAGAAGAGCTGCAGAGAAAAAAATAGAGAAGAGATAGAGAGTAATATAGAGGTTTACACTATTGAGAGACTCTCTCTCTAAAGTGTGCCCATCTATTTTTACCGGAATTACTGCATTGGGGTGTAAAATTTTCTTTACCTCCCTCTTAATCGATGTAAAGAAGATAAAAACCCTATCTACCCTCAATCCTCCTGTTGTAGAGCCGGCACAGCTCCCCTGTAATATAAAATAGAGAAGTATTAGCAGGGAGAAGGGAGGGAGAGTAGATTTTGTAGAGGTTGCAAACCCCGTTGTTGTTACGGCAGAGATCGATTGAAAAAAGCCCTCTCTAAATGCTTCAGACCAACTAATATCGCCCCCGCCACCCTTTACTATAAATGAGAGAGTAAGAGCACCTATTATAAGAGTTATAAGAAAAAATTTTAGAAGAGAGGATGAGAGAAGGCTTTTGGGCTCCCCTTTAAATGTGGCATATAATAGACCGTAGTGGATCCCCGAAAGGAGCATAAAAACCATTAAAATTATCTCTACTGCTGCAGAATCGAAGGAGGCAATTGAGAGATTTTTAGTACTGAAGCCCCCGGTAGAGATAGTGGCAAATGCCAAATTGATAGAGTCGAAGAGATTGAGCCCCGCCAAATAGAGCAGAGCAGTTTCAACAAGAGTGAGAGAGAGATAGACAACAGCAATTATCCTCACCTTCTCTTTCACCTTAAATTTAAAATTCTCTCTTGAAAGAGAGGAGATCTCTACCTTTGAGAGCCTTAATCTATTGGTGCCCACAGTAGGAAGTATCAGTAACATAAAGAGCACAACCCCCATCCCTCCCAACCAGAGTGTAGAGGAGCGCCAAAAAAGCAGCCCTTTAGGGAGAGCCTCAACATCGGTTAAGATAGAGGCTCCTGTAGTGGTATAACCCGATACACTCTCAAACCAGGCATTGAGCAGAGAGAAGTGGCCGCCCCAAAAAAGATAGGGTAGAGCGCCAACTATACAGGAGAGAATCCAAGCAAAAAGAGCTATTACAAAGCCCCCCTTTAGATTAATCTCCCCTCCTCTCTTTGTAAAAGGGAGTGGTAAAATAGCAACAACCGTAGTGATAGAGGTAGAGAGTAGAAGAGGGATAAAAGAGGAATCGAAATTGTTGAAGGCAGCTACAACCGTAGAGAGAGCCATAAAAATAGCGCTCAAAAGAAGGGCTATCCCAACATTTCTAAAAACCACTTTATACTCTACCATAATAGACTATAAATATAAAGAGGATGTTGAGATTTGCTCTAACATCCTCTTATTTTATGCATAGAAAAGCTACTTCACCCCCTCAACGAAGCTAATCATATCCAATATTTTGTTGGAGTATCCCCATTCGTTGTCGTACCATGAGACAATCTTAACAAAATTGGGATTCAACATTATACTGGCATCGGCATCAAAAATAGAGGTTCTTGGATCGGTAATAAAGTCGCTTGAGACAACAGCTTCATCGGTATAACCTAAAATATCTTTATAGTCGTTTTCCGAAGCACTCTTCATAACCCTCTTAATCTCTTCAAAGGTTGTAGATTTCTCTAACCTACAGGTCAAATCAACAGCAGAGACATTTACGGTTGGTACTCTAAAAGACATACCGGTCAACTTCCCCTGCATTGCAGGAATTACCTTTCCAACAGCTTTTGCCGCACCTGTAGAGGAGGGGATAATATTTGCAGAGGCAGCTCTACCACCGCGCCAATCTTTCATTGAAGGGCCATCTACACTCTTTTGGGTACTGGTAATTGCGTGAACTGTTGTCATCAACCCCTCAACCAACCCAAAATTATCATTTAAAATCTTAACTATGGGCGCTAAGCAGTTGGTTGTACAGGAGGCGTTGGAGAGGATATTTTGGCCTGCATACTCCTTATGGTTCACTCCATATACAAACATAGGGGTATCGTCCTTAGAGGGAGCCGACATAATAACCTTTTTTGCACCACCATCTAAGTGTGCCTGGCACAACTCTTTTGTAAGAAAGAGCCCGGTAGATTCAACTACAAAATCTACATCCAATTCTCCCCATTTGATATCGGCAGGATTTTTTTGAGCAGTAACCCTAATAGGATTTCCATTAACCACCAAAAGGCCATCTTTAGTCTCTATTGTGCCGTTAAAACGGCCATGTACCGTATCGTATTTTAACATATAGGCCATATACTCTACATCAATCAAGTCGTTGATAGCTACTACTTGAATCGTCTCTCTCTCTTGGGCAGCCCTAAATACTAACCTGCCAATACGGCCAAAGCCGTTGATTCCCACCCTAATTTTTTTCATCTCAAATATTTGAATAATAGTAAAGTTAATAAAAGTATGAGGCACTATTTCCAATAATAAATAGTGCTTTACAAAGTTAACATATTTTTAAAACTTGTACCAAATTTTACTAACTTCGTTGATTACACTTGCCAAATAGAAAATATAGAGAGAAGAAGAGATGAGAAAAATTTTAATAACCAACGACGACGGCTTCAACTCAAAAGGGATCGAGGCATTGGCCACCCTTATGGAAAATTTTGGAAAAGTTACAGTGGTAGCCCCTTTAGAGGCACAAAGCGGGATGTCCACTGCCCTCTCTATAGGAAAGCCTCTGCGATTTGGTAAAATTGAAAGCAAGAGTGGCAGAGAGCTCTTTGTCTGTTCAGGAACACCTGCCGACTGCGTTAAGATGTCTATGAATAAGATCTTCACCGAGTCGCCTCCCTCTCTCTTGGTTTCAGGTGTAAACCACGGCTCCAACACCTCTGTTGCAGCGCTCTACTCAGGAACATTAGGAGCCGCTGCAGAGGGGACAATCTATGGTATCCCCTCAATAGCCTTCTCCCTCTCCAATTTTGATCAAGAGGCCGATTTCAGTGCAGTTATCCACTGGGGAAGAGCAATTATAGAGAATTTTATAGAACACCCTCCACTCCCCGGCGTCTATCTAAATGTAAACTTTCCCTCTCTCTCAAAAGAGGAGATTAAAGGAGTCCGGTTTGCCCATCAGGGAAAAGGGCGGTGGATCAATGAGTTCGAAGAGAGAGTTGACCCATACGGTTACGACTACTACTGGATGAGAGGAGAGTTTTTCAATTTAGAGCCTTCAAGTAGAGAGTCCGACCACAATCTAATAGAGGGAAACTACATAAGTATAGTTCCACACACAATAGATACCACCAGTAGAGAAGAGAAGAAGCGATTAAATGCACTTTGGAAATTTAACACCTTATGAAGTACTACATAATTGCCGGGGAGGCATCGGGCGACCTACACGGCTCAAGCCTTATGAGAGGATTGAAAGAGGCCGACCCTCAAGCACAGTTTCGTTTTTGGGGAGGAGATTTGATGTCTGCACAGGGGGGAGAAGTTGTAAAACACTATCGAGAAAATTCACTTATGGGTTTTGTAGAGGTTGTAGGCTCTCTCAAAAAAGTGCTCTCCAATTTAAAATATTGCAAAGAAGATCTGCTTCAATATAGACCCGATCTCTTAATTTTAATAGATTATCCCGGCTTCAATTTTAGAGTTGCCAAATTTGCCAAAGAGCACAATATAACCACCTTCTACTATATTGCACCAACAGTTTGGGCATGGAAGGAGTGGAGAGTCAAAAATTTAAAACGATTTGTAGATAGGCTCTTTGTAATTTTTCCTTTTGAACTTCCCTACTTTAGCAAGCATAATATAGAGGCAATCTACTGCGGCAACCCCTCTACCGAAAGTGTAGAGGAGTTTCTACAGAACGAAGAGGGGGAGCAGCAGTTCCGCAAACGGATAGGGGCAGATGAGAGGGAGTGTGTTGCCCTTCTTCCCGGTAGTAGAAAAATGGAGATCGATTATCTACTTCCTAAAATGGTAAAGCTGCAAGAGCTCTACCCCCAATTTCAATTTATTGTAGCAGCTCTCCCATCAATTGAACCTGATCTTTACGAAAAGCATCTAAAAGGGAGCAAAATAATGGTACTCTACAACGAGAGATACTCTATCCTAAGATATAGCAAATTTGCTATTTTAGCTTCCGGCACCGCCTCTTTAGAGGCTGCTCTTCTGGGCACCCCTCAAGTGGTCTGCTATGGTGGCAACGAACTCTCCTACCAAATAGCAAAAAGGGTGGTTAAAGTAAAATATATTAGTTTGGTAAATCTTATTTTAGATAGGGGTTTGGTTGAGGAGTTGATTCAACGGGATTATAATTTAAAAAATCTCAAAAATGCAGTAGAGATGATAATTAAAGAGAGAGGAGAGAAGAGAAGAGAGCGGGGCTACTCCAAACTAAAAAAAATCTTGGGAAGTGGAGAGGGTTACTCCAACCGATTAGGTGAATCGATGGTAGAGGAGTATCACTCCATTATGGAGCAGGAGCGCTACTACACAACAATAGAGAGTCCTGTTGGAGAGCTCAGGATTACTTCAGATAGAGAGAATCTAATCTCAATAGAGCATGCCCCCGCAGGATTGGAGCCATTAAAAAGCAAGATAGAGCCCTCTATACTACAAGAGGCAGAGAGAGAGTTACAGCAATACTTTAATGGAGAGAGAAAAGAGTTTTCCCTTCCAATTAAACCTATTGGCACACAGTTTCAAAATAGAGTATGGGAGGAGTTGAGAAAAATTCCCTTTGGAGAGGTAAAGAGTTATGGCGAAATTGCCAAATTGGTTGACTCTCCCGATGCCCACAGGGCAGTGGGGCTTGCCTGTAAAATGAATCCACTCTTAATTGTTATCCCTTGCCACAGAGTTATTGGAAGCAATAGAAAGCTCATAGGATTCAATCTTGGTTTAGATAAAAAAAGCTATCTGCTCACTCACGAAAATGCCAATCTCCAAGAGAGAACCACAACGCTGTTTGACGATGAAGATTAAACTATACAAATATCAGGGGGCGGGTAACGACTTCATTGTTGTTGACAATCGTACAGATCGCTACAATCTTACCACAGAGCAAATTGCAAAGCTATGCGACCGTCGTTATGGAGTGGGGGGAGATGGTTTTATCTACCTTCGAAGCAGCGATAAATTAGATTTTGCAATGCAATATTTCAATGCCGACGGCAAAGAGGGAACTTTTTGCGGCAATGGAGGGCGCTGCCTTATTGCCTTTGCTGCCCGAATGGGTATAAAGAGCTACCATTTCGATGCGGCAGACTCTCCACATCTTGGCAAAGTGATAGAGTACACCCCCTTCAGTTCAATGATAGAGTTGTCTATGGGCGATCTTTCCAAAATCAAAAAACACTCTCCCAAGAGCCTCTTTTTAAATACAGGATCTCCACATCTGGTTCTCTTTATAGACAATTTAGATAGCCACGATGTAGATAGTGCCGGAAAACTTTGGCGCCACCACCCCTCTTTTGTAGGAGGAACCAATGTCAATTTTGTTCAAGGAAATTGGGGAAGAGACTCCTCTAAATGGAGTAGATCTTTAGAGGAGGGTGCCCCCTTAGAGCTCTCTGTAAGAACCTATGAACGAGGAGTAGAGGCAGAAACCCTCTCATGTGGAACAGGAGTAGTTGCTTCTGCAATAGCTTATCACAAACTGCTCACCGCCCCCTCTCCCTATCTTAGAAGGAGAGATGGAGCCTCTCAAAAGCGGATAATTGCCAAGGTTAAAACTTTGGGAGGAGTTTTAGAGGTAGAGTTCAACTACAACGGAGGAGAGAGCTACTCCCATATCATCTTAAGGGGAGAGGCCACTTATGTATTTGAAAGCGAAGTAGATATTAATATTTAGAGTGTTATGAAAATTGCAGTTTTTCCCGGTTCCTTCGATCCCTTCACCTTAGGGCACTACGATATTGTAAAATCCTCTATGAAACTCTTCGATAAAGTTATAATTGGAGTGGGGCACAATTACGAAAAGAGGGGCTATTTTTCGGTAGAAGAGAGAGTGGCTATTATAGAAAGATCGGTAGAGGGTATTGTAGGGGTAGAGGTCATCGGTTTCACAGGACTCACAGTAGAGTTTTGCAAAAGGGTTGAAGCCTCTTTTATCATTAGAGGGTTGAGATCCACCACAGATTTTGAGTTGGAGAGAGTAATAGCACAAGCCAACCTTAAAATGGCGCCGGAGATAACTACACTCTTTATTCCCAGTGGTCCGCTCTATGGCTACATCTCCTCCTCTGTAGTAAGAGATATTTTAATCAATGGTGGGAGTGTAGAGCAATTTATGGTAGCGGGGGTAGATCTTCCAAAAAAATAGATGAAAAAGGGTATAACAGTAGCACTTTTTCACACACTTATACTCTTTGTATATTTAATATACCCAAATAGAGGGGTGTCGCAAAGTGCAGAGGATAGTCTCTATCTTCGATATCAGAAGAGAGTAGAACACAAGCTTTTACAAGTTCCCCATCATACCGACTCTCTAATAGCAGCAAGCCGCTCATTAATCGAATCTTCCCAGAGTAGAGAGGAGGCTTCCCTAATAGCCGGAATAATCTTTAACCGCTTCACCTCCTCTACCGTTATGGGCGATGAATCTATAGCTATAGCTATTGCCAAAGAGTATTTCTTAACCTCACAATTGGATTGGAACGGCCAGGGGGGTATTCCTCTGTTAAAACTATTCGTAGAGTTTAACGAAAAGAGCCTTATAGGTTTAGAGGCACCCCCATTCAACCTCTTCACTCTTAGTGGAGAAGCTCTCTCGTTACACTCCATAGAGGGGCGTTATACCCTACTGCTCTTCGTAGATCCACAATGTGAAGCGTGCCACAGAGAGTTGCCCAAAGTGATTGAGAGACTCAACCACTTCTCCCATTTAAATGTATCGTTGTGTGTAATCAACAGCTCTAAAGATAGCGTAGGGATGGCACACTACTACAATATTATAAAAGAGAAAGTTGCTCCTACGCAAAAGTTTACACTACTCTACAACCCTTATGGAGGCAACGATCTTCAAAGGGAGTATAACCTCCTCTCCACCCCCAAACTCTATCTGTTGGATAGTAAAAAAAAGATTATTGGGCGCAATCTTCAAGAGAGCTCCTTAGGGCAACTCCTTACCGCCATAGAGCAAAAAGAGGAGGAGAGTATCCGCTTCTGTGAAGAGTTTGTCCCTACCTATCTCTCTCTTTTTGATTTCAACCAAGAGGAGAGTTTCCAGAGAGCATTCGAACCCCTCTTTATAAAAAGCAGCTCCAATGGTGGAGAGCTCTTCAATCCCCTCTTTATCCACCTCTTTCTCACATTGGCCCACTCCCCACACGAAGAGCTAAAAGAGACAGCCTACAAGCTTGCCCAACACTATATTATAGAGAAAAAAGAGTTGTGGCACTACCCATCCTTCACCCAAGAGCTCCTTCCCAAACTATTGAGAAAGATAGAGCAAAACAGGGTGGGAGCACAATACCAACAAGTTAAGCTCTTAGATAGTAAAAAAAGAGTAAATAAGATAACATTTAAGAGAAAGAGATACCACTTTATCTACTTTTTTAATCCTCAGTGTGCTATCTGCAAACCCTTTACTTTTGAACTAAGGAGAATATATAAAGAGTTGAAGAGAGAGCGAGTAGAGATTGTAGCAATCTACAGTGGAGCAAACCATTTAGAGCTGTTACACTATCAGAAAGAGGAGCAGCTCCCGTGGAGAGTGCTCTACTACCCCAACGAAGAGAAGAGCCCTCTGATAGAGCTATACCAAATAGAGGAGCTGCCAATGGGGTACCTTGTAAATAGTAGGGGAGAGATAGTGGCTAAGGGAATAAATAGCGTAGAGCTACAAAGATTAATCAAATAGAGAGCTATGTATAACAGTTTATCGCAATTTGTAGCACATCTTGAGAGCAAAGGAGAGCTAATTAAAATTGAGGAGTTTGTAGATCCCATTTTAGAGATTGCAGAGATTACCGACAGAGTCTCCAAAAGCGAAGGGGGTGGCAAAGCACTACTCTTCTTAAATACCGGTAGTCAATTTCCCCTCCTTACCAATATGATGGGCTCCCAAAGCAGAATGAAGAGTGCACTTGGGATAGATTCCTTTGACCAACTCTCAAACAGTATGCACTCATTCTTTGAAGCGCTCACCACTGAGCGGCAAAATTTTGTTGAAAAACTAAAACTGTTACCCAAACTCAAAGAGGCGTCGCGGTGGCTTCCCGTTAGATATAGAGGAAGGAGGGGAGCGCCTGTTCAGCAAGTTGTTATGAAAGAGCCCAACCTCTCTAAACTTCCAATTTTAAAATGTTGGCCAAACGATGGAGGCCCTTTTATTACCCTACCAATGGTACACACTACAGATCCCAGCAATGGGAGCCGAAATGTAGGGATGTATAGAATGCAGCTCTTTAGCGACACCACCACTGCCATGCATTGGCACCGTCATAAAACTGGAGCACGCCACTTCAACGCCTTCAAAGGAGAACGCTTCCCTATAGCAGTAGCGCTCGGGGGCGACCCACTTCTCTCCTATGTAGCTACAGCCCCACTCCCCGATGGGATAGATGAATATCTATTGGCCGGTTTTATTCGTCGTAAACCGGTAGAGTTGGTGCGCTGCCTCACTCAACCGATTGATGTTCCCGCCCACTGCGATTTTATAAT
>Ga0265293_10009491_pt1 | contig 13963 bp, 11 predicted proteins | sample Munlanlewell138R_FD_192505 | JGI IMG/M metagenome (GOLD analysis project Ga0265293, IMG submission 192505) | Leachate microbial communities from a municipal landfill in Southern Ontario, Canada - Leachate well 138R | ecosystem: Engineered > Solid waste > Landfill > Unclassified | place: Canada...
AACCACCTTTCCGGGAGGTCAGATACCGAGTATTTTCGACAAATTAGCTGCGGCCTTTGTTGTTTTGGGCATAATTAAAGTACTTGGCGGCCGCGTTAATCAGTATGTTTTGTCTGGTTTGATCGGTATAGTGGGAACTATTGTCAGTGGGGCAATTTTTTTAGGTTCAGCCCTGGTGATTTCCGGTTTACCACTTCCCTTCAGCGTGTTGTTTACTACGGTAGTGCTTCCGGCTACGGCAATTAATACGGTTGCGGTGATTATCCTTTACCCGGTAGTTGTCTTTAGTAAATCAGCAGTAGAGAAGGTAGGCAATAAATCAGCATGATGGTAGAGGCCCAAACTTACGAGTTTGGGCCTTTTTTAGTATCAAGAATATATTACCCCACATCTAATATCCTATCAACCAAATTTTAAGAATCCTCAAAATCTATTGACATACTTTGTAAGCATGATATACTTAAGTTGAAACTGAGGTTATATTCAAAATTGGGCAAGGGCAGCAGGAGTGATTTGATGAAATTACATAAGAAGGATGTAATAGCTAATGCCGCAATTGAGGTAATGTCCCAAGAAGGCTTCTATTCCGCCACAACCGATAAAATTGCTAACGAGGCCGGTATTTCCGTGGGATTAGTTTATTATTATTTTTCCAATAAGGAGGAAATATTAGAATATATTTTTGAAAAAGAATGTGAAAAAAGGATCAATTTTTTAAAACAGATTAAAGCCTCGGATTTACACTCTTTGCTTAAAATACGGAAGGTGTTGAACTTTCACTTTGCCTTGGTCTGGGAGGACCCCAAAGTAGCTAAAATCATTATTAGAGAAAGATATTTACCTTTTTGTACCGAAGGTGGCATACAAAAAATCGGAGGTGTCCCTTTGTTTTTGAAGGATACAATTGAAGAGGGTGTGAAAAAAGGGGAACTCAGAGAATGCAATCCCTGGATTATATCAATGGCCATTTTCGGTATTGTAGAAGAAGTTTTGAATCGTTATATACTTGAGGCCGAAGGTGGAGGGGGAACTAATATTTTAGAAGAGGCCCTTGATCAGATCTTCATGTTATTGGATAAAGGTCTTTCAGCTTGACGGTAACCGCCTAACAAAATTAGAGATGGTTCTTAGGGATTAAGCAACAACAGGTGGGGCCGATTTTTGTAAGCATAAAAGCTAACTTATACGATTCTACTTAGAATCGTATAAAAAAATTTACAATTTGAGTGAGTACTCACTTAAGTTATTGCTGGCCGGCAAATAATCAAAATAGGGGGGATTGTAAAGAAGGGGAAATTAGTTTTTGTGCTGTGGGGGAGCCTTTTGTTAAGTGAAAAAAACTGCATGTATCAAAAAAGGGGGTAATGTTAATGGTCGAAAAGCGAAAAGCGGGGGGTATAATAGCTTTAATCGGCGCGCTATATGGCATATTCGGTAGCTTAATAGTGTTTAATATCCATTGGCAGGAAGCCTATTTTGCAAAGAAAGCCCAAGAACTGGCAGCAGGAGAAGGGGTAGGGGTTTGTGCGGATATCATTAAATGGATGTATCCGGCCTTAACCGACATTGCAGTCATAGGTTCCGTGATATTATTAATAGCCTCGTACTTGTATTGGAAGGGTCATAAAAATGCTTGGGCAGTGGCGATGGCAGGTATTTTACTGATGGTTCAAGGCACCGGATTTCCCATTGTAGCAGCAGCCAGTGCCGGTTTGTTTCCCAAATATGTTTTGCTGTTTGTACCTAATTTAGTTTTATTTTATCTTTTTATGACATATGTTAGAAAATTAGATTCAAAAATAGTAATATTCGCTACAATTGTAGGTATGGTTTATGTGTTGTGTCTATTTAACGGGGTTGCATCTGCCAGCCGTTCCCTGTCTCACGGGGGGGTAGAAGGTACCGCCGCTCAGTTTGTAGCTGTCCAAAGACTTAATTGGGTCGCAGTTGTAGGTTGGTTTATCTTTTTGTATGGGACTTTACTGAAGAAAAAGTGGGTGTTCCCGCTGTTTTTAGGAGCTGCAACATTGGGTATCGTAGGCGGGGTTCAATTGGGTTTAGATAGCATGATTAATGAGGGTACTGCTTTTTCCATGTTTCTAATGGCTCCTATTTTTTCCGTCGGATTGCTTATTTATCTGTTATCATCGAAAGGACAAAAGTTATTTAATGATTGGGTTGGTGTCTAGCATCAACTTTGAATAAGATTTAGGCATTGGAATAATAATTTTAGGAGGGTGCTGTGAATGCAAGCCTTGGAAAATACTTTAGCCCATGTACCCGTCTTTAGAAAACTAAGCATTGCCAAGCTTCAAGAAATCGACAGAATAGGCGTTCAGCGGTATCTGGAGCCAGGGGAATTTATTGTTTCTGCCGGTGAGATTTGGAAAGGTGTAGTATATATTAGGGAAGGTTTAATTGAAGGCAGAAAAGAATCCGCAGAGGGCAGGGCTTTAGTAGTAAACATGTTTGGAGCAGGCGATGTAATTTGGGGGCATACCTTGTTTGATGGGGAACCCGCTCCTAACGCGCTCATAGTAAAAACTCCCACTTTGGTTATGCAATGGCACGGGGCGGAATTGTTGCCTTTGATCAGCAACAATAGCGAAGCTTTATGGGATTTGTGCATTATGCTCAATAAAAAGCTACGGAGAGCTAGCAATGTAATTGAGGAGATGGCTTTTAGTCCTAACGCCGGAAGACTTGCCAAGCTTCTGTTAGATTTTTTTGAAACTCGTGGTGAAGACCTGGTTCGAAGAACCATGACTCTTGATGAAATGGCGGCTGCAATTGGTACTACCAGGGAAGTAGTTTGTCGCTTACTATACCGTTTTTCCGATACGGAAATTATTCAGGTGAACAGAACACATATAAAACTTATTAATAAAAACAAATTGCTCAGCGTAGCCTCAGGCTGCTAGGAAACAACTGTTGAATATATTACAAAATAAAGAGCTTGAAAACATCAATTAGATTGTTTTCAAGCTCTTTGTAAAAGCTACATATTGTGGGCACTTGCTAGATATATTGAAGGTTGTTATAATACTTTCATCGGCAAGAGAAGTAAAGTATCAAGGAGGCATGAATAATGGAAGGTTTATGGTTTAGTGAGTTGCAAACACCCAATCTAGGTATTTCTTGTAAAACTATGGGGGTTTTACATAAGGAGCAGTCAGAATTTCAGGATTTGATGGTAATAGAGACGGAAGCCTTCGGTAGGATGCTGCTTTTAGATGGCATTATTCAAACAACGATTAAGGATGAGTTCGTTTACCATGAAATGATTACTCATGTTGCTTTAAACACTTTAAAAAACCCTAAAAGAGCCTTGGTTGTCGGTGGAGGTGATGGCGGTAGTATCAGAGAAATCGTTAAGCATTCCAGTATAGAAAAAGCTACTCTAGTAGAAATTGATCGAAGAGTGGTTGAGGTAAGTAAAGAGTATCTGCCTGAAATATCCCAGGGTTTACAGGATCCAAGAGTTGAGATAATTTTTGATGATGGGATAAAGCATGTAGCGGAGCACAAAAACACATACGATCTGATTGTTGTGGATTCCACCGATCCAATTGGGGCAGCAGTGGGCCTGTTTTCCAAGGAATTTTATGCTTCGGTTTATGAATCTTTAACTGAGGACGGAATTTTTGTTGCCCAAACAGAGTCTCCGTTTTTTGAAGAACAATTGATTAGAAGAGTTTTAAATGACGTGAAAAGTATTTTTCCCATCGGTAGGATATTCCTTGCAAACATTCCTACGTATCCTAGCGGCCTATGGTCCTTTACCTTAGGCAGTAAAAAATATGATCCTGAAAAAGCCGATGAAAGTAATTTTGCCCACTTAAGCACCAGGTACTACACACCTCAAATCCACAAGGCAGCTTTTGTTTTGCCTCCGTTTATAAAAGATATTATAAAATAAAGGATGATTTAAAATGCACCCCTTTTTGCATAGGCAATTCGGTTTTATGGGAAGTCAGGCGACTCATCAACAGGCAGATTTTGTTTTGTTTGGTGTGCCCATGGATTTTACGGTCAGTTTTCAATCCGGCACAAGATTTGGACCGCAGGCAATTCGTCTAGTTTCCGATGCTTTGGAAGAATACAGCTATTATCAACAAGGATCTTTAAAAGACGTTAAATACTATGATGCCGGTGATTTGGATCTTCCCTTGGGTAACACCTTGCTTAGCTTGGATCGTATAGAAAAGGTTGCTGATAATATTTTTATTTCAAACAAGTTGCCTGTTGCAATGGGCGGGGAGCATTTAATATCTTTTCCCTTGGTAAAAGCCGCAAAAAAACATTTCGAGGATTTGGTAGTGTTTCATTTTGATGCCCATGGGGATTTACGGGAAGACTACGGGGGGGAAATTTATAACCATGCTACTGTAATGCGCCACGTGGGCAAGTTGGTAGGGTTTGAAAATTTATATCAATTTGGAATTCGCTCCGGCTCCGCCGAGGAGCTAGCCTTTGCCAAAAGCAATGTTAATTTCTTCTTTGATGAAATACTAGAGCCTTTGAATAGATTGGCAAACGGTTGGCAAGGCGGCCCGATATATCTTTCGATAGATATTGACGTAGTTGATCCTGCCTTTGCACCCGGTACGGGGACACCTGAACCGGGGGGATGCACCTCCAAAGAAATACTGCAAGCAATGTTGTTGATGGTTAAGCTACCGGTGGTCGCTTTAGATATTGTTGAAGTATCCCCTCAACGGGATCAATCTCAAAGAACAGCTGTCCTGGCGGCAAAACTAATTAGGGAAGCCTTAATCGGTTTGCATTTAAATAAAAATACCCTTTGACATCCAACGGGAATACATGCTAAAATATCTTTGTTGCTCAAAATAATTCAAGCTGGATTGCTTTTGACAACGGAGCTTAATTTGTGTATAATTATGCTTGCATAATGGGCGATTAGCTCAGTTGGGAGAGCGCCTGCCTTACAAGCAGGATGTCGGCGGTTCAAGCCCGTCATCGCCCACCATTAATCAGGAGCTGTAGTGTAGCGGTTTAACATGTCGGCCTGTCACGCCGAAGATCGCGGGTTCGATTCCCGTCAGCTCCGCCAATTTTGATTAACTCGTTCAAGCCTGTCACCGGGCTTGAATATTTAATTGCCTCGGTAGCTCAGTCGGTAGAGCAGAGGACTGAAAATCCTCGTGTCGGCGGTTCGATTCCGCCCTGAGGCACCATAGAATTTGCGGAAGTAGCTCAGTGGTAGAGCACCGCCTTGCCAAGGCGGGGGTCGCGGGTTCGAATCCCGTTTTCCGCTCCAAAAGGCGACGTAGCCAAGTGGAAAGGCAGAGGACTGCAAATCCTTTATTCCCCGGTTCAAATCCGGGCGTCGCCTCCAATAATTTTACATGCCCGGGTGGCGGAACAGGCAGACGCACAGGACTTAAAATCCTGCGAGACTCATATCTCGTACCGGTTCGATTCCGGTCTCGGGCACCAAACAAAGCCTTAGATAGCAAGGGCTTTCCATGACGGAAAGCCTTTTTTGCTAATGATTTACATTACATAGAGGATTTAGGGGAGCTTTGGAAAAAATATGGATTGTAATTGATGATAAGATTTCAATCAAGTACTGGAAGGGAGAAAAGGTATAATGCAGTATAACAATCTTTTACAAATTGATGATGTTTTAAAGCTTGAGCGCAGGCAGGTGCGGGACTACCACAAAACCTATATAAACCCGGGCTTGGTTAATATGATGGGTATTCTTAACTTTGACAAGCAATTTGTCCGTGCGGAAGGGGTAGAGGTTTGGGATAGAGACGGTAATGTTTATTTGGATTTCCTTGGAGGGTATGGGGCTTTAAATTTAGGACACAATCCAAAGAGTGTGATAGAAGCTGTTGAAAAGGTAAAGAGCTTGCCAAATATTTTACAAGCGGCCTTAGGCACGGTTGTAAGTGGTCTGGCTCACAATCTGGCTAGGATTCTGCCTCAGGGTTTGGAGCGCAGCTTTTTCTGCAATAGCGGAGCTGAGGCAGTAGAGGGAGCCCTAAAGCTAGCTAGGATTGCCAGCGGCAAAACCAAAACTCTCTATTGCGAGGGTTCCTTTCATGGGAAAACTTTTGGAGCATTATCCGTTACGGGCAGACAAAAATATCAAACTCCCTTTCAGCCCTTGATGGCTGACTGTGAGGCAATTCCTTTTGGCGATTTAGAAGCACTAGAGAACAAGGTATATAAAAAGGATGTTGCCTGCTTTATACTGGAACCTATTCAAGGGGAAGGCGGTATTATTGTCCCTCCCGAAGGCTATTTAAGGGGCGTCCGCGAAATTTGTAATAAATATGGTGTTTTGATGATTGTTGATGAAATCCAAACGGGGTTTGGTAGAACGGGTAAAATGTTTGCCTGCGAGCACGAAAATGTGGTTCCGGATATTATTTGTCTGGCTAAATCCTTGGGTGGAAGCATTATGCCAATCGGTGCCTATTCAACTAAGGCAGAAATTTGGGATAAGGCCTATGGCGGTATGGAGAAGGCCTTGCTGCACACCTCTACCTTTGGGGGCAATACTTGGGCCGCAGCTGCGGCTATTGAAGGGATTAACCAAATTATTGAATTGGACTTAGCAGCGGCAGCTCAGGAAAAAGGAGCGTATTTGCTTCAGGGGCTAAAAGACTTGCAGGAGAAATATGGCATGATTCAGGATGTTCGTGGTAAGGGCTTGATGGTGGGTATAGAATTTAGCAAGCCCACCGGATTAATGGATAAATTGACCGGTGGGGCAGTCAACAGGTTATCTGAAGAATATTTAGGATCTTTGGTAGCGGGGGAATTGCAAAATAAATATGGAATTATCACAGCCTTTACACTTAATAATCCAAATGTTATTAGGCTCGAGCCACCTTTAATTGTAACAAAGGAGCAAATAGATCAGGTGATTAAGGCTTTTGATGACATTTTCCACGCTAATAAAGGTTTTATGGGAATGGTTTTGTCCGGGGGTAAAACTGTTTTGGGGACATTTTTTAAAAAGTAGAGGGGCAGCTTTGCCCCTCTACCCTGTTAGGCTTTCTATCTTAAGAATAAGTCTTTCCCTGCAGATCTTTAAGGCCTCGAAGTCCATGTTGCTAATATAGATGGCCTCCAGTTGATCCCGATACTCTTTAACTTTGCTTAGAAATTCCAGGCCTCTTTTTAATGCACCGTCAAATCTTCGTGCTGCTTCGGCAATATCATTGGTATATGGTTTTAACAAATCATAATCAATTAGTTTACCTGTACTGATTACGGTATCATTTGGCTTAGGCTGGTAGATATGATGACCTGCACTGGTAATAACCCCTATACTGAGTTCTGGTAAAATTAAATGTTCCAATTGGGTAGGTAAGAGAGAGCAGTGGAAGGCCTCTACTTGGTGGCCAAAATTTACGGCCGCTAAGTAAATTTTTTTTACAATGGTTGCTTTTCCGCTTCCGGAAGGGCCGGTAATAATATATCTTTTGTCTAAATCGTCAAACAGGCTCGGAAGATGATTAATTAGTCCCTGTGGCGTAATGGCTGAGGCGAACAGATTTCTGACCTTCGGTTCGGAGGGCTCTTTATCCGTATTTAAAATTTCCTTGATTAGCTGATTAGATATTAAATTGGCATTTTTTATATCCAAGCTGTTGCAAACCTGATAATAGCTTTCCAAATCATCATTTAACAGTTTTGCTTGTGCTAAATAATTGTAGGCTCTGGCAAAAAGGTGCTTGGTTTCTTTGGTTAAACGAAAAATATCCTCCTTTTTTGCAACCAAGCCTTTTTCCGACCAATAGGCGCCAAGGTTAACAATTTCATCAACCGCACCGGGATACTTTGGGTCCATAATATGGGGGGCAGTCCCGTCAAAAATGGCAATTTTTAAAGCAGGCACTATTAATCCGTCATAGGAATTTTTATCGGAAGAACAGCAGTGGTACTCTAAATCATATCCTTTTTCCAATAGCCTTTTGCCCACATTTTTTATCAGGGTAGATTTACCAACCCCGGGACCTCCTTTTAGAATAAACAAACGATTGAAATTGTGATCAATTATTTGATCAGAAAATGAGTAAAACCCTAGGGATGTGTTTCCGCCGGGAAAAACAAGGCGCGCCTTACCGCTTATGGACATTTTAAAACCCCCTCCGGATCAGATGAATAATTGCTATGGCATTCTATGCAAATATCATAGCATTGTGTTTGTGATTTATTTTCTAAAAAGTAGCGGCTGGGGGGCAGTATTCCTCTGTGATTATGATAGATTGAAGGTAAGTATGCTTAATGATATAATGTTAAAAATGGTAACCAAATCAAAAGGAGTTGAGTTTAGTAAATGACATTCGATGTGATTATTATCGGAGGCGGCCCAGGGGGTTATGTCGCGGCTATTAGGGCGGCGCAATTGGGCGCAAAGGTGGCTATTGTGGAAAAGGATAGTTTGGGCGGAACCTGCCTGAATAGGGGTTGTATACCAACAAAAGCATTAGTAGCAAGTGCGGAGCTAGTAAGTCAAATTAAAAATGCCGAAACCTTCGGAATTAGCGTTGAAGGCTTTTCTGTTGACTATAAAAAAGTTGTCTCCAGAAAAAACGAAATAGTAACCGGATTAGTTAAAGGCATTGATTTTCTCCTTTCTCGCCATAAGGTGGAGATTTTATCGGGGGAAGGAAGAATTTCCGCTCCGAATACTGTGGAAATAATGGATTCGGAAGGTAATTCTAAGGCTATTACTGCTAAAAATATTATTATCGCTACCGGTTCTGAGCCGGCATTGATTGCTTCCTTGGGCTATAATGGGAAAACAGTTATCACCAGCAATGAAGCTTTGCAATTAGATGAAATACCCAAATCCCTTTTGGTTATTGGCGGAGGTGTTATAGGCTGCGAGTTTGCTACAATCTTTCACGAGCTGGGTACTAAGGTTATTATAGTTGAGGCAATGCCTACGATTTTGCCTTTGGTTGACGATGAGATTTCCAGAAGAATGCAGATGCTTTTAAGGAAGAAAGGAATTGCAGTTCAGACCAAGGCCATGATTAAATCGGTTGTGGAAGAAGCCGACCAGGTAGTGGCAACTTTAGAGTCTGGCGAAGAAATTAAAGCCGACAAGGTATTGATTTCCATTGGCAGAACCTTTAATACCAGGGGCTTAGGACTGGAAACAGTGGGAGTGGAAACCGGCCAAAAGGGTGAAATTTTAGTTGATGAATTCTTAAGAACCAATGTGCCTGGTATCTATGCTATTGGAGACGTTACTAACAAGATTCAGTTGGCTCATGTGGCCTCTGCACAGGGCATGGTAGCTGTTGAACATATAATGGGGGGAGATAGAAAAATGGACTACACTGTAGTGCCGAGCTGTATTTTCACCATGCCCGAAGTGGGTACGGTGGGGATGACCTCCCAAGAGGCTAAAGCAAAAGGAATAAAAACCAAGGTGGGTAAATTTCCATTTACGGCTCTTGGAAAAGCACGTTGTATGGAGGAAACCGATGGTAATGTAAAAATTATCACTGATGCCGAAACTGATAAAGTATTAGGTGTTCATATTTTTGGCCCTCATGCCACTGATTTAATAGCTGAGGCCGCATTGGCAATACAAATGGGTGCAACGGCAAAGCAAATTGCCCAAACAATTCATGCCCATCCAACTTTAGCTGAAAGCGTTATGGAGGCGGCGGAAAACGTTCATGGTCTGAGCATTCACGCTTAAAAATTTGTGAGTCTTGACATATTTTTAAGCATCCTCCATAATATAAATGTGCCGGGCAAACCAGGGGCCCGCCATCAAATTAAAAGGGTCGCTTAGCTCAGTTGGTTAGAGTACTTGCTTGACATGCAAGGGGTCACTGGTTCGAATCCAGTAGCGACCACCAAGAGATTACAAAAATCCTCGCAGATGATGCGGGGATTTTTTGATTGTCCGACCAAATCTTTATTAAAACACAGAGCGGAAAATCCAATTCAGATTGCTCCCGTACTTGGCTTTAATTCAAGAACAAAATAGAAAAAATTTCATATTCTAATTTTAGACGAGGGAATTCAAGAGATCCTTTAATTTAAGTCTTAAGTTTCCTGAGTGTCTAATTGATGGCAATGAAATTTTGTATACTATGATTTCTGCACACATATACTATGAGCAGAAAGGGGTGAAAAAGATGTCCCCCCTAATATCAATTGGTAGTTCCGAAAACATCGATTTCATACGTGAAAAGCTGGAAACAAAGCTTGAGCCCTTACTGTTTGAAGATGTTATTTTAACAGTTGATGAAAGTAATACAGGGGAATATTTTTTTTGGGACTTAAATGTTTTTGATTTAAAAGAAAGTTTAGGAGCAAAAGAAGGTACTGCATTTATCGTAAAATATTTAATGGCGGAATTAGTGGCGGAAATAATAGTCGAAAAAATTGAAGTACAGTTACTGGCCAATTTAATCGGCACCTATTATTTAGCCTTTAGCCCCGAGGAGCAGCAAGGTATCTTAGAAAAGGCAACCAACTACCTTAAGGCCAATCCAAACCAAAAACGGAAAAAAACAATTCTGCAGTTAGTCTTGGATTATTTAGAAACAGATAAACTGTTAATATTTGACGGGTTTGTTCGTTTCAGACTAAAAAATTATATTGAAGAGCTGGGTGGAATTGCCGAGTGGGCCATAGATGAATATTTAATGGAAAAAGAGTATAATGACTTCATCGGCTTACTGAAATATTTTGTTGACATCCAAGAACCAAAAGTTGAAGTTGTGCATGTGCTTATAGAAAAAGATAAAACTTTCAGGCTGTACGATGATCTTGGTAACTTGATTAATAATGATTACTTGGAAAACTTTATAATTGAAATAGGTGATAATGAACTAAATTATGAAGATTTGCTAATTAGCACCTTAATTACCATCGCACCTAAAAAAATAGTTGTGCACTCGGCAGAAAACAAGTCTGCCGATGGGATAATAAAAACGATAGACAAGGTATTTACTGATCGGGTTTCAAGATGTTTTGGCTGTAATAAATGCTTAGGCAAAAATGACAAGCATATTGAAAGACCTTGATGGTAGTTAAAAAAGCAGGCTGGTGTCAAGCCTGCTTTTTTGGTGGCTTGATTTAGTAATCTTGATGATATATCTTTATATTGTTATTAATCATTAAGGAGAACTAAAATGAACCATGTTTTTTGGCTTACTCCTTTAATCGGGGGATTAATCGGCTGGTTTACAAATTATTTAGCTGTAAAAATGATTTTTCGTCCTCAAAAACCAATTACAATACCGGTTCTGGGTTTCACATTTCAAGGACTCATCCCTAAAAGAAAAAGTGAAATAGCTAAGACTTTGGGTGAAATCATCGAGAGAGAGCTGATTTCCTGGGATGAACTGGCGGGGCAAATTGTTGACGGTGAAACAGGAGAGCACTTGGTTTTGTTATTAGCAGCACAAGCAAAAGATGCAATAGTAACTTCCTTGCCCGCATTGATTCCGGAGGCTTTTAAAAGTGTTGTCGGTGGTTTGGTGGAAAATACAATAGTAAAAATGGCCCCCGGCTTGCTGAAACAATTTGCAAATAAATCTATTGCGGAACTAAAGGAGCATTTAAGTCTTTCATCTTTGATAGAGGAAAAAATTAGTCGAATGGAGTGGGATGAGCTGGAAGGTTTAGTTTTTGAAGTGGCAGCAAGGGAATTGAAGCATATTGAAATGCTTGGCGGGGTAATTGGCTTTTTGATAGGTTTAATCCAGTTGTTGATCGGTTATTTTTTTGGTTGACAATTAGGCGGGAAAAATATATTATCCTTCACTTTAACACTAAAATAAAAAAATAACCCCCGTAAGCCTTGTAGGTATTGGCTTACGGGGGTTGTCTCATTTCCCAAACGTGTTGTATATCATTAAATCATTTTTTACTATCTGCAATAAGCTGTTTAATGTCGCCAGTCCTTAAAAAACGACGATTTAGGGTGATATCTAACGCTTTTCCAATATCCTTAATAATTTGATCAAAATAGGTCGCCTTAAAAACATTATCCTTAACCAAACAAGCCTGATATTTCCGTAAAGAAGTAATAACCTGCTCCGGGGAATACCTTCCCTTTAACCGTTTACACAAAAGTCTTAAAATCAAAAGGGCAATATAACAAGTAAGAAAATGGGCCTCGATCCTTTGTTCCAGGGAAACATGAACAGGGCGGCTTTCTAGATCACTTTTGGTAATTCTAAAACTTCTTTCAATTTCCCAAAGACCATGATAAGACTTAACAACCTCATGATCAGGCATCTTTATCTCACTTGTAATAATTGCATAATAGCCATCATACTTTTCATCCTCCATAATTTTGTCCAAATCTAAAAAAGGAACTCGTTTAGTGCTTACACATTCACCAGTTTCCGGGTTGTATTCAATGTTCTTAACATATCGTAGGGCCCCTCCTGCATCCTTTTTAGTATAACGTCTGGGATTTGTGATGATTTTTTGAGCCTTTTCAATAACCTCAGCCCTCTTATGTTTTTGTCTTCTGGCATAAAGCTCGTTATAGCAAATAATCTGTCTTACATCCAAAGGGATTTTACGTTTCTTGTCATCTGCGTAAGTTACCCAGAAGTCCTGTGGATAGGGTCTGGATTTCATCATAAAAACGGGTTCACCTTGGTTTCCAGCTTGTTCACCCCATAAATCAGCAGCCTTTATGACACCCTCTTTTTTCACATAGTCACTGGGATCAAAAACATAATCCTGAAGCTCCTTGCCGGCGCCGCGAACCTTTTGAGAGAAAATAAAGCCATCACCTCTCGCCATAAGAAAGGCAACATTATCTCCGCTGTTTAGCCCCTTATCCGCGACAACAACAATCCTTCCTAAGCCATAGGTCTTACGCGTTTCCCGTATTAAGGGCATCATTGTTTGACTGTCATGGGTATTGCCGGCAAAGAGACGATAGGTAATAGGAATGGCATCAGCATCAAGTAGTAAGCCCATTTGCACTAAGGGGTTGCGGGTATTATGCTTGCAAAAACCTTTCTTGCGGAATTCATCCTCTTGATCAATTTCAAAATAGTAATTTGTGACATCATAAAAAACCACATCGGTTTTGCGCTTGTAATTAATTCTTATCTGTTCATGCAAGTGAAGAAGCAGGCCCTCGCGGAAGGCAGCAAAGTAATCCAAGGCACGGTAAACATCATATTCATCACAATTATAGGATCCCGCCATGTTTTCTTTTTCGCGGTAACTGGCCCTTTTGGAACCTGGCTTAAGTACCCGTGTATATACCAAAAGTTGCATGACATCGTTAAGAGAATAATCCATGGATTTGCTTCGCTGACGATTAATAAGAAACTGATCTAGCTTCAGCTCATGATAGATTGAACTTAAGGGCAAAAACCCCAGGTGACGCATAGAATTTTCATTTTCAGCCATGATTTCATCTTCAAAAACGGAACCTAAAAAAATTTCTCTTCCTGCCTCTGCTTCTTTCATCTCTAAAGTGCGATTTTTAGCTACTTCTTTAAAATGTGCTATGGGATCCTCATAAAGATCAAGATATTCATCCACATAACCAAAGTTCTCCACAACCTTATGTTTTGTCTTTTTTGTTATGGGGTCTCGATAACCATGGATAAGACTTAAGTTAATTCTTCCGTTTTTTTGGTTTGTTACCTTAAGGAACATGCCGTAACCCCCTTTTTAAATATATCTAATTATAGCATAATATACCACCATATACAACCCCATAAAGAAAATAATTTGACAAAAAAATAGCGCCTGAATGGCGTTGTATCAGGGTTTCTCGGGTTGCTTTTGGGTAGGGGGACTGTTAAACTAGCGCAAGTTTTAAGGGATGCGGGGGCTATTATTGATCTGGATCAAGACAATGTTCGCGCTTGGGCAATGAAAGCAATTGCTAACCAAAATTTATACCATGTCCAAGAAGCCCTCACAGATTGGAACTGGGTTGAAAAGCTGGAGGGCCCATCTTACA